>MKWU01001028.1_pt1 | contig 50871 bp, 41 predicted proteins | sample 809101 | NCBI WGS metagenome assembly MKWU01 (sample SAMN05860141, study PRJNA318959) | sponge metagenome | host: Aplysina aerophoba | place: Slovenia: Piran, Adriatic Sea, Gulf of Piran | collected 2013-05-07 | reverse complement strand
ACGGGCCGAGGTGACGAAGATGCTGGCCCTGCTGGACGAGGCCCTGGCCGTCGCGCACCGGCCGGACATCGACGTCTTCGTGGGCGACGGCCACTATGCCTGCGAGCCCATGGTCGCGGGGTTGGCGGCCCGCGATTTGGTTCTGGTCAGCAAGCTGCGCCGCGACGCGGCCCTGTGGGTGCTCTGGACCGGGCCGCCCACCGGCCGCCCCGGGCGCCCGCGCAAGTACGCCGGTCGCTTCGACCGCAGCCGCATCGGCGAACTGCCCCTGATCGAGCTGCGGGACGAGGGTCAGCACCTGTACCACGCGCAGCTCTATTACAAGCCCTTCCAGAAACTGCTCCGGGTGGTCTTCGTCCTGGACGCCGACGCCGATCCCGCGCAGGAGACCCGGCCCACCACCCTCTTCAGCACCGACCCGGACATGGTGCCGGAGCGGATTTACCGCATCTACCGCGACCGCTTCCAAATCGAGTTCAACTTCCGCGACGCCAAGCAGCATCTGGGACTGGCCGCCTGCCAGGCCCGCACCGCGGCGCGCCACCACTTCCACGTCAACGCCGTGCTCGCGGCCCTGGCCTGGACCCGGCTCGAACTGCGCCACGCCGCCGACCGGGCCCTGGCGCGCTTTTCGATGGCCAACGTCAAGCTCAAATCGTTCCTGGCAATGGTAGTGCAGCGGCTTTTGGACACGGACGGGCTGCGCCTGACCCTGCAGAAATACCCGGAGGCCCTGCAGGAACTGCTCGCCTTGGGCCAAATCGAGCCCAAACCCACCTGAATCCGAGACGAATCCCCCGGGATTCGTCGCCACAGGCCTGGTTCCGGCATCCCCAACCCCGGTCCGACCCTGCCGGAACGACTACGCCTGTCCGTTTAATATCTCAAAAACTGTTCATACCATTGCTTGGCCTGAACCAGGGCCACGGCACTGTGCCGGCGCAACGCACGTGCGATTGTACGGCTGTATGTCCCTTCTACTCGTCGCGTCGAGGAGCAAACTGTACCGGGAGACTCTGCCTGCCTAATACGGGTTGGTGGAGGTTGGTGGAACGCTAACAGGGTCGGAAAACCGGATCCTCATGGTCGGCCGCAAGAAAAAACGGCCGCTTCCCACCCGTGTCGTTCCCAGTGACCCGTGCGCTGCTTTGGAAGTGGTGGCGGTTCGCAGCGTCTCCAAACAGGCCTCTCAGGCACCGCAGTAGCGGTAGTTGTCCATCCTGTCGGTCAGGGCAAGACGATCACCCAGTTTCGCCAGCATCTCGGCCTTCACCTGGAGGTGTCCGGGATCGTCCCAGAGGTTCTGCATTTCCAACGGATCGTTTTCGAGGTCGTAGAGCACGCCTTCCCCGAAACCGCCATAGATGCAGATCTTCCAGCGTTCCGTGATCAGCATGCGGTAGCGGCACATCTCCTGCGATACACCGTCCTCGTCGAACTCCATCAGCTTGCCGTCCTGCTGCGGCCGGGCTCCCGTGTCGATGACGGGCCTCAGTGATTCGCCCGGCAGGATCGCGCGTTGCGCCTGTTGGCCTCCTCGCAGATCGAAGTCCTCCTGGCCCAGGCCCGCGTAGTCGAGGACCGTCGGCACGAAGTCCAGGTGGCTGACCGGCTGCGGTACCCGTACCCCCTGCTGTCCGCCGGGTGCGCGCCAGATCAAGGGCACGCGCACGACGGGTTCGTACGGCCAAGGCCCCTTGAACAACAGATGGTGCGAGCCCAGGTAGTCGCCGTGGTCGGAGAGGAACACGACGGTGGTGTTCTCGGCCAAGCCGGATTCGTCCAACGCACCGAGCAGCCGTCCCACGCAGTCGTCGATGTGGGTGATCATGCCGTAGGTCTGGGCAATCGATTCCCTGAGGACAGCCTCGTCCCAGTTGCGGTGCAGCTTCCGCCCGTATTGGTCAAACCGCTCCAGGTAGCCGCACGGATCCTCACCGTGATTCCAGTTGTCAGGCAGTGAGACGGCCGCGGGGTCGTACATCTCGCTGTAGGGCTTGGCCGCGCAAAAGGGATGATGCGGATCCGGGAAGGAGGTTACGAGGAAAAAGGGCCGATCTTCCTGTCTGTGCAGGAAGTCGATGCTGCGCTCGGTGATCCAGTCGTTGTAGTGCCATTCGGGCGGGATGGGCATGCGCCAGGTCTGCGGGCCCGCGGAGTAATAGGCCTTCTCCCGGCTCAGTTCGGCCTTGGTGCCGGGCCGTTGGGCCTCCACGTCGTTTACGTAGTCTCCGTTGACGTAGTTCACGTGTCCGCCCACATAGTCCACGCTTTCGTAGCCGTAGAACGGCAGCGGCAGTTCCGTGATGGTGCCGTCGTTCCAAAGATCCCGGCTTTCCCATGTGGCCGGCTGGCCGTCTTCGTCCCGCTCATCGGTGCTGAAGGGTTGCAGGTGAATCTTGCCGACACAGTGGGTCCGATAGCCGTTCGCGGCCAGTACGCCGGTCACGGTGGGAATGTCCGGGTCCAGGTTGCAGCCGTTGGTGGTCAGGCCGTGCTGCCGCGGGGTCAAGCCGGTGTGCAGGGTCGCCCGCGAGGGCTGGCAGACCGGCTTGGACGGGTAAGCCCGGTTGAAATTGACTCCTTCTCCAGCCAGCCTGTCCAGATTGGGCGTCCGGACTTCATCGTTGCCGTTCCAGCCCAGGCTGAAACTGTTCATCTGGTCGACAATGACGACAAGGAAATTGGGCTGCATCGGAACTGTCTATCCTTTCAGGCCGGTGAGGGCAATACCGCGGATGATCTGCCGCTGGAACAGCAGGAAGGCGATCACCACCGGAAAGACGGCAATGAAGGCGCCGGCGTTCTGGACGGCGAAGTTGCGTTCGTATTCTGCCGCGAACGTGGCCAGGCCGACCGCCAGCGTGTACTTGGCGGTGTTGGTCAGGACCACCAGGGGCCAGAGCAGGTTGTCCCAGTTGGCCAGGAACTGGATGATGCCCAGGGCCGCCAGCGACGACGGCACCAGCGGCAATGCCACGAACACGAACAGGCGCGGCTCGCTGGCGCCGTCGATGCGCCCGGCGTCCAACAGCTCGTTGGGCACGCTGTGCATGAACTGGCGCATCAGGAAGATCCCGTAGGGGGTCACCACGGCCGGCACGATGATGGAGGCGTAGGTGTTGAGCAGGTTGGCCCAGAGCACCACCTGGTAGTGGGGAATCAGCAGCATGGGGCCCGGGATCATCATGGTGGCGATGATCACGTAGAACATCGGTTCCTTGAAGCGGAAGTCGTACTTGTTCCAAACGAAGCCCAGGTAGGCGGAGGTGAGAACGCTGAGCGGCGTGGCCACGCCGGTGACCAGCAGGCTGTTCATGAAGTAGCGGCCGAACTTGATCTTCGTCCAGGCCGCAATCAGGGGTTCCATCGTGAAGGTCTTGGGCAGAAAGGACGGCGGATACTGGCTGATTTCCGCCTCCGCCTTGAAGGTGGACATCCCCATCCAGAGGACGGGGAAGAGCATGGCGAAGGCCCCGATGAACAGGAGCAAGTACAGGAGCACCGCCCTGGGATCGATGCGCAGGCGGCTGCGCCGGGCAGTTGCGGCGGTCATGGTCCGGTCAGGCTCCGACGTCCCATGAACTGCGCAGGAAGCGCAGCTGCACAAAGGTCATCAGCATGATGATGGCGAACAGGATGAAGGAGATGGCCGCGCCGTAGCCGAACCGGAACAGCTGGAAGGTCTTCTCGTACAGGAGCAGCACCACCGTCGTGGTGGAGAAGAGAGGGCCGCCACTGGTCATTACGTACATGGGCACGAACGCCTGCAGGCTGTTGATCACGCCGACCACCACCACGAAGGAGAGGGCCGGCATCAGCAGCGGCAGGGTGATGCGAAAGAAGCTGGCCCGCGCCCCGGCCCCGTCGATTTGGGCCGCCTCGTAGTAGGTTTGCGGAATGTTCTGCAGCCCTGCCAGCAGGATAATCATGCGTACTCCCAGAAACTTCCAGAAGCCGAACAGAATCAGACTGTTCATGGCGTGCTGGGGACGCGTGAGCCAGCCAATCTCCGGCGGCGGGGGCAGGTTCAGGAAGTCCGCCGTTGCGAAGATGGAGGTGTTCAGGATGCCGAACCGGGGCTGGTAGATGAACTCCCACACCAGCGCCACGGCCACCATGCCGGTCACCGTGGGCATGAAGTAGCTGGCCCGGAAGAAGGCCTGAAACCGCTTGACCGAGTTGATCATGACGGCGACCAGGAGACAAATGACGGTGCCCAGGACCACATTGCCAAAGGCGAACTCGAACGAGTTGCCCATGGCCAGCCAGAAACGCTGGTCCTGGAACAGGGCCTCGGCATAGTTGTCCAGGCCCAGGAATTCCTGGGTCGGACGCAGCGGCTGCCAGTCGAAGAAGCTGTAGATGAACGTGTAGATGAAGGGGAATACGGTCCAGATCAGGAAATAGGCGGCGGCCAGCACGATGGCGCCGGCAATCATGGCGTTTTGGCCGGCCAGCCGGATGCGATGGGGACTTGTGGCCTGCGGCCGTCGCAGACGTTCAAAAAGTGCCACTGGATATCCTGGTTTTCCCCAGGCGGGAAGGCAGCCGGCGTCCCCGGTTGCCTTCCCGTGCCTGTGTGTTGGCGGTGACCAGACCTATGGCTGATCCGGGATCATCAGGTTGGCGTGCTTGTAGTTGCGCTCGATGATGTTCCAGTCCTCCCGCTGGGCCAGCTCGGCGTCGATGAACTGCTCGGCTTCGGCCATGGCATCGTCGATTTCCGCGCCGCCCACGAGGATCGGGCCGATCAGGGCATCGCCGATGCCGACGTTGTAGACCGCCGGGGTGTCGTTTACGATGCCCCACTCCACGGCCCCCGAAATCACCTTGGCCACCTGGTCTTCCTGGACCTCGGGCAGGTCGATCAGCTTGTTGTAGGGCGGAATGAAACCGTTGCGCAGGGCCACGGTGTGCGCGACCCGATGGTCGCTGCTGTAGAGGAAGTGCCAGAAGTCCCAGGCCACGGCCTTCTCGGCTTCAGGCGCGTAGGGATTCACGACGGCTTCGACCGCAAACCGGATGTTGCCGTAGGCAGGTTGGAAAGAGCCGTCGAACGTCGGGATGGGGGCGGCGAACCAATCCAGATCGGGGTTGTTGCGGCGCAGGACCGACGTGACCCAGGAGAAGTCGGCGATGATGGCCGCGGTCTCCGACGTGAAGGAATCCAGCCGGCTGGGCATTTCCGGATCCACGACCCGGTCCACCTCGTGCAGATCCTTGATGAACTGCAGGGCGTTGCGGCTCTCCTGGTTGTTGATTTGGGTCCGCTTGCCGTCCTGCGTAAACAGGTAGCGGCCCTGCTGGTAGCAGCCGTTCTTGTGGAAGGTCGGCCAGTCGGCCTGGAACCCGGCCCGCACGATGCGGTCCTGGCTGTCGTACCGGGTCAGCGCCTTGGCGACCGTGCGCAGATCGGACCACGACTTGGGCGGTTCGTCCACCGAGAAGCCTTCCTCCTCCCACAGGCGCGTGTTGATGTACATGACGGGCATCATGGTGCCCATCGGGAGGAAGTGGCGGCTGCCCGGCGTACCGGTGGGGCAGTCCATGGCCCCTTCGGAGAACGCGACCCAGTTGTCGTCCAGGAACTTGCGGTTGGCCACGTGCTCGGGCAGCGGATCCATCAGGCCGCCGTCGCAGAACTCGGTCAGCTGTGACGTGTGCATGTGCCAGAGGGCCGGTCCCTGGCCCGCGGGCACGTTGACCGTGAGCTTGGTCCAGTACTCGGCCCAGGACTGGTTGGACACGTTGATGGTGACGTTGGGATACAGCTTCATGTATTCCTCGGCCCAGCCCAGTTCGTACTCGTAGCGGTCGAGGGCCCACTCCCAGTATTCGAGGGTGATGGGTTCGCCGTTGTTGATGCTGTCCTTTTGGACATAGGGGATGCCGGTGGCCGCGTTGGGCAGGTCGAAAACGTTGTCGGGAACCTCAATCGTTCCGATTTCTACCACCGGGCCCATGTCGGACGGCATGTCGCTGTCCGCCTGACCAGCGGGAGCGCACGCGGCAACAGCAGCAGTGGCCGCCATGCTCGCGCCCAGGCGCAGGAAGGACCTTCGGGTCAAACGCGTGTCATGCATACGACACTCCTGTTGTGAATGGGTTGAAGTGGCGTAAACTGCGCCACGGTGCCTAGGGAGAGTATATCCAGATCGGACAAACGCTTGCTTTCGGCGGCTTTCCGCGCCAGGAGGCAGCGAATCCGATTATGCTTGGGATTCCAACTACGGCTGAGCGGTAGACGAACCTGGACCGATGGGGCTTTCGCCGAAATGGCTGCAGAACCTTCACAAGGCGGCGGTATCTCACACCAACGAGAGTGGTCATGAGGACGATCGTTAGGGGCTGTTCCTCGGACAAACGGGATGCTTCCGATGCCAGAGGGCGGTCTTCGGCAATTTTTCCAATTGGTAGCCGGACAGCTAAGGTTAGGCTAAGTCCAAGGCGCGGTACACCAAGTTCCATTAGCCTGAATCGCGCGATTGATGTCATGTTCTGTCACCCTCTTCTGTTACCTCCTTTAGCAGGCTGCAGAAGAATGGGTTTTGGATGCCATCGGCCATCACGACGGTGCGCGGAAGCGGTGTGTAGGGGGTTCCGATGGGCCCTGGATCCCGCTGCGCAGCCCCCACGCGCGAGCTTCGCGGGCCCCGCAGCCCCGGTGGAACCCCTTGGGGTGCGTGGAGCCTCTGCGGGGTCACCTGGGCGGCCCGGCCGCGGACTCCGGCTCGGGTGGCAGGTTGACCATGCGTACCAGGTTGTAGGCGGTCGCCACCAGGTAGCCGGCCAACCCGGTACGGTCCACGCCCCGGTAGCGCGTGCGCCGCAAGCCGCCCACGGTCTTCATCCAGCCGAAGACCTCCTCCACCCGCTTGCACAGGCGGAGGCTCACGGCGTAGCCGGCATGACGCGTCGTGCGACCATCGATGGCCGAGTACTGCTTCTGTGCGACATGCGGGGTCACCCGTCGCGCGCGGATGTCCCGCACACAGTTCCGGGTGTCTTAGCCGCGGTCGGCACCCAGCGTGCGGGGCCGGTAGCCCCGCTCCCGCACCCCGTCCAGGAGCTCCGGCATGGCCGAGCGGGATGCCGTGCCGGTGGCCGGGCTGACCGTGAAGTCCATCAGGCCGTGGCGGTTCTCGTCAGAGCGTGGCCCAGGAACGCCAGCCGGGCTTCCCGCCCTCGCCCCTTGCGCAGCAGGCGCGCCTCGGGATCCGTGGTGCTGGCATGGGTCTCGTTGCTCTGGCGCTCCCCGCGGAAGTCCACGGACGGGTTGCCGGGATCGTCGTCCGGAGGCGGCAGCGGCCCGTCCTTGGGCCGGAAGCTCATGCTGCGTTGGGGATTCGGGCGACCGCGCATCGGGGATTCCTCCGTTCTGGGATGCCACAATCCTAACCGGCCGCGTTTTTCAGCAGCCTGTTAGGCGTGTTCCACTGTACGAAGCGTTGCACCAGAAGTGATGGACACGAGTGGAGCCCCCTGTATCGTATGATAGAAGCTGTTTCGGAATTGGTGGTCCAGGGTGTGAGGTTGGCTCTATTCGTGTGGCCTATTCTGACCGGACCATCGTTGCACTGCCCTGAGGGGATCGAAGGTCAGTAACCGTAGCTGCTCCACGAAGGCGGCATTCGGGCCACCTGTGCGGCTGCCTCTGAGCGCAAACATAGGATGGAGGCACCCCATGAAAGGCAAGGAAATCACCGGATTGACAGTTGAAGGATATAAGTCCTTCGGCAAGAAACAATACTTACAGATCCGGCCTCTAACTCTTTTGGCTGGCACCAATAGTAGCGGCAAGACCAGTGTGATCCAGCCTCTGCTACTCCTAAAACAGACTCTGGAGGCCTCCTTCGATCCGGGACCTCTCAAGATCGATGGTCCCAATGTGGCCTTTTCCTGGAACGCCCAGATGTTCACAAAGGGTCAGGATGGTGAGACAGTACCCGACTTGAATATCGGACTTGAATATCTTTATGTAGATAACATTCCCTGGGAAACCACCCAACTCACCGTAGAATTGAAGTTCCAGCGCTCACTCAATGGGGCAATTGTTCTCGCGCAAGAGTCGATATTCGAGACTATTGCGAAAAATAGTCAAGAAATAGCTAAGAAAATCGATTTTACAGAGGGAAATACAACACTATCATCCATTCATAACTATACTTGGTTGAATTCAAGCCTAGAATCTCTCATCAAACAGCAGCAGGAACAAGCCGGTGTTGTTGATGTTGTATCCCGTATCGTGCGAAATCGGTGTTTTCTGGACTTAGTGGTGACAAGCCGCGAGTTTGAGAACTGGGATATTGATCCCTTTGGGGGCTTGTGGAACATTTCACTCAACCAGCAATTGGGGCCTTTGATTACCAATATTGTGTATATTCCCGGCCTTCGTGATCCTGCTTCGGCACGGTCTTATCCACTCATGCCGGTGGCCGAACGCTTTCCGGGACCAATGCATTCCTATTTGGCCAGTATAATCTACCATTGGGGACAGGAGAGTGCTCTGTTGGGCACCTTGGAACAGGACTTGCGCACACTCGGCTTGGCGGAGAAGGTGTCGGTGGAAATGGTAAATGATACGGCTCTTGAGGTCTTGGTGAGTCGTCGGCTGCCAAGTAGCAAACATGTCCCTCCTGATTTAGTCAGTCTGGCGGATGTGGGACTGGGCCTGTCCCAAGTCATGCCTGTCCTGGCAGCTTTGCGGATAGCTCAACCCCACCACTTGGTCGTAATGGAGCAGCCAGAGTTGCATCTGCATCCACGAGGCGTTCATAAGTTGGCTGAAGTCATCGTGGAAGCTGTGAATCGGGGAGTGCGGATCATCATGGAGACGCACAGTGAGTTGCTGCTTTTGGGGATTCAGACCATGGTGGCCCAAGGACACCTTGATCCCACGAAGGTGAGTCTAAACTGGTTCTCTCTTGACGAAGATGGTCATTCACTCATCCATCAAGCCGGGATTGAGCAGGATGGTTCGTTTGGCGATTGGCCCGTGGACTTCCTGGATGTTGAGTGGGCGGCCCAAAGACAATACCTAGATGCCGTCAGTAGCCATGCATGAGCAACCTGGCACACTGCTTTTTGTTGTTGATGCTGATATTCTGCGTGCAGCGGGCCACTCGGAAGGACATGCGAGCCAAGTTCGAGGGTTGTTGAATGCAATTTACGAGATCTGCCATCGGGTCGTGTTGTCCGAGGAGGCCCGTTCCGAGTGGGACAAACATGCTTCCGGAATCTCGCTGAACTGGTGGACACGCATGAGCAACCGCGGCAAAATCCAGCGGATTAGGTTGCACCTGACCGACCATGAGGAAGCACTTGAAGACAGCGGATTGGCACCTGAACGGTTGCCCGGTCTCAAAAAAGACTTGCATCTGGTGGTCGCTGCCCTCGAACACGGAGACAACATCGTGATCTCGAACGATGGACGGGCCGCCAACGGGTTTAGGGATTTGTCACGCGTCATCGAAGAGTATGGTGCAGTCTCGTGGTGGAATGCCGATCATCCCATACCACCTCGGTTGCTTGAATGAACACCCCATCCAAGCATGTCCGTCAGATTTCTGGCTCTGCGATGGCTGCTGCTCTTGACCTGTCACGGTTGTAACCCAGCGCATCATTCCGAGGCGGCCCGATTCGGTCCCTTGCCCTGTGGACGGACACTATGGCAGAGGTCAAGGTGGTGATTTCAGTCCCCGTTGCTTTCCGGGTCGGGGCCAAGCAGGTCTTCCTCGAAACAGGGACCAACCAAGTGCCGAAGTTTGGGTTTCCGCGTCCGATTCAAGTCGAGAACGGGCCGTTCCGATGCCGCGCTCAGCCCTTAACCCCCGTAAACACAATGCCCTGAATAAAATACTTCTGGGCAAAGAAGAAGATGAGCACCACCGGCAGCATCGCCACCAGGGACGCCGCCATCAGCAGGTGCCACTCCGTGTAGTTCTGATCCTGAAACGAGCGCAGGCCCAGGGCAATGGTGTATTTGTCGCGGGAGTGCAGGTAAATCAACGGGCCGAAGAAGTCGTTCCAGGATCCGTTGAACATGAAGATTGCCACCGCCGCCAAAGCCGGCTTGGACAGGGGCAGTACGACGCGCCAGAAGATGCCGAAGTTGGACGCGCCGTCGATGCGGGCGGCATCATCCAGATCCAGCGGAATCGACATGAAGAACTGGCGCAGCAGAAAGGTCAGGAACGGTCCCCCCAGCCAGTTGGGCAGCACCAGCGGCACAATGGTGTCGATCAGCTCCATGTGCTTGAAGACCACGAACTGGGGAATCATGGTCACCTGGGGCGGCAGCATCATGGTGGCCAGCATGATCAGGAACAGGGCTTCCCGGCCGCGCCAGCGCAGGCGGGCAAAGGCAAAGGCCACCAGCGAACAGGACACAATTTTGCCCATGACATCCAGCAAGGTGATGACCACTGTGTTCCATACGTACCGGCCAAAGGGCACCAGCCGGAAGATGTCGGCATAGTTCTCCCAGTGGAACGTCCGGGGAATCCATTCCGGGGGCAGGGACATGACGGTCCCCAGGCTCTTGAGCGAGGTGGACAGCATCCAGGCCAGCGGGATCATGAGGAAAAATCCCCCGGCCACCAGGACGAGATGCGACAGCGCGGCCTCCCATGTGGGAAGCCGCGGTCGGTTGTCATGTGCCGAAACGGTCATCGCGGGGCTTCAGCGCGACTTCAGCTCACCGGCGTAGAACACCCAGAAGCCCGAGGAGCGGTACACCAGCAGGGTCAGCATCAGGATGTAGCCAAACAGAATCCAGGCCAGCACGGAGGCATAGCCCATCTTGAAGAACTGGAAGGCGTTCCGGTACAGGTACAGCACGATGAACAGCGTGGCTTCGTGGGGTCCCCCGTTCGTCATGATGAGGGCCTGGGTAAAGATCTGCAGGGCCGTGATGATGCCGATGACCAGGTTGTAGAACAGCACCGGCGTGATCATGGGCAGCGTGATGTGCCAGAAGGCGGCCCCGCGTCCCGCCCCGTCCACGCGCACTGCTTCATACAGCTCGGACGGCACTCCCTGCAGGCCCGCCAGGTAGATGACGATGCCGCCTCCCACATGCCAGAGGGACATGCCGATCATTGATGTCAGGGCCCAGTCCTTGTCGCCCAGCCATCCGGGGCCCACAATGTCGAAACGGGCGAGAAAGGAGTTGATGAGGCCGAAGTTCGGAGCGTAGATCCAGCGCCACAGCAACGCCACCGCCACACCGGACAGCACCGATGGCAGGTAGTACACGGTGCGGTAGAACTGGAGCCCCCGAATCCGGGTGTTGAGCATCAGCGCCACGCACAGACCCAGCAGAATCTGCAGCGGCACGCTGACCACCGCATAGATGGAGGTGACCTTGAGGGCCTGTCCCACCTTGGGATCGTCGGTCAGGGCCTTGTCGAAGTTGGCCCAGCCCACCCACTTGGGCTGGGTGAGCACATCGTATTCCGTGAAGGCAAAGAAGGCGGAGGCGATCATGGGCCCTACCGTGAAGAGCAGGAACCCCAGGAGCCAGGGCGACGCGAAAAGCCAGCCATCCCGCTCCTCGCGCCGCCTCATCGGGCTGGAGGGCGGGATCATGGATGGCGGGTCATGGGGAGCGAGGAGTGGCCGCACAACGATTGTGCGGCCACTTCACCCGTGCCCCGCGCGGGGCACGGGTGAAGTGGAGCGGGGTCAGCCGATGATCCCGTTGATTTCCGCAGTCAGGTCGGCGGCCAGTTGGGCGGCGGGCTTGGAGCCGTCCCACAGGGAATCCAGGCCGGTGGTAATCGCCTGCACGATTTCGGATTCATTGGGATGCGCCGGCCAGGCACGGCCCTCGCCCCGGAGCAGCATCTCGGGGAAGACATTGTTGACCGCGTGGCTGTTGCACCGTTCGCATTCGTAGTTCTTGTACCAGTCCTGCTCCACCAGCGACTTGCGGGACGGATGGGCGTAGCCCCGGCTGATGCGCAGGCGCTGCCCTTCGGGACTGCAAATCCAGGCGGCCAGGAGGTAGGCCTCGTCCGGCACCTCGGAACCGGACCAGATCGAAGTCCAACCGATCAGCAGGCGGGTCAAACGACTGCCGCTGTTGCTGAGGGGCAGCGGGGCGGCGTCGAACTGGAAGTCCTCGATGGAACGCAGGCCGCCCAGACAGCCGCGCACGCACCAGAAGGAACCGAGTGTTCCGGACGTGAAGCGATCGAACATGCCGAGCTCGCTCAGGGCTTCGGGTCCGGGGGCGCTGCCGTCGTCGACCACCAGGGACTGCATCCACTCCAGGGCCTCAATGGCTTCGTCGCTGTCCAGCATGCACTGCGTACCGTCCTCGTTGAGGATTTCGCCCCCGTTGCTCCAGATGGTGCCCAGCCAGTTGGGATGGCCGATGCCGTAGTGCGTGGTAATGGAACCGTCGACCTGGGTCAATGCGGTTCCCGCGGCCGACATGTCGGACCAGGTGGTGTCCCAGTCGGGGTAGGGCAGCCCAGCTGCGTCATACAGATCGGCGTTGTACCAAATGCCTTCCGGCGCCCCGTCGTTGGGCAGGGCCAGGAGCTGTCCCTTGATAATGCAGGCGTTGACATGGGCATCGAAGAAATCGTCGAAGACGGTTTCGTCGGGATGCTGTGCCGCATAGTCGTCCAGCGGGACGTAGACATTCTTTTCCGCCAGCGAACCGAAATACCCAAACAGGGTCTTGAAGGTGTCCGGAGCAGTACCGCCGGACAGCATGGTCAACAGCTTGTCGTTGTAGGCCTGGCCGTAGCCCGTTCCGGCCGGCGTGTACTGGCCGTCAATCTCGGGATACCGGTTGTTGAATTCCTCGAACACCGGTGCGAAGTCGGCATCTTCATTGGTGCTTCCAGGCACCATGAAGGTTACGGTGACGGGCTCGGGCATGGCCGCTTCTTCTGCGGACGGCGCCGCGACCGGCACACAGGCCGCAAGCAGGCCGGTGGACACACCCAATCCTGTCATCTGCAGAAATGTGCGACGCGTAAATTTGCCTTTGCTCATGTCATCCTCTCCAGTTTGAGTGGCGAACCACGGACGGAGCCCAGCTGAGCAGGAGCAAGGCACACCTCGCACCGGGGCAGCCGAGCGAGGCTGGATTCTACCCAACCCCGGGAATCGGCCAAACGCGTCAAACAGGGCTCACTGCGGTGCGTCCATGGTCGTTGCCAGGCAGCCAGCCGGCTGGCAAACGGGCTGTCGCACTCCCCTATTCCGGGCCGAAAAGAGCCGGCCGGTGCCCAAATGCAGTTGGCCAACATTCACCATCCGGCCGCGTAGGCCGTGGTCCGCGGGTCTGCGCCTCCGGTAAGAATGCCCGTCTCGGAATCCACGGTGATGGCGCACACGCGACTGACCGACCCGCTCCATTCGCCATCCTCTTCCAATATGTGCCCCTTGGTCCGCAAGGCAGATCGGGCCTCTGCCGCGATCCGCGTTTCCACAGTCACCACGCCGTCCAGCGTGATGTGGGGCCAAAACGAATTCGGGAAACTGTGGGTAATGACCCGCGCGGCTTCAATGGCGGTCTGCGGATCCATGCCGAATTCAACGATGTTGAGGAAGACCTGGAGCATGCCCTGCACCTGGGCGTCCCCGCCGGGACATCCAAAGGGCATGTAGGGACGACCGTTGCGCCGGGCCAGGGCCGGATTGGGGGTCAGGCGCGGACGCTTGCCCGGCATGAGGGATGAGGCGTGATCGGGATCCAGCCAACTCTGGGTGCCCCTGTGGGATATCGGGAAGCCCAGGCCCGGCACCACTGCAGCCCCGCCAATACCGTCGGAGGGGGTGGCGGAAAAGGCGTTGCCCTGTCCGTCCACTACACAGAGATACGTGGTGTCGCTCTCCCAGGGCAGCTTTCCGTCCGCACCGGAGTTGCCTGCCGGAGCCGGTACTTTCCGGGCCGGCGCACTCTGCCTGTCGGGCTCGAAGTGCCACGGATCGCCGCAGGGCGGCATGGAAGGTGCCGCCTGGTCGGGATCGATCCATTGCCGACGCCGGTTGGCATACTCGGCATGCAACAGTCCCTGCATGGGCACGTTCACGAAGCCGGGATCGCCGAAATAGGCCTCGCGGTCGGCAAAAACCAGCTTGAGCGTTTCCAGCAGCACATGCAGATAGTCCCCTGAATTGTGGCCCATGGCCTTGAGGTCCAGACCTTCCAGTATGTTCAGGGCCATCAGGAGCGAGGGACCTTGACACCAGGGGCCGCAACTGTTGACTTCCAGATCCCGATAGCGGATGGTTTCGGGCACTTCCACCATTACCGTGAAATCCGCCAGGTCCTCATAGGTCAGCAGGCTTTCCTGCCGTTTGTGAAACTCGGCAATCTCCTGCGCGATGTCTCCCTTGTAAATCAGATCGCGGGCTGCACGGAGGCCCTGGGTGCGATCACCGGCGCGACCGCGCTCCGCATCAATCATGCGTTGGAACGTATTGGCCAAATCAGGTTGCAGGAACAGTTGGCCTACCGGCACGGGTTCCCCTTCCGGCAGAAATGTGGACGCCGTTGTGGCATGGGTGCGGATGGAAGGGGTTTGGAGAGCCTTGTAAAACCGTTCATCCACCGGCCTGCCGTCCCGGGCCAATTCCAAGGCAGGTTGCACCACCTCCTCGAAGGTCATGGTTCCCCACCGGGCCAAGGCACTCAGCCAGGCATCCGGAGCCGCGGGCGTTACCGTCCGCGGCAGGCCCTCGGGCATGTCCCCGTCGTGGCGTTCCATGAAGTGCTGAATGCTGGCGGCCTTGGGCCAGCGGCCCAGACCACTGATCGTCTCCACCGGTTTGCCATCGCCGGGGCCAAACATGACGGGTGCAACGCCGCCGAAGTTCGCCGACTCCGGCACAACCACATTGAGGCACAGGCCGGCGGCCACGCCGGCATCGGCGGCATTGCCCCCTTGCTCCAGAATCCGCAGACCAGCCATGGTGGCCAGGTTGTGATCGGTGGAGATGAGATGGCCTCGGCTGCGAAAGGGGGGGCGTGTGGTCTGCATGGGGTTTCCGTTGGCATCCTGTGTGGGTGAATGCGAGCACAGTGCGGGGCGACGTTCGGACCCTGTGAGGACCCGAACACAGAGCCCGGATGGGCCCATGCCCTCCAATGGAATCCTACCCGCAGATGGAATTCCACTGATTGATAGTCGATTCAAGGCTGCCATTGTCTGCATCACAGACCAAGTGGCGCTCCAGCATGCCGTCTAACCGGCGTCAGCTCCCCGGTGCAGTACGGCTCCCTGGCCAGAAATAGCCGGCAGACCATGTGGTATGCTTTTCATCCGCACATGATTTCATATCTGATGAATTCAGTATATGCGTATTATGTGATCAAATTGGCGGATATGAGATTAATCCAATGATTCACCCAAATGTGACAGTGCATCGAGACGGCAACAGCAACTTCTTCTTGATTTTGTCATTGCTGATCAGCCTTATGGTTTCGACTGCCTGCACCTCAGGACCGAAATCAGAGGAGAGAACGGATTCGTTGGTGGTTGAAGTCACCAGGGAAACCGTCCGAGTAGAAACCCGTGAAGTAATACGCGTAGTCACAGCCACGTCGATGCCGACGATACACCCGACTCCCACTCCAACCCCCACCCCAACTGTTCATCCGCCAAGCCTACCGGGACTCCATCCTGATTACTTCGAACCGGCACCCCACGTTGAATACGAAGCAACTCTTGTTTCCGAATTCGCAACCGGAGACGAATTCGCGCCCTTGACTGTCATTCGCCGGGAACCTACTACTCAGGACGTGCAAACTCCGAGTACAAGTGACGGACCGCCAAAGCTGATAGTGAGATCAGTTCCTGCCGTCAAGAGAATCGAGGTTGTTTCCGATGTCGGTGTTCATAGGGTCGAAGAATCCAGAGCCCGTGAACTACTGGCTCTTGTACCGGTCCTCGATACCCAGCCACGCGTAGAAGATGAACTGCATCTTCCCTTGGAACGCTTGCACCCACCACAAACAGGAGGCGAGGTAGCGTTGACGTTCCCACCGTCAGCGCAGCTTTCCATACCGGTACCGGAGACCGATGCCCAACCCTTGGAAATCCTTCGATATAGCCCATCCGAGGATGTAGGAGTTGCACCCAACATCAGCATCACGTTTTCGAAACCCATGGTTCCGTTGACAAGCCATACCACCTTGGCAGCCCGGAATGTACCGGCCTTGGTTACCCCAGAACTTTCAGGCGAATGGTATTGGTTAGGGACACAAACCTTATTTTTCCAACCAACGGTACGTTTGGCTGGCTCCACGCGATATACCGTTGAAGTACCGGAAGGTACTGCAGCAGCCGATGGCACCACCACAACTGAGACCCGGACATGGGAGTTCGAGACTGCACGCCTGCGACTGACCTCGGCATGGCCTGGCACTTGGGGCTCGTTGGGCCTTCGCCCCGACTTTGTTCTCCGGTTCAATCAGAACATTGATCGCAACGACATCTTAAAATTCCTGTCTGTCCGAGCGAACAATGAAGAATTCCCGATTGAGCTGATTGATCCAACCGATGATGGAGTTTCGTCGTACATCCGTAACCTAATGACAGAATCTCCGTTGCGAACTGTCGCATTCCGAGTCAAGACCGATCTCCCACCTGACACGGATGTAATGATGACGGTTGAAGAAGGGGCTCAATCAGCAGAAGGCCCTCTACCCACCTTGGAAAGGCAACATCGCAGTTATCGAACCTACGGGAAACTACGAGTCGAATACACCAATTGCGGCCCACAGTCCTACTATCCCCACCAATTCAGATGCCAAGGCAACACCGACTTGATCATTGATTTCAACCACAGGTTGAACCTTGATTCAATCACAGACAATTCGATACTGATTTCTCCTCCTTTGCCCAAAGGACAAGTTGAAGTGTCGCCATGGGGGAGGCTGCGGATCAAAGGCGCTAAAGCGGTTAACACAAAATATCGGGTGCGCTTGGATTCGGAAATCTCCGACGAATTTGGCCAACAATTAGGCCCCATAGAAGATATCACTTTCAGTGTCTTTGCGAAACCAACAGATATCCAACTGCACCTTCCGGCATCCATGGAGGTTCTGAATCCGTTTCACGAGGGGCAATACAAAGTTCATGCCTGGAACTTAAGCGACCAGCGCGCATTACTCTATGATGTGGAATTTGGCCGCTGGCCTGATTTCCAACGTTCGGCTGTACCCTCGTACAACCCCAGATTCGCGCTCCAGGCACCTGGACATGACTCTGGGAGTTACTACCGTGTCAGTGTGCCATCCCCGCTATTGTTTGGAGATCGACCGGTTCTTGACACGATCCTCACCTATGAATCTGAACTCGATGCACGTGGTGACGCCAGTGTTGATTTGAGTCCCTATCTCGTAGACAGTGCGGGTCACTTGCTGCTAGCGCTACCGCTTTCAGCAGCCGTACAACAATTCGCGTTCTGGAATTATCGTGGAACCCAGGCACGCCCCATACGGACTGTCACATGGATTCAATCGACGCGTTTGGGTGTTGAAACCTTCCGCGACCGTAACTTGTGTGTGGTGAAGGTGTCTGATTTACTGTCCGGAGCACCGGTCGAGGGTGTTGCCATCCGGTTGTCGTCACAATCCCACTCAGTGGTAACCGACGAAGATGGTCACAGTTTTTTCGACCTTTCGACTCTGGAAGGTTCGCCAAGCTCAGTGTACGCAAGGTCAGGATTCGACTCCGCTGTATTGCCAGGTGGGTGTGAGAAATCGTCCTTTCCTCAGACATCTAAAATAGTGTGGCACGCGATCACGGATCGGAACCTTTATAAGCCTGGTGAAACCGTCAGTGTCAAAGGTTGGTTGCGTCGGGTTCATTATAACCCAACCGGTGATGTGGGCTTCGTTACGGAAGGCCAGAGAGTTTACTATTCCATATGTGACTCGCGCAGTAATCACCTTGGGTCGGGTTCAGTAGATGTCGGTTCAGTCGGGACTTTCGATTTCCGTGTTGTACTCCCTGAGCAGGTGAACCTAGGCAATGGCTACATTGCTCTCAGCCTAACGGCACCGAATACTGAAATATCGAATTGTGGTCGGGGATTCAGATCCTACGGAGGTTATTACCGGTACCCGGATCCGGTGCACCCGCTCCTGTTTCAAATCCAGGAGTTCCGGCGCCCAGAGTTTGAGGCGACCCTATCGGATTCAGCGGGTCCGCACTTTCAAGCCGCACCGCTGTTCGTGGATGCCAGTGCGAACTACTATGGAGGAGGACCGCTGCAAGGTGCCCAGGTGGACTGGCGAGTTCAAGGGCATCCTACGCATTATCGTCCACCGGGTTGGGACGGGTTTGTGTTTGGAAGTCGTTCTCGATTCGATGCGCCGGTATTGCGTGAAGTCGATTTGGGTGATGAGTTGGACTTGCGGGGGCGAGGTCGACTGGAAGTGAAGTTTGCTGATGACTTGGCGTTGGTGCCGTACTTGCTGCATTTTGAAGCGACAGTATCCGACTTGTCCCAGCAGACCCGTACGGTTACCGATGTTGCCCTGGTCCATCCCGTTGACCTTTATGTGGGTGCCAAACCTGCCGCTCACCGGGGTGTGGTCCAAGAACCCATCGCCTTGGAGCTGATCGCATCCGATGTCAGCGGCATACCATTGGTGGGTCACAAAATTTTTGTTGCCGCTGCGCCGAGTGGTTCCACGCGATCGGCAAACCCAAGTTTGCAAGTGTTGGATGGGTCAAGTACCCAGTGTCAGGTGGAGTCCGCAGGTGTGCCCGTGGTCTGTGAGTTGACTTTCCCATCGCCTGGGCAATGGACCATAGACATCCATGCAGATGGACCTAACGGGAAGGCGGTACGCACCCAGTCTTACATTTCGATAGCCGGTTCGAGGACCACGCGGCTTAGCGGGGGGGCTGAGTTTGCGTCTGTGAAATTGCTCTCCGATCAGCCTCAATATCAACCAGGAGACGTCGCCCAGATCCTTGTGGCACCACCATTCTTGCCCGCTTTTGGCACCTTGGTGCTGAACCGGGACGGGATCGTGAGTGTTGAACCCATTGAAATTCACACGCTGCCGTACGCCGTCGACGTGCCGATTTTGGATCGGCATATCCCCAACTTGCATGTTTCTGTGTTGCTCAATGGGACTTCGATTCATCAAGGTGCTGGTGGTGTACCCATCCCTGCGTCGGCACGCGGCGATCTGAATCTTGAGATCCCACCTGTATCGCGGGAGGTGGAGTTGGCTCTGGACATGCAGGATCGAGATCTGGAACCCGGGGACACGGCGCATATCAGCGTGTCGGTCACAAATCAGCAAGGAGACCCGGTGGTTGGAGCTGAAGTTGTCCTGCTGGCGGTAGATGAGGCGATTCTCTCACTAACCGATTACCAATTTGACAATCCCCTGTATACGTTTTACCCGGAACGCGGCCTGCGTCTGAGTACGACCAACCTACGGCGTTACATGCAGGCCGAAGTGTTCGAATTTGTACCACCACCACCTCCAAGGGGAGGAGGAGGTCAGGAATTCGGTGAAGATTTCGGGGAACAGGCTTTTGGCGTTCGGCAAGATTTTGACCCGCTTGCGGTCTTCACCCCTTCTGGCGAGACCAATGCAGATGGAATCTTCGAGGCGTCGTGGCAACTCCCTGATACGATTGGCCGGTTTCGGGTTGTGGCGTTCGCGACTGCCGGTCCTCGTCTCTTCGGCAAGTCCGAAACCACCTATGTCTCTCGCCTGCCTTTGCAAATCCGCTCTCAATGGCCGCGCTTCCTCAACTTCGGCGATGAGGCAGAAATGTCAGTACTGATTGAGAACCAGACCGAAGCTGACCAGGATCTTACGCTGGTGGTACAAAGTGATGGCATCGATTTGGCTTACAGGGACGGAGCACGGAACTATGATGTTCTCGCATTCACCGTACCTGGGCACAACCGCCGGCACGTAACGGTGCAAGGTCAAGCCCGGGTCACGGGAGAGAGTCGGATTCTGGTGTCGGTGTTCAACCAGGAGGGCAATGACGCGACCCTTGAGTCGCTGCCCATCTATGTACCGGCCTCCAAGGAAGGCTTTGCAGCATACGGTGTCGTGAATGAAGACGTGGCTGAACAACGGATCAAGATGCCGGATGACATTGTCAAGAACTTTGGTCATCTAAAACTCTCAACCACTTCAACGCTGATGCAACCTCTGCTTGACAGTTATTTCGACTTGAGACGGCCTTGGTACTGGACCTATCCTGAACGGTATGCTTCGCGTATTCTGGCCAATGCTGCGCTGCGGGATGTTCTGTACAGCTTCCAAGTTGCTGATTTGCCTGAACCGGTGGTTTTGGACGACCAAGTGCAAAGTGACATCAAGGAGATGATTGAATATCAGGGCGGCAACGGTGGATTTCCGCTTTGGCAACGCAATAAACAGGCATGGCCCATGGTGACAGTACATTGCATGTTTGCTCTGGCAGTAGCCCGCGAAGCCGGTTATGATGTCCCTGAAGACGCCATCGGTGCCGGATTGCGTTATTTGTCTCAAATTGAATCCCACTATCCTTATTATTACACAGAAAGCACAAGGAGGTATATCACTGCGTACGCACTTTACGTGCGATCCTTGTTGGATGATTCAGATCCTCAGGCCGCACTCCATTTGCTCAGTCAGGTACCGAAGGCGGATCATCCACTGGAAGTGGTGGCCTGGAGCATTCTTGTCCTCCACGCAGACCCCTCCACACAGGATGACGCCGGGGAGTGGATGGATTTCCTTCTGAACCGGGTGGCGGAAACCACCAGCAAGGCCTCATTCACAACGTCGATGCAGGAACGCCAGGATCACCTGATTCTCCATTCTGACCGCCGCGTGGACGCCGTGGTGTTGCGTGCCCTGATGACGGTACGGCCCGAGTCGGACCTGATTCCCAAGGTGGTGCAAGGGATTCTGGCTGCGCGCACCCGCCATGGACACTGGGGCAGTTCACAGGACAATGTCTTTGTTCTGCTTGCGATGGATCAATACTTCCGACAATACGAGGCGGTCGAACCGGATTTTCACGCCCGGGCCTGGATTGACGACACCATGATTGCCAACACCCCCTTCCAGGGACGGGAGACCGTCCATCGCACCGTCACGATTCCGATGGCGTGGTTGTTTGACGCGAATCCGGAACGCATTCTCATCCAGCGCGCAGGCGAAGGCAAGCTCTATTATCGGCTGGGCCTCGAATATGTTCCCGCTGACCTTGAATTGGAGCCGCGGGATCGCGGGTTCACATTGCAGAGAACCTACTCCGGGTTGGATGACCCCAATGATGTCTGGCAGGACGAAAGTGGTGTGTGGCATGTCAAGTTGGGGGCGCGCGTGCGCATTGAGGTGACAATGGTGGCCACGGGCATGCGTCATCATGTTCAGATGGCCAGCCCGCTCCCTGCAGGACTGGAATTCGAGAACCCCAGTCTGAAGGGAAACAGATCTTCGGACGACTACAGCCACTCGTACTACCGTGGTTGGTACTACTGGCCCTGGTACGATCACCAGCAACTGCTGGACGAACGCGCACTGGCGATTACGTCTTGGCTTTATCCCGGGATCTACAAGTACTCGGTAACCGCCCAGGCTACCACTGCAGGCCGCTTTCAGGTTCCTCCTGCTGAGGCACACGAAATCTACACTCCCGAGACATTCGGGTATGGTCCCAGCGAAGTGGTGGTTGTGGAGTCAGCCTTGTCTCAGGATGATGGCTGATGATCGCTGTTGAACATCCCGGCAGGATCGGCGGCACCCCGTCGATCCTGCCGGCCGCCCGATTGACAAATCCGGTTCGGATTGCTGCCTGAACATCCTGAAGATGTTCAGGCAGTTGGCACAGAGCGGTCATCACGGTCGGGGCGTTGCCTCTCGCAGGAGGCGATGTAGTCCTTTCTCAACACCCCAGTGACTGCGGATGATGTCTGAAGCTCCAGCATCGTGACCGCAGCCACACGCGTGTCGATGCGGGAGCAGGCAGTGCATGGCCGTAATTTCGTTGCTTGGGGTCTCGCACAGCGCTTGGGCCAGGGTCAGCCACGGCTTGAACCAGTCCCGGTGGTCGCGCGTGAACTCGACCACGCCCACCTTGGTGTCGATACCCCGGTCTGTACTTCCGGGCCGGTTCGGCGGCAATGGCGCGGAGAGCTTCCCGGAGGTCGTTGTCGGCCTGTGGCATCTGGTTGCGGACAGACTTCGGGATGCAGGGCGCCCGGGAAGTTTCAGGGTCGCCTTGTTGCTGGCGCAATGTTGGTCCCGGGTCATTATGTGTCCACTCGCGGCACCCTGTTGACTACCTTCGCCTCTTGAAGTACGTTCCAGGCCAGGTTTGTATTTCAATCCACCTGCTACAACAACACAGGTGTCACAGACGCGTTGCCGTGAGCCTTGTCCGATTGCCAGGGTCCTACTGGGACCCTAGGAGAAACAAGAGTTTGATCCTCAGAACAAGATTCGTCCGGTTGGTGGTGACGGTCAGTCTGCTGTTGGTTGTCTGTTCCTGTACGTTTGTGGTTCCCCCGCCAACGGACGCCCCCACGGCCCTGAAACTCGGGTTGCTGCTCAATTACACGGGCTCGCCGGAAGCGTCCGCGGATCGGGAGCGGGCCTTCAACCTGGCGATCAGCCACGTCAATGCCGGTGGCGGTGTGCTTGGACAACCGGTGACCGGGATCACGGCGGATGCCACCTCCGATCCGCAGGCCGCCGTGGACGCCGCCCGGCACCTGATTGAGGTTGAGGGCGTCCATGCCATCGTCGGCCCGAACGCCAGTTCGGCTGCGTTGCCGATCGCGGAAACCGTGGCCGGTCCGGCCGGTATTCCGGTGATGAGTCCCTCCGCCACCTCGCCCCAACTCTCGACGGTTTCCGACAACGATTTTTCTTCCGTACGGCTCTCTCCGATGCCATCCAGGGGCCGGTCCTGGCTTCGCTGACCCGGAAGCGCGGATTTGACAACGTCGCGTTCATCTACCTCAACGACGCCTACGGTCAGGGGTTGGCGGCGGCCTTTGCCCGGGCGTGGGACGGAACGTTGCGGTCCGTTGCCTTGGAAGTGAACCAGACGACCCATCTCCCGGCACTGCGGGAGAGTGTCGGGAGTGGTGCTCAGGCACTGGTGGTAGTTGCGCATGAGGAGCAAGCCTTGGCCATTGTCCGCACAGCCTTGGATGAGGATCTCTTTGACCAATTCATTTTTGGCGACGCAGCCAAGCGCCTGCGTCTGGTTCAAGAGATCGGGGGTACTCGCCTGAGCGGCATGTATGGCACTGCGGGGGCGTCGGCTCCCGACAATGACGCGACCCCGGAATGGGAAGCCGCCTTCATTGAAGCCTATGGGGCCCTGCCCGTCCTGGCCTATGTAAAGGAAACCTATGACGCGACCATTGCGCTTGTCCTCGCCGCCCAGGCCGCCGGCAGTGTCGAAGGGCCGGCGATTCGCGACCGGCTGCGGGAGATTGGCGGTCCGCCGGGATACATCGTTCCGGGCACCCCGGCCGGCGTCGGCGACGGTCTGCGCCGACTCGCGTCCGGTCAAGCGATCAACTACGAAGGGGCGGCCAGTTCATTGGACTGGGACGAAAACGGTGATCTCCTCCGGGGCTACGTGGGCATCTGGCGCTTTACCCCGGACGAACGCATTGAGGAAATGGATACGATCTTTGTTCAGGACTGAAGGACCGGAGGGATCGATCCCGTGACGGTTCAGCCAATGAAGGACGGCAAGTTCACTGGGCTGGGTTCCGGCTGCGCCTTGCCTTGGTCAAGTCTCGGACAGCATGCCGGCGGATATCTGCCGACGGCTTGACAGGACCGGGTTCTACTGCCGGGCGATCCGGCGGGGGCGAGGGTCGACGGGAGGGGAATCGGTCTTCAGCCACGGTACGCGCAGCACATATCGGTGGCAGCCTTCCACGAAGAGCAGCATGCCGCCTCCCACCGCGAGGGCCATGGAGGCATTGAAGGGCAGCCATATGCTCAGGAGGCCCGTAGCGCACACCAGCACCATGCTGCCTGTCCGCAAACCCACACCGGTCAGGACAGCCAGCAAGGACACCCCGGCCACCGCCGCCAGGGCTTGCGCGGGCAGGCCTTCCAAGGGAACCACCGGCTCGGCCAGCATGGTCATGCCACCCAGCACCGTCACGGGGCGCAGCGAAACCGGGAGCCAGCTGCGAACCACATAACGAGCCCGTTGCCAACGTTGGTTGAAGGTGCCGTCGGCTGTCCAGGCACCGGTCATCCAAAGCCAGTCGCGGCCAAAACCGGCCGCGACCAGCAGGACCACAATCCAGGCACCCAGTTCGATCAGCTGCCTGTCGGTGCCGGGCCAGACGGCTCCCACCATCAGAATGCTTTGCCAGGCAGCAGCCCGGCGGCGGCTGTCGCTGGCCGGCCAGGGATGGTTGGTCAGGCCGTTGCGCACACGCAGTGCCTGTCCTGCCACGAACAGCGGCCTCAGCAGGGCCACGCCCAGATACCAGGGCGGCAGCAGGTGCCAAAGGGCACCCAGCAGGGAAACCACGAACAGGCCCGCGCTGTCCGTCTCGATGTCCAGTCGTTCGCCCAGCAGGGAAACCCTATTGGCACGTCGGGCCAGCCAGCCGTCCGCCAGATCCAGCAACATGAACACGACCACGAGCAACGCCCCCACGGCCCCGGCCCGCCGCCACGCCCGCCCGCCAGACCCAGCAACAGCACCACCCCCGCGGGCACCGCCGCCGCGGCCCGGCCCGGCGGCCATGCCCCGCTGGCAAACGGCGGGATCAGGCCCGCCAGCAGCGCCAGGCCCAGGCCGCGCAGAACGGACATGGTGTTCCCTGGTCCCAGCCCCGTAAACGGTGCATTGGGCTGCCCCACCGGATGGTTGGCGTCCAGGTTGAACCACAGAATTGCCAGGATGGCTGTGAGGACGCCTGCGGCCACCGCGGTACGCAGCCACAATCCCGAGCCGTCGATGGTCCCGAGATAGGCGGTTCCGGCGGCGATCGCGGAGAGACCGGCAACAAACAGGACCAGGGTCTGCTGACGCGATGTGTTCATGCCGCAGGCCCGACGGCCGACCGGTGCTGCATACCGGCCGGCCTGGGTCTTCTCATCTGGGATCTTGCAGCGGTACCTGTACCCAGACTTCCTGTACGCCGTCCACCCACGGGGCTATTACATAGGGCTCCAGGGTGATCAGCAGCCAAAGCTGGCCGTGTCGGCGGACCGGATTCCAGCCGGAGATGTCATCCAGGCTCTGCAACCCGTCGTCCACCCACTGGTGGGCCATGTCGAGATCCTGTTCCGGGTCGAGGGCCGCGGTGCGATGCTCCTTGGCGGCCTGCACGATCAATGCCAGCGCCTCGGCCTCGGACACGGCCAGCAGGTCGGTTAGGGCAACCGGATTGCCGTCGCCGGTGAAGGTCCAACTGTCCACGGACAGGTTGCCGTGGGCGCCGCCGGTGTAGAACCAGAGAATCAAGCGGCCGCTGTGCAGGCCGTAGGGGGCCCAGTACAGGTCGCTGGCCGCCGTCAACAGCTGCCAGGGCAGCAGGGCGGTGAACGGCATTTCCCGTGCGAACTCCACGGCGGAGGTTTGTATGGCCTGGATTTGGCTGTCGATAACGGTTTGGCCGGCCTGGGCCAATGACGGAATCAACGCCAGCAGGCCGGTGGTCGCCTCGGACTGGAAGACCAGGTCGGGATCCGGGTTTGTTGGCGGCAAGGTATGGACAAAGTGCAGGCTGTCCAACAGGCCGGACAGTTCCTCCGTGGGGATGGGCGTGCTGGAGAAGAACGCCAGAATGGGCATCCCGCCCAGTTCGCGCAGGGCCGGCGTGGGTTTCACCACCAGGTAGCGATTGTTGGCGAAGCTCCCGTCGAGGTCCAGCAGACTTTGGGCCTGGCTGCCCGACAGCAGCCAGGCTTGCTGTTGCGGTGCGGTGCCTCCCTCCAGCCAGGGGATGCTCCTCGTGGTCAGGGTAATTGCCTCCCAGGAATCGGAGTGTGATGCAACCTGTGCATCGAAGGCGTCGAAATCGACGGCTTTGTCCATCCACATCGCCACGGCGAACAGATTGCCCTTGTCCGCATCTCGGAAACCCACAGCCGCGAATTCCCGCTGCCACGCCAGGTTGCCCGCTCCCTGCCACGCCGGACTGTCCCCGACCACGAAGTCGTCGAAGCGCCCGGCCTTGAAGCTGGTGGCGTAGACCTGCAACTGGGCCTGTTGAATGTTCGACAGGTCGGACATCGGCTTCCAGCTGTCGCCGGCCAGGTCGAAGACGTGCCATGACTCCGCGATGCATGTCCAGGCATGGGCGCGCGTGGTCAGTTGTTCGAGGACGGATTGCTCGTCCTGACAGGTCAGTTCCTGAGCCAGCACCGTCCCCGGGAGGGAAACCAGTCCAAACAGGCACACCATCACCACCGCGGCCAAGGCCCGCGGACTCCGGTGGCCGCGCCAGCCGGGAAGGTTCGCGCGTTGGATATGGGCCATCAGTGACCTCTTCGGAAACCTGTGGTGTTGTCGCGCTGTCCGCATCCGACAGGTGTATCAAGCATCCCGGACGCGGACAGTATTGGTATCCGTTTCAGCTCTGTGTGGCGGAGCCGAACCATTCACCTTCGGTGCGGGGATGGAGGCCATGGCGGGTCAGCGCACCAGCGAGAACTGCCGCTCCTCGCAGGTGATGCACTCGACCAGGGCGGTCCGGCCGGCGAACGTCTGCGCCGCCGCCTCCTTGATCGCGGGGATGACGTCGGCCGGATTGGCCACCTTTACGGACCAGGCACCCAGGGACGCGGCCAGGTCGGCGTATTCCCCCGACAGGAACTTGGTTCCGTACTTCTCGGTTGCGACCGGCAGGTGCTTCTCGTATCCGCCCATGGCCGAGTTGTTGACCAACAGGGTCAGGATCGGCACCTTGGAGCGCACGGAGGTCTCGATGTCCATGCCGCACATGCCCATCGCGGCATCGCCGACAAAGTTCACCACCAGCTTCTCCGGTGCGGCCAGCTTGGCGCCGATGGCCAGGCCCAGCGAATAGCCCAACTGGGTGGATTTGCCCCAGCCGATGTAGGTGTTGGGCTTGCGGGTCATGTAGAAGGGGGAGATCTGATCGCGGGGATTGCCGGAATCGGCGGTCACGATCGTGTTGGACACGTCCACGGCCTCCTGCAGGTCGTGGATGACCCGGTAGGGGTTAATCGGAGTCTCATCGGAGGTCAGCTTCGGCCCCCATTCCTCCTCCCAGGCGCTGCGCAGCTCCCCGAGTTCGGCCGCCGAATCCTTCTCCGACACGGCGCCGCGGGCCTTGATCGCCGCCAGCAGGGCCTGCAGGACCAGTTTGGCATCGCCCATCAGCGCCTGATCCAGGACCAGGTCCTTGTTCAGGTCCCGTTCGTCCAGGGCGGCGTGGATCACCGTCTTGCCGGGCGGCACCGGGGTGCTCAGGAACATGCGGGTGAAGCTGGTGCCGACGCCGAACAGGCAGTCCGCCTGCGCCAGCATTTGCTTCAGCTGGGCCGGACCGGTGTAGGTGCCGCAGCCCAGCGACAGGGGATGGTTTTCGGGGAAGCTGCTCTTGCCCGGCAAGGTGGTCATGACCGGAATCTGGAGCAGTTCGGCCAGTTCCACCAGCTCGTCGGTGGCCTCGGCGTAGAGAACGCCCTGACCCGACTGGATGACCGGTCGCTGCGCCGCCAGCAACAGGTCGGCCGCCCGGTCCACGTCGGCCGGATCGGGGCCGTAGCGCACCGGCCGCACGGGTTCGTAGTCCACGCTGTCGCCGAACTCGGCGGAGCCCACGTCGCCCGGCAGTTCCAGCATGACGGGGCCGGGCGTGCCGGACCGAAGCATCTGGTAGGCCCGGCGCAGCATCTCGGGTGCCCGTTCCGGGGTGTTGATGCGGGCCACCCACTTCGTCACGTGCTGGTAGTTGCGGCTGGCGTCGAACTCCGGTGGCACATCGGTCCGGTCGGCACCGCCCTGTCCGGGCAGAATCAGGACCGGCACGCAGTCGGCATAGGCCTGCGCCACCCCGGCAAAGGCGTTTTCGATTCCCGGTCCGGCCTGCATGCAGCACACGCCGATGCGGTTGCCGTTGTGGATCCGGGAGAAACCGTCCGCAATGTTGATGACGGTGCGTTCGGTGCGCGCCAGGATGGGGCGGATGTCGCCTGCCGCTGCGTGTTCGATCAGCGGATTGGCAGGGAAGCAGCTGAGGAACTCCGTGCCTTCGCGCTTGAGGATTTCAACAACAGCTTGATAGACGTTCATAGGCACCGCGGATCAATGGCAGGTTGGGTCGGGGAGCACGGACATCACAGAGCAAAAGCAGGCCATGGTTCGGAGTGGGGTCGCGCAACCTGCGCCGTGCATCCAGCGTAAGTATATTGCAGGCGGATCGTTGGTTCCCGTCTGTGGAAGCCGGGGGCCGGCCATGCCATCAACCGGCCCAGGCCGAATGGGCGCACGCGCGAGGTACCTTCAGGCATTACATGGACGAATCCCTCCTTTCCTGCAGCAGCTGCTTTGTGGCCCTGCTCCTGGCTTTCGTGGTGCTCGTCGCCTTCGGCGCTTTCCTGGGCATCCTCGGCGGGGTGATTTCCGCCGTGTTCGGTCTGTTTGCCGCCATCCCGGGCTGGGTCTGGCTGGTGATTGTCGTGATTGCAATCGCCCTGTGGCGACGCCGGGACCGCTGAGAGGGCGGAACGGCGCAGAACGTTCCTTCAAGGTATCCAAATCCTGCGGCGGCCGAGGTTTGGCAACAAATCGCAGGGGTCGCAGGCACCCGGCACTGTGCCATCCTACGGGGCGGCCTGGAGACGGCAGGCGAGGACTTGGCTTCCACCGCGCCGCAATCGGAACCTGACCCCTTGCGCGGTTTCTCCGTTGCATTTTGCTCGCCGTGTGGAGGCCGAGGTCTGACCCTCAAACTCTCCGGCTCAGAGCCCCTTTTGCCTGAGCGTGCTGGCGACGGCATTCAGTAGGTTGACCGGCGGCCCATGGGCCGGACCGCTCTTCGGTCGCCCATCCGCTCTTCCCGCATCCGCAGCAAATCGACGCAGCGCCTCTTAACGGCTGTTGTTGGCTTGGTTCCGGCCCAGTGAAGGAGGCGTTCTCTGTCTCGGTACAGGCATTGAATCATCCCATGCGAACGTACTGTACGACTACACCCAGACCTGGTGCTCGTGAAAGCCTTCCGTCGGCAGTCATCAGAGGGAGACCATGGGTGTGTGCAACTGCGATGTAGAAGGCGTCATAGACACTGACATTCCGGCGGTATTGCCAGGCCAAAGGAGCCAGGGATTGGTGCGAGACGCGATCCACCGGCCAGTGGACCAGATCTTCGACCACCATCTGCGCCCGCGTTTCTGCAAGCTGCCCATTCAGCACCGCCCGCCGCAGCACCGACAGCACTTCCGCGTCCATCAATTCGGGAGCGACCAACGAGGAGGCCTCGATGATGTCAGCCACCGTCAGACCAAGGGGCGTCCTCAGGAGATATTCGACAGCGACCGAAGCGTCGACAACGTACCGACTCATCCAGTCTTCTGATCGCGGATGGAGCGTTCCTCCATGAGCAGTGCCGACGCTTCCACGCCCAGATTGGTCTTGGGACGCTGGGCCAAATGTTTCCGCCAGTCCCGCCTGGCCAACTCCCGCTCGACAGCCGTAAGCACGATGGCGCTTATGGAACAGCGATTCTCACGGGCATGGAGGCGTAGACGCTCATGAAGGTCGTCCGGTATATTTTTTACTTGTAGATTGCTCATGTCATGAGTATCGCATGATTAGAGCATGAACTGCGGAACAGTTGGGATGTTGCGATGCGGTTTCAGCTTCATTGGCCTTGGTCCGAACCAGTCTCCATGCGCGCGACGGACGACCTGTCCGCAGGGTTTGTCTGGATGTTCCGGGCGGCATTCCAGTCCCGGTCGGCCTTCAACCCGCACGCGGTGCAATGGTATGTCCGTTGCGACAGCGGAAGGGTTGTCTTGACGGCCCGGCAGCCGCTGCACGTGTTCCAGAAGAAGGCCACACGGGGAATTGCAACCCCGCAGCCGGAGATCGACCTGATTAAGGGCAGACTCAGGAGTGGCGGAGCAACACCACCTCGAGAACTATGGCGAGGGGGAGGATGATGAAGACATGAAGATCGAACGGAGCAGCGGCAATGTATTCGCCGACTTGGAGCTTGCGGACGCCGATCCCCACCTGCTCAAGGCCGAGCAGGTTACACGCATTGACAGGATCATTCGGGAGCGCGGCCTCAAGCGGGTCGAGGCGGCGAAACTGCTTGGGCTGTCCCAACCCGATGTGTCGCGCCTGCTGCGATGGAATTTCCGGAAGTTCTCTATGGAACGGCTTCTGCGCCTGTTGACGGTGTTGGGTCACGACGTGGACATTGTCATTCGCGAAAGCCATTCCGAGCAGCCGGGACAGTCATGACATTCACAACAGGTCAGAGCCGACAGATTGCGTCCGGGCTTGTCCTACAGGAGTCCGATTGACCAATCCGGTTCGGACCCGCCGGACCATCCCAACGATGCCAAGGCAGTCCTGGCCGGTTGCCCATCCCAGGCAGGGGCCGCCCACCCCGCGGTTTCGATGTCCCCAATCGGGGATAGGGGACTAGGTCAGGTGCAGGCGCAGCAGGAGATCCTGGAACTGGATCTCCATGCTCTCGGCGTGGAGCGGCGTGGACGTGTACGGATTGTCGATGTGGAGGTAACCCGACAGCGGAACCTCCTCCCCGTTCTTCAGTAACGGGCCGGTCCAACCAAACTCATAGCGGTCGCCGCGCAGGCTCTCGAAGCGGACATCCAGCCCCTCCACCGCCAGCGGCAGTTCCAGCACGCGGGCGCGGAAGTCCCTGAACTCGCCGTCCTGTTCGCGGCGGCCCATCTGCAGCGTCCACACCACCTGGGAACCCGCGGCCTGCAGATCCTGTCGGGCCGTCGGGCCGGTTTGCGCCATGCGCAGCGGGGCCGACGCCGTCAGTGCCACATAGCCGTTGCCCTTCATGCCGAAGGCCCAGTTCCGCTGGATGTAGTAGGCGTCGAAGGCCTGGGCCGGAAAATGGGCGTGCGTGAAGCCCATCCAGTCGTCCTCGCCCAGATCATGCAGGGCAAAGAGCACGTCCCGGTCCTGCGCCACCCTGGGCAGCCGCACATGGCCGTGCCAGTAGTTGGGACGGTGGGAGCCGTCCTCGCTGGTCAGGGGCGGATGCGTGACGAAGACCACGGCCTCCGGGGACAAGGTGGCCTGCCAGATGTGCTCCTGCACGCCGGGTTCGCCGGGCCGGTGGTCCTGGGCGGCCGCCAGCATGTAGTCGGGGGTGCGGAAGGTGGCCTTGTTGACTTCCCAGGCACCGGCCGCGCGGTCCAGCTCCGGCTCGAGTTCCCCGGCATGCTGCTCCCGGCTCCAGATTTCCGCTGCCGGATCGCGGGCGATGGCCTCGATTATGGGCGGCAGGCGGTAGTTGGCGGCACAGGCCAGCGACACGGTTCCCAGCACGTGGTCGTTGTGCATGCCCATGCCCCACAGCATGCGCCCCAGGCCCGATGTGGGCTCGCGGTAGGCGGCCTTGAGATAGGGGGCGTAGCTGCGCCCGTGGGTGGAACCGAACACGCCGCGGTAGGAGTTGACCGCCATGCCGAAGAACAGCTTGTCGAGCACCACCACGGCCATTTCGTGGACCGTTTCGTCTTCCGCCAGATCGGCCAGGTGCGTGAGGGCCAGGACATCCTCTTCGAAGTAGGTGTTGGAGTCCCACTCGCGGAAGCCGCCGCCGGCCCGCTTGCGCAGCCAGGCCAGGGCGCGTTGTTCGCCCAGGGCCTGGTGTTCGGCACCGGTCAGGCCGCTGTTGCCGAAGCGGTGGCGGGGATAGAGCTGGCCGGCCAGGACCTCGCAGGTGTGGAACAGGATCTGATGGTTCTCGGTCCAGAAACACATGGCGTCCTGTCCCGGTTCGTCCATCCAGTAGCGGAAGCCCAGGATCACGTCCCGCAGTTCGGTGCGGAGATCCGCCGGGAATTCCGATTCGTCCCCCCAGCGCAGGAGGCAGCCCAGGATGCCGGTCAGGTGGAAGTCGCTGCAGTCGGCCCGGCCGGCGATCTCGGCGGCCGTCGTGCGGAACTGCTCCCAGTCCACCTTGTCCCACTGGCCCAGCTCCAGGCGGGCCATTTCGTGGAAGACGGTACCCTTTTCCGTCGCCGCATGGCGCAGTGCCTCCTCGCGCCGTTGGCTCCAGGTGCCGAAGTGCCGGTCCGAATAGGCCACGTTGCCGTTGAGCCAGGCCGAGAACCTCCGGAAGTGCCGCCGGTTGTGCGTGTAGTACTCCACCAGTGGGGGCAGCACCAGAATCTCGTACTCGTCCTGGGGGTACTGGTAGGTGTTGCCCAGGGTCATGAAAGGCAGCTTGCGGCCCTGGGTCTGCTGCTCGGAGTAGATGCGCCCGTCGGTCCGTTGCAGGCGGACCACGAGTTCGCGCTCCAGCGGCTTGGTTTCCGGCCAGTGCAGCGTTACCGGGGCTGCGCGGTCGAAGGCGCTTCGGTTCAGGTAGGCGTCGTCCAGGACCTCAGAGAAATCCCGGTGTTCCTCGGCCCATCGGGAATCCGCCGGCACAAACCAGGCGGCCGCCGGCGGTTCCGGCAACTGCAGGGCCATGACCATGGGAGAGGCCCGCAGCGCAATCGCGGTGAACCGCACCAGCAGTTCGACCTGGCCCGCCGGCAGGTCCAGGCGGCCGGTTGCCGTGACCGGCGCCTTCAGGGAGAAGTGGTCCACTTGCCAGGCGTGGCTGTCGTTGACCCAGACATCCGCCGGCCCGTTCGACGTAAGCCGGACCTCTCCCGACCAGTCCTCCTTCAGGTCCGCGTGGGCGACGGCCCAGCAGTGGACCGAGTGCGGTGTGTGGGCAAAGACCGTGCCGTAGAGGAAGCGGTCCTCCCGTACCCGGACCACCTGCCAGCGCAGGGGCTTGTCGTCCGGGAAGGGACTGGCGAACTCCACGAAGGGCCCTTGGATGCCGGGGTTCGTGCTGTGCAGCCGGGCCGCGGCGGCCCGGCGGAACTCGGCTTCCGACTTGCCGGAGGCCGCCGAATCGGACAGCTTCTGCAGGCGCGGGCCGCAGAACAGCCACTCCCGGATGAAACCGCGCTCGTCCGGCCCCAGGGCCGGCAGCAGGGTCCTGGTCGCCGGTTCCGCCGCCCGGTCCGGATCAGTCGTCATAGAGGACGCAGCGGACCTTGTGGTTTCCCGGCAGCGTGTGCAGGGTCGGATTGTCCGTGTCGCAGACCCCCCGCACGGCATCGTGGCAGCGCGGGTGGTAGGGACAGCCCTTGGGGATCGAGTAGGGATCGGGCACGACCCCGTGAATGGCGGTCAGACGGCTGGTCAGGCCTGCCACGGACTTCCGGCCCAGCTTGGGAATGGAGTGCAGCAGCGACCGCGTGTAGGGATGCTTGGGAGCGTAGAAGATCGAGTTGACATCGGCCATTTCGACCACTTCGCCCAGGTACATGACCACCACGTAGTCCACCATCTGGGCAATCACGCCCAGGTCGTGGGTGATGAAGATGATGGCCATTCCGAACTCTTTCTGGAGCTCCTGCATCAGGGTCAGGATCTGGGCCTGGGTGGTGACGTCCAGGGCGGTGGTCGGCTCGTCGGCAATCAGCAGGCTGGGCTGGCACGAAAGGGCCATGGCAATCATCACGCGCTGCCGCATGCCGCCGGACAGTTCGTGGGGATAGCGCTTGAGCACCCCCTCCGGCTGGGGCAGGTTGACCCGCCGCAGCATTTCTACCGTGATCTCCGTGGCCTCCTCTTGCGAGCAGTCCCGGTGCAGCGAGATGGCCTCGATGATCTGGGCCCCGATCGTGTGGACCGGGCTCAGCGAGGTCATGGGTTCCTGGAAGACCATGGAAATGTCGCCGCCGCGGATGGACCGGGCCAGCGAGCCCTTGGGGTTGAGCTGGGCCATGTCCACCGTTTCGCCGGGCCGGTCTGCGGTCGGGGCGCGGTGGAAGAGGATTTCGCCCTGCACGATGCGGCCGGGCGAGGGCACGATCGACAGGATGGACCGGGCCGTCACCGACTTGCCGCAACCGGATTCGCCCACCAGGCCGATGGTCTGGCCGCGGTTGACGGTGAAGTCGACGCCCTCCAGGGCATGCACGACTCCCTGGTCCAGAAAGAAGTGGGTTTTGAGGTCCTTGATCTCGAGCAGGACCTCGTCGGTGTCGACCGGGGCCGAGGCGTGGCCGTTGCCTGTCTGTTCCATGATCGGTTGTGCCGGCTGGCGGTCAGGCATACGGATCCGCGGCGTCGCGAATGCCGTCGCCCAGGAAATTGAAGGCCAGGACCGAAAGCACCACGGCGGCACCGGGCAGCAGGAGCCAGGGGGCCAAGGCGACCGAACGCAGGTTCTGGGCTTCCTGGAGCAGCACGCCCCAGGAGATGGCGGGAGCCCGCAGGCCGAGGCCAATGAAGCTCAGTCCGGTTTCGGACAGGATCATGCCCGGCACGGCCAGGGTCAGCGAGGCGATGATGTGGCTCATGAAGGATGGCATCATGTGGCGCAGGATGATGCGAAGCTCGCTGGAGCCGGAGAAGCGGGCCGCCATCACGAAGTCCTCCTCGCGCAGGGAGAGGAAGCGGCCGCGCACGACCCGGGCCAGCCCCGTCCAGCCGACGAAGGCGAGCAGCACGGTCACCATGAAGTACCGGACAATGATGTCCATGTCGATCGGCAGGGCGGCCGCCAGGGCCATGATCAAGGGAATTTCCGGGATGGAGCGGATGAATTCGATCAACCGCTGGATGGCGTTGTCCAGGGTGCCGCCGTAGTAGCCGGAGATGCCGCCCAGGATGAGGCCCAGTATCAGGGAGATGATGACGCTGACCAGGCCGATGGTCAGCGAGACGCGGGCCCCGTAGACAATCCTGCTGAACAGATCCCGGCCGAGGCGATCCGTGCCCAGAATGAACAGGCCCTGCCCCTGCACCACACCCAGCGATCGTTCCTCGATGAGGGCGTCAATGCCGAACAGGTGCCGGTCGGTGCTCCACAGGCTCCAGGTTTCGTACTCCTCCCCGCTCACGAAGAAGCGGATCGGATACACGACCTCTTTGTTCTCTGTATAGGTCCTCCGGTTGGTTGCCAAGTCGCGGGCGGTAATGACCCCGTAGATGAACGGACGCTGCAGTTTGCCATCGTGCACCCACCGAATGCGGCTGGGCGTGGACAGCTGATATTGGATGAAGCTGGTTTCCGGCAGATAGGGCGCCACCCACTCGCACAAGGCGACGATGAAGTAGAGGATGATGAACATGACCCCCGCAATAACGGCCAGGCGGTGCTTGATGAAGCGCCACCACATCAGTTGCAGGTAGGACGCCACGAACAGCTTTTCGTCCTCGGCAACGGACTCCTCCAGGATCGGCGGTCCCTCGGGAATGTCCGGTATGCGGTCGATCCAGGCGATCTCTTGTTGGGACACGGAACTTGAAGCGGGAATGGAGTTGGCGGGGAGCCGGTTGTTGCCGGGCTACTGTTCGAGGCGAATGCGCGGGTCGACGATGGCCAGCAGCACGTCGGAAATGAGCGTGCCGATGATGGTCAGGGTACTCAGCATGAACAGGAAGGTGCCGGCCAGGTACATGTCCTGGGCGGTCAGCGAACGCAGCAGCATGGGGCCGGTGGTCTGCAGGCTCAGGACCATGGCCACCAGCGTCGTGCCGGAGATGAGCGAGGCCAGGGACCAGCCCACGGTGCTGAAGAAGGGGTTCATGGCCACCCGCACCGGATACTTCCAGATGAGCTTGGTCTCCTTGACCCCCTTGGCCCGCGCCGTCTCGACGTAGGGCTTGTTGAGCTCGTCCAGCAGGTTGGCGCGCGTGATGCGGATGTTGCCGGCTGTGCTGGAGATGGCAACGATCAACATGGGCACCCAGATGTGGGCCAGCATGTCCATGATCTTGGCCCAGCTCCAAGGCGCCAGCATGTACTCCTCGGAAAAGAGGCCGCCCACATTCATGTCAAGCTGCGAGTGGGCGAGATAGAGCACGATCAGGGCCAACAGAAAGCCGGGAACGCCCAGCCCGATGAAACTGAACGCGGTCATGCTGTAGTCGAGTATCGAATATTGGTTGGTGGCTGAATAGACCCCGATCGGAATGGCGATGAACCAGCTCACCAGAAGCGCGGACATGGAAAGGACGACCGTGAGGGCCAGCCGTTCCCAAATCAGTTCAGCGACGGGCTTTTGCCATTCCATGGACTGGCCCCAGTCCCCCTTGGTCGCGATGCCCTTAATCCACTTCCAGTATTGGACGTAGACCGGTTGGCCCAGCCCGTAGCGTTGGGCCAGGGCCTCCAGCTCGGCCTCGTCCACCAGATCCCCTTCCTGGCTCAGCTGGGCCGCATAGGAGGTGAGGAAGTCGCCGGGTGGCAGCTGGATGATGGCAAAGGAGAGGATCGAGATGGCAGCCAGCGTCGGAATCATGAACAGAATCCGACGGACGATGTACAGCAGCATATCGAGTCGAGTTCAACTACTCCAGACCCCTGGCGGCCGGAAACAAAAAATTATGGCCGGACGGCGGGGACCCGTTGTGGCGCAGGTCCCCGCCGTCGGCGGCCGGCTATGCAATCGCGGGCGGGAGCCTTAGGAGTGGTCCGCCGGATTGTCCCAGTAGTAGGTTTCGGTGTGGAGCAGGTGCTCGTCACCGGTGGTGTCGTCCAGCGGGAAGCCTTCCAGGTAGCCCTGGAAGCCGTTCTTCACGATCACGAGCTTGGGGGCCTCGCCCAGGTAGCCGATCATCGGCAACTCCTCGGCCCAGATATCCAGGACCTGCGTGAAGAGCTCGTTGCGTCGGGCGTCGGAGGGCTCGACATTGATCTGGTCCATGATTTCCCAGATGTCCCAAATCCAGTGGCCTTCCGGCGGTTCCTCGGCGTTGGGATCCACGCCGCCGGAACTGCGGTACAGGCCCCAGGCCACGCCCCACGGGCGGTCAATCATCGTACCTTCGAAGATCCAGGGAGCCACGATGGGCAGGACCGTGCGGTCGCCACCCCAGAAGGCCGCCTCAATCTCGTTGGCCCGGAAGTGTTCCGTATAGAGGGAGCGTTCGAAGTACTGGTACGTGGCGGTGATGCCCACTTCCGCAAAGTACTTGACGATTTGCAGGATGGCATCCTCGCCCTGGGTGCCGGGTGAGGCCGTGCCCTCGACGATGAAGCTGAGGGGTTCGTTCGTCCCAGGCCAGAGGCGCTGGCCGGCGTCGTTCTTTTCGCTGTAGCCTGCCCCGTCGAGAAGCTGGTTGGCCATGTCCGCGTCATACTCAATGTAGGCGCTGGCCTGGCCCATGTTCGCCTGCGGCGAGCTGTTGAGCGGGCTGTACTGGCGCGGGGTCAGGAGACCGTCGAAGACCAGCTCGTTGAGCGTGACGCGGTCGACCGCCACCGACAGGGCCTTGCGCACGTCGGCGTTCTGGAAGAACTCGCGCAGGCGCGGGTTCTTGGTGGTCTGGTTCAACTGGATGGCCGTATGGCCGGAGGCGTAGCCCAGGTAGACGGAGTAGTCCCCGTTCTCCTCGTTCTCCTTGAACAGGGTGAAGCTGTCGAGAGAGACGTGGCGGCCCTGGAAGTCGATCTCGCCGTTGATGATGCGCAGCTCGAAGACATCGGGCGTCTCGAAGAGGCGATGGTTGACATGATCGATGTAGGGCAGCTGATGGCCGCCGGAATCCACGAACGGGAAGTACGGGTTGCGCTCCATGACGAAGAGCTCGTTGGACAGCTCGTTGTCCGCCTTCCACGGGCCCAGGGAGGGCAGTTCCGGGTTGAGGTACCACCAGCGGCGGTCCACGTAGTACTCGTTCCAGGCGTTGAAGCCGGCCTCTTCGGTGGCGGCCTGCAGCGCGTCCGCGTCGTCGGTCAATTCCAGGTGGAACTGCGACAGGTAGTGGCCCGGCAGGTAGATGCGGGCCGTCGTGCGCAGGGTCTCGTAGATGAACAGCGGCTTCGGTTCATTGAACGTGTAGGTCGCGCTGTAGTCGTCCCCGGCGGTCAGGCCCATCGTTTCGCCGCCCGACTGCCAGCGCGGGTTGACGGAGGGGTTGATGTCCGTGTTGAGGAGGTCGTTGTCGTACCACCAGAGCAGGTCGGCGGAGGTGAACGGAGCGCCGTCGGACCACTTGGCGCCTTCGCGCAGGTTGAAGGTCCAGGCGGTGGCGTCGTCGTTGATCGTCCAGGACTCGGCCAGGCGCGGCTGGACGTTCAGGTCCTGGTCGTACCAGCCAAGGCCGCGGTCCTGCATCTTGGTGGGTCCCCACCGGTCGGACACGCCCCTGAAGCCGCGGCGCATCACGCCGCCGTAGTTGCCGTTGGAACCGCCGGCATTGGGCATCACGCCGGGATTGCTGGGCAGACGCTCGTCGACGGGCGGCAGGGCGCCGGAGGAGACCATGTCGGCCAGCATCGGCGCTTCCTTGTAGGTGCCCATGTCCATGGCTTCCTCGGCAGCCGGGGCCTCCGCGGCCGGGGCGGCTTCCTCGGCGGCCGGTTCGCCACCGCTACCGCAGGCAACAACGACCGCGCCGGCTGTGGTTATCGCCGACACGCGCATGAACTCACGGCGCGAAAACGCGTGAGTCCTGGTCCGTTTCCGGGTCATGGAAACATCTCCTTGGATTGGATTGAAAACGTAGGTTCGGCTGGAGACAGCCAAGACCGCGGCCTGCGCTCCACGCGCACAGGGCCGCCGGATCGCGTTCAGTATACACGGTCCGCGCCGAACGGAGCCGACCGCCGCCGTTCGGAAGCGTCCCGGCTGCGACAGGATCCGGCCAGCCGCCGCCGGCCTCAGTCCCAGTCCAGCGAACCGCCGGTTTTGTAGTCCGTGACCCGCGTCTCGAAGAAGTTCTTCTCCTTCTGCAGGTCGATGATCTCGGACATCCAGGGAAAGGGGTTGGCCGGCTGCGGGAACAGCGGGGCCATGCCCAGCTGCTGGCAGCGCCGGTTCACGATGAAGTGCATGTAGGTTTCGCACTGCTGCGCGTTCAGGCCCAGGAAGCCGTTGGGCATGGTGTCCCGGCTGTAGCCGATCTCCAGCTCGCAGGCCTCGAGGAACATCTGCCGGACTTCGCGCTGGAAGTCCGGGGTCCACAGGTGGGGGTTCTCGATCTTGATTTGGTTGATGACGTCGATGCCGAAGTTGAGGTGCACCGACTCGTCCCGCAGGATGTACTGGTACATCTCGGCCACGCCGATCATCTTGTTGCGCCGGCCCAGCGACAGGATTTGGGCGAACCCCGTGTAGAACCACATGCCCTCGAAGATGACGTAGAAGGCGATCAGGTCGCGCAGGAACGCCTGGTCGGCCGCCGGCGTGCCGGTCTGGAAGTCCGGGTTGGCGAAGGTCTGGGTGTACTGCAGGGCCCAGGCCGCCTTGTCCGTGATGGAGGGGATCTCCCGGTACATGTTGAAGAGCTCGCCTTCGTCGAGGCCCAGGCTCTCGCAGATGTACTGGAAGGTGTGGGTGTTGCCGCTGACTGTAACGCAGTCTTCAAAACGGGTTACAACCATCCCGGAAGGTACACCCACACAGTAGACATATCCATCGTACTGGTAGGCTGTCTTCTGGATGCTGCGGCCGGAAACAAAGTCTTTACGATCCATGCAGACATAGGCTTGCCATGCCTGGCTGTGTGTTTTGTCTCCATTCACCGGGTAGATTCCGCATCTTCTACCTGCAATATGGGCAACGGCTTGCAGTTTGTCAATGCAGTCCTTGTTGGCGGAAGTGTAGACAATGGCTTTGTTTGTACGTGTGTAGCCGTCCCAATGCGCTGTTTCAGCAATGAATTCGTCAGCCCACCTGGATGAAACGTCGCCTAGGCAAACCCAATTGAAGTCTTTGGTGACATTCCAGTCGACAGGGACTGGAATGTAGTAAACAGTTTCAGTGCTGTTGGGGCGGTCCGTAGCGGTGAATTTCAGTTTCAGTTCCTGCAGGAGTTTGTTCAGTCTCTCTTTCTTGCGCGGCTTGCGCAAGCAGAATCTTGCCGGCATGGTGCCCTTGATGCGACCGGAACAGGTCGGACCTGTCGCAAGCTGGCCGTCAGCTTGAACCGCAATGCGAAACCGTTCCAGGGCGGTCAATTGGGTGCGTCCGGTTTGCTTGATGCCAGCTACGGGGATTTGATGGTTGTGGAAAGAGACTTCCGATGCCGTTTTGATGCGAATGGCGTTGCCTTGACGTACATCCCTGTAAACACATCTATGATGGGGTGTAACACAGCTGATGTACTTGGAATCGTTGGCAATCCGATACATCTCGCCTACGTATCGGTCTTTTATGATTTGGTCTGGCACTGTGAATTCAACGGTGCCTTCAGGTGTGTACTGGGCAACCCTGTCGCCCGACTTCAGATCCCGGAAGTCCGTGAACCCCGAATCCGTCAGGATTTCAGTACCTTCGGCGTAACAGTGGATGGCCTCCTCGAACGCCTGCCGCAGCAGGTACTGCCGGCACTCGGGGTTCGTCAGGTGCCGGTAGATGGCCAGGACGATGTTGTTGGCCACGAGGGACTCGGAGGTGGCGAAGAAGCCGAGGTTGCGGCTCACCATGAGCCGTTCGTCGTCGGTCAGGCCCGAGGCCGACTTCCAGAGCGCAATGTCCGCCTGCATGGCCACTTCCGTGGGCATCCAGTGGTTGTTGCAGCCGGCCAGGTACTTCTCCCAGGCCCATTGGTACTTGAGGGGAAGCAGCTGGTTGACATCGGCCTGGGCGTTGATCATGGCCTTTTCACTGACCATGACGCGGCCGGCGCCGCGTTCGATGCGGCCTAGGCCGGTGCCGTCCGCCGTATCGGTGGGCTGGGGCGTCGGGATGGATGCCCGCGGCGTCGGAGAGTTCCAGTTGAGGGTCATTGGGAGGGGTTGGGTGAAGGGATTTGGGTTAACGGGATGGAAGAGCCAAGGTGCAGTGGGTCCGAGCGGCGGTCAGTCCGCCCAGTTCAGGATCAGGCCCAGGGTCTCCGGATGCCAGGCGGCCAGCTCGGCGTAGGCGGCCGGCGCGTCCTCCCAGGCGAAACGGTGGGTCGCCAAGCCGGCAACCCGGAGTCTGCCGGCGGCCAGGCAGCGCAGAGCCAGGCGGTGGTCGTCCGCCATCGTCCAGTAGCCGGGGGAACTGTCGACGGCGGGCCGGACCGAGTTGTGCGCGCCGATCAGGGTCAGGCCGGTCTTGTGGACGTCCCGGTAGAAGTTGACGTCCGGCGTGTTGCCGCGCGTACTGCCCAGCAGCACCAGCCGGCCGTGGTGGCCGATGACATCGAAGGCCGACGTCACGGCGGCGGGGTGCCCGGTGGCATCCACCACCACCTGGGGTTTGCCGCCGTCACAGAGGGCCGCGATTCGGTCCAGGTAGTCGCCCTGCATTTGCAGGGCCGCATCGGCACCCAGCTCCCGGGCCAGTTCAAGTCGGGTGTCGTCCACATCCAATGTCAAGGCAGGCACGGCACCGTTGAGCTTGGCCCACTGCATGGCCAGGAGGCCGATGATGCCCGCGCCCAGCGTGGCGACACCTTCGCCCAGCTCGATGCGGGCCTTGCGCACACCTTGGAGGGCAATGGCGGCCATGAAGAAGAAACAGGCCTGTTCGCTGGCAAGGTCATCCGGCACGGCCGTGCAATCCGCGGGTCGCACGGCCGCGATCCGCTGATGCTGTATGGGCGCGGCCAGCCGATCCCCCTCCGCCCAGCCGGAAACCTCGGCGCCGACCTCGACCACTTCCGCCACCATGCTGTAGCCGGCTCCCATGGGATAGTTGCGGGCGGTGTTTTCGAGGCCCAGCAGGAAGGCCCGTTCGGTGCCGGGACTGATGAGCGAGGCGATGGCGCGCACCAGCAGCCGATCCGGTCCGCAGACGGGCAGATCGGAGTGGACAAGCTCGGCAACGCCGGGTGCGGTGAACTGGACCTCAGTGTTCAAGAAGCGGCGAACTTGGTTTGGCCGGGCGGCGGAACGCGCGCGGTATGGGGATGCGCAGGGGGCACAATCCGGGCAGTATAAAGCGTACCCGAATCGGCACGGCATACCGCCATTGGGAAACTCATGCAAGGTCCAGCCTACAGCCGACACTATGTCAGGCACGTGACCCAGGTGCTACTGCAGCTCCTGATTGTGACCGCGGTCGCGCTGCTCACCCGCCTGGTCTTGCTGGAGGCCCACTCCCTGTGGCTGGACGAAGCGATCAGCCTGGAGACCGCCGCCCGCAATTCACCGGCCGACCTGTGGTCGTTCCTGAGGCGGTGGGACATGCACCCGCCCCTTTACTACCAGATTCTGGACATCTGGACGACCTTCCTGGGGACATCCCTGACGGCTCTGCGCGTGCCGTCCGCGCTGGCGGGAACCCTGACCGTGCCGATCTACTACATCGCGGTCATGCAGCTCAGCCGCCGCCGCACCGCGTTTGTGGCGGCCCTGCTGCTGGCCCTGGCGCCAATGCAGGTGGAAATCGGGCAGGAGGCGCGCATGTACGCCCTGCTCACGCTCTGGGTGTGCGGCGCCCTGGTCTGCATGGTGAACCTGCTGCGACGGGAGGCCATGGACTCCGCGCGCGGGTTCTGGCTTGGCTTGGCCGTGTGCCTCGCCGGCGCGTCCTATACCCACAACACAGGTGGTCCGTTCCTCGCCGTGGCGCTCACGCTCCCGGTGCTGGCCTGGCGCTGGATGGCGCGCCGCGGCCATGCGTTTCCGCAATATCCTGCCCTCAACGCCAGGGGGTTCACGTTCAACTGGGTCACCGCCCTGGGTCTGGCATTCTTGATGTGGCAGCCTTGGGCCCCGGCGTTTGGGGCCCAATCGGCCCGTATTGTCGGAGAATTCTGGATTCAGCCCCTGACTGTGGAGACTGTGGCCTGGACCTACCTGCGGTTGACAGGGTTCAACTGGCTGGATGCACCCGTGCTCCAGCTGGCGGGATTCGGCTTTCTCCTCGGCTTGGCCGGTCTCGGCGTCTGGCACCTGCGTCGGTCGCCGGTGATCGGGTTTCTGCTGCTGGGCCTCTTCCTGGTACCGCCCCTGATGGCTTCGGCTGCGGAGATCGTTAAGCCCATTTGGCATATCCGCTCCCTGAACTGGATCCATCTGCCGCTGCTCATGACCGCGGCCGTGGGGATATGCGGACTCAAGGCCGGTCCCGGTGTCCGACCCGATCCGGGCAACGCGTGGCAACGCCTATCGTACAGGCTGAAGGCTCCACTGCAGATTGCAGCGATCCTGCTCCTGTGCGCGGGGCAGGTGGCGGCCCTGGCCGGCTACTACCGGGACGGCGAACGGGAAGGTTGGCGGGACGCGGCAGCTCTCATTGCCTCCCGGGCCGGAGAAGGCGAGGCGGTCCTGTTCCACGCCAACTGGGCCCAACTGCCTTTTGCCTACCACTACGCCACCGTGGAGGAATACGCCGACGTGGAGGGAGCACCTGCGATCGAGCAGATTCCCCTGCCTGAACCGGTGTTCTCCGGCGACGTGGCGGAACCCAAGATGTTCCGTGCCCACCTGCCGTACATGCATGAGCGGCTCATCGGCCAGGAGCGCCTGTTCCTTGTCTATTCACACGATTGGTACACCGATCCCGAGAGACTGATAGTCCGCGCCCTGGAAGTTAGGTATCGGGTGGCAGCGGACTGGGAGTTCGAGGCGATCCGCGTAATCGAGTATGTTTCCAGGGACGGTTGATTCGCAGTGGGCGCCAGGCGGCGCGGAAACGCATCATGACCAGGAAAGTGGTTCGCATCGGTGTGGTGGGTGCCGGACGCGGGGCCGCCTATCTCCGCGCCGCCCGTCTGGACATGGGCCTTGAGCTGGTGGCGGTCTGCGATTCAAGTGAACGTCGCCTGGCGAACCTGGACCTGCCCGACGGGGTTCTGCGCCTGACGGACGAGGCCGAGCTCCTGGCGCAGGACATGGATGCCGTGGTCATCGCCACCTACTTCGACGCCCACGCCCCGCTGGCCGTTCGGGCCCTGAGGGCCGGCTTCCATGTCCTGAGCGAGATCACGGCCAACGCCACCATGGCGGAGGGGGTGGCACTGTGCGAGGCGGTGGAGGAAACCGGGCGCATCTACATGATGGGGGAGAACTCCGCCTACACGGATTTCAACCAGGCCATGACCGAACTGTATGCATCGGGGGAAATTGGCCGCGTCCTCTACGCCGAGGCCGAGTACAACCATCCGATGCCGCCGGAGGCGATGCTGCGCCTGGCTCCGGCACGCGGCCACTGGCGCAACTGGCTGCCGTCAACCTACTACTGCACCCATGCCCTGGGGCCGCTGATGGCGATTACCGACACCTGGCCGGTGGCGGTCAACGCGCTGTCCATTCCGGCTCCCGAACTGGGTCCGAAGGAGGTGCGGATCAACGATCCGGGTTCGGTGATTCTGTGTCGCATGGACAACGATGCCGTGTTCCGGCTGTTCGGCATCCGGATTCCCGGCCACAGCAACTGGTATCGGTTGCACGGCACCGGCGGCGCCATGGAGAATGTGCGCGGTACCGGCTACTTCGGACCCGGCCAGGTCCGGGTCTGGCATGATCCGTGGAACTGTCCGCCCGACCAGCCGACCGAACGCAGTTTCGTGCCTGCATGGCCCGACCACGGCGCGACGGCCGCAGGGTTCGGCCACAGTGGGGCGGACTTCTGGGTGGTCCATCATTTCGTGGAGGCCGTGCGGTCGGGACGACCGCCGTTTCTCGATGTCTACCGCAGCGTGGCCATGAGCAGCGTGGGCCTGTTGGCCTGGCGCAGCGCGCTGGCCGACGGGCAGTCGGTGGCCGTGCCGGACTTCCGGGATCCGGACGCGCGGGGCCAATTTCGCAACGACCATCTGCGGGCCGGCCCCGACGCGCCGGACGCCGAACGTCTGCCATCCTCGATCCGCGGGGAAGTCGAGATCGGCCGCGCCGACCTGGAAAGGGCGGAACGGTTCTGGGGTGAGCTGCGCAGATAGCGGACAGCCTGGTTGCAATTCGATTCCCAATACAAGCGAGGCGTACGTTCCCTTGTCCGATTCATCCGTACAGGCCCAGTTCGGGGCCAATGCCGCCTTCTATGTCACCCACGAGACCCATGCCAAGGGGGCCAGCCTGGTCCGGCTGGTCGAGGTCCTGCCCCTCCGGCCGGAGTGGGAAGCCTTGGACGTGGCTACCGGCGCGGGTCATACGGCCTTTGCCCTGGCCCCCCATATCAGGCGGGTTCTGGCCACGGATCTGACTCCCGAGATGCTGGCGGAGGCGCGCCAGCTGGGAGTCGAGCGGGGCATCTCCAACGTGGACTTTGAACTGGCACGGGCGGAGGAACTACCCTTCGACGACAGTCGGTTCGACTTGGTGACCTGCCGCATTGCTCCCCATCACTTCGACAGCATCCCCGCGTTCCTGGAGCGGTCGCGGGCCGTGCTCAAACCGGGCGGTTCACTGGTGGTGATCGACAATCTCGTGCCGGACGGATCCGGAGGCGACTACGTCAACGCCTTTGAGAAGCTGCGGGATCCCAGCCATGCGGCCTGTCTCAGCGACCGCCAGTGGCGGGAGGCGCTGGATGTGGCCGGGTTCGAACTCCGGCATCGGGAGATTCTGGGCAAGCGCATGAAGTTCGGGGCCTGGGCCTCCCGCCACGATGAGCGCATGCAGGGTTTCCTGAAGTCGATGCTGATGGCGGCCACCACGGAGGCCCGAGGCCTGCTGCAGCCGCGCACGGAGGGCGGGGAGCTCACCTTCGGCCTGCATGAAGGGTTCTACCGGGCTCAGGTTGGCGTATAGGATCCGTTTCGGCCGCGTTCGGCCGACCATGGAATATCGGTTCACATCTCTCTTCTGTTGCACAAGGAGCATGTCACATGTCAGAGCAGCGGCCCGGCGCCCCGACGGACCTGGAGATCTATCTGTTCGACCTGAGGGGGTACCTGCACATCAAGAACGCGATCTCCAAGGAGGATCTGAAGGAGCTCAATGCCTGCCTGGACTCGATTCCGCCGATGAAGATCGGCGAGTGGTACGGGTATGTCCATGCCCATCAGTTCAGTCCCACGGACGGGCTCAACCTGCAGCAGATTTACGAGGCCGGCGAACCCTTCGAGAAGCTGATCGACCATCCGTCCTGGATTGAGAAGGTGTGTCATTTCGTAGGCGGTGCCGACTCCTTCGACTACAACCACGGCGAACTGTTCATTGACGAGTGCTTTGCCAACCTGCGCGGGCCGGGCGAAGCCATCGGCCTGCATTCGGGCGGCCATACGGGCACCAAGCGAACCCAGTTCCGGTTCTACCAAGGCGAGTTTCACTGTGGTCAAATCAACATCCTGATGGCCTTCAACGACATCGGGCCCGGCGACGGCGCCACGATGGTCATCCCGGGCAGCCACAAGGCCCACTTCCAGCATCCCCAGTTCGAGCAGCACAAGCTCACCGCCGACTCGGCGAATTCGGTGGACGCGGTGGAGGGTGCCGTCGAACTGCAGATGGAGGCGGGGGATGTGCTGCTGTTCGTGGATGCGCTGAGCCACGGTTCGGCGCGCCGAACCACGCCTGGCAACAGGCGGATTGCCGTCTACCGGTATGGACCGTCCTGGGGGATGTTCCGGCACCCCTATCAAGTCAGCCCGGAATTGCTGGCCCGCCTGACGCCGAGGCGAAGGGCCATCGTGATGCCTCACAACCCGATGCCGAGGGTTCCGAATCTTCTGGACGAATAGGGGCGAATTCGCAGAGAGCGGTCGTCCACCACCGCAACCAGTTTCCTCGACGGTCGAGAGCGGCGGTTTCGCATGGGCGTGATCGGAGCCCGGTGCTGCGGGGCCAGGCACACTGGCAGCCAGACCCAATGCCCATGGTCATGACTTGACACTCGACACGGTGTTACCGAGCAGCGACTTCACCGTGGTGATCCCTCTGTTGCCGGAACTAAGTGCTAAAATCGGCAGACATTGACAAAACCCGCTGATAAAGTGGGGGAAATCCGATGTTGATCGAATGTGGAGTATCCAACTTCAAGTCCATCAGGGACGAGGCTCGCCTGAGCATGGTCGCTGGCACTGGCAAGGAGCACCGGGATTCCCACTTGGTGGACACAAGAGCGAATGGGAGAATTCCGTCCAATCCTCTCGTGCGCACGGCTGTGGTCTATGGTGCCAATGCGGCGGGCAAAACCAATCTCCTTGCTGCCTTGGGCACCATGAAGAGGATCGTAACCGTGCCCAGCCAACCCGGGGATCCCCTTCCGATCGAACCATTCAAGTTCGATCCGGAAAAAGCCCAGGGGAATACGACCTTCGAAGTCCTCTGCGTCGTGGGCGGAGTTCGGTATCAGTACGGTTTCACGGCCAATTCCGAGCGTGTATGCCAGGAGTGGCTCTTTGCTTGGCCGCGGGGCAGGGTTCAACGATGGGTGGAACGAGACGACCAGGACTGGAAATTGAGTGACAGATTGGGAAGCGACAAGAGAGTCTGGCAGCGCGCGACCCGTCCGAACGCCTTGTTTCTCTCCACGGCTGCATCACTAAACAGTCAGCAGTTGAAACCGTTGTTTGACTGGTTCAGACACAAGCTGCATGTGGGGGGATCCGGACCCACGCAAATCCCCATGGGTGCTCTGAACCGGCACAAGGACGAGGTCATTGGGTTTTTGCAAGCAGCGGACATGGCCATTTCAGACTTTCGAATCGTCGAGCACGAAATTAATCCGAAAAGCCTTCCTTCCGACATGCCGGCAGCACTGAAGGGGATCTTCGAAAATGACGGCAATGTACAAGAGGTCAGTATTTTCATGAGTCATAATACTGGCTTGGGTACAACCGAAATTGAAATCTTCGATGAATCCGCCGGAACACAGAAAATCTTCGACCTTTCGGTGCCTTTACTCCAATCGTTACGGAAGGGATTTGTGGTTGTTATAGATGAGCTGAACAACAGCCTGCATTCTGCATTGGTCAGGTTCATCTTGGATCGGTTCCATAATCCAAGATTCAACACCGGTGGAGCCCAACTGGTGTTTTCCACCCACGACACCAGCATCCTGAGCCAGGAGATCTTTCGGCGCGATCAGATCTGGTTCTGTGAGCGGGATGAACAACTGGCTACGCATCTGTACCCCTTGAGTGACTTTCGACCCCGAAAGGGTGTGGAGAATCTGGAACGCTCCTATCTCGCCGGCCGCTACGGAGCCGTGCCCTTCATCCGCTCGATCCCTTTCGAGCCAGAGCCTTGATGCATGCCCAAAACTCCGCACAGGGCCAAGTCTCGGCAAAACACGAGGCGGGGGAGGGCCTTCCGTGATAGTCATGATCGGGTCCTGATTGTCTGTGAGGGTAGCAAAACCGAGAGAAACTATTTCCATGATCTGGCGACCCAATACAGATTGGGTGACGGTGTCGTGAAAGTGGTTGGATTGGGCCGGACACCTATGCAGGTGGTAAAGGAGGCGCAGCAACTCCAGCGTAGCGAGCGTCGTGCGGGAGTGGCGTACGACAAGGTTTTCTGTGTGTTCGACCGTGATGAACACAACGAATTTGAGCAAGCCAGTACCATGGCTCGGAACAGCGGAATCGATCTGGCTCGATCCTGGCCTTGCTTTGAATTCTGGTTCCTATTGCACTTTCGCTATACCCGTGTACCCTTTGCACGATCGGGTCCCAACTCCCCAGCGGATGCATGCCTGCGCGAACTGAAAGAGTATTGGCCGGAATATGCCAAGAACCTGGAAAGGTTGTTCCAAGCGCTGCGAAACTCACTGGAGGATGCCAAGCGTCATGCGGAGAGGGCAGCAAGAGATGTAGCACAGACTGAAGAACCAAATCCGTCCACCGAGGCACACGAACTGGTGACCTATTTGCAGTCGCTTGTGCAGCCAAGGTGATTTTGGTTCTATCGGATGACTTAACGAGTTCGTGAAGGCCATTAACGCCCCCGAACCACAAGAGGTATGGGGCGATGTGAGAGATGTCCGGGACATTCCATGATTGGAGTGTGGCGTGGGATTGGTCGGAATCGTCTGGTTCGACCAGCCATTTGCCGACAAGGCCTTCATCGGCCCCAACGAATCCGTTCACGCCCGTCCTTTGGTTTCAGTGTTCCTGATCGCTCGAGCTTCACGAATCAGATCAGCGGAACTCCCTGGGAGGGGCTTGCTCCCGAAAATCTCCTTCCGGAGCAGTGCGAACATCTCATGGTCTGGCATATCAGACGAGGGTTGTTCGCTGGTGCCAGCCTCGTCCTTGGTCAATTCCTGGTCAATGGGGCGGCTTGGCAGTACTCCTGCAGGCTGACACCCTTAAGGACGGCCATGGCTTTCAACCGACGTTGGATGGCGGAGTTCAAATCCAAGATCAGTCTTGTCTTCTGCGCTTCCATGGCAAGTCCAGTTCACTGCCAGTCCTTCCAGATGCCAACAGACTTGGTGCACTCGGTAGAGGTAGTCAGGATTGGGGTGGGCCTTTCTGCAGCACAACATAGCCCCGAGCGATCTCCCTACGGAAACTCTCGGGAAGCATCGCCCAGTCGCAGACTTGGACGAGGATGGGAATGTTCGATTCGCGGAGTGCCTCAACGAGGTCTGTGAATTCAGGTCCTAAGGGCTCCAGAGTTAGGCTGCGCAACACCAGATCCAGGTCGCTGCCCTCGTGGCTCTCGCCATTGATGCGGCTTCCATAGGCCCACACTTCGGCATTGGGCACATATTCGCTCAGCAAGGCCTCCACCATGTGTCGGTAGCGCAGCGGAAGGTCCAATTGATCAGTCATCTCCGCCCTCCGCGATGACGCGCGCCAGTTCCTTCGCATCTGAGATGAAGCCAGGGAGGAGTTCCAAGGTGGCCTCTGCGAACCGTTCGCCGTATTCGTGGGCAGTGTCGTTCCTGTGTTCTCGGTAGGCGAACCAACGTTCGCAGGCTGCCGCGGAGATGAGGTCGTGCCTGACGGCGTGTCGAAACGCGTCCTTGAAGGTCAGACGGTCCACTTGCCTGTTGCTGGCAAAGAAGGGACGCAGTCGCTTCCTGAGCAATTTCCCGGACTGCTCAAGAATGAGCTCAAATTCCTTGACGGAGGCTGCTCGAAAGATGTCGTAGAAGGAATGGCCGGCCTCAAATTCCTGAAGCTGTGTAAAGGCTTCCTCCAGGGTATGGATGCATCGGACGAGGAAGTCCGTGTTGATGGTCATGGCTGCAATCCTTGAGCCGTAGACGATGCCGAACGTGATGAGATCCCCAAGTCAGTGGAAGGGCCAACCAAGGAGATAGCACTCCTTCACCTGCCAAGCCATATCGTCAGGGACAAACCCTGTCCAAGCTCCCAGTACGCCCAAATCGACTTGTCGAGACCTTCCAACTCGTTAGTGTAGCGGGGTACCACATCGGGCAGGAACTCGATGTGTGACAGATCGCGCCGGTTCAACCATGGCTTCACCCGGTTGCGGATCCTGACAGGGCAGAGAAACTGCGTGTCCGTGGCGCAACTTGGCACAGGTGTTCTTCATCTTCAAGGGGGTACCAACATGCAGTCGGCACCGGCACACTGTCACCCGTTTTGCTCCCAAGGCGATCGTATTCCCTCGGGATGGGGTCTTGCGCAGGCATTTTCCGACTCAATGGGCCTGCACGCTTGTAGTCGAGATGGTCCCGCGGGCGGGTGCTCTCGGTACGACGACGCGTTTTTGACTTCCGCCATTCCTTCCTGTCCACCAGTGACGCTAGGGCCTGTTCACACTACGCGCAGGGTTTCCACGATGAGGGCGAACTGGATGAAGGCCCAGTACATGCGGTCCAGCTTGTCAAAGCGGGTGTAGACCCGCCGGAACCCCTTGAGGCGCCGGAAC
>MKWU01001025.1_pt1 | contig 50960 bp, 34 predicted proteins | sample 809101 | NCBI WGS metagenome assembly MKWU01 (sample SAMN05860141, study PRJNA318959) | sponge metagenome | host: Aplysina aerophoba | place: Slovenia: Piran, Adriatic Sea, Gulf of Piran | collected 2013-05-07 | reverse complement strand
GTATCTCGTGAGGGAAAACCAAGAGAAAGCCCTGCCCCACCACAAGAAAGCCTCCGCTGCTGTCAGACAGAGATCCCGGTATTTCATGAGGGAAAACCAGGAGAAAGCCCTGCCCCACCACAAGAAAGCCCCCGCTGCTGTCAGACAGAGATCCCGGTATCTCGTGAGGGAAAGACAAGAGAAAGCCCTGCCCCACCACAAACAGGCTGCCGCTGCTGTCAGACAGAGATCCCGGTATTTCATGAGGGAAAACCAAGAGAAAGCCCTGCCCCACCACAAGAAAGCCTCCGCTGCTGTCAGACAGAGATCCCGGTATCTCGTGAGGGAAAACCAAGAGAAAGCCCTGCCCCACCACAAGAAAGCCTCCGCTGCTGTCAGACAGAGATCCCGGTATTTCATGAGGGAAAACCAGGAGAAAGCCCTGCCCCACCACAAGAAAACCCCCGCTGCTGTCAGGCGGGAATCCTGGTATTTTTTTGGGGAAAAACAAGGGAAAGGCTAGCTCAAGGATGAAACGAGACGTCATCGACTGGCATGGCAAGCTCAGGCGTCCAGAAGTCTGGTCCCTTCGAAAGGTGCGACACAAAACAGGAATACACTGACGTGCAATCAAGATCCAGAGTACACCGCCCCTGACGCTACAGGCCAGCGCGTCGTGCTGCTGATCTACGGATCCGGCAACTTTCAAAAGAATACACCCCACGTCAGTATGAGGATGTGCATCTGCGCCATCTCTTGCCGGAAAAACAAAACAGTCTTTACCGTTTTCGCTCCGCCCGTGAATCAAACAGCAAATATTCAGGGAGGCGTAACTACAGAATAATGGCGGACCGGACGGGATTCGAACCCGCGACCTCCGGCGTGACAGGCCGGCATTCTAACCAGCTGAACTACCGGTCCGGCAATGTGAAAAGCACCTTTACTTACTTCGTGATCGGAAAACCTGGTTTTTGTCAGAAACAAAAAACAGAGATACCTGATCCTTCTAACTTGCTACCCATAAGCAGGCAGGGAGCGAAGACGCAAAAGCGAAATAATGGCGAACCGGACGGGACTCGAACCCGTGACCTCCGGCGTGACAGGCCGGCATTCTAACCAGCTGAACTACCGGTCCGCATACTCAAGATTATGACAGGACGTAAAGAACAGTCATAAGTAACTGGTGGGTGATGACGGGATCGAACCGCCGACCCTCTGCTTGTAAGGCAGATGCTCTCCCAGCTGAGCTAATCACCCTGCACAAAATCAAGTCAAACCTGATATCAAGTCAAACCCGAGGAAAAAACCGCGCCAGTTGACCACAAACACTTACTCGCTGTGGACTTCCAACACAGACTTCCGCCGCCTCGACGAGCTTCGAAGAAAGCCCATCAACAAGCATGCGGCCTCACATGCGGGACGCATTATAAGCAGTATTGCCCCGCTCTTGCAACAGAAATTTAGTGTTCTCCCCCGCAATTCACGTCATTGCCTCCTGCCAGCGTCCAACTCAGCAGGGCTGCGTAGTCTCAAGAATCACAAAGGCCTGGGCATAAGCTTCTTCGTCGCTCAGGCTGATGTGTGTTTTCGTAATGTGACGCACTTGTTGCAAGTGCTGCGCTCGCCCCGAAAACAGCAGAACAGGCGCCCCCGAAGACAAGTTCAGTACAGCAATATCCTGGAACGAAACCGCACCAATTCCCGTTCCAAGTGCTTTGGCCGCCGCTTCCTTGGCTGCAAAACGTGTGGCCAGGTAGTGAACCGGTCTTTTCCTGCGCTTGAATACCGCATATTCCTCGGCTGTCAGCAATCGCAAAGCCAGCCGGTCGCCCCGGCGCTCAAAGACAGACTCCATGCGAGAGACGGAGATAATGTCCACACCTATGCCTGCAATCATGCGGGTAATCACCTGGAAGGTTGAGTCATTTTTTGAAAGAGCAGAAAACCCGGCGGAAGCCGCCTGCTGGAAACGCACCAATTTTTTGGTGTCCGGATTCTTGTTGGCAAGAGAAGAACAGCCACCCACCTCAGGCAATTCACTTTCGCCAACCGGCAGCTTTGTATCTGCCGGAAATCACAAGCCAACCAGACCATCGAGCCCGGGAGACGAAAACCCGGACTCTCGGCAGAGACATTCCCCGTACTGGCTTATTCTCCGATCAAAAATCGCAGACTGGCTCCTGACGGCCCAAACGCTCAAGCGACCGCGCTCCTGCTGAGGCCAGATGATAGTCCAGCCCAAGACCACATGAACCGCCGGGCATAGGCTTTTTGGACAATGGTCAGCGCTTTGAACACTGTCGCGCGGACTGCACGAAAAAACCGGCTCCAGCCGCTGCCTGTACCAAGGCGCACACCTTTACGTAGCCAACCCGGCAGAGCAGAGTCGATGTACCAATGCTTTGAAGCAAAGGCCCGGGTGAAAATCGTTTTCCGGAAGAAGTCGGGCACGAACCCGGCCCGGTTCGACCAATGGCCTGAGTGACAAGCCCCCCGCCAAAGCGCAGGAAAGGGACTGGGTTCTTCCGGAAGCCACCCTGGGCACCAAGTCCGGCAATACCCGACAAGACCACAGGCCTTCCCATCAGAGAAGAGGCTGTGACGCAACTGGCGCACAAGAACAAAAACCTGCCTTTTTAGCACCCCGGAGCGACCATGATCATCCCGGGTCAGGCCGCGTCTGGCTGAACGGACCTCACCGCCTGCCACACCAGAGTCATGAATCCGGCTCACCATACCCAAGACTGGCCAGCGCACGCTCATCATCAGACCAGCCACTGCGAACTTTTACCCACAAGCTCAACATCACCTTGCTATCGAACAGCTTCTCCATGTCGAGCCGCGCCTCCTGCCCGATACGCTTGAGACGTGCACCACGGTTGCCTATCACTATGCGCTTCTGCCCGGGACGCTCCACCAGCAGCAAGGCGTCAATATGCAACAGCTTTTCAACAGCCTGGAACTTCTCAATCTCAACAGTCACCTGATACGGAAGCTCGTCACCCAGTTGGCGCACCACCTTTTCCCTCACCAGTTCTGCTGCAAGAAAACGGGAACTGCAGTCCGTGATCTGATCTTTATCAAACAGAAAATGAGGGCTTGCGGGAAGAAAACCATGGGCAAGCTGCTCAAGGCGATCAACATTGTGGCCATTGCTGGCCGACAGCGGAATCACATGAGCGAAGTCCATCTTGCGCGACACCGCCTCCAACCAGGGCATCAGCTGTTCCTTGCTCGTCAGACGATCAATCTTGTTGACCACCAGAATGACAGGTGTCCGGGATCTGCGAACCTTTTCCAGCACCAACTCGTCTTCCGGCGTCCACTGCATCCTGTCTATGACAAAAACAATGACGTCTACATCGAAAAGCGCTGACGAAGCCGCACGATTCATGTAACGGTTCATGGCCTTGTCGCTTTCTTTATGCAGACCCGGCGTGTCCACATAGATAGCCTGGGTGCCACCCTGTGTTTTTATGCCATGAATACGGTGGCGGGTTGTTTGTGGCTTGCGGGAGGTAATACTCAACTTCTGTCCCAGAATGCGGTTCAGAAGTGTTGATTTTCCTACGTTGGGACGCCCCACTATGGCTACATAGCCACAGCGCCCGCAGGCTGTCGATGTGTCAGTCACACTGCTCAACCTCCACTCCCAGTGATATCAGCATCTTCCAGGCCGATCGCTGCTCGGCAATACGCCGACTGCCACCCTCCGCCTCCACCCCGGCCCTGTCTGCCACCTGGCAACAAACCCGGAACAGCGGCTCCCCTGCATGTTTCATAGTGTCCAATAGCTGATAGACCGGCGGTTGCTGGCGGCGCGCCTGCAGATATTCCTGCAGGCGCGTTTTGGCATCTTTGTTGCACTGGTTTGTGACAGACACCTTTTCCAGTCGCTCAGCAAACCAGACTTCAACTCTCTGGCGACAGGCTTCCAGCCCCGCATCCAGGTAAATCGCTCCCAACAGCGCTTCCAGCACATCGGCCAGAATAGACTCCCGATGAAACCCGCCCGTTTTCAGCTCGCCCGGCCCCAGAAGAAGGAAATCGCCCAGTTGCAGCTCCCGCGCCAGCTCCGCCAGAGTACGGCCCCGTACCAGACGGGATCTCATAAGACTCAACTGTCCCTCGGTGGCTTTCGGAACGCGACGATAAAGAGCCTCAGCCACAAGAAAGTTAAGAGCAGAGTCGCCCAGAAACTCAAGCCGCTCATTGTTGTGGCCGCTGCGCCCGCTGTAGCTGCGATGTGTCAGCGCCAGCACGGCAAGGTCGGAGTTCTCAAATTGGTATCCCAGTCGCGTTTCAAGTTTTTTCAAAACATTGTGCGAAATCATAGTTGCAATAAGGTCTCGTGCTTCCAGAGAATAATGCCCGGCACCAGACAACGCCTCCGGCTACTGTATGCTTCCGTTGTTCCTGAGGTCCGGGAGTTGCCCCCAACAGGGCCAGTGCATCCAGATGTAGATAGCCTTGCCCACCAGGTTGGCCTCGGGCACAAATCCCCAGAAGCGACTATCGTTGCTGCGGTCCCGGTTGTCACCCATAACAAAGTAGTGGCCAGGAGGAACCTGCCACCTTCCTTCTGCCTGGTGATTGGGCAGTCCCATATCATTCTTGACAAGATGAGTCGCCTTACCCAGCTTCTCTGACAGCAGCCGCATATCCTCACCTCCGGCCAGATGTTCGCCCGGGGGCAGCTCCGTCGGTTCGGCAACCACCCTTTCGCCATTGATGTACAGGGTCTTTTGCCTGTAGGTGATCCGGTCGCCAGGTAACCCGACAACGCGTTTTATGAAGTTTGTCTGGGGATGCCCCGGTTGCCGGAAGACCATCACATCCCCACGCTCAGGCTTTCCTGTGTCGAGAACCTTGGTCCCTGTCACAGGAAGCCGCAGCCCATAGGCGTGCTTGTCTACCAGAATGAAGTCTCCGATGTCGAGCGTGGGCTCCATGGAGCCAGAAGGTATCTGGAAAGGCTCATACAGAAAAGAGCGCAGCACCAGAACGAGAAGAAGAACAGGGAATACAGAACGCGCCGACTCTATAAAGGCTGGTTGACGCCCCAGCCGGTCAACCACCGCAGAATCCGGTGCCCCCACAAGGGCTTGGTAGCGCTCAACCGCACGCTTGCGCCGCCCGGCAAGAACAAAAGTGTCCAGGAGTGTCAACATCCCGGTCACACAGACAACGGAAACCAGGATAAGAGGGAAGTTCAGATCTGTCATATTGTCGATGTGTCCTTGACCGAAATGCTGTCCGCAGCACGCAGGATACAGAGTATGTTTGCCACTGTTTCTTACTTTTCTGTTTTGAGAACAGCAAGGAACGCATCCTGAGGGATCTCAACGCGCCCCACCTTCTTCATGCGTTTCTTGCCAGCCTTCTGCTTTTCAAGCAGCTTGCGCTTGCGCGATACATCGCCCCCATAGCACTTGGCCGTCACATTCTTTCGCAGCGCCTTTACCGTGCTCCTGGCAACGATCTGCCCTCCCAGTGCCGCCTGTATGGCAACATCAAACATCTGGCGGGGAATCAGCTCTTTCATCTTGCCCGTCAGCCCATTGCCCCGGGTGCGGGCGTTATCCCTATGTAATATCAGAGCCAGCGCATCAACTTTTTCGCCATTGATAAGAATATCCATGCGCACCATGTCGGCGGCCTGAAAGCATTTGAAACTGTAGTCCAGAGACGCAAAACCGCGGCTGACAGACTTTAACCGGTCGAAAAAATCCAGTACCACCTCACCCATCGGCAGCTCCCACGTCAGCGACACCTGCCCTCCCGTAAACTGCATATCATTCTGAACACCCCGCCTCTCAGCGCACAAAGCAATAACATTGCCAAGGTAGTCCTGGGGAACAAGTATGTTGGCCGTGACTATGGGTTCACGAATTTCATCCACGACACCCGGATCTGGAAGTCGTGATGGATTATCTACGGCCGCTGTCTCACCATTCTTCAACAGCACCTGGTAGATAACGGTCGGGGCTGTCGTGATCAGATCCAGATTATATTCCCGTTCCAGACGCTCCTGAATGATTTCCATATGCAGCATGCCGAGAAAGCCGCATCGGAACCCAAAACCCAGGGCATCACTCGCTTCCGGCTCGAAGAACAGGGAGGAGTCATTCAGGCTGAGCTTTTCCAGCGCCTCACGCAAACTCTCAAAATCGTCAGAGCTCACAGCAAAAAGGCCAGCATAGACCTGCGGCTTGACTTTCCGGAAGCCCGGCAAAGCGGCAACGTCGGGGGTGGAAGCCTGCGTCAGGGTGTCCCCGACGGGAGCACCATCTATAGCCTTGATACCGGCCACCACATACCCCACTTCGCCTGCGGCGAGCGCATCCTGCGGTTGGCGCCGGGGCGTGAACGCCCCCACTTCGTCTACCTGGTGCACGCCTCCGGTGGATTTGACGAGCATCTTGTCGCCCTTCTTCACAGTGCCGTTCATCACTCTGACCAAAGATACAACACCCAGGTAGTTATCAAACCAGGAGTCGATGATCAGCGCCTGCAAATCCGCAGTGCGATCGCCCTCGGGAGGGGGAATTCTGGCTACCAGGCGCTCAAGGACATCAGCAACACCCTGGCCGCTCTTGGCAGAGCAGGTGACAGCATCACTGGCGTCAAGCCCAATAATCTCCTCTATTTCCTGGGCCACCCGGTCGGGTTCCGCCTGCGGCAGGTCGATCTTGTTCAGCACAGGAACCACTTCAAGATCCTGCTCAATGGCCGTGTAACAATTGGCCACAGACTGCGCCTCCACCCCCTGGGCCGCATCCACAACCAGCAGCGCACCCTCACAGGCTGCAAGGGAGCGGGATACCTCGTAGGAAAAGTCCACATGTCCCGGGGTGTCAATAAAATTGAGTTGATAGGACTGCCCGTCCTGCGCCCTGTAGGTCAGGGTGACACTTTGTGCCTTGATGGTAATTCCCCGCTCCCGCTCCAGGTCCATTGAATCCAGGACCTGAGCTTGCATTTCGCGCTCGCTCAGTCCACCGCAGTGCTGGATGAACCGGTCGGCCAGCGTGGACTTGCCATGATCTATATGAGCGATGATCGAAAAATTACGGACTTGGTTGATGCTGAAAGACATTGAAGGGCATCTTGCTGAATGTGATAGCAGGTTCCAAAGGGTCGCCATGCACGCCTGCACGCACCGGCACCCGCTCGAGGCGGTGCAGCCTACCATGTTTGCCAGTGGCTTTCCCGCTTTCCTTGCCAGACTACATGGCGAGCTGTGTCAGGGGCTGGTATAGTGCACGCCTGTGCAGCAGGGCGGCGGCGGATCTCGCCGGTTTTATCGTGCAGACAAGTGTGCAGACAAATATGCAGACAAGTGTATAGTGCACGCCTGTGCAGCAGGGCTGGTCACGCATAAGGCTGTTCTTGCCGCTGCCTTCTCAAAAGTTCGTCCAACAAAAGCAAGGGGGTGAGCATGATCAACTTGGCTATCAACGGGTACGGGCGTATCGGCCGCAATGTTCTGCGCGCTCTATATGAAAGTCAACGCACCGACAACCTTCGCATTGTCGCCATCAACGACCTCGGCGACGCTGCCATCAACAGCCATCTGACTCGCTACGACACAGTGCATGGTCGCTTTGACGCCCAGGTAGAAAGTGACGGCAAGCTGTTGCGTGTCAATGGTGACGAAATCCAGATGCTGTCCGAGTCAAGACCAACAGAGCTTCCCTGGGGAGAACTGGGCGTTGATGTCGTACTTGAGTGCACTGGCGTATTCCGGTCCCGCAAAGCCTGCCAGGCACACCTGGAGGCCGGTGCCCGCAAGGTGGTGATATCAGCCCCGGGTGAAGATGTCGATGCCACCATCGTTTACGGCGTCAACGAGCAACAGCTGACCCAGGACATGTGCATCATTTCCAATGCATCCTGCACGACCAACTGCCTGGCCCCGCTGGCCAAACCCCTGCACGACGCCCTGGGTATCGAATCGGGTGTCATGACCACCATCCACGCCTATACCAACGATCAGGTGCTGACCGATGTGTGCCACTCTGATCCCTATCGTGCACGCTCCGCCACCCTGAACATGATACCCACCAAGACAGGTGCTGCCGCTGCGGTCGGACTCGTGGTTCCAGAACTCAAGGGCCGGTTCGACGGCATGGCGGTCAGAGTTCCCACAGCCAACGTTTCCCTTGTTGACCTGAGCTTTATTGCGAGCCGTTCAACCAGCGTAAGCGAAGTCAATGAGATAGTGTCGGCAGCGGCGACCTCAACGCCTGCCATGACAAAAGTTCTGGCGATCAATACACAGCCTTTGGTTTCCATGGACTTTAATCACAGCACTTTTTCTTCCAACTTTGACGCCACCCAAACCAGAGTCCAGGGGCGCCTGGTCAAAGTGATGAGCTGGTATGACAACGAGTGGGGATTCTCCAACCGCATGCTGGACACAATCGAAGCACTGATATCTGCCTGAACGCAGCGCCCTGGAAACAGGGATTCTGCGCTTCCTGCCCGAGTAAAAGGCTGCACCGGTCCTTTGAAAGCCGGCCTTCTTTGGAGTAGTGCCATGAGCTGCGTTGTTCCGCTGCGACAAACAAAAATTGTAGCGACGCTGGGTCCCGCCACCAATAGCCGCGAAGCACTGGAACGGCTGATCGCCGCTGGTGTGGACATGGTTCGCATGAACTTTTCCCATGGTGAGCCGGAAGAGCACATAGAGCGTGCCCGCCTGGTGCGAGACATTGCCGCCTCCCAGGGGCGTAATGTCGCCATTCTGGGAGATCTTCAGGGACCGAAAATTCGTATAGCAAGGTTTGAGCAGGGTGAGGTCAACCTTGTTGCAGGAAAGGAATTCACTCTTGATGCCGATCTTGCCAGTGATGTTGGCACAGTCCAGGCTGTCGGTCTGACGTACGGTGATCTGGCCTGCGACTGCAAACCCGGTGACACGCTGCTGCTGGATGATGGCCGCCTCAGTCTGAGCGTGCTGAGCATTGAGGGTGTGCGCATCCACTGCCGGGTACTGACAGGCGGCATCCTGTCCAACAACAAGGGCATCAACCTGCTGGGCGGCGGCCTGTCAGCCCCCACCCTGACAGACAAGGACAAGGCAGACATACAGGTAGCTGCCTCCATGGATCTGGACTACCTGGCCGTGTCCTTTGTTCGCTGCCGCGAGGATGTCGAACAGGCTCGTCGCCTGCTGAAGGAAGCTGGCGGCCAGGCCGCGATACTATCCAAGATTGAGCGGGCCGAAGTCGTCGAGAATCCCTTGCGCTTGCAGGAAGTCATCGAGGCATCGGATGCAATTATGGTCGCGCGGGGAGACCTGGGTGTTGAAATTGGGGATGCCGAACTGGTCGGCGCCCAGAAAGACATGGTGAACATGGCCCGGCGTCTGAAGCGCCCTGTGATTACCGCCACCCAAATGATGGAATCCATGGTGGAGAACTCGCTCCCCACTCGCGCTGAAGTCTTTGATGTAGCCAACGCCGTACTTGATGGGACAGATGCCGTCATGCTGTCGGCCGAGACAGCCATGGGACATTGCCCTCATGGTGTTGTCGAGGCGATGGCACGCATTGCCAAGGGAGCCGAGCATGAATCCTGCGCTATTCTCCCACGCGATGCCGAGGATGCCATTCCCCTTGATCAAAGTGATGAAGCCATAGCAGTGGCCGCCATGTATGCCACGCGTCATTGCACCGACCTCAAAGCTGTTATCTGTTTGAGCAAATCAGGGCGTACGGCGTTGTGGATGTCCCGTACAAACCTGTCCATGCCCATATTCGTTCTGACCAGAGATCAACAGGCCGCGCGGCGTATGGCACTGTACAAGGGTGTCCACTGCCTGGCTTTTGATGTGGACAGCAGCAGCCCTGATGTAGAGACGAAAGCACTGGACGCAGTACTGGCAGCAGGAGCCCTGAATCCGGGTGACAAGGTTCTCCTGACGCGAGGACGCAGCGGTGGCAAAACATGCATTCTCAAGATGCTGACAGCATGAAGGTGCTGCCTGCCGCCTCCGGCATGCAGGGTGCTGAAATCAACAGCGACATGAAAGGCCGCCGGTGCTTTGGACCTCGCTGACACCGGACACCGGGCACAGGACCAAAGGGCGGCCGCCGACTCGGCGGCCCTGCCCGTCAAACCGCCTTGCGAAGCTCTTTGCAGCAATCACCCCGTGGGTACCAGGCCTGCGCAGGAGCTGTCGGTGGTACGCCCGCGGTTCCAGGACAGACTGTTTCGGCGTTTGCCGGGGTCTTTTTGCTGAGCAAGGTTTCGACATCTCTGCGAAGGTGCTGTACTCTCCCCGCCTTTTATGTCTTCAGATGGCAAGAGGAGTGCGGCTATGCTGGAGTGTGGCAAACGCTTCCTCAACCTGAATCGCCCCAGCGTCATGGGGATCCTTAATGTCACACCGGACTCTTTCTCCGATGGAGGCCTGTACAGACACCGGGACCAGGCTGTGGCCCAGGCGTGGCGCATGGTCGAAGCGGGAGCGGACATCATAGACATCGGCGGAGAGTCCACCCGGCCGGGAGCCTCTCCCGTGCCCGTGCAGGAAGAGCTGGAGCGGGTGGTGCCGGTTGTTGAAGCACTGGCCCCGCAATGTGATCGCGTTATCTCTGTAGATACCAGCGCACCGGAAGTTATGCGGGCAGCTGTTGCCGCAGGGGCTGGCATGATCAACGATGTGCGGGCACTGCGCCGCCCGGGGGCCATGGAGGCGGCGGTCCAGTGTGCGGTGCCCGTTGTCCTTATGCACTCTCACGTCGACCCGACTGATTCGGGACCGCCTTCGGGTGGATGCATCATGGAGCGCATCCTCAGCTACCTTTCTGTCAGGCTGGCAGCCTGTGTAGAGCAAGGCATTCCCCGCAGCTCCCTGCTGCTGGATCCCGGATTCGGAGGCGGCATGTTTGGCAAAAGCCCGGCAGACAATCTCGACATTCTGCGCCGGTTTGGCGATCTGCACCAACTGGGCCAGCCTCTGCTGGCGGGCGTATCGCGCAAATCTTTTCTTTCTCACCTTGGTGGCAGGGCCGCCACCGCCCCCCTGGCCACCAGCCTTGCTTGCGCACTCCTTCTGGTACAGGCCGGTGCTCAGGTTGTGCGCGTGCATGACGTTCAGGAGACGGTCGATGCACTCCGGTTGCAGCAGACTGTTGCTGATGCACCGGCTGTAACGCCAGTCACCCGGAGTGATTCGTAGCAGGTATTTTAATATGACGGACAGAAAACACTTTGGAACAGACGGCATCCGGGGGCGTGTAGGAAACTTCCCCATAGTACCGGACATGATGCTGAGACTGGGATGGGCTGCCGGCCGCGCGTTTGGAGAGCAAGGCTCCCGACGCGTCCTGATTGGTAAAGATACACGCCTGTCCGGGTATATGCTGGAGTCGGCACTGGAGGCCGGGCTTTCTGCGGCGGGCATGGACATCTGGCTCCTGGGCCCCATGCCAACGCCTGCGGTCGCTTATTTGACGCGCACTTTTCAGGCAGGGGCTGGCATTGTCATCAGCGCCTCACACAACCTGTATCATGACAACGGCATCAAGTTTTTTTCAGCGCAAGGGACCAAACTGTCTGACGAAACAGAAGCACAGATAGAGTCCCTGCTCGACCAGGAACCGCAGGTGGTTCCTTCAGAGCAACTCGGTCGGGCTCGGCGTGTAGAAGATGCCGCAGGACGCTATATCGAATACTGCAAAGCGACTGTACGTCCCCAGCCAGACCTGCAAGGCTTGCACATAGTGGTGGATGCTTCCCATGGAGCCGCTTACCAGGTAGGGCCTGCGGTTTTTGTTGAGTTGGGCGCCAGGGTCGATGCCATCGGCGTCTCACCGGATGGCATGAATATCAACAAGGATGTTGGCTCCACACATCTGGACACGCTTCGCGCCGCCGTGCGTGACAAGGGTGCTCATCTGGGGATTGCCTTCGATGGGGATGGCGACCGGGTCCTGATGATTGACGACAAAGGATCCACGGTTGATGGTGATGATCTGCTGTGCATTATCGCCCGCCACTGGAAAAAGCAGGGAGAGCTTGAAGGGGGCGTCGTAGGAACAGTCATGTCCAACCTTGGCCTGGAAAAGGCCATGACCGAGGCTGGCATTCCCTTTGTGCGAACGGGCGTTGGTGACCGCCATGTCAACGCACGCCTGCAGGAGCTGGGCTGGCAACTGGGTGGAGAGGCGTCTGGTCACCTGATCTGCCGCAGACTGTCAACCACAGGCGACGGCATAGTGGCGGCACTGCAAGTGTTACGCGTCATGGTACAGACCGGACTGAGCCTTGCCGATTTGCATGCCGGAATGGTCAAGTACCCCCAGCGCATGATCAATGTGCGCACAACGGCAACGTCCGACTGGCAGTCGAGTGCTGCTGTTCGTGATGCCGTCAAACAGGCGGAAGTCATGCTGACCGGACGCGGACGGGTGCTGGTGCGCCAATCCGGCACTGAGCCGGTTGTCCGGGTGATGATAGAGGGAGAAGATTCTGGAGAGGTCAATCAGTGCTGCCAGGCGCTGGCCGATGTTGTAGCAACGGCCATGAGCTGAACGCCTCCCGCGTTGAGCCCTTCTTGCCGGGTACGGGTGTGCTGTGCTAGGGTGCGACCACCAAGGCGTTGACGGGCTCTAGCAATGCGCAGGCCACTGGTTGCAGGCAACTGGAAAATGAACGGCTCGCGGGCTTCTGTAGCTCGCCTGACAGATGAGATTCTGGCAGGGGCTGCAGGTCTCCCGGAGCGGTTGGACGTTGCGGTTTTCCCTACCGCGTTTCATGTTTCCCAGGTGGCCGAATCCCTGCGCGGCACGCGCTTTCTCTGGGGCGTGCAAAATGTGTATCCGGCAACTGCTGGTGCTTTCACGGGGGAGATTTCGGCCGATATGGCCCTGGATCTGTCTTGCACCATGGTGCTCGCCGGTCATTCTGAACGGCGCAGTTTATTTCAGGAATCAGACCTGAATGTTGCGGCCAAAGTGGAGCACATTGGCTCCCTTGGACTGACACCGGTTCTGTGTCTCGGTGAAACACTGCAGGAACACAAGGACAGTCGCACTCTGGAAGTTGTCTCCCGCCAGTTGGGTGTTGTTGTTGAGCAGGTGACGGAACCGGCTCTGGCGTCTCTGGTCGTGGCCTATGAACCCGTGTGGGCCATAGGAACAGGATTGACTGCCAGCCCCCAGGAGGTACAACAAGTGCATGCTGCGATTCGGCGCCAGCTTGAAGCTCGCAGTCCGGAGCTGGCACTTCGAACGCGCATCCTCTACGGGGGCAGCATAAAGCCCGACAATGCTGCGACTCTTTTTGCAGAGGATGACGTTGATGGCGGCCTGGTCGGCGGCGCGTCCCTGAGTGCAAGCGACTTTCTTGCCATTTGTCGTGCGGCTTCCTGACAGGGCTGTCACCATTTCTTTTTTTTGTTGTGATTAAAGCGGATAACTGCAGGTGGAAACGATTATTCTTGCTGTACATATTCTCGTAGCCTTGGGATTGATAGGCTTGGTCCTGTTGCAGCAGGGCAAGGGTGCGGAGGCGGGGGCCTCTTTCGGGGCAGGAGCTTCCCAGACTGTTTTTGGCAGCAGCGGAGCCGGGAGCTTTCTTGCCCGGGTGACGGCGGTGTTGGCGGCGATTTTTTTTGCTACCAGTGTTGCACTCGCCATCCTGGCGCGGGGGGGCATGTCCGTGTCTCCTTCTATCGGTGTTCCTGACGCAATCGAGACCATCAGCGTGCCAGCAGAAGCTGGGTCACCATCTGAAAAAGAGGAAGCTGTTTCCGATGTGCCGCAAGTTGACAGTTTACCTGTGGATTCTTCTGCCGAGTCCGTGATAGACTCTGGCTCGCCTGCCCGGGAGTGAGTTCTGGACAGGTGGCATTAAGCACCAGTCCTGCGATATGGCGTATGTTTTCGCGACTGGTGTTGCGCGAATAGTTTGGAGTCTGATCTCGAACTGGCAAGATATCCTGTGGAAAACATCCTGTGGATTTGCCTTCGAGGTCCTATAAGCCGAAGTGGTGGAATTGGTAGACACGCCATCTTGAGGGGGTGGTGTCCTTAGGACGTGCGGGTTCAAGTCCCGCCTTCGGCACCATGTTTACCAGGTTTCGTGGTTGCAGTAATGAAGGGGCACAGACCCTTTTGTAGCCGCAGGATGTAACGTCCAGATTTGTGTTTTTTCCTTCGAAGTGGTGTGCGACGGTTAGCGGCTCCTTGGGCCCTTAGTCAAAAGCTTGGGTTTGCAGGGGATGTTATTCAGCCCCATCGAAGAAAGAAAAAGCTCCTGGTTTCAGGGGCTTTTTCTTTTTTTTTCTGGCCGAAGTCGTCGAAGTCGTTTTGACAGTCGCCCGCTGCTCTGATGTCTGGAGACGGTGGCCTCGACTGCCGGGGACCCTGGCAAGGTGCCGGGTCAGGTAATGATGGGCTATGCAGCCCATTTTTTATGACTGAGACTTGGGAGGCTGTCCGGAAATACCCGGAAGAAGCCTGTCCTGTTAGAGAACAGAGGGATTTTGTGGTTTTTTTATGCTGGTTTTTTGCAGGGCACTCGCGACGGCATGTGCCAAATCAGTATAAAAAATGCTTCAAACCGGATTTTTCCCCGGCATGGTTGCCGGGCTTTGGGCAGCCTGCCGGTCTGGCAGAAGAGTGTGTCAGGATGCTCGTGGGGGCGGTACCTTGGAGAAGATGGAAGACAGTTTGATAACCGATGATCCATACGCCCTGCATCAGCTGACAGAACCTGTTGTCAGCGCGCAGGGGTGTGAACTCTGGGCTGTGCAGTGGATCACGGGAAAGGACCAGGCGCTGCTGCGTGTTCTGATTGACAGAAGCAGTGGTGTCAGCGTAGATGACTGCGAGGCGGTCAGTCGCCAGCTGAGTTCTGTGCTGGATGTAGAAAGCCGGATTCCAGGTAGCTATACCCTTGAGGTGTCTTCACCTGGAATGGATCGCCCTTTGATAACGCGCGGACACTACCTGGCCTCTGTCGGGCAACTGGTGACTGTGCGCCTCAGGGCTCCTTTCGAGGGGAAGCGCAGGTATGAGGGGCTGTTGCAGCGAGTGGATGGCGATGAGGTTGTGCTGGCCTGCAAGGGCCATGAGTTTTTCTTTCCACTGGAAACAATCGAGAAAGCACGGGTTGTACCCCGGTTCTGAAGGCTGCCTGCCAGCTGAGACTGGTTGACTGAGAGTGTGAGGCAGAGCATGAGTAAAGACATCTTGTTGGTTGTTGAATCTGTTTCCAATGAGAAAGGCGTTCCGTCGGAAGTGATTTTTGAAGCCATAGAGTTGGCCTTGGCAACAGCAGTCAAGAAAAAGAGGTATTCCGCCGAAGTGGACATACGCGTTGCCATCGACAGGGCGACAGGCGATTACGAAACCTTTCGTCGCTGGACTCTGACAACTGATGAAGATTTTGAAGACCCTGAGATGCAGATGACCCTCGCGCAGGGGCAAGCCAAAGATGAGACCTTGTCTGTTGGTGATGCCTGGGAGGAACCCATCGAGTCTGTTGAGTTCGGTCGTATTGCTGCACAGACGGCCAAACAGGTCATCGTCCAGAAAGTCCGCGAAGCCGAGCGTCGCCAGATGGTCGAGGCTTACAGTGACAAAATTGGCGAGCTGCTCAGCGGGACTGTGAAGAAGGTCACGCGAGAAGTTCTGATTGTTGATCTTGGCAACAATGCTGAAGCCGTTCTGCGCAAGGACCAGTTGATTCCGCGTGAGGTGTTCCGCATGAATGCCCATATACGCGCTCTGCTCTCCGAGATTGCGGACGAAGGACGCGGGCCCCAGCTGGTCATGAGTCGTACCTGTCCGGAAATGCTGGTAGAGCTGTTCCGGATAGAAGTTCCTGAAATTGCAGAAGAAGTCATAGAAATCAAGGGAGCGGCGCGCGATCCGGGATCACGAGCCAAGGTGGCCGTCAAAACCAACGATGGCCGCATAGATCCGGTGGGTGCTTGTGTCGGCATGCGTGGCTCACGCGTGCAGGCGGTGTCCAACGAGCTGGGAAGTGAGCGCGTTGACATAGTGCCCTGGAGTGATGACCCGGTTCAGTTTGTCATCAACGCCATGCATCCGGCTGAAGTGGCTTCCATTATCGTGGATGAGGACAGCCGCAGCATGGATCTGGCAGTGGCGGAAGACAACCTGGCGCAGGCTATCGGGCGTGGCGGTCAGAATGTACGACTGGCCTCCGAGTTGACTGGCTGGACCCTGAATGTCATGACCGAAGCGGATGTGCAGCAGAAGCAGCTGGCGGAATCTGAAGGCCATGCACAGACATTCGTGCAGCAGCTTGACATAGAAGCGGACCTTGCTCGCAATCTGATTGCCCAGGGCTTCACCAGCCTGGAAGAAATCGCTTATGTTCCCGCCGCAGAGCTGGTGGAGGTTGAAGGGCTTTCTGAGGAACGCATTGATGTGTTGCGTCAGCGAGCCAAGGACTATCTTCTGACGCGGGCAATCGCAGAAGAGGAAAAGTTGGACAGTGCCGGTCTGGAGCAGGATCTTGAGAAGCTTCTGGCGGATTTTCTGGATAATGATAAACAAGCTGCCACACAGCTGGGCTACCAACTGGCCTCCCGGGGAATACGGAACTCGCAAGCTCTCGCGGAACAGGCGACAGACGATCTGGAAGACATCGTCGGACTGGACCCGGAGCAGGCCGGAGAGTTGATCATGAGCGCACGGAATACCTGCTGGTTCGGGAAAAAGTGCTGAGCTGGCTGTTGGGAGGGAGAATCTTTTATGGTGGATGTGACAGTATCACAGCTTGCTGAGGTTGTCGGCGCCCCACTTGAGCGCTTGCTCAGGCAGATGAAAGAAGCCGGGCTACATCACAGCAGTGGTGAACAGCCAGTTTCAGATGAGGAGAAGTCTGCACTTCTCGCCCATCTTCGTCGAACGCACGGGCAGGCTCCGTCCTCTGTCAGCACAGGGGGAGAGCCGAATCAGGTTGTTCTCAAGCGCAAGACCGTCAGTCAGATCAAGATTGGTGGTGCCGGGAAGAACAAGATTGTCAACGTGGAAGTGCGCAAGAAACGCACCTACGTCAAGAGCGAATCCCGGGACACTGGCACAGGATCAGGATCGGGATACAGCCGGGCAGATGACCGCTCCCGGGAGCGCGTCAGCCGTTCGGCCGGATCGCCAGGATCTGCAAGAGAAGGATCTGCAAGAGAATCGGGGCGTAGCCCAGCAAGCAGCGGCAACGCAAGGCCTGGTGTTGAAGCCAGAGGAGCCAGAGGTCAGGATCGTGCAGGTCAGGATCGTCCAGGTCAGGATCGTCCAGGTCAGGATCGTGCAGGTCAGGATCGCGGACGCCCTGCGCGCAAACCGGACAGAGATATGCGGAGCTTGCGTGGCGAGTCACGCGCACCCGCTCCCGCTGCTGTGGAGCAGCCTGCACCGGCTGATGACCGTCGTCGTCGTCGTGCGGCGCCACCCAAGAAAAAGGGTAGCCATGGTGATGATCGCCGCCGCAGCGGGAGCTACAGCAGAAATCGCTCTGGTGAGGAACGCTTTAACCGCCGGACGGAAACGCGCAAGCCCCTGCGTTCCCGCGAGATGGAGCAGCATGGTTTTACACGCCCTGCAACAGCCGTGGTCCGGGAGGTCGCTATTCCTGAGACCATAACGGTGGGCGAGCTGGCCAACAAGATGGCCATCAAGGCGGCTGATGTCATCAAGCATATGGTCAAACTGGGCAGCATGGTCACCATCAACCAGGTCATAGACCAGGAAACCGCAGCCATTGTGGTAGAGGAGATGGGGCACACCAGCAAGCTGGTCAGGATTGACGCGCTGGAAGAACAACTGGAATCGGCTATCGCGGAGAACAAGGGTGAATCCGTCTCCCGGGCTCCTGTTGTCACCGTCATGGGCCATGTCGATCACGGCAAGACCTCGCTGCTTGACTCCATCCGCAAGTCCAAGGTGCAGGCTGGTGAGGCCGGGGGCATTACCCAGCATATTGGTGCCTACCATGTGACAACAGATCGCGGCATGGTCACCTTCCTTGATACGCCGGGACACGCCGCCTTTACGGCCATGCGTGCCAGGGGTGCCAAGGTGACCGATATCGTCATTCTGGTGGTGGCAGCAGATGATGGGCTTATGCCCCAGACAGAGGAAGCCATTCAGCATGCTCGCGATGCCGGCGTTCCCCTGGTAGTGGCCATCAACAAATGCGACAAGGAATCCGCTGATCCGGGTCGCGTCAGAAATGAGCTTTCAGCGCAGAACGTGATTTCGGAAGAATGGGGAGGCGACACCCAGTTCATTGAGGTGTCGGCTCTGACCGGACAAGGCATTGACGCCCTTCTTGAAGCTCTTCTTCTCCAGGCTGAAATGCTGGACCTCAAGGCTATCGCCAAAGGGGCGGCCAAAGGTGTGGTCATCGAGTCCAGGCTCGACAAAGGTCGCGGCCCGATTGCTTCGGTTCTGGTGCAATCTGGCACCCTGAACCGTGGGGACACCATACTGGTGGGACAGCAATTCGGACGCATTCGCGGCATGATCGACGAGAATGGCAAGAGAGTGAATTCTGCCATGCCATCCATCCCCGTAGAGGTGTTGGGACTGGATGGAACGCCCGAGGCTGGCGACGAAGTCATTGTGGTACATGACGAGCGCAAGGCGCGTGAAATTGCGCTGTTCCGACAAGGGAAATACCGCGAGGTCAAGCTGGCCCGTCAGCACAAAACCAAACTGGAAAACCTCTTCAAAGGCATAGGCGAAGAAGAGAAACGCACGCTGAAGGTTGTGCTGAAAACAGATGTTCGCGGCTCGCTGGAGGCTATAACAAGCGCCTTGCAGGAACAAGGCAATGATGAAGTTGATGTCCGCGTTATTTTCGGCGGCGTGGGTGGCATCACGGAGACAGATGCCAATCTGGCTCTGGCTTCTGGAGCGCTGCTGGTAGGGTTCAACGTGCGTGCAGACGCAGTGTCTCGTCGCATCATTGACGCAGAGAGCCTGGAGCTGCGTTATTACAGTGTCATATACGACCTTATCAATGACGTGAAGCAAGCATTGACCGGCATGCTGAAGGTCGAGTTCCGCGAGCAGATCGCAGGCGTGGCCGAGGTGCGTGAGGTCTTTCGTGCTCCCAAGATTGGTGCCGTGGCCGGATGCATGGTTATTGAGGGCACGATGCTCCGTAATGAGCGCATTCGTGTTTTGCGTGAGAACGTTGTCATTTACCAGGGAGAACTGGAATCTCTCCGCCGCTTCAAGGACGACGTTCCGGAAGTGCGTACTGGCTACGAGTGTGGTATCGGCGTCAAGAATTACAACGACATCAAGGTTGGTGACAAGATCGAGGTTTACAAGCTCGTTCAGGTAGAGCGCAGCCTCTAAAAGGCCGTCCGGGGATGGCCCCTCCGACACGGGAAGTGTTGGAAGCCTGACCGGCTACGGCTCCGTAGCAAGAGGAACAGAGTCTCTCCCCCGGCAGGGTGGAGAGACTTCCCCCCTCCCGTACATCGGCTCCTTGTTGCTGACTGTGGACTCTGGGTTGATGTACTTCCCGGGCTCCGATTCAGCATAAAAAATGGCCAGATGCGACTGGAAAGCCGCGAAGTGGTCTATTCTCGGACAGCCTCTGTTTCATGGTGCACAGCCGCAGGACAAGCACAATACAAGTGATACTGCGGCTGTTCCCTGATTCGGAATCCTGTTCATCTGTATTGGTTCCCTACTCAGGCGCCTGTTATGCCAAGAGAATTCAGCAGAAGCCAGCGTATTGCTGACCAGATGCACAAAGAGCTGGCCAATGTGCTTCAGCAGGAAATGAAAGACCCTCGTCTTGGGTTTATGACTGTCAACAAGGTCGATCTGGGCACTGACATATCCTGCGCAAAAGTGTACGTCACCTTTTTGGGTGTGAGTGATCCGCAAGCCATCAAGGAAGCGGTCACCCTCCTGAAGAGGGCCGCAGGTTTTCTTCGCTCCCGGCTGTCGAGTCGTATGCGGATGCGTACTGTTCCCCAGCTGTATTTTCGCCACGATGAGAGCCTGGCCCGTGCTGACCGCATAGCCAGGCTGGTGCAACAGGCCGTGGTAGAAGATGCCACTGTGGGTGCACACGCAGGCGAGGAAACCAGCTGATGTCCCGGAACAGACGGTCACGCGGTCGCCCTGTCAGTGGCATTTTGCTGGTTGACAAGCCGCCCGAGGCGTCTTCCAACGCCGTTCTTCAGAGAGTCAAGGCACTCTATGGCGCAGCCAAGGCTGGCCACACGGGCAGTCTTGACCCCCTGGCCACAGGGCTCTTGCCTGTTTGTCTGGGCGAGGCCACCAAGCTGTCCCAGTACCTGCTTGATGCCAACAAGCGTTATCGGGCACGGGCCAAACTGGGCATACGTACTACGACAGGTGATTCAGAAGGCGAACCCGTTTCAGAACGACCTGTCAGTGTGACGCAAGCGTCTCTGGACGCCGCTCTTGCCCAGTTTCGGGGAGAGATAGAGCAGTGTCCTTCGATGTATTCTGCGATCAAGCACAAGGGCAAGCCGCTGTACAGCTATGCCCGCCAGGGCATAGAGGTGGAAAGACCCTTGCGCCGCATCAGCATATTTCGTCTGGATCTTGTGGCTTTCAGCGGGGATGAGCTGGTTATTGAGGTGGACTGTAGCAAAGGCACCTATATACGAACCCTGGTGGAGGATATAGGTGAGGTTCTCGGTTGTGGAGCCCATGTTACTGCACTGCGCCGCCTCGCTGTGGGTCCCTATACCGAAGATCAGTCCTATACCATTGCAGCGCTGGAGCAGTGGCGTGATGACGGTGGTCATAGTGCCCTGGACCAGAAACTGCTGGCCCAGGACTCAGCGGTCAGTCATTGGCCGGGGGTCACTCTTGGCGACGCTGGCAGTTTTTACCTGACGCAAGGGCAAGCCGTCCAGGTGGCCCATGCACCGGCCTCGGGTTTTGTTCGCTTGTATCGTGCCGATCAGCAGAAAGGATCCTCTTTCCTTGGGATAGGCGAAATCCAGCAGGATGGCCTGGTGGCACCACGCCGACTGATTTCGGCGTAAGCTTGTCGCTGCAAACTGGAGCGGAAGGGCTCCCTGGCATGGGAGCTGTCACTGTATCCACGCAGGGTGGGCCGTTTTCTGTGTTGATGTTCGTTGCTGGGAACGGCCGTTCGCACTGGACCCATGCACAGGCTCCCCGGAGCAGACCTGGATCTCACGGCCAGTGCGATGCATGAGCAGTCCCGCGTTCAGCCGCAGGTGCCACAGGGCAGGTCCCCTGTGCTGCAAGCCTGCGGAGGTCGGACTGTTTCAGCCGGGGACATGTTTGGGTAGACAAGGTCCCGATCGCTGCCTGGTCCGGCTGGAAAGCCCGGACCTCATGCCTGTCCGCGCATTTTGTCGAGAATCTCTTTCACCGCCGCCTGAGCCTCGCGTTCGCAGGCTTGGTGACTCCGGGATACTGGAGAAGGCAGCCCTTTCTTTTCGATCAGACAACGTGCCAGCTTGCGGGCTACAGTGGCAACGATATCATCAGCCCAACGGCTGTCGAAAGCTCTGTGCTCAGCGAACTGCATGTGTAACAGGACAGTATCAGATTGCTCACCCGGCTCTTTGAGATGGATGATGAAGTCGCCACTGTCGGTAGCGCCCTGGCTGATCGTTAAAGTGAAATGTTCGTCGCTCATTTGCGTTCACCTCTTCATGCGCTCTCTGATTGTGTCGGCGTTGGAGCAAGTCGCTTGATGGTCTCCTTTGACGGCGGGTTCTGGCCTGGGCGTTTTTTGATCTGCCAAACAGTTCCCTTCCCGCTTTTCCAAAACCCCGGGCAGCACTGGCGGCAAAGAGTTATGTTCCGCCATGGCACTGTCGTTTAGCTAAAAGCAGCAGGCTCGCCAGAATTTGTATTTTCCAGTGAAAAACGGGAGAGAGCTATGAGCCTTGGTCTGCTCCTTGTGGTGATTTTTCTGGGAGGGGCACTGGCCGCCAGACTGGCTGAGCAGCTCCGCTGTCCCGGGCTGCTGGGCATGCTCGCCTGGGGAGGGCTGCTGGGTATTTTCCTGAAGGGACAGGTCAGCAATGAGCTGGCCTTGTTGTCCGCTACGGCCAAAGAACTGGCGCTGGCCGTTATTTTACTGCGGCTGGGGCTCGGGATACGGCTGCCTCTGTTACGGCAGACAGGCTGGCCGTCTCTTTTGGTGGGCGGTGGGTCCTGTGCTCTGGAAGTGGGCGTCCTGTCGCTGATCCTGCACAGCCTGTTTGACTGGAGTTGGCCTCTGGCGGGCTTGACCGCCTGCATGCTGGCCGCTATTTCTCCGGCTGTGGTGGTTCCGGCCATGCTCGACCTGCTGCAACGAGGCTATGGCAGCAGACGCGCCGTTCCCACAATGCTGTTGTCTGCCACCTCGCTGGATAACCTCGTTGCCATTTTTTCTTTCTCGGTATTACTGGGAGTGATCTCGGGACATTCGGGGCCGCTGCTTCTTTCCATTCCCGTCGCTTGTATTCTGGGTACGGTGCCTGGCATGCTGGCCGGCTGGTTTCTTGGTGTGAAACTGCGACCTTCGGCAGCCGGTCCCGCCGAACAGCTGCTTGTTTTACTCAGTGTTGCCGTGCTTCTCCTGGAGCTGGGTAACCACTTGAACAGCCCGGCTGTTCTCGGTGTCACAGCCATGGGACTGCTGCTGCAGCACCATGGCCGCTCTTGCGTCGAGAGCTGGGCACGCATGCTTGACAGAGTCTGGTTCTTTGCACAGATTCTTCTGTTTGTTCTGATTGGTCTCAACCTGAATCCCGCAACCACGCTGGATATAGGCTGGACAGGAGGATCAGTGATAGTGGCAGGTGTTCTGTGTCGCCTGCTGGGTGTATGGCTGATGACATACTTCACCGCCCTCAACCGAAAAGAGCGCCTGTTCTGTGCTGTATCCTTTGTGCCCCGGGCGACAGCCCAGGCGGCCCTGGGAGGGGTGGCGCTGGCCCAGGGTATACCGGAGGGGGAGTGGATACAGGCTTTGAGCGTGCTGGCCATAGTCCTGACAGCCCCCACGGGTGCTGTGGGCATCCGGCTGTTGGGTCACAGGTTGCTGGAACCAGAGTCGGCCTCACACGAGAAACGAACGCAGGAGGGGCAGCTGCGTTGACATTCTCCCCGCCCTGAAGGACGGGGCTTGCCGCGCACTGGGTCAGAGACGCTGTTCGCGTAGTGAGTGCAGCTGATACGAAGGTCGCCTGGCCATGCTTTCAATCACCGGAGTTGACTGTATCGCTTCCATCCAGCCTGGCCTGCATAGAGCCCCGTATTCCAACCCCGGATGCCTTTCAAGTGTCCACCGCTCCCCTTTGCAGTAACCGAATTTTCCATCAGAAATGGCACTTGCTCTGGCCTGGCTGTCGCAAGATTCCGAACTTTTCATAAAAAGCAGTATCAAACCTGGAAGAGAAGCAGACAGGAAGAAGAGCAGCTCCATGCATGGCCATTGCGATGTAATTCAGCATTTACTGTCTCAGGAAGCAAGCACAGAGGCGACTGGTTCAGACGCAGGCACCCTGGACAACGACAACGCTATTTGTCATGCAAACCAACCCGAGCTGCGCGCGGCAATAGACGCGCACATAGAATAATCGAGCGAGGCCAATGGCCTTCCACTTTCAGGACGAATAAACCCCATGGGTCTCAGGTGCTGGACCAACCTGCGCCTCAGCGCTTCTTCCAGACAGGGAAGAATTGGATCCCACGCAATGGCGCAACTGCACGCAAATTTGCATGCACAATCAAAAGGTTCCTCATCGACGTCGGAGATCTCAGGGCCAGCTTTCTTCGCACAAGGGAAGTAACAAGTGTGGTGGACTCTTTGGTTTCCGTTCTTCGGCTCGCAGCAGCACATCCTGAGCTGAACGAGATGTTCCAAAGCCTGTTCACGTCACCAGTGGCGGCTTGTCAGAGAAGGCTTTCGATTTCGACGCGATAAGGCAAGCTCTTGCTGAGCTGAAAGAACCCGCCAGTCAGCTGGGCGTGAAACTGGCAAATAAAGGCGCGTGACTGACCTGGATAAGAAAACACAGAAGGCTCGTTGGATGAGAAACAATAACAAACAGATTGGACAGAAAACCACAGAGGAGCCGAAAGACTCAAAACACATGGAAGACCCGGAAGGCCCCGACGGCTTTCGTCTGTTCCAACGTCTCTTTCCGCTTTCTTTATGGAACCCTCTCCTTCCCTTTTCTGATCTGCCGACGAAAGAACCAGGACAGTCAGGGAGTGATTGCTGACCCATCGCTCAGTGCCTGGCAAAACAGCCTCGCGGGAAGGGGGACACCGGTCTCGTACCAGTTGCCGCCCTCCGCGCAAGCCCCCGCAGTACAGAGCCATTACGCCGGGTTCAAGACTGACTCTCAAGACCCTCTATCAGCGATGTCCCTGTCATTTCCTCAGGCTGCTCCATCCCCATCAGCTGCAGAATGCTGGGCGCAATATCAGAAAGCAAACCATCACGCAGCTGGATATTCTTTGGCCCCGCATACAAAAGAGGAACAGGCTCGCAGGTATGGGCCGTGTGAGGCTGACCGGTTGCCGGGTCCTGCATCTGCTCCACGTTACCGTGGTCAGCAGTGACAAGACACTGCCCCCCCTGGCTTTCCAGGGCTTGCAACACGCGACCAAGACAAGAATCAACGCACTCCACGGCCTCGACAGCCGCATCAAAGATGCCGGTGTGTCCGACCATATCCCCGTTGGCATAATTACATACCACCAGATCATAGGCGCCGCTCTCCACCGCCTTCACCAGCTTATCCGTCATTTCAGGAGCACTCATCGTCGGCTGGAGATCGTAGGTCGCGACATTGGGTGAAGGCACGAGAATACGCTCCTCACCCGGCCAGGGCTGTTCCCGACCACCATTGAAAAAGAAGGTGACATGCGCGTATTTTTCGGTTTCCGCAATGCGTAGCTGGGTCTTGCCTTGCGCTGCAACATATTCACCCAGGGTATTGGCCAAAGCCACAGGAGGAAAACAACAGCTGCCTGGAATGTCCTGCGCGTAGCGGGTCAGGGTCACAAAGTCGGCCAGCACCGGACGCTCACCAGTATCAAACCCTGTAAAATCATCACAGGCGAAGGCCCGCGCCAGTTGACGCGCACGATCAGAACGAAAATTCATAAAGATCAGGGCATCACCCGACTGCACCCGGGCCGGCGTTCCGTCGGCAGGCACAATACGGGTCGCCTTGACAAACTCATCCCCTTCATCACGACTGTAGGCTGCGGCAAGCCCCTCAGTGGGCGTCGCGGCTGTATGTCCGGCTTCTCCCCGGACGATCAGATTCCAGGCCGCCTCCACCCTGTCCCAACGCTGATCGCGATCCATGGCGTAATACCGGCCAATCAGGCTGGCAATACGCCCCACACCCAGCTCCCTGAACAAGGATTGTGCCTTCTCAAGAGAGGCTTGAGCACTGCGTGGCGGCGTGTCACGGCCATCAAGAAAGGCATGAAGGTAAATGTCCCGTGCCCCACGCGCGGCCGCTCCCTTTATGAGCGCCAGAATATGGTCTTCATGCGAATGGACACCACCGGGTGACAGCAGTCCCATCACATGAACCGCCCGCCCCGCAGACACAGCGGCGTCAATGGCAGACACCAGGGCCGGATTCTGCTGAAAATCACCCTCCTCAATTGCACGGTCAATCCGTGTCAGATCCTGATACACCACCCGGCCGGCACCCAGATTCATATGGCCGACTTCACTGTTCCCCATCTGCCCGGCGGGCAGGCCCACGTCATAACCCGAACCGGAAATCAGTGCATGAGGACCACGCTGCCAGAGTCGATCAAGAACCGGCGTTCTGCCCGCCGCAATGGCATTGGCCTCTGTTTCTTCCCTATACCCCCAACCATCAAGAATAATCAGGGCTGTCGTTGTACGTTTGGTCATGATCCCACGCCTTGCTACCTGTCAAAGACAGCAGATTCTAGAAGTTGCTCGCGCGTGCTGGCAACGCCTGTGGGCGCAAGGCCACCTCGGCCCGCCGCCGTCCTGTTTCCCTGATCCAGTCTGCCAGGACTTCGCCCGTCTCGACGAGAAAAGGATCTTCCGAAGCCTCCTGGTCCGGCCCGGAATCAAACAGACGCCCACTGTCGTCCTTGGCGAAGGCTTCAAAATTGGGCCATGCCTTTTTCCCTCGGGCTTTGCGCCACCAGTTTTCTATAGCAAGACGCTCGTTTCTCATTTCGGCCAGGGCTGCCATGCGCTTTTTTTCATTCAACTGGACCAGAGTCCTGTTTCCGTATTTTTTTTGATACTCAAGCAGCTTTTCGAGGTAAAGGAATTCAGGGTTATTGGCAACCCTGAGCTGATGACGCTTGCGCAAAGCCGGAAGCAGGGACATCAGTCTCTTCTTCCTCCGGTCCATCTCGCCCATAGCAGAAGCATCCACCCATCGCCTGGGGTCAATAGACTCAGACTCTGGGCGAGCCTGGCCCGGCTGCGCGCGATGGAGGGCTTTCTCACCAATATCAGCAGAACTGAACAACGACGGGAAACCGATATCGGGCTGCACCCCCTGATACTGCGGACTTTGTCCGGACACCCGGAAAAACTGGGCCACAGTCAACTTCAGCTGACCATGCTTGAGCGTTTTGAGCGTCTGCACTGTGCCCTTGCCGAAGCTCTGATCTCCCACAATCAAGGCTCTCCCATAATCCTGCATGGCGCCTGCAAAGATTTCAGAGGAGGAAGCACTAAGACGGTTGATCAATACGGCCATGGGACCCTGGTACAGAATTTCTGGATCCTTGTCACGCTCAATGGAAACACGCCCGTCACTGTTACGCACAAAGACAGTCGGACCCTCAGGAACAAAAAGGCCAATGAGCTGGTTGGCTTCCTGCAGAGAACCGCCGTTGTTACTGCGCAGGTCCACAACGAGGGCATCGATTTTTTCTTTTTTCAACTCCATAAGAAGCCGACGAACATCACGGGTGGTGCTCTTGTAGTCCTTTTTGTTTTGCATGGCGGCAATAAAGTCAAGATAAAAGGCCGGAATGGTAATCACGCCGATGCGTCGCTTGCCGTATTCCGTATCCAGATCCAGAACCGTCTTGCGTGCCGACTGCTCCTCCAGCCTGACCTTGTCGCGCACTATGGTGTACAGATTTCCCTTGCTGTCGCTGACACCGGCAGGCATGACTTTCAGGCGCACCCGCGTCCCCTTTTCACCACGAATCAGCCTGACGACATCGTCGAGCCGCATGCCGACCACGTCAATCATGGGGCCTTTTTCCTGGGATACGGCCACAATCCTGTCGCCCGGCTTGAGCTGTCCGGCCCGGTCAGCAGGACCTGCTGGCACCAGACTGACCACTTTGGTGTATTCATCATCCTCCTGAAGCACCGCACCAATGCCCTCCATGGAGAGGCTCATGTTCATATTGAAGTTTTCAGCTTTTTGGGGAGAAAAGTATTGTGTATGCGGATCAAACAGACGGGTATAGCCATTCATGTACTGCTGAAGAACATCTTCACTGTGCATCTGCTCCAGGTGACGCTGCTGGCTTTTAAAACGCCGGATCAGAAACTCAGCAACACCTGATTCTTTTTTCTCCTCCAGCTTCATGGTCAGCACCAGATCCTTCAGCTGGCGGCGCCATAAGTCCTTTTGTGCCGCCGGACTGGCAGGCCAGGGCGCCGCCTCCCGGTTCAGCTCCAGTGTTTCATCACGCGAGAAATCCATGGCGTCCAGCCCCTGCTCCAGAAGCGCAATAAAGTAGGCCAGACGTTCCCCCCGTCTTTTTCTGTAGCGTTCATGAATTGCAAACGCCGAACGCAAGTCCCCGCGGCTCAGGTCGCCCGCCAGGGTGGTCCTGTAGCGGCCAGGACTCTCACTGGCGGCGGGGGTATCCGAATCGGTTTCAATATCCGAAGCCAGGAAGAAACTGCGATTCTTGTCCAATACCTCAATATAACTGTCAAACAGCTGTTCCGAGGCCTTTTCGGATTTCAGATCCAGCTTTCTGTAAGCCTCTTTCCTGAGTATCTGCACCACATTGAAGCTGGTACGCGCCAGGTCAAAGGTTGGCCTGAGTGGCTGCCCGGTCGGCACCGCAGCCTGACCTGCACAGGACAACAACAGCCACCAGCTCCCGAGCAGCAGGCAGAGAACGCGCAATCGTCGAATATTATGCGGACAAGCCAGCCGCTGAAACCTGGACAGTATTCTTGTGCTAGCACGCATGAAAGCTGCCGCTCCCGTCTTTTTTATCAGGTCTGGCCCGGGACAATCCCCGGAAAATAGCCAGATGAGGAGGTAAAAAAATATGCCGCCCGCCGTCTGCTGTACCGGCTTCTTTCACAAACAAAAACGCCATCCCCGCTGACAACATCTGCTGCTACAAACAGGTTCCAGGTTGCTGCCAAGCTCAAGGAGTGCAGACCGGCCCTGGCTACCTCCCCGGTGATGCCACCTGCGTCTGCACTATAGCATCAGCAGGCACAAGGCTGTCTGGAAAGAGACCAGCGGCGGAGAGCATAAAAAAATCAACGACGAAAGCAGTTCATAACAAGAGAACAGATGCCTTTTGTTTTTAGCAGTGGCCGCCTGCCGCGCGCACCATGTCGGACAGCTTCCGGCAGGGGCTCACTCCACAGTATGAGCCAGCAGCTTTTCCTTATGGAAAAAACGCACCAGAACCCGGGTCAGCCCCAGAGCATCGGCACAACCGGCCAGCTCCCGAATCGAATGCATGCCAAAAGTGGGCAATCCAAGATCCAGCGTACGCACACCCAGCGCACAGGCCGTCAGCGGGCCTATAGTGCTGCCGCAGCCTTTGTCATTACGCGCCACAAAGGTCTGCACCGGCACTTTTTCCTCCTGGCACAACTGGCGAATCAAGGCACTGGTTTCACTGGATGTCGCATAATGCTGATTGGCATTGACCTTGATGACCGGTCCGGCGTTCAACAGCGGCGCGTGTTGCGAATCATGCCGGTCGGCAAAGTTGGGGTGAATCCCATGAGCATTGTCGGCTGAGATCAGAACCGAGTTGTGCAAAGCACGCGTCATCTCACCGGGACCTGGGAACAGGCGCTCCAGCACCTGGCGCAGAAAAGGACCGCTGGCACCACTGGCGCTGGCACTGCCGACTTCCTCGTGATCATTGCACACCAGCAGGCACGGCAGCGGACTGTCGGCTGCCGCGACAAGAGCACAAACACCGACATAACAGCTGAGAAGATTATCCAGTCGCGCAGAGGCGATAAAGTCCTTCTCCAGCCCCACAAGCGTCGGCGGCTGGGTATCGTAAAAGGCTATATCGTAGTCGAGAACCCGCGCCGGGTGCTGCTGCTGCCGGATCAGCTCATCGGCCAGCATCTGACGAAAATCAGGCGTTTCCTGCGCATCATCAAGGCTGCATAAAACGGGCAGTATGTCTGTTTGCGGATTGACAGTGCGGCCAGTGTTGGCTTGTCGATCAAGATGAATGGCCAGGCTGGGAATCACCGCCACAGGCTCGCGGAAGTCCACCAGGCTGTTGTGCAGCTGGTTCTGGCTGTCCTCCCAGGTGACACGGCCGGCCATGGACAGGTCCCGGTCGAACCAGGGGTTGAGCAAGGCTCCGCCATAGACTTCCACCGCCAGCTGAAAGCAGCCATTGCGCCGCACCTCAGGCTGTGGTTTGACTTTCAGGGTGGGGCTATCAGTATGAGCCCCCAGCATACGAAAACCGTAGCGGACCAAGTCCCCGGGTGCCTGCCCCATGGTAAACGCAATCAGGGCAGAATCATGACGGGTGACGTAATACTTTCCACCTGGCACAGGAGACCAGTCACTGCCCTCCGGCAGTTGCTGATAGCCCGCGCCTTCCAGGCGTCGCACCATTTCAGCGGTCGCATGAAAGGGGGTGGGGGATTCCCGCAGAAAACCGGAAAGATCTGAGTTGAAACTCGCTTTGTCCATGAAAACCAGAGGCCTTTGGTCTTTTAGAGGGCGGGCGCCAGCATACCACCGCAAGCTCTCTTTGGCACCTGCTGCACAATCGGGAGCCTGACTCCCCGACTACTGGAAAGCAAAAACAGCAGAAGACAGACAAAGAGGCACATAAACCAGCGCCAGCAAAGTGCTGATCATGACGACAGGGGCCACAATTTCCGGAGAGACACGCAGCGAGCTGGCAATGGCAACCTCATTGGCGGCCATCGGCGAGGCCAGCATCAAAAAGATAATCGCCAGGGTGGGTTGGGAGACATCCAGCACCCAGCCAAACAGGATGTAGCCCACAACAGGTTGAACGCCGATATTCCACGACAACGACATAGCACTGAACAACCAGTCCATTTCAGGCCTTCTGAATTCAGACAGCGTCAGTCCGACCACCATCATGCCCAGCACACTGTAGGCCCCCCTGAAATCTTTCAGGCAGGCCGACAGGGTGCTATCCAGCGTCAAACCACATTCTTTCATGATAACGGCGCCCAGCACGGCATACAGAAAAGGCAACCTCACAAAGCGCCGGAGGCTCTGTCTGGCCGGCATAACGCCCTTGGCCACAATGAGGTAACCCACACTGAACTCGTACAGCACAACGCCAGACGCCATGAATATGGCCACAGCAATTTGCTGTGAGTCAAACAACGAAAGAGCCACAGGCAGCGCAAAATACCCGGTGTTGCTGTCGCCTCCCGCGAAGCCAAACAGATTGGCCCGGCAGTCCTTCCACAGCCATCGACCTATGGCATAGGCGCATAGCCCCAGGACCGAGGAAAACGCAAAAGCAACAAAGGTGTACTTGAAAAAGGAATGTCCAACAGAAGAGTCAACTATGGCATGGCAGGCAAAAAAAGGTGAGATGACGTAAATAACAAGATCGGACAGTCCTTTGGTCTTTATCTTCAGCAATCGCCCCGCAATCCACCCCAGCACAGCAACAAAGACAAGGAAAAAAACACGCACCAAAATATCGCGAAACATAGTTATAACTTTTGTTTGTGTATCTGCCAGCAAGCTTTCCGCAGGTGGTCCCAGCGAAAAAGCATCGAGTGTCACGCACCTCAAAGCAGGCCCGCTGCAAGAGACTATAGTGTCTCCGGTGCGAACTGGCTGACATTCGCCAAAATTCTGAAATCAGAGCGCAGACACACGCACAAACGCACGCACAAACGCACGCACAAACGAGAGAAAACAGAGAGAAAAACAGCGAGAAAAACAGCATGACGGAAAGAACAGGCACACACAGCGGCTCGTGGCACCCCTGGGCCCGATTCCTGATCTGCATACTGCCCCTCATCGCCGGGTTCCTGCCCTGTCACCGGGCCATGGCGAGCACCACAACCGGGGTGACAGACGTCAACAGCCGAATCCCTCTGGACGGGACGCCGGTATCAGACTGGTATGCCGTCACAGAAAGCGGGACCTTCCTGGTGTCTGGTCACCGCATAGTGCTGATGCGCGGCATCAATCTGCCGCAGGAGCTGGGTGCCCTTGCGCTGCGCACCCTGGCAGGGGCCGCCTGGAAACAGGCCTGGCTCCTGCTGTACGCGCTCTACCTGAAACCACTCTGGCCACAGCTGCCAGAGCCGGTGCAATTCACCTTGCGCGGCGCCTCCCAGGGATGGCTGCTGTGGACACTGGCCCGCTCCCTGCTCACCACCTCTGGATCAGTGTTCGACCTGGGTCATGCCTGGAGCAAGCTCAGCCTGGGGCAGAAACAATTGCATGCGGTTCTGCCCATAGCCGTCAACGATGCCCTTTTGTCCTTCCGGTTCTTTTTTCAGGTCAACTTTTCAGAACAACCCAATGATCCGGTCAGCCTGACCATTGACAGGGTCCCGGAGCGACTGGCTCAGGCACAGCTGCACCACATCCCCTACAGCTATAGCCCTCTGGAAGAGCTGGACCAACACATGGGGGACAGCGGCATTGACCGCTTGCAGCTGTCGTTCAGCAAGCCGGAGCGACTGCATATGAGCTTTCGTACCCGCCAGGGAAACATGCAACACCTGTATGTTGACCTGGCCAACCTTTCTGCCGGCACGCCCTGGCTGCTGGAGAGCATCGGTCAAGGCCAGGCACGCACCGACACGCGCCTCTATACCAGCATGCTGTCCCAGCAGGCTATTGATCTGGCAGGAGAAATGCTGGCCTGTCACCGACAGCATCATCAGCTGCCATCGGACACCACACAGTGTCCGGGTGGACAGCTGGTGCGCCGGGGGCACGGCTTCCACTACCAGCCCTTCACAGCCGTCATGCTCCCCCGCCTGTGGGACAAACGCGACTACGAAGGCGGATCCGTGCTTCCCCTGAGCGGATGCAGCCAGGGTGGGCCTCCGGACTGCTGGGAGCACTATCTGGTATGGAGCCAGGGCTCTGCCTTGTGGCCCTGGCCCACACTGACTTTCTATAGCCGTTTCCCCGGGTTCGACGAGCGCAATGCATGGCTTTTGCTGCGCCAGGAACCCCAGACCTGGTACACAGGCAGCCTCCTGCAGACCCAGGTGCCAGAAACCCTCTCCCGGAGTGTTTTGTCCCTGATGGCAGTGGCGAGCCAAACCCTTGCCAACCGGGCGGTTCTGTCATTGCACAACCGGATACTGGGAGAAACAGAATACGAGGGGTTCCCCACAGCCCCGCTACAGGAGTCCACTGCTGAGCCGGAAGGAGAGAAGCATACAGATACCGGACCCTGTCCTTCCTGTGGTTTCAAGCCTTGCCTTTACCAGGCCTGCAGTGTGGGCAGTTGCGGTCGCTGGCGTAGTGACACGCTTGTAGACCTGGGCTGCTCTCGAGGAGAAAACAAACACCTGCTGTGTACCGACTGTTTTCAGGGAATACTGAACAACACGCAGATGACGCCCTGTTCCGGCTGCGGGCGGTTCCATCGCAGCTTGATACAAACGGACTATTACCAGATAGATCCCGACGAAAGCCAGCGCGGGATCCCATCAGCGCCCATGTGTCCGGTGTGCCGAACGCGCTTTGACTCGCGTCGCGGCACCATAGGGCAGTTTCTTGGCGACGAGTGCACAACCCTGGGAAAGCGACTGGGCTGGCTGTTGCGTGATGGTCTGGGAAGCGGGAGTCCGCCATGACCGGCACAAGGAAGTTGTGACGACATTCCGCTCTCCAGCCATTGACTCTTCGACACTGCATGAACAACTGCGTGAACAGGAGGCTGGAGACAGGACCCACAGGGTAAAGACAGGACGCAGCGGGAAAAGACGCGCAAGCTGAGGGTATTGCCAACATACGCGGCAGAAGAGCTGCGCGGTGCTGCCGTCCCTTGCGCTGCCAGACACCGGAAAACCCGAGGTAACTCATCGCCTGGTGTTTTCAACAGTCATCTGCGGGAGTATGATCGGCCTCGAGCCACAGCTGCAAACCAGCATACATGGAGCCCCTCCCCCCTCCGAAGGCTCAACGGAAGGATCAACGAACGGCATCGACGGCAGGAAGTATCAACGGCAAGGGGTAGAGCCAGCACAGCGATGGACTGGCTTGCAGGAGCCCGGGAGTCAGGTTCAGACAGCACCGGCTCCAGGCAGCACTGTCCCCGATCGACGCATGCGCATTTTTTATCGTCTTCTTGATCGCAAGAGACCAACTTCCAGACAATCCTGATCATTGCCTTGTGGTAAGTCGCAAGACACAGCCGGCTCTCTGGCAAATGCCACCGGGCCCAGCAAAACAGACGCCGGGCGGGGCGAGGTTCGTACGGGCAGACTACGCCTTACACGGCAGTATCAGTGTTATCGCAGCGCGCCGGGCTCCAGGGGCCGGCACGCCCGGTTCATCTGCGGCCTGGGTGTTGGCATCATGCTCTCCACAGCCTGCACCTTGCAGCAGCACTGCTTGCCGGGGACGCTTGAAGTGGTTTGCCCAGGGCACAGCAGCTCTGCGTATCCGGGACGAGAGCATGTCAACTCCCGTGTGACCAATGGACCAATGAAAGACGCCTCTCTGGAGCCGGCCAAGTGAAATATGACACCTGCACTCAGCGTACTGTTTTCGATACACCGATTCTCAGTGGGGCTTTCCGTATGGTCAGCCGACTGGCCCTGAGATGGGCGGGCTGGACCATTGAGGGCCATGCGCCTGCTTTGAACAAATATGTCCTGATTGCCGCACCGCATACCAGCAACTGGGATTTTCCGCTGGCCATGGCTATCGCCTTTGAATTGAAAATAAAACTGTTCTGGGTGGGCAAGGCCTCCCTGTTCAAGGGTCCTTTCGGTTTTTTCATGAAGTGGTGTGGAGGCTTGCCCGTTGAGCGAGGCAAAAAAATTGGCCAGGTCAGCCAACTGGCAGCAGAATTTGGCCGCCACCAACAGATGGTGATTGCTATTGCACCAGAGGGGACCCGTAAAGCCGTGTCAGGCTGGAAAAGCGGTTTCTACCACATAGCACGGGAAGCCGATGTCCCGCTGGTGCTGGGTTTTCTGGATTTCAGGCGCAAAGTCGGTGGCCTGCATACTGTTTTCCCGCTGACCGGTGATTACAGTTCTGACCTTGCCGGTATCCAGTCTTTCTATAGAAACATTTGCGGCAAGCGAGCAGGCTGAACCAGGCTGTACTGGCCCGGCCCGTTTTATTGATCTTGTCCATCACAGACTGGAGACGGGCGTGCCATCCGCGCTATGCTCCCCTGCCGCCCTGACTGCGGCAGCAAGGCTTGTTGCGCCCGGGCGGCACTTTGCTGGCATTCGCGCTGGCACCAAGTCTTTTGTACTATAGGCCCGGCCCGGGAAAGGCCCGGCCCGAAAAGCCCACCGGCCTGACCGGCCGGTCCATAGATGACAAGGGGAGAGGCCCTCTGGACAGGCTGTTCCGGGCAGGGCTGTCGAAGCACGAAGTCCTTCACCCTCTCCACCACGGATGTCCACCACACAGCACCGGCTTTCAGGCCCTGTGCGAAGCAACTGTCAGCTCCAACAGAGGATGCCCCATGGCCCAGTACGTTTACACCATGAACCGTGTCAGCAAAACGGTGCCCCCCAGACGCACCATCCTCAAGGATATTTCCCTGTCTTTTTTCCCGGGTGCCAAAATCGGTGTACTGGGGCTAAACGGCGCTGGCAAGTCCACCCTGCTGCGAATCATGGCGGGGGAAGACAAGGAGTTCGAGGGAGACGCACGTCCCCAGTCGGGCCTCAAGGTGGGGTATCTGCCGCAGGAACCGGTACTCGATCCGCAAAAAACAGTGCGTGCCATTGTCGAAGAGGCGGTGGAAGAAATCCATGCCGCCCAGGCCCGGCTGGACGAAGTCTACGCCGCCTATGCTGATCCTGATGCTGACTTTGATCAACTGGCCGCCGAGCAGGCCCAGCTGGAAAACCTGATCCAGGCCGCCGATGCCCACAATCTGGATCGCCGCCTGGAAGTGGCCAGTGCCGCACTGCGTCTTCCCGACTGGGAGGCCCGCATAGAGCGACTGTCCGGAGGCGAGCGCCGCCGTGTGGCTCTGTGCCGGTTGCTGTTGTCGAATCCGGATATGCTGCTGCTGGACGAACCCACCAACCACCTGGATGCCGAGTCTGTCGCCTGGCTCGAGCGTTTTCTGCTTGACTACCCTGGCACTGTGGTCGCCATCACGCACGACCGCTACTTTCTCGACAATGCCGCCAACTGGATTCTTGAACTCGACCGAGGCTACGGCATTCCCTGGGAAGGCAACTACAGCACTTGGCTGGAACAAAAAGAAGCGCGTCTGGCCGGAGAACAGAAGCAGGAAGATGCCCACCGCAAGGCCATGAAACAGGAACTGGAATGGGCACGCTCCAATGCCCGCGGACGGCGCACCAAAAGCAAGGCACGTCTGGCGCGCTTTGAAGAGATGCAATCCCAGGAGTTCCAGTCACGTAATGAAACCAATGAGATCTATATTCCCCCGGGCAACCGGCTGGGCGCCAAGGTTCTCGAGTTTCGCAATGTTCGCAAAAGTTTTGATGGCCGGCTGTTGATAGACGACCTCAGCTTCGACCTGCCCTGCGGATCCATAGTCGGGATCATAGGCGGCAATGGCGCGGGAAAAACGACCCTGCTGCGCATGATTACCGGTGCCGAGAAGCCGGATTCAGGAACCATAGAACGCGGTGAGACCGTCCAGATCTCCAGTGTTGAACAAATGCGCGACAACCTGAACAACAGCCAGACGGTGTGGGAGGCCGTATCGGGTGGACAGGACATTCTGCGCATCAAAAATTACGAAGTTCCCTCGCGTTCCTATATCGGGCGATTCAACTTCAAAGGCAGTGACCAGCAAAAGCGCGTAGGCGAGCTGTCTGGAGGCGAACGCGGCCGCCTGCAGCTGGCTACCACCCTCAAGGAGGGCGGTAATGTGCTGCTGTTGGACGAGCCTTCCAACGACCTCGATATCGAAACCCTGCGGGCATTGGAAGAGGCGCTGCTGGCGTTTCCCGGCTGCGCCATGGTGATTTCTCATGACCGCTGGTTCCTGGACCGGGTCGCGACGCATATTCTGGCCTATGAGGGCGAGGGGCGCGTGACCTTTTTCGAGGGCAACTACAGCGAATATGCGGCCTCTTTGCCCGAGTCCGAAGACGGACGTCCCACCAAATACCGCAAGATCGATGCCTGAGTAATACCAGGGCTCTGTGCACCAGCTGTGCAGAGCCCGCGTTTATAAGCCTTCCTTTTACAAGCCCTCCTTTCCTTGTGGCCCGACGGCTGACCGGGCGGCCCTGTGTTGCCAGATGATGCCTGCCTCTACTTTGCTCCCAACACTTTGCCCTGTCTGAACTTTTCGTGCCCGCCAGACTCCAATCAGGACGTCCAGGACATCAAAACACGAAGGAAACACACCAGCATGCAAGGTTCTGACTCTACCACCTCCGGAATTTCATCAAGCACCAAAGCACAACCGCCGGCTTCCGGGCCCCTGGGGACAACAACGCCTGTCGTCCAGCGTCTGGCGGCCAGCGAACCCGGTACTGTGGCGCGCGGCGCATCTGCCCGTATCAACCAGCCATCCAGCACAACGACCGCCCGGTTTATGACGCAGCATCGCCTGAACTGCCGCCGTTTTGTCGCCCCGGCCAACAATGCCGCAAGGCTTGGCAGTCAGCCTGCCATCGGCTTGTCCCAGAGCCCTGACGGCGTCTGGCTGGCACTCTGGAGCCGTTGCGGATACGACCATCCCGGCTTTGATGTCACCCTCTGGCAGCGGGAAGCGAGCCATCTGCACAAGAGAGAGACCTTTCGCCACCCCTGTGCCCTCGCCTCCCTGACCTTCAGCCCTGACAGCCGTCGCCTGCACGCTCTTGACCGGCAAGGACAAGTGCAAACCTTGCAGCGCCAGTCAGGGCCCGGCGGGGAGCACTGGAGCAGCCTTGGCATAACAACTCCGAGCTTGCGCATGTGCGACCGGGCCATCCTCAGTGCTGACGGCCTCTCCATGGCCCTGTCCGCCATGGGAAAAGTCTGGCTTTTTGACGAAAAGGAAGCAGGCCGCTGGCAAAAGCAATACACCTGGGCCTGGCGCAGCTTCCCCCCCGCACCGGCCCTGTCATCATTGTTTCCCCATGCGCAGCCTGACACGCAATCGCCAGCGGTGCTGCTGTTCAGCCGAAAGGCCGACCATCTGCTGCGCCTGGACTCGCAGGGCCTGGAAGCTTGTCACCGGCAAGGAAACCAATGGCAGAGACAACCGGTTGAGCCCATTGAATGGGCCTGGAGTGGTGCCGCCTGGCTGGCCATTCAAACCTCGGCGGTGCAGGGGCTGGCTCTGGATGCGCAGGCACGCTGGCTGGCGGTGGCTTTCTGGCAAGATAGCAGCCTTCCTCCTTACAGTGGCTGGTCGGCCCTGGGATTGTGGCGTTTTGAAAGAGAACACGGGTGGCAGCGGGCAACAGTGCAGAGCATTCTGGTGCCTGGCATGACCCAGTTCGGTCCTCTTGCCATGACCTTCAGTTGTGACAGTCGCCAGCTGGCCTATGCGGAGGTCGGCCTTGCGACAAGCAACGTCTGCATACTGTCCTGCCCGGTGCCTGACCGATGGGCCTTGTCACAGAAATTACCCTTCGGGACAGCATTCAATGCTGCGGAGCGCCACCGGCAGCTGATTGAATCCCTGCAATTTTGCTCCACCGGGAAGTTCCTGGCGGCCACGGCCAAGGCTGGCATCCATATCTGGCAAAAAGATGCGTCGCACGGCTGGCTCACAGCAGCATGGATTGATAGTGGGACTGGCGGCAAATGCGGGGTCGCTTTTTCTCCGGATGGGTTCCACTGTGCCCTGACTCAAAGCGGCACGGGGTTTATTTGTGTCTGCGGTCCCGTTGGAGAAGACGGAGACTACCGCGCCAAGGCGCGCTGGTTTGAACCAGGCCCCGTATCACAACTGGCATTTACCGCTGATGGCAGCCACTTGCTGGTGACATCCTGGCTTCCCGGTCCTGACAACAATACCTCTTGTCACGCCCACCTCAAATGCGTCGCTCTTGAACCTGAGCCCGACAGCATCGCTGCAACCACCACTGAGAACACGACCGAGGCCGCGCAGGAAGCCGGGCACCAGTCAAGGCTCGCGTCAACAGTGTCACCGGCCGCTTTCTGGCAAGAAGACGCTGAGGCCGCCCTGGGTGCCGTCTCCTGCGGGCCCAGCCGGAACAACGCCCGGCGTCAGTGATTCGACAACAACAGCATGAACCTATCCTTTGCTTCCCGAAGCAGAAAACAATTCACGACACCGGGCCAGATACCCCGACAGCAACGCTCTCCCTGGTTCGCATGCCAGGTGCTGCCGGGCAGTGCCATCAACTTTCCCCGTCCTGCTCTGGAGAGCCCTGACCACCCCCTGACCAGATTGTTCCAAAACTTTTTCGGCCTTCTGCGCTCCAATGCAATACCAGCTCAGGCTGACAACCGGGAGGAAAAATACCAAGATGCAATCCTTTGACTACTCTATCTCCTTCAAAAAGCCATCAGCGAACGGGGAGACGCCATCGTCCAGGCCGGAGTGGCCTTTGGTCACAATCGGGTGCGGTTATGTTGTGGAGGCTTGCGAACCCGAAAATGTCCAGCAACAGATGAGGGACGCGTCTGTTGCCGAGCAGGACTACACCCTCAGTCAGCCCCCGGCCAGCACAAGTGCTATTCCCATTGCGCAACGCCGGATAGACTGCACCCGTTTCCTGGCTCCGCGCGCAACTGCCGTACACGCCAGCAGTGAGCCTGTCGAAGGGCTGGTACAGAGCCCGGACGGCTTCTGGCTGGCTTCGTGGAGCCGTTCAGAAAAGTGCCAGCCGACGATGGATGTGATCTTGTGGCAAAAGCAGGGCACCGATCTCGACAAGCGGGAAACATTCCGTCATCCCGGCACCCTTTTCAAGTTGACATTCAGTGCCGACAGCCACTACCTGAACGCCTTTGACACGGAAGGACAAGTGCAAACCTGGCAACGGCAGCCAGGACTTGAGGGAGATCAGTGGGACAGCATGGGTCTTACAGCACTCTCCCAGGGTGTTGCCAACCGGGTCGCCCTCAGTGATGACGGCTGTTGCCTGGTTATCTCCTCCAAAGGAACCCTGTGGGTATACAACGAAGTCGCACCAGGCCAGTGGAAATACCAATGCCACTGGCCCTGGCGCAATCCTGAAAAACTGGCATCCCAGCAATGGTACTGCATGGAACCGCCCGCACGCGTGGTGTTCAGCCCCAACGGCAATCATCTGTTCCGCATGGATTCAAGAGGCATAGAAACAGGTCACAGGGAAGGAGAGATCTGGCAAGCATACGCCATCCCATCCATTCGACCCGTGCGCCCGTTTCAGTTGGCCACGACAGGTACAGGCTACGTGAACCCGGATACCTCCGTCGTGAAGGGAATAACCCTGGATGCGCAGGAACGCTGGCTGGCCATAGCCTTCGAACAAGACAAGCTCTGTAATCCTTTCTACGGCTGGTCCGCATTGGGCTTGTGGTGCTTCGAAAACGAACGCGGATGGCAACGGGCACAGATGCCGACCATGCCGGTGCCGACCAGAACAGGTCCCGAGCAGCTTGCCATGACCTTCAGCCCTGGCAGGCGGGAACTGGCTTACGCGGAGTTCGACATTGCGGCGAGCCGCACCTGCATCCTGACCTGTCTGGACTCTGACATCTGGGCTCTGACCAACAAGATGGAATTCAGGACAGAGCCTGGCGCCAAGCTGGCGCGCACCCAGATGATAGACTCCCTGCAATTTAGCGCCACAGGTTCCTATCTTGCTGTCAAGGCCGCGACCGGCATCCAGATCTGGTGGCGATGGATGCCCAGCACCTGGCTAAAAACGACATGGGTTGATAACACCTGGATTGGCAAGTCCATGGCCGTGTTTTCGCCGGATGGACTCCACTGCGCCGTCGTCGGGGGCTATTCGGGATTTGTCAATCTCTATGGTCCCGCCGGGCTGGCAGGAAACTACCGCTCCAAGACAGCCTGGTTTGAATCTGCTTCTGTAACGCAGCTGCAGTTTTCGTCTGATGGCGGCCAGGTGCTGGTGACATCCTGGGGTGCCAGTGGGGCAGACAAAAGCACCGGCTCCAGTCGTCTGAGGTGCCTGGCTCTTGTCCCCCAGGACAGCACGGCTGTCCTGGCCAGCCTGGCCGTTTGTGGGCCTGGCGCCCTGCCCTCTCATTTCCGCTCCTCTTTTCAGCTGGGTGGAGGAAACGGCCAGTACACCCTTGCGTCGCCATCACAACCGACACATGGTCCGGTATCGGGGGCTGCCAGCACAGCGGCACAGAGCAGTCCACGCCCAAGGCCCAGCCCCGATCAGCAGCCGGGCCGCCAGACCCTGTCGGAGAGCGCACCATCAACACCGAGGTAAAGGGTGAAGTGATGACGCAATGCTGTGCACGCGCCGGTCGCGCCCGCTGCAATCATGTCATTCGACTGGCTGGAGGAGATCTGTGCTGTCGGGGTTCGTCTGTTTTTTTTACCGCCCTGGCACCCACAGCTTCAGAACTTTTTCTGGCGCTCCAGGTTCCAAACAGAACTTCCAAACCGGGTAGAGGATACCGACATGCAAGGTCCTGACTCCATCACTTCAGGGAAGCCGCAGACGAGCGGGGTGCAGCCGCCCGCATCTGCACAACGGCAGATGGCGGCAGCCTTCAGCCATGCCGTGGCGACTTGCGAACCCGGCACTGTCCAGCCGCAGATCAGCGGCCTGGCTGCCGACAGAGCGGACAGCCGCAATCACCAGGAATTGGCCAGGGCCGCTGCTCTTCTGATGGAACAACGCAGAATAGATTGCTCCCATTTTGTCATTCCACACAGCGACGTTGTCGTGTGCGGCACTGAGCCTGTCGAAGGACTGACGCAGAGTCCGGACGGTTGCTGGCTGGCACTCTGGTGCCGCTCTGCCAACCGCCAGCCCAGCATCCATGTGACACTATTGCACAAACAGGGCACTGCTCTGAGAAGGGGGCCCAGCTTTCGCCACCCCGACCCCCTTGTTGGCCTGAATTTCAGCCGCGACAGCCGCCACCTGCGCGCGGTGGACCACACAGGACAAATACAAACCTGGCAACGGCAGCCAGGCCCGGCGGGCGACCTGTGGCTTGGCCTGGGCGTGGACACACCCTGCCAGTGGGTTTCCAACAGGATCAGCCTCAATAATGATGGCAGCCGCATGGCTGTGTCCTGCGGGGGAATTGTGACTCTTTTGCGAGAAACACAACCGGGTGTCTGGCAACCTGAGGCCCTTTGGCCGTGGCGCAACTCCGACCAGCTGCCCGCCGAGCTGTGGTACTGCATGGAACCGCCGGCCAGATTTATGTTCAACCAGGAGAGCAACCATCTGCTGCGCATAGACTCGCAGGGGGTCGAGTTGTGCCACAGGCAAGCAGGAGGATGCTGGCAAGCGCAGCCCATACATTTGAACCCGCCGATTCTCTCGGGCCGGATGGCCGCAGGACAGCCTTCCATTCGTTTTTCAGATGTGATGGGTCTGACATTGGACGCAGCGGGAGACTGGTTGGCCATGGCGCTCTGGCAAGATGTGCTCACACCGCCTCATCATGGCTGGGTGGCTCTGGAAGTCTGGCAATTTGACTGCGCCCATGGATGGCTGCCGGCGCAAATACAGCCCATTCCCGTGTCGGCCCTGAGGGAGCCCCGAATTTTCCCCATGGTCTTCAGTCCCGACCGGCAAGAGTTGGCCTATGCAGAATTCGATGTTACGGCCAGCTACACCGACATCCTGTCGCGTCTGCCATCTGGAGACTGGGCTGTTACACACAAGCTGCAGTTTCACACACCGTCGGCTCACAGGGCGACCCAGGATCGTCTTATTGAGTCCCTGCAGTTCAGTCCCACAGGGCGTTACCTTGCCGTTGTTTCCGCAGCTGGCATACAGATCTGGCAGCGTGACCCGTCCCGGGACTGGATAGTCAGTGCATGGATTGAAAACGGCTGGCCAGGCAAGTGCCAGGCTGTCTTTTCTCCGGATGGGGCCCATTGCGCCATGGTTGTGGGCTCTACAGGCTATGTCGTTGTCTGTGGTCCCGTTGGAACGGGACCGAACAGCAACTACCGTGTCAAAGCGAGCTGGCTTGAGCATGGACCTGTATCGCAGATTCAGTTCACATCTGATGGCGGCTGTCTGTTGATAACATCCCAGGCCAGCAACCAGCCGAATGCCGGCACCAGTCATCTGCGCTACCTGAGCCTGGAACCCGAGGCCCGTAATTCAGCCGCATAATGGCACCCGCGCCCCCAGCCCCGCAGCTCGGCCAGAGCACCTCAACTTTTGGTCGAGCCATCACAGAGCAGCTGTGCAGACTTCAGGCTTGCCAAGCCAATGCAATACGCCGTCCCCCCTTGTGCCCGGACCCGGTCGCAGCTGGCAGCCGTGCCGTCACCGCATGACCTGGCACCTTGACCAGACTGTTCCTCGATTTTCTGACTGTGCAAGAAACTTGCTGGCTGTAGTGCACTCCAAGCCCGCGCCAAGTCTGAGAACCAGTGGAGGAACTGAACATGGACGCCTGCTTGATGCGCTACTTTGGCGCCACCAACGACAACCACCCGGCGTTTCCGGTGAATCCTGCTGTCGACGCAGGTCCCAGGGCGGTGGCAAGGCCCAACAGCGGTCGCTGGGTGTCCAGACTGCCGGCAGTCGACTCGACACCTACCCCGGCACGCGGTGCTCCACGGTGGGTCCCGGTCCCCGTGCGGGAAGTCAATGTCACGCCTGTAGGTCGTCCCGCTTTTGAAGGCAAGGTGCCCAAGCCGCCGCACGGGCAGACATTGTCGCTCGTTGCGGATGCTGCCCTGACCGGCTGGTTGCAACATCCGGTCAGAGGCCTTGCCTGGTACCAGGAGGAAGTGCGCAGGCGTCAGCTGATGGAGGGCGAGAACAAGGAATACACCTCGTCAGTTTTGCGCCCGACGCTGGAGAATACACGGCACTTCATCGGCCACCTGCTGGCTGACCGCCACTTCACTGAGCCTCTGACCGGAGCCGAACGCCGTGCTCTGGAAAAGATCGATGGCCAGGCGGCTGCCCTGCTGCGGGCGGGGCAACAAGTGCCCTATAAGCGCACAGTGCTCGTCACCTTCGTATTTGCCACCCTGTACGAGCTTCTGGCACAAAAACGCGTGCTGGCCCCCCTGGCACAGCTGCAGCCGGAACTGCTGCAACAGCGGGGCAACGGCGCCATTCCCAGCCTCTACGCCTTCAAGTTTTCCAGCAGTCGACCCGACCAACAATTGCAAGGGCAACCGCAATGGCAACCGCAACCCGTGGCCACTATAGATCCGGAGCAGGTGGTGTCCTGTTGTTGGCATGGGCTTAACCCGTATGGTCCAGATCAAGGGAACGCCCTGTTTGGCAATGATCACCTTATGTGCGTCCTCCTGCCTCGCATGCTGGATAACCCCGCTGTATTTCTCTACCCCTCCTGGACACCACTGGACGTTGATGATTTGTGTCGCCTCGGTCACCTGCCGGTCTATCCCATAGGTCTGATCACAGATTATGCCGCCAATGCCGATGGTTTCATGCACAGCCCCCTGCGCTTCATAACACACGACATTTTTCACATACAATCTCAATCTGTAGGGTCTTTGGGGCAAATTGAGGACGCGCGCCCTCTGGCAGCACCGGCGAGTCGCTGTGCATTTCGCCAGCTGATGCTGGACCTGCTGCCGCAAGTTCTGGCTCCCTGGCGGTTGAAGCGGGCTATGGAGCTATTGGTCTTTCACCTGTTGCACGAGGTCAATAGCCGCAGCGCCCTGGCAATGCTGGAAATAAAAAGCTTCGTCCCACTGTTGAGGGTCCAGGCCGAAGCCCGTCGGGCAAGCTGGTGCAACTACTCCCGCCGCTACCAGGGCATCAGCGACAAACAGGGGGCCATTGCCGCCCTCTGGATGCACCGTTTGTTTGCGCACTGGAAAGCTTCGGGCTTTCACCTCACTGACATGCAGCGCTATACCTTCGTCTGCGAGTTTGTCAGGACCGATCTGCCACAATTGCAATGGCATCTGGCGTACATTGAACAGCACTGGACCCCACTGCGTGAGCTGTTTTTTTCCGAGTCCTGGGAAGGCACCAGTGCATTCTTTGATGGCTGGGTGAAAAACCGGCGCTTTGGCTGCCTGAAGGCAGTGTTTGTCACCGACTTCTCCTTTGATTTCTTTCACTGGAAAGAGCCACACAGTGGCTGCTGCCTGGACTATTCGGACGTCCTCTACTTCGACAGACTCCACCGCCCCGATGGTGCCGCGCAGATAGAACGGGCTACGGGTAGTCCCATAATCCACAAAACCCCCTTTTGACATCCGCACTCCCGGTGCCAGGTCCGGTCAATGACCGCCTTGTCCTGTGCTTTTCGCTTTTTGTGCACACAGGAACCAGACTGGCTCCAGCGCACTCTGCCCCTTTGGACCCGAAAGGACCAGAAAGGACACAAAGGACACAAAGGACACAAAAGGACACAAAAGGACACAAAAGGACACAAAAGGACACAAAAGCGATGAGGGGGAGAAGCAGACATGCACAGGACACCAGGCCCAGTTTCCGCTGCGGTGGACTACAACCACCTGGCCCTTCCTGTTGGTTATGCACAGGAGGTAGAGCCCGAAGCGACAGCCCCACCCCGGAGCGGACACTGGGTACGTCGCTTACCCGTAGCAGGTTTCAGACCAGACCGGCCAGAATGGATCCCGGTACCTGCACGGCAAGTCAATGCCACTGGATCAACCCGCCCGCGTTTCGAATCCATGATACCCCTGCCGCCCCAGGCCCGGCTCCTGAATCTGACAGCAGATACTTTTCTCACAAGCGCGTTACAGGACGCAGACAAAAGCCTGGCCTGGTACGCACAGGAGGTAGCCCGACGTGAGCAAATGGAGAAAAGAAACGAGGAGTACGCACTGCCGGCCTTGCGTCCGGCGCTGGACAATATGCGCACTTTCATCGCACACCTGCTGGCCGACCGCCAGTTTGTCGCGCCACTGCGCGCCCCCGAGCGCCGGGCGCTGCAAAAAATGGATGGCGCAGCACAAACATTGCTGGATCTCCAGATGCCCTACAAGCGCACTGTGGTTCTCAGCTGTGCCTTTGCCACGCTCTACGACCTGCTGGTGCAGCAACGCGTGCTGGAACCCCTGGCCCAACAGCATCCCGAGCTGACCCAAAGGCGGGATCGCTTTCCCTCCTTGTGGCTGTTCGAATTTTTCACACGTGCGCCCGACCGGAAAGTACAAAAACGACCGGTCACCACTATAGAACCGGAACAGGTGGCATCCTGCGTCTGGCATGGACTCAACCCCGGCGGTCCGGATGAAAAGGATTGTCTTTTCGCCCGGGATCTCGATATGAACACATCCCTGCCCCAGCTTCTGGATGAGCCCTCCCTGTTCCTCTATCCCTCCTGGGCGCAGCTGGATCTTGAGGATTTTTGCAGCTTCGGTCATTTACCCATCTACCCCCTGGGTCTGATCACAACCTATGCCGCCAATGCAGATGGCGCCATGCACAGTCCGCTCCTGTTCATCACCCACGATCTTTTCCACATATTTCAGATGGGATCTTTTCAGTGTCTCGACGGGTTACAGCCTTTGGAGAAGCCAGCCCATCGCTGTGCTTTTCGTCAACTGATGCTGGACAGACTGCCGCAGGCCCTGGCCCCCTGGCAGCTCAAAAAAGCCATGACGTTGCTGGTGTTTCATCTTTTGCACGAGGAAGATCCGAACCAGGCCATGCGGAAGCTGGAAGCCAAAAGCTTTATGCGCTTGATGTGGATCCAGGCCCAAGCGCGCCGGCAACGCTGGTGTGACTATTCCAGCACTTATCAGGACATCACCGACGAGCAGGGAACCCTTGCCGCCCTCTGGATGCACCGCCTGTTCACACACTGGAGGGCGGCCGGCTGCACGCTGACACCCGCACAGCTCAATGGCTTTGCCCGGCACTTCATGGAAACCGATCTGACACTGATGCAGTGGCACCTGGCATACATCGAACAACACCGGACCGCATTACGTGAAGGGTTTCTGTCCCGTGCCGAGGAAACGCCCCTGTCTCGCACCAGCTGCGCTACACAGAACCGACGCTTTCTGTGCACAGGGGCAGTGTTCCTGCATCGGAAGCTGGATCACTTCTTTCACTGGCAGGAGCCGCACGGCGGGTGCTGCGTAGACCACTCAGATGTCGTTTATTTCGACAGTCTCCACCAGGACGGCGGCCCCGAACACATGGAACGCGCCACCGGTCATCCCATTCTTCACAGAACGGCATTCTGACCTCGCCCTCCCCCCAAAGCCTGCAGCCAGCCGACCAGTGCATCGTCCGGCTGTTGCTCCCTGTTGAGCCTTACGCAGGAAACCATTTGGCCGGGATGCACTCCAAGCTGCTGGATAGCACCGCCAGCGAACAAAGAGGAACCAGAGATGCAACGAGGTATGCGTTCAGGTCTTACTGCCATGCACAGGATTCACCCCGCCCTTCCTGTTGATCAGGCACAGGACGTACCGCCCGATATAGCAGCCCGGCTCGACAGCGACAACTGGGTCAAGCGATTACCCAGGCCCCGCTCCAGTTCTCGCCTGGCACAGTGGATCTGTGTGCCGCCACGCAAGATCAACCCCAATCCGGTCGGCCGTCCTTACTTTGAGCGCGCAGTGCCCCCGCCGCTTCAAGCGCGACGCTTGCAACTACAGCAAGACACTTTCCTCAAAGGCGACTTGCAAAAACCGGCCGAAAGCCTTGCCTGGTACGCAAAGGAAGTAGAGCAACGCCAACAGGCAGAAAACAAAGGCGAGGAGTACAGCTTGCCAACTCTGGCTCCCACGCTGACCAACATGCATCTGTTCATTGAGCACCTGCTGGCCAATCGTCACTTTGCCGACCCCTTGAGCGATGCCGAACGCCGGGCTCTTCAGCAGCTTGACACCCAGGCGACCATCCTTTTGAAAAAAAACGTCCCCTACAAACGCACTGTGCTGCTGAGCTGTGTCTTTGCCACGCTATACGATTTGCTGGTACAGCAGCGCGTTCTGGCTCCCCTGGCCCAGCAACAGCCCGAACTGACGCAGGAGCGGATGGGTCTGCCCAGTCTGTGGTCCTTCGGATTTGCTTCACAGGAACCCGGCCGGTCATTACAACGACGACCGGTAGCCACTATAGAGCCAGGAGAGGTGATGTCCTGTCGCTGGCACGACCTCCAGCTGGGAGAGCGTGACGAAAAGGAGTGTCTTCTGGCTGGGGAAGAGCTGCTGTACGCCGACCTGCCCCGCCTGCTCAATGAGCAGTCTGTGTTTTTCTACCCCTGCTGGGAGCCGCTGGACGTCAGGGATTTTTGCCTTTTGGGTCATCTGCCTGTCTACCCTCTCGGCCTGATCACCACCTATGCCACCAACGCCGACGGCATCATGCACAGTCCACTTCAATTTTTGATCCACGATCTTTTCCATACCGACAATGCGGGCAATTTTCTCTTTGAAAAGGACTGGCATCCTTTGTATCAACCGGGAGGACGCTGTCGTTTTCGCCGACTGATGCTGGACAGATTGCCAGAACCTCTGGCGTACTCGCCGCTCAAAAACGCTGTGGAATTACTGGTGTTTCATCTTTTACACGAAATAGAACCCACCCATGCTGTCAGCAAACTGGAAGCCGGAAGCTTCGTGCGATTGATGTGGGCCCAGGCCGTAGCCCGCCGGGAGCACTGGTGTAACTACTCGCGCGCCTATCAAGCGATTCCCGATCAAGAGGGAACCCTGGCAGCCCTCTGGATACACCGCCTGTTTGCGCACTGGGAAACCTCGGGCTTTCAACTGACCGATGCCCAGCTCGACAGCTTTACACAACAGTTTGTTACCAACGACCTGCCAGAGCTGAACTATCACCTGGCGTATATCAAACAGCACCAGACCGCGCTGCGTGAGCTGTTTTTGTCCGAGGCCCGGGAGATCGCCTGGCAACAAAAGAACGACTGGGAACCAAACCGGAAATTTGCATGCAAAAACCCGTTGTTCCTGAACGCGCTGGAGAGCCTGTTTTTCCACTGGAACAATCCGCACTGCGGCTGCTGCATCGACCATTCGGATGTCGTGTATTTTGATCGTCTCCACCAGGACGGCGGCCCCGAGCAGATGGAACAGGCCACCGGTAGTCCCATAGTCCGCATGAGGGCCTGTCAGGAGCTTGTATCCCTGGAGTCTGCCGCCATCCGGCAAGGGCCTTGTTGAACAGCTGTTTTTTTCCAGGAGCGCGCGGGAACCAAAACAGCTACGAGCACTCCAACCTGTACGACAAGGAAAAAACAACAGGGGCATACAAGCAATGCACATAACTTCAGGCTCAGCCCCCACCAGCGGGGGCTTGCCGCACCCGGCCTTTCCTGTCAGCCATGCAGGCGATGCCACAGTGACAGCCCAGCCCCACAGCAGGCGCTGGGTGACCCGGTTGCCTGCCGCCGATTCCAGACCCGGGCAGCCGACATGGATCTGCGTGCGCAAGCGGGAAGTCAACCCCCTCATCATCGGGCGTCCTGCCTTCGAAAGCTTGATACCCGTGCCACCCAACGCCGAAAAGTTGAAGCTGCAGGAAGATCCCTTGCTCAAAGGCACCTTGCAAAAGGACCCCGAAGGCCTTGCCTGGTATACACAGGAGGTAGCCCAACGCCAGCAGATGGAAAAACAAGGCCAGGTCTACACCCTGCCGGTCTTGCGTCCTACGCTGGAAAACATGCGGACTTTCATCGCACACCTGCTGGCCGATGACCATTTCGACGAACCACTGAAAGACGCCGAACGCCGGACACTGCAGACAGTGGACGCTGAAGCGCAGACACTGCTGGACCTGAATATCCCCTACAAACGCACTGTGGTTCTGAGCTGTCTTTTTGCCACGCTCTACGACCTGCTGGCGCAGCAGCGCGTTCTGGAACCGCTGGCCCAACGCAAAGGTGAGAGCGCTTTCAGGCGGGAGAGAACTGTCCCCACCCTGTCACCTTTCCAATTTGTCTCACGCCGGACCCATGCCTGCACACCAGACGAACCGCTGCCAGTCGCCAGTATTGACCCGGAGTATGTCCTGTCCTGCCGCTGGCAGGGCCTCCATCCGCAGGGGCCTGATGAAAATGACTACCTGTTTGCTGCGGAGTACTCACTCAGGGAGGCTCTCCCCAAGCTTCTGGATAATCAGTCTGTATTACTCTACCCCTGCTGGGAACCGCTGACTGTCGAGGATTTTTGTGGCTTCGGCCCGCTTCCGGTGTTCCCCCTGGCTCTTGTTACTGACTATGCAGCGAATGCAGACGGCATCATGGGCAGCCCGCTTGATTTCATGGAGCACGACATCGGTCATATACTTCAGACGCAATCGTACCGGCACCTCAATGGTTCAGGACCTTTGGAAAAACCCGAAAATCGTTGTGCTTTTCGCCAACTGATGCTGGGCAGGCTGCCAGAGTCACTGGCCGGTCCCTTACAACTTGAAAAAGCGATGCACTTGTTGGTGTTTATTCTTCTGCATGAAGATGACATCGAGGCCGCCAGCAACACACTGGAAGACAAGAGCTTTGTCCGCTTGTTGCACAGTCTGGCCCAGATTCGCCGGCAACTATGGTGCGATCATGCCCGGGACTACCAGGGAATCACAGATACCCAGGCCAGCATCGCAGCGCTCTGGATGCATCGCCTGTTCTGGCAGCAGAAGTCATCTGGTGCGCGCTTGACGCCAGCCCAGCTCGATGCCTTCACCCTCCGTTTCATGACAACCGAACTTGTTCAAGTGCAGTGGCACCTGGCATACATCGACCGACACTGGGACGCGCTGCGAGGGCTGTTTCTGTCTGAAGCCAGGGACGACACCCCGCCATGCGCCGCTGGCACCGAGCCCAACCTGCGTTTCCGCTTCACAAAGGCAGCGTCTGCGGGCCTGCGTCACAACATCTTGTTTGAGTTGAGAGAACCGCACGGCGGCTGCTGCGTAGACTACTCGGATGTCATGTACTTCGACTACCTCCATCAGGACGGCGGACCCGAGAAGATGGAACAAGCCACCGGTCGCCCCATAGTCTACAGAACGCCCTTTTAAAATCTTTTCCCTCGCCCTGTAGCCATCCGGCCAGGGCTTGCTCAATAGCTGTTTTTGTTTTTCCAGGAGCGCGCGGGAACCAAAACAGCTACAGGCACTCCAACCTGTACGAAGAGGAAAAAACAGCAAGGGAATACAAGAAATGCACATAACTTCAGGTTCACCCCCCACCAGCGCGGACTTGCCACACCCGGCCTTTCCTGTCAGCCATGGGGGGGATGCCAAAGTGACAGCCCAGCCCCACAGCAGGCGCTGGGTGACCCGCTTGCCTGCCGCCGATTCCAGCCCCGGGCAGCCGACATGGATCCCGGTGCGCAAGCGGGAAGTCAACCCTCTCATCATCGGTCGTCCTGCCTTCGAAAGCTTGATACCCGCGCCACCCAACGCCAAAAAATTGAAGTTGCAGGAAGATCCCTTCCTCAAAGGCACCTTGCAAAAAGACACCGAAGGCTTTACCTGGT
>MKWU01001022.1_pt1 | contig 51083 bp, 48 predicted proteins | sample 809101 | NCBI WGS metagenome assembly MKWU01 (sample SAMN05860141, study PRJNA318959) | sponge metagenome | host: Aplysina aerophoba | place: Slovenia: Piran, Adriatic Sea, Gulf of Piran | collected 2013-05-07 | reverse complement strand
GACGAAGCACCGGTGGCGGACTCTATCCCGAGGATCTTCATAGCGGGCGCCCCATCTCGGACACTTCCACCAACTCCTCCAGTGAACGGTCCGACCAGGTTCCCCTAGGATCGAGGCGGATGGTCCGGGGCCCGTCACCCGTACCGGACAGTTCGACCGTCAGATACGTGTCGGGAAGCAAAGCGGAAACCGAGTCTCCCCACTCGATCATCAGCAACCCGTCCCTGCTCGCATCCAGCAGGTCCAGATCTTCGAACTCGGCCGACGATCCGACCCTGTACACGTCTGCGTGCACCAGGGGCATGAACCCGTCGCTGTAGGTTCGCGCCAGTACGAAACTCGGAGATACGAGGGCTTCTGTCACCCCGAGACCCTCGGCTACTCCGGCCGCGAGAACGGTCTTGCCCGTGCCGAGCGAACCGGTCAGAAGGATGATGTCTCCCTTGCGGACCAGCGCTGCCAGCGCCCTGCCCAGCCTCCGTGTTTCGGCTGCGGTGGTCGTCTCCAGGAGGATCATCCAAACAAGCCGAGTTGCTCCGGCTGCTGTCCGACCGGGTCGTCGCCGCCGCCATCCGGTTCCTCCTCCGCGGGGGAGGAACCCTCCATCCCTTGCCTGACGGTCCGTACCGCCAACTCCAAGTCCCCCCGGATCGTATCCATCATCGCCGGCCCGCTTCGCAACGCGGCAGCAGGATGGAAGGTCGGGATCACCACCCGGTTCCACCACGGGTACACGGTGCCGCGGGTTCTGGTGATACCGGTAGCTGTATTCAGCAACAGCTTGGTGGAGAAGTTGCCCATGGTCATCACGACCACCGGATCCACCAGCTTGATCTGCTCGACCAGAAAGTGCTTGCACGCCTCGATCTCGTCCGGACGCGGGTCCCGGTTGCCCGGAGGTCGACACTTGACCACGTTGGCGATGTAGACGTCGGCACGGCTCAGACCCACCTGGCGCAACAGCCGGTTGAGTAGCATGCCGGCCTTGCCGACGAAGGGCAGTCCCTCACGGTCCTCGTAGAAGCCGGGTCCCTCGCCGATGAACATGATGTCGGCGACGGACGAGCCGTCCGCGAACACGGCCTGGGTGCGAGTCTCGCTCAGGCGGCAGGCGGTGCAGACGGAGGCATCAACCGCCAACTCAGCCAGCCGTGTCTCGACATCGACCTCGCTCATATCACTTCTCCGCTATCTCTGAACCTCCGGCCCGAGAGGAGAGAACCGCTGTCTCTATCGCCCTCCCGGCCACAACAAACGCGGCCTCGCCCAACGAGTCGGGGTTTCCCTCGGCTGCTCCGCACGAGACGGCGAACACCGCGTCGCCATCATATCGGGTATGGGCGGGGCGTACGCAGACCGCCACTGCGTCCTGGGCACGCACGCAGAGCCTGAGGAGATCGGTTCTCCGCAGGCGGGCATCGGTCGCCACCGCTACCAGGGTGGTGTTGGTACGCGCCGCCAGCGCGGAGAAGGGAGGGCCGGGAACAGGATCACCGCCCGTGAGAGGCGATCCTTCCAGCGTGAACACGTCCCCGACCGGGTTCACGACGGCCAGCGCACCCACCACGGCGCCGCCCACATCCACGGCGGCCGACCCCAGACCGGAGGGCCGGACCGCGTCGGGACCCCTCCACTGCGAACTCGTGGCGCCCCTTCCTGCGCCGACCCGTCCGACCGGGACCGGGTTCCGGGAGCTGTTGCGGAAGGCCAGTGCCCCTTCCCTCGCTCCTGGCCGGAAGCCGGACGTCCCGCGGAGGTCGTAGATCACCGCAGCGGGGACGATCGGGACCGGCCCGTTGGGGGTCGGATGTCCCCGGCCGGCGGCTTCCAGTTCCCTGACCACCCCGTCGGCGGCGGCCAACCCGAAAGCCGATCCCCCGGTAAGGACCAGCGCCTGGATCTGCTGCACCCGCATTCCCGGCCGCAACAGGGCGGTCTCGCGGCTGCCCGGTGCCGCGCCCCGCACCTCGGAAGCCGCAACGTTAGGTTCGGGGAACTGGAGTACGGTGACGCCGGTGCCGTGTTCGGCGGAAGTCCAGTGGCCGACCTCCACCCCCCGCACCGCGGTGATGCTGTCATTCCACGATGCCTCTGATCTCACGACTCCACCCGGTGGATCACGTAGCTCTCGTTGTTGAACCACACCCCTCCGTGCCGCTCGATAACGGATCTGGTCGCCTCTATGTAGGCGCCCGACTCCACGGCGCCGGCCATCCGCTGCTCATCGATCTGCGCGACGTACGCCGCGGCATTCCATGCAGCCAGGATCGACGGAGTGGCGATGTGTTCCTGAGCCTCGACCGCCATCGGACGCATCGAGTAGCGGAAGATCGAGGCGCAGTCTTGAAGGGGCTCCATTACCAGACCGCGGTCGTCCGGTCCCGCCAACTGGTGGGCGGCCTCAGCCAGGAGAGCATGTCGATCGGTCCAGAAGGGGTTCTCGTCGGGCCACAGGTTTCTGATGATATCGATGCCCGGATCGTGTCCGTAGGAGTGGATGCCGAGCAGGCGGCCACCTGGGGCAATGGCTCGGGACAATGGCCGGATGACCGTCCGTACCTTGTGCTCGGCGGAAGTGCGGGCTCTGTAAGGCTGGGAGGCGATGATCAGATCGTATGTTCCCTGGTACCTGCCCAACTCAGGGAGAACCTGCCTGAGGATGAACTCGCGGTCCTTGCGGTAGAGGACATGGACGGCAGGTCTCACATAGATGGGATTGCCGGTCTTCGGGCTGGTTCGTACCTCCCAGTCCTCAATGACGGTGCTCAGAGTGGCGCGGATCTGGCGGGCGAAGCCGACAGTGGTGGATCCTTCAAGGGCAGTGGTACGCCAGGCGACTTCAGGCTTGGTGCCTCCTGGACGGAGGTCCGGAGCCTCACGGTAGGTCATGTTGGTTGCTGCGAATACCAACTCCGGATGTTCGTGGAAGCGGTCCGGGAGTTTCTCGAGAGCCAGACGCACATCCTCGAGGCTTATCTCCTTGCCGACCACCAGCCAGGGTACGTGGGTGAACGAGGCGTGGAGGTTGCGCATCACATCGGTGAGAACCGTGGCGTCCCCCATCCCGGCGTCGAACACACGCAGAGCGTACGGTCCGGGATCGACGAGGGCGGCCTCTCGGGCGATTCGGGCTGCCACCTCGGTCTTCTCGGTGGTAGTGGTCACGAACATCATGTAGGCAGCCCGGCTGTCGAAGAACCGCGGCCGCTCTCTTTGTGCCATCCGAAACCCGTCGGCCTCCTTGTTGACCTCTGCTAACGGTACCCTGTCGCCAACGATGTTCGAACCTACGGTGGTCGACGACCCCAGCCTGTCCCGTCCCACGTATGCCGAGATCGACCTCGGGATACTGACCGCCAACTACCGCGCCGTCGAGCAGGCGGTGGGCAAGGCCCGGATGCTCCCCGTGCTGAAAGCCAATGCCTACGGACATGGCTTGGTCCACGTCGCCAGACATCTGGAAACCCTGGGTGCGGCAGGATTGGCGGTAGCGTTCCTCGAGGAGGGTGCACTACTCCGGAGGGCCGGAATCCGGTGTCCCATCCTGGTCATGGGAGGGATCGACGGCAGCCAGATCCCCCAGTTCCTGCGTTACGACCTGACCATTACCGCTTCGTCCGTGCACAAGCTCCGCGAGGTGAACCAGGCGGCTGAGGCGCTGGGAGTGGTCGCCCGGGTCCATCTCAAGGTCGATACAGGTATGGGCCGGATCGGTATGCGGCCGGAGACCGCTCCGGCGATGTTCGAGGCCGGCTTGCAAGCGAAGCATGTGGAGGTCGACGGGGTCTACAGCCACTTCGCCACCGCGGACAGGAAGGATCCGGAACAGACTCGGTTGCAACTGGACGTGTTCCGGAGCTGCGTGTCCTTCTATCGATCACGCGGTATTCCCACTCCGAAGCTGCACATTGCCAACTCGGGAGCCATTCTCCAGCATTCAGACTCGTACCTCGATCTGGTACGTCCCGGTCTCCTCCTGTTCGGTCTATATCCGTCGGAGGAGGTGCGCAGGACGATCGATGTGATGCCCGTGCTCAGCTGGAAGTCGCGGGTCGTGTTCTTCAAGGTGCAGCCAGCCGGTTACCCGGTCGGGTACGGCGCTGCTTGGGCCCCACACGAAGACACGCGCATCGTCACGGTCCCCGCCGGATACGGTGACGGTTACTTCCACTCCCTTTCGGATCGGGGCGCGGTGCTCATCGGGGGTCGCCGCCGCCCGATAGTCGGTGGAGTGTGCATGGACCAGTTCATGGTCGACATCGGGCCTGGCGGGGAGGCGTACAACGGTGACGAGGTGGTGCTCATCGGATCCCAGGGTGACGCATCGATCAGCGCTGCCGACGTGGCCCGCTGGGCGAGCACCATCCCCTACGAGGTGCTCACCAATATCAACACCCGGGTGGCCAGGCGTTACGTCGGTCCGGGAACGACTTCGTAGCCCTCTTCCTCGGGTTCGTCGTCGACCAGTTCGGGCGGAAACCCCGGCGCACGCAGGTCCACCCCGCAGGCATCCTCGAGGACGCGCACGATTCCGGACGACCAGGCACGAGATCCGTACAACTTCTCCCCCCGCCGGAAGATGTCGAGTACCAGTGGCGATAGCTCGAGGGGCGTGTCCTGGCGGTCGGCGAGTTGCTGGAACAGCGACATGTCCTTCACTACCAGGTCCATCGTGAAGTTGATGTTGTAGCTTCCGTTGAGGATTACCTGGGACTCGGTCTCATGCACGAACGAGTTGCCGGAGCTGATGCGGATTGCTTCGTAAGTCGTGCCGAGATCCATGCCGACCCGGCGGGCCACCATCATCGCTTCACCCAGGGCGACCAGGTGGACCGAGGCCAGATAGTTGGTCACCACCTTGAGAACGGACGCGGCGCCGAGCGGGCCCACATGGAGTATGCGTCGCCCCATCGCGGTGAGCGCCGGAAGCGCTCTCTCGAAGTCCTCGCGCTCCCCTCCCACGAAGATCGAGATGTTCCCTGTCGCCGCCCGGTGGCAACCCCCCGAGACCGGTCCGTCCAAGGGGCGGGCGCCGACCATCGCCACCTGCTCACCGAGACGCCGCACCTCCGCCTCATCGGTGGTGCTCATCTCCAGCCAGACCTTCCCCGGTCCGAGCCCGGACAGAACTCCGTCTTCGTCCTCCATCACCGAACGGACGGCAGCCGGAGACGGCAGGCAGGTGATGACCAGATCGCTCCGGCGTGCCAGATCCCTGCCCGTGCCGGCCCAGCCCGCGCCGGCTTCGATGAACGGTCCGGCCGCGTCGGGGTCCAGATCCCTGACCACCAGGCCGAAGCCGTTGCGCAGGAGGCTGCCCGCTAGCTTGCTCCCCGCATTGCCGAGCCCGATAAAACCTATCTTCACGACATCGCTCCTCGCCGAGAATCAGATCGCTGTGTAGCCACCATCCACGAAGTAGGCGGCTCCGGTCGTGAACGATGACTCGTCGCTTGCCAGGTGGAGGACCGCCCTGGCTATCTCCTCCGGTCTTCCCAGGCGGCCCATAAGGTGCATCCCCTCCAACCGGGTGCGCCGTTCCTCGGTGAGCGGGCTGAGCAACGGGGTCTCGGTCGCGCCGGGACACACCGCATTCACCCGGATGTTCGCGGCCGCGTGATCGAAAGCCATGCAGCGCACGAGACCTATGACCCCGTGCTTGGAAGTGTTGTATGCCACCTGACCCTTCTCGCCTGTCACGCCGGCCACCGACGCGATGCATACGATCGAACCGCCACCACCGCGCTCCATGTGGGGAACCGCGTGTCTCGACGCGAGGAAAATCGACTTGAGATTCACGGCCATCACCCGGTCCCAGGACTCCTCGGCGATCTCGGTGACCGTACCCTTGCCGGCGATCCCGGCGTTGTTGACGAGGACGTCCAAGCCACCGTAACTAGCTACCGCGGCGTCGACCATTCGCCGACAGTCCCCGTCAGAAGTGACATCGGTCTTTACGAACAGTGCTTCCCCTCCACCCGAGCGGATATCTGCCTCTAGATCTTTGGCGGGGCCGCTTCTCATGTCTGCGAGGATCAGCCGGGCACCCTCCTCGGCGAAGAGGCGGGCTATGGCCGCTCCGATCCCCTGTCCGGCACCGGTGACGACCGCTGCTCTGCCCTTCAACCTCATGCTCGGACCTGCGTCCGACAGGGACGATTCCGCGAAAACACCTTCGGAGCGACTTCCGGCCAGTCGGCAGCACCGCGTCTGGTATCTCCCGGGTAGGTTTTCCGGACGGCATCTGAGCTACGTTCCCGGAGGAGAAGAGTGGCGATCTCGGATGCATCAAGTGCTGTCGTCACGCGGCGTCCTCGCTCGCTGCTTGCCGTCGCCTCTCGATCACAAGTTTCTTCCACCAGGTTGATGCCCTCGAGTTCAGTCTGTATCCGAGCCGGCAGAGCTTCGCGGCTCGGAAGCGCCAGTCCCCGCGGTGGCTCCCTAAAGATCAGGGGTACACCTTCTTCGGATCCGTCGTGAGCCCTCACCTCTGCCGGTTCCACCAACCTACCCTGTCTCCCATGACCGCTGCGACTTTCCCGGCTTCGCTCAACCGGCCAGGAAGTCGAGAATCACCTCGATAGACCGTCCGGCTTCCTCCACGTAGTGGGCGTGGCCGCTGTGCTCGAAGATCTCCATCCGTCCGTTGGGGAGGTTCTCGGCCACGTATCTGGCCCCGGCGCCGTCGGGTCCGGCGTCGATCGGCGTCAGGATGTCGTGGCGGCCCACCATCACCAGCGCGGGTGCAGCGACCAGGGGCAGCACGTCCCGGACATCGGTATCGATCATTGCCTGGCAGGCGTCGATGAACACGCTCAACTCGGTGTTGCGTTCCAGCACGTCCCTCGTGGCCCAAAGGATCTCTTCGCCCATCTCGTCGAGGAAGGGCCTCGCGAAGGCCTTGGTCAGCAATTCGCGGGCGAGTTCCTCGGATGCGACACCGTAAGCCGACGCGATGTACTGCCAGATCCGGAACATGTGGACGCCCATGGCGTCGCACTTGGCCACCGCGCCCGCTCCCATAACCAGCTTGTCCACCTTCTGCGGATAGCGGGCCGCGAAGTCGAGGGCGATGAAGCTCCCCATCGAACCTCCGTGGACGTGGGCCTTCTCCACCCCCAGCACGTCCATCAGAGCGGCCAGATCGGCACTCCAAACCTCGAGTGTGTAGTGCTGATCGGGTCGGCTGCTGAGCCCGTACCCACGATGGTCGTAGTCAAGCACCCGGTAGTGCTCGGACAGGCCCGGGGTGATGGTTTCGTAGCCCTCGTGGGCGCTGACCGCACCGCCGATCTGTACCACGGTCTCGCCCTCACCCGAGAAGCGGTACCAGATGTCTACGCCGTTGACCTCGACCGTTGGCATGGGTGCCTCCCTACGTTCCGGCCATCTACCCTACCGCCGGCTCGCGTGCGGCGGGACGCTTGTCAGCCGGCTTCCACCGGGTTGGTCAGCCGGCCGATCCCTTCGATCTCGAGGGTTATCACGTCCCCGGGCCTCAGATACTCCGGAGGTGTACGGGCGAACCCCACCCCGCTGGGGGTGCCGGTCGAGATCACGGCTCCCGCCCCGAGGGTCAGGGACTGCGACATGTGCGACACGAGTTGCGGGACGTTGAAGATCAGGTCCGAGGTGCTGCTCGACTGCTTCAGCACCCCGTTCACCCATAGCTCGATGTCAAGGTCACCGGCGTCGCCCAACTCGTCGGCGGTCGTGATCCAGGGACCCATCGGTTTGAATGTGTCGAACGACTTGGCACGGCTCCACTGGCCCTCGCTCATCTGTATGTCGCGGGCGGAGAGGTCGTTGACGATCACGTAGCCGGCTACGTAGTCCAAGGCGTCCTCGACCGCCACGTCGCGTGCGGGCTTCCCGATCACCACGGCCAACTCCACTTCCCAGTCGACCTCATCGGTGAAGGGAGGCAGCAGGATAGGGTCGCCCGGGCCCGCAATCGAGGAGTTGTAGAAGGGGAAGCTCACCGGCGAGGTCGGTACCGGGGCGCCGGACTCGGCGGCGTGGGCACGGTAGTTGAGCCCGATTCCCAGGAACTGGGGGGGATCCGGAACCGGGGCCAGGAGCTCGGACTCCCCGATCGGTATCGGGTCGGACGACTCCTGCTCCAACTCCCGCAGGGTGTCCAGGTCGCCGAGTGCATCCAGCAAGCCCGGTCCCCGGACCACCGGCCGCACCGTATCTCCGTCCACGAAACCCCAACCGGATCCTCGATCCGTTCTGAAACGCGCAATCCGCATGAAACCACTTTCCCTTAGGCCGGCTCGGATTGTATATGCTCTCTGGCGGTGTCAAGGAGGTAGCCACTGGTGATCGAAGCTGTCGAAGTCGGGGCTCTAAGCCCACCGCCGGAGCCCTATTCCCACGCGATACGGGCGGGGAACACGATCTACCTGGCCGGCCAGGTGGCGTTCGACCGGGAAGGCCAGATCGTCGGTGACACGGTTGCGGAGCAGGCCCGGCAAGTGTGGCAGAACATCACGGATATCCTGGAGGCGGCCGGAAGCTCCGTCGCGGACGTAGTCAAGGTCACGTACATCATGCAGGACATCCGGGAGATCGCAGAGGAGTTCCCCATCCGTCGAGAAGTATTCGAGGGCCGGCCGTATCCGGCTGTGACCGCCATGCAGGCGGCGGCTCTCGGGCTGCCGGGGCTCAAGATGGAGGTCGACGTCATAGCGGTGGTGAACGATGGTTGATCGGCCGCTCACCGACGTCGCCCAGATACTCGAAGGGAACGGGTTGACAGGACCGGCCTTCGATGTCGCAACCGTCGACCGACTGCTGGCCGCGTCGTTGTCGGCCGGCGAGGTACTTGACCGGTTACTTGACTCCTCACCACTCGAGGATCCGACCTCATTCATCCCGGATTGGCTTTGACGGGCATGCGCAGGGGGTGGATCGAGCAGACCGCCGGCCGGCTGAGGGACGGCTCGACCACCTCGGTAACACTGACCCGGAACGCTCTGGACGGAATAGAGCAGGTAAACGATCGACTTCACGCGTTCTGCCTGGTAGATGCGGAAGGAGCTCTCACCGCTGCCGAGCGAGCCGACGCCCTCCTGGCCTCCGGGAGGGAAGCCGGCCTGCTTACCGGTATCCCGATCGGGATAAAGGACATCATCCACATGGCGGGCCTCCCCACCCGGGCAGGTTCTCCCGCCTATCCCGGCCATCCTCGACCCGCAGACGCCACGGTCGTCGCCCGGCTACGGCAAGCCGGAGCAGTGTTGGTCGGCAAGACCACCACCCACGAACTCGCCTGCGGCGTATACAGCGCCCCCGCTGCCAACCCATGGGACATAACGCGCCTTCCGGGAGGCTCGAGCGGCGGCTCCGGAGCAGCGGTTGCCGCCGGCGTCGTGCCGATGGCGCTGGGGAGCGACACCGGCGGCTCGATCAGGATCCCGTCTTCAGTGTGCGGCATAGCCGGTCTCAAGCCGACCTACGGCCGCGTATCGAGGGCCGGCGTGGAGGCATTGGCCTGGTCCCTGGACCACATCGGTCCGCTGGCGGCCACGGTGGCAGACTGTGCCGTGAGCCTGCAAGCGATCGCCGGTCACGACAGCGCCGATCCGTCGACGAGCCCCAAGCCGGTGCCCGACTTCGCTGCCTTCCTGGACAGGGGGATCGAGGGGATGAGGATCGGAGTGCTGGACAGCGGGCCTTACTCTCCCCTGCAGGAGGGTGTTGCGTCAGCATTCGGTGCGGCGGTGCAAGTACTGGACTCCTTGGGGGCGGAGCCTGTGCAGGTCCATATTCCTGAACTGGACTACACCGTGGAAACGGAGTTCGCCATCGTCGGCCCGGAAGCTGCCGCATACCATCGGCGGTTACTGCGGGAGCAGCCGGAGCGTATCTCCCAGGGCGTACGTGAACTCCTCACAATCGGAACGGTCGTTCCGTCCTCCCACTACCTGGCGGGACTCAGGGCCCGGCGGGTCATCAGCGACGCACTCCGGTCAGCTTTCGAGCGGGATAACCTGAGCGTGATGGTCACCCCCACGCTGCCCGCCACGGCCGCCAAGGCCGACCAGCTGGTATTCGAGTTCGACGGCATGGTTGAGGATGTGACCATTGCCTACGTCAGAACCACTGCGCCGTTCAACCTCTCCGCTCAACCCGCATTGAGCCTTCCATGCGGTTTCGATGACGAGGGCCTTCCGATCGGTCTCCAGATCGCCGGACGCCCGTTCGAGGAAGCGACTGTGCTCCAAGTGGGAGCAACGTACGAGGCCGTAGCCCCCTGGGTGGAACACCGTCCCCCGATACATATCGAGATGTAATGAGGAGTGACATGCGGGTGTTGGTCTTCGACGGGCCTCACCGGTTCCACGTCGAGACCCGCCTGCGCCCGGCTCCGGGTCCCGGTGAGGTCCGCCTCCGGATGGCCTACGTGGGTATCTGCGGTTCTGACCTTCACGGCTACACGGGCGAATCGGGACGGCGCGCGCCGGGGATGATCATGGGCCACGAGGCAAGTGGCTGGGTGGAGGCGTTGGGACCCGGGATCGAAAGCCCCCCCATAGGGACGCCGGTGACGTTCAATCCGGGCCTACCCTGCGACGGGTCATGTGGCCACGGTCCCGGCAACCATTGCGCGCTGCTGCGAGTGATCGGGGTGACACCGGACATCCAGGGTGCATTCGCCGACGCCATCGTCGTCCCCTCGGACCGCGTCGTGCCTCTCGGGTCCCTGAGCCTCCTGTGGGGTGCAGGTGTGGAGCCGATGGCGGTGGCGCTCCAGGCCACCCGGCGGGCAGGAGTTGCGGCAGGACGGTCGGTGCTCGTCGTGGGAGGCGGCATGATCGGCCAATCCATCGCCCAGACCTGCCGGCTCGAAGGGGCATCCCGGGTGGCGGTCTCCGATCCCATCCCGGAGCGAAGGGCGCTCGCGGTGGCTGCAGGCTTCGAGCCGCTGCGACCCGGCGAGGTAGAAGATGCCGGACCGTTCGATACTTCGTTCGACGCGGTCGGGATCTCCGCCACCGCCCATACCGCGATCCGGAGCATTCCCAAGGGCGCGGTCACTTGTTTCGTAGGGCTCGGTCTTCCCGAGGTGACCGTTCCCCTATTCGACATCGTTACGAGCGAGAGGACCGTCGTGGGGAGCTTCTGCTACCCGGACGAAGTGTTCGAGGAGGCCACCCAACACCTCGCGGAGGGCCGGCTCGACCTGCACACGTTGATCGGGAGCGTCGAGAGTTTCGAGGACATAGCGGCTGCGTTCGAGGACCTGGCCACTGCGCGCCGAACTGATGTCAAGATAATGATGAGCACCGGTGCCCGAGCCCCGGATCCGTCCTGAACGGATGGCAGAGGTGATGGTCTCCGGGTTGGCGCAGGTTCAAGAAGGAGCGTGACCTATGCCGTTCGCATCCCTCCCGACCGGGATCGACATGTACTACGAGAAGGCGGGCACCGGCGATCCCCTGCTGCTGATCATGGGAACCGCAGCCGACCATTCCACATGGGCAGGGCAGGTGGCCGCCTACCGTGATCACTACACGGTGATAACCTACGACGCCCGGGGCACGGGACAGTCGACCCGTCCTACCGATCCGACGAGTTACTCGATGAGAATCCTCGGCGATGACGCGGCAGCCCTGCTCGACCACATGGGGATCGGGAGAGCCCACGTATCTGGACTCTCTCTGGGTAGTGCCACCGCTCAGGAACTGGCCATCAACCACCCCTCCAAGGTGGCCTCCCTCCAACTCCATTGCACCTGGGGTAGGTCGGACGAGTGGTTCATCCGGATGATCGACACCAACGAGTTGCCAGTGCTGCACGGCGACTTCCCGATGTACATACGAACCGCACTGCTCTGGGTGGCGAGCCCGCACTTCATCAACGAGCGGCCCGGGGATGTGGAGGCATTCGAGCGAGGATTCATCTTCGAGAATCCCCATCCCCCCAGCAAGGAGGGGATGCTCGGGCACTTCCATGCGGACCGCACCCATGACACCCTGGACCGGCTCCACCGGATCGGAGTGCCCACGCTCATCACATCCGGGGAGGTGGATTGGCAGGTACCGACCCGCTACGGCCTCGAGGTGCAGCGACGGATACCGGGGTCGACCATGCATGTGTTCACCGGGCCGGAGTCCAGCCATATCGCCTTCTACGAGATGATGGACGAGTGGAACGCCTTTACCCTTGGTTGGCTGAAACGTTTGGGTCGCATATAGAACACGGTTCAGGTGTGTCGGAACAGGGCCGAACTCACCGGCGGCGGGGCTACCTGACCGGCGGCGATCAGGACCCGGTGGGATGGATGCCAACCGGCACCTTCTAACCGTTCATCCCGGTCCCGCGACTGTCGAGGATGGCGCCGGCCCGTATCCTTCTCCGGGCCGTCTTCAGAGCGAACGGATGACCTCGATTATCTGTCGCAGCCTTCCACGGTCGATCTCGGGCAGGGGTTCGAGCATCTCTAGGTAGATCCGCTCTACTCCGACTCCCGCCAAGGCCGCCATCTGTGTTGCCAACTGATCGAGGGTTCCTCGCGGGACGGATTCCCTCTCCAAGAGTGCTTCGTATTCGTCGGGTTCGAGACCGAGAGCGGCGCCTCCCTCTCCGAGGCGCTCCCGGTAGTCCAACTCGTCAACACCCACCACCGTCCATGCCATGGCGCTGATCCTGATAGCGTCGGGGTCACGACCCGCGGACCGGGCTGCGTCCCGCATGGCCCCGATCCGAGTACCCAACACGTTGCTGTCCGCCATCATGAGGTTGTATTCGTCGGCGAACCGTCCGGCGAGAGCAGGTGTCTTCCTGAGGCCTGCACCGCCCACGATGATCTCGAGGCCGCTGCTCGGTCTGGGAAGGACGGGGAAGTCCTCGAGGTTGTAGTACTCACCGGCGTACGCGCCGCCGTGGAAGGCAGCCCGTAGGTAACCGAGTGCGTCGCCCAGTCTCCTGAATCGTTCACGCCGGTTGTGGAACTCCATACCGAAAGCGTTGTGCTCGCGCTCCATCCAGCCGGTGCCCATCCCAAGGGCGAAACGACCCACTGCCATCTGGTCGATGGTCGCCGCGGTCTTGGCAAGCACCGCTGGATGTCGGAAGGTAATGGGCGACACCAGCACGACGAGTTGGATCCGCGCGGTCTCACGAGCCAGACCGGCCATCGTCGCGAGAGCGTCCGTCGCGGCTGTTGGCACGGATCCCTCCGTGTCGAGATAGTGGTCGGATCGGGCAAAGGCGTCCAACCCGAGTTCCTCGGCCCATCGGGCGAGAGCGAGCAGATCCTCGTAGGTGCCCCCCGTCTGGGGCTCGGTCATCAGTGCGATTTCCATGAGTCTTTCCACCGATAGCGTTCGGCCCGAGACCGGTACCTAGGTGATCCTTGAGGATCCGCAACCGGCAACCGGCTCCATTGCTGGGCCTGAGCAGTTGGTGGGAGCGGGGGGACTCCGCTTGGGCGAAGACCAAGCCACCGGACTCTCAAGCGCGTGCCGGTAAGGCCGTTCGGTTCCGGGACGCTCCGCTCGGCGGCCATCCGGTCTTGCCGTCGATCACCCGGCTGCTCCGTTGAGCGGAGCGAAACCGGCAATCCAACTCCTTGGATCCTCCCAGGCGAGCAGGCCAAGGATCGGGCGGGCTATCCGCCGTGCGCCTCCTCGTAGGTGACTCCGCCGGTGCCTTCCACCCAGTAGCGGCGAGCCCACCCGACTCCCTGCCAGGTTGTGATCTCGGTGGGTACCACCTTTATCAGCCAGCGAGGCTGGTGGAGGGTGCCGGTCAGGTATTCGGGGCCGTTCGGACCGAGGTACCGGTACGACATGTCCTCGGCAACATCGACCCACTTGCCGCCGACATTGGGCTCTTCGACGATCTCGGCGTTTCCCTGCATGATGACCTTGGGAATCTCCATGCTCCTCCCCGCCTCGTCCGGTTCGCTGTGCGCGGCATCCACCACCAGGGACACCCGGGGGTCGTTCTTCATGAACTCGCACCAAACTGCTCTCTGACGGCCCACCAGCCAGATGGCTTCTCCATCCCACTGATACCAGAGAGGTATCACGTATGGGGCGCCGTCCGGGGTCAGGCACGCCACCCGTGCCAGGTAGTCACCGTCCAAGAACTCCTCGAGTTCGATCTTGTCCAACCCTCCGAGCTTCCCACGGAAATCTTCGGCCATCCCAATACGCCTTTCTGCTCGCTAATGCGTAGAGGCACCGCCGCGTAGGCGCGTGCCCAGTCCATACTATCCACACGAGCAGGGGCCGATGGCGCCGGCCCGTCAGGCATCGGTGGTACTTTCCGAGCGGCGGCAGGGCCGCGGATGGAAGCGTAGAATAAGTCCCGCATGATCCATGGGACCAGCAGGCCGCGCCGATGACAGATTCCAACACCGCTCTATCCGTTCGTGATCTGGTCAAGACCTTCACCGTGGGGGGTGGGGTCTTCGGCGGGGGGAAGGGAGAGGTCTCGGCAGTGGCGGGGCTCTCGTTCGAAATCCGCTCGGGTACCACAATGGGCCTCGTGGGCGAGTCGGGATGCGGCAAGTCGACCACGGCGCGCAGCATCCTCCGCCTCATCGAACCGACCTCCGGCGAGGTAGTCCTGCGGCGTCCTCTGGAAGGTGGAGACAGCGAGCAGATCGACGTGATCGCGGCCGATCGCCGCCAGCTGCGGGAGTTGCGTCGCCACATGCAGATCGTGTTCCAGGATCCGTTCGCCTCACTCAACCCGCGCATGTCCGTAGGAGCTGCCATCGGCGAACTTCTGCAGGTTCATACCGACATGTCCCGAACCGACCGGGCCAAGCGGGTGGGAGAACTGCTGGCTCTGGTAGGTATGAATCCCAACATCGCCGACAGGTATCCGCACGAGTTCTCCGGTGGACAGCGGCAGCGGATCGGAGTGGCGAGAGCCCTCGCTCTCAACCCGAGCTTCCTGATCCTGGACGAGCCGGTGTCTGCGCTCGACGTTTCCATCCAGGCCCAGGTTCTCAACCTGCTGGAAGAGCTCCAGGACCAACTCGGCTTGACCTACCTGTTCATCGCCCACGACCTGGCGGTGGTCAGGCACATCTGCGACGACACGGCGGTCATGTACCTTGGCAAGATCGTCGAGCAGGCCAGCACCGACCGGTTGTTCGCCGCGCCGATGCACCCCTACACCCACGCCCTGCTCTCGGCGGTCCCGACCCCCAATCCTCGGCTCCAGCGGCAGAGGTCCCGCATCCTTCTGGAGGGAGACGTGCCCAGCCCCCTGAACCCTCCGCCCGGATGCCGCTTCCACACCAGATGTCCGGTCGGCAAGGACAAGGAGATCTGCCGGGTTGAGGAACCATCGCTCCAGGAGCGGGAGCCCGGACATCGGGTAGCTTGTCACTTCGCCGAAGTGAAGACCGTAATCTGAACGACGCGCCGGTTGACCTTCGCGGGAGGAACGTGGGCATGAGGCGGCTGACCCGAGATCGGACGAGCTTCTTCTTCGATGGCGGACAGGAGCCGGCCATTTCGGTGGAACAAGGCGAGTCGGTCGTCGTAGAAACCCAGGACGCGCACAGCGGCACTATCACCGGTCCCGAAATCGTATACGAGACTCTCGACGACGTGATGGCGCGCATCGGTGGCGCTAATCCGGTCACCGGCCCGATCTCGGTCGATGGCGTCAGAGCCGGTGACTGCGTGCAAGTGCACATCGAGCGGGTGGAGGGGGCGCCCGTGACGGGCTTCGGCTACATGAACACGACCCCCACCCTGCATCCCTCCTTCAAGGCCGAGACGGTCATCTGCCACCGGAGCGGTGATCGCGTTGCCGTACCCACGGCGAGAGGACCTGTGATGGTCCCTTGCCGGCCCTTTGTCGGCACTATCGGAGTTGCGCCGGCGGGGGAGCCGGTGCTCTCCTTCCGGCAGGGGACGGCGATCCTGGGGAATGTCGACCTGCCCGATGTGAGAGCCGGGTCCACGGTGGTCTTGCGAGCTGCGGTAGACGGAGCCCTCGTTTCGCTCGGAGACGCCCACCTGGCTCAGGGCGACGCTGAGATACACCGGTCAGCCATCGAATGCCAGGCCGACGTAGTCCTCAACATCACCCGTTCCACACCGGAGGAGGTAGGTTTCTCGGGTCTGCCGCAGGTCAACACCACCAGAGCATGGGGCAGCGTGTCGCCGGGGCCGGGACATCTCGAAGACCTGGTGAGGGCCGCCTACGATGACCTGGCCCGGCGTCTGCGACACACCGGCAGATTCAGCCTGGCCGAGGCGTACCGGCTCCTCGGCGCGGTGGGTACCGTCCGGGTGGGCCAGGTTGTGCCTCCCGTGTACTCGGCCATGGCAGCAATAGACCGACGTTACGTGAGAGGGTGCTGACCAGATGACGATTGCTGTGGCCTGCCGTCCGCCGACCAGGGAGTCATGCCGGCGATGGCAGGCCGCTGGTGGATTGCTCAGCACGCTTTTCGAGGAGGACAGCCAATGGTGAAGCCGTCGCGAGCCATCCGATCGTTACCCCGCTCCGGTATCCGCGAGATCATGGAACTGGCCTGGACGGTTGGTGACGCCATCCACCTCGAGGTCGGCGAGCCGAATTTCGAGACACCCGCACATGTCGTCGAAGCCGCCCACCAGGCCGCCGCGGGCGGTTTCACCCGGTACACGCCCAACGCCGGCATCCCTGAACTACGAGAGGTCTTGTCGGAGAAGGTCCGGGTTCGCAATGGCATCGAGGCTTCACCGGACCGGATCGTGGTCACACCCGGATCGGTGGTCGGTATCTACAGCGTCATCGCCGCCATCGCCAATCCCGGCTCGGAGATCCTCCTCAGCGACCCGAGTTGGCCCAACTACCACCTCATGATGAAGCTGCTGGGCATACGTCCGGCCCGGTTTCCCCTCCACGCCGAGGACGGCTTCGTGCCGAAGGCGGCCCACATCGAACCGCACATCACGGAACGTACCACCGCGCTCCTTCTCAACTCACCGGGGAATCCCACGGGCGCTACCACCCCGCGCGAGGAACTCGAGGAGTTGGTCGAACTGGCCCGCTCTTACGACCTTTGGATCCTCTCCGACGAGGTCTACGACGAGATCTGGTTCGACTCGCCCCCCGTGTCAGCCGGCCCGATCGACCCCGACGGTCGCGTGATCACGTTCTTCAGCTTCTCCAAGACCTATGCCATGACAGGATGGCGGGTCGGGTACCTGGTGTCGCCACCGGAGTTGACCGAGAGTGTGATCAAGGCTCAGGAACCGATCACGTCCTGCGTGAACGCCCCGGCCCAGAAGGCTGCCGTCGCCGCTATTACGGGACCGCAACAGGTGGTCGCCGAGATGCGCAAGTCCTACCACGAGCGGCGAGATCTCGTCGTCGATCTGCTCGATGCCGAGGGCATACCATATGCGCGGCCCACCGGAGCCTTCTACCTGATGGTGGACATCAGCCGTAGCGGACTGAGCGATCTCGAGTTCGGCCGCCGCTTGGTGCTGGAACGCGGTGTGGCCGTGGTACCGGGAACCACATTCGGGCCTGATAGCGGTGATTACGTGCGTGTATCCCTCGCCACCGCCACCGATCCCCTGCTCGAGGGCGTGAGTCGCTTGGCCGAAGCTGTCGAGACCTGGGGTGCTGCTCTCAGAAGTTGAACAGGGACTTCGCCGTCCCGCCACGGATAGCCGCCCGTTCCTCGGCGTTGAGGCCGGGTAGGTAGTGATCCACGAGGGACAGGACTTCGGCGTATCCGGGCTGCACCTTGATCCAGGGCCAGTCGGAGGCGTTCAGCATCCGGTCCGCGCCGAAGGCGGCGTAGATACGATCCACGACCTCCTGCAGGTCAGGATTCGGGTAGTCGGTCTGGGTGAAGGCGTACTGTCCGGATACGTGTACGTAGAGGTCGTCGGGGTGGTCGGCCGCCAACTGTTCGATCAACTCGAGCGAGTCGGGCGGGAGCGGGATGTCGAACCTGGGTCGCATGTACTCGTCGATCGCCAGTTCCATCCAGATGTCGGGACAGAACCCCAGGTGGTTGAGCACCACCTTCAGCCCGGGGAGCAGCTTCATGGTCCCATCGAGCAGGCCCACCTGGTCGGGCGAGCCGTAGAACCACACCTTCATGTCGTGGTCGCGCATCGCCTCGAGGGTCGGGAACACGTCCAGGGTCTCGGGTGCCTGCCCTTCCTCTCCCCCGAACCCGTAGAAGCGAAGCCCCTGGATCCCGGCCTGGTCGGCCCGGCGAGCCACCTGTCCCGCACCGTCCTCCGCCTCCTCGTCGTATACCCCGACGCCGGCGAACCTGCCAGGATAGTCCGCCAGGAGTTCGGCCAGGTAACGGTCGTGGGCCGATAGCGGGACGACGACGGCGTGATCCACGCCCGCGCCCTCCATCGCTTCCAGCAACTCCTCGGCAGGTTCCTGGCGTTCGGCGGGCACCATGCCTTCGAAGACCAATCGGGGGTAGGCCTCGCTGTGAGCCTTGAACAGGTGCAGGTGGGCATCGACTACTGCCATTCGGGTGTCCTCCAATCGTCTTGTTCGGCGGCTCGGAGCGTCAGCCGTCGGCGGCCAGACGTTCGGCTCGCACCGCTTCGATCTGCTCGGCGTGATCCGCGATCCACGATAGGTGATAGCCGGTCAGGTAGCGCCTCAGAAACATCGTCATGTGCTCGACCAACTGTGGCTGGTCAATCAGAAGGGCCGGTCCGGTCCGGTCCGACGCCGCGCTGACCTGCATCCTCTGGCCTTTCAGCCTCGGGTATGTGAAGTCGACGTGTTCGGTGACCTCAGCGCTGAGGCTGCCGGACAGGACGAGCCGCATAGCCCTGCTCGTTGTTCGCCAATCGATGGACCGCGGGTTTCCGGGAAGCGGCGCCACCATCACGTGGACGGGGGCCCCACGGTCCGAGTCCAGGAACAGGAGGGACCTGGTCACCGACCCGTAGGCGACCACCGCCACCGGTCCGAACGACACGGTGATCTCGTCCAGCATTCGCTCCATGTCGCTCTGCACGGTGTCAGGATCCGGCTCGCCGTCGGAGAGGCCATGACCCCTGAGCTCCACGCTGATCACCCTAAATCCTTCTGCCGCCACGCGTGCTGTCACGGTGCCCCATGCGTCGAGGTCGTCGCCCAGGTCATGCACGAACACCACGGCGGGACCGTCTCTCGACCACTCGTGACCTCTGAGGATGAGCCCGTCCTGGAGTCGGATCGCAATTGCGACCGGAGCGGATCCCATCAAGAGGTGAACGGCTGGGGGTTGAAGCAACGGAAGATCCGGCCGTCATCCTCTCCGGTCAGGTCTGGATGCTCGGTCCAGCAACGATCGATGGCATGCGGGCAGCGGGGAGCGAAACGGCAACCCGGCGGCATGAGTTGGGGAGGCGGTACCAGGCCGGGAATCGGCTCCAGGCGGTGCCTCGTGATGCTGACCTGCGGTAGCGCCCGCAGCAACCCCTGCGTATAGGGGTGCCGGGGATCTTCGAACAGTTCATCGACGGGCGCCTGCTCAACGATCTCCCCTGCGTACATGACCGCGACCCGGTCGGCGACCGCCGCCACCACCGCCAGGTCATGAGTGATCAACAGCATCGACATGTGCCGCTCGCGTTGCTCGTGGATCAACTGGTCGAGGATCTGGGCTTGGACGGTTACATCGAGAGCGGTGGTGGGCTCGTCGGCGATCAGGATGTCAGGGTCCAGAACCAGAGCCAGGGCGATCATCACCCGCTGGCGCATCCCGCCGGAGAGTTGGTGGGGGTAGGAGTCGAGCCGTTTGATGGGATCCGGCAGCCCGACTTTGGTGAGTACCTCTCCGGCCATCTCCCGGGCTCCTCGGGAATCTATCTCGCGGTGGGCTCGGATGACCTCGGAGATCAGGTTCCCCACCGTGAAGACCGGGTCGAGCGATGTAAGAGGATCCTGGAAGATCATCGAGATCGAATCGGAGCGGATCTCTCGCATCCGGCGCTTTTTGAACTTCAGTAGATCCTCGCCCTTGAAAAGGATCTCGCCTGTCCGGACTCGCACCGGCGGGGTCGGGAGCAGGCCCATGATCGAGAGAGCGGTGATGCTCTTCCCGCAGCCGCTCTCCCCTACCAGGCAGAGTATCTCGTTCGGGTAAATGTCCAGCGAGAGATCCTGCACCACATCGAACGATTCTCCGCGGGTCGTGACCGCGGTGCGGAGGCCTCGCAACGATATGAGCGGGGTCGGTGCCGATTCGTCCAGGCCATTCGCCCCACGGATGCGACCGAGACCTTGTGTCATCATGCTTTCCTGAGGCGGGGGTTGACGACCGTGTAGCCGACATCGGCAAGCCAGTTGCTGAGCAGGACGATGGTTACCAGTACGAGGGAGAAGAACTGTGCAACCGGGTAGTCGCGCCGCAAGACGGCGTTGACGAGTACCTGGCCCAGACCGGGCCAGCCGAATATGGTCTCCACGACCAGGGCGTAACCGACTATCTGCCCGATGCGGAGCCCGGCCAGCGAGACGATCGGCACCAAGGCATTGCGGAAGACGTGCTTGCCGACCACCTTCGCTTCGGACAGGCCACCCGCCCGCAGGGTACGTACGAAGTCCTGGTTGAGGTTCTCCAGCATGGCGGAGCGGGTCATGCGTACGGTGAGCGCCATTCCTTCCATCGCAAGCACCACGGCGGGGAGTACGAGTTGCTTTGGTTCACAGCATCCGGCGGACGGGAGCCATCCCAGTACCGAGGCGAACAACCAGACTGCCAGCAGGGCCAGCCAGAAGTTCGGTACCGCCATCCCCGCGACGGAGAACGTCATTATCCCCCCGTCCCACCACGAGTTTCTACGCAGGGACGCGAGCATGCCGAGCGGTATACCCAACCCGAAGACCAGAGCGAATGCAGCCGCGCCGAGGATGAGGCTGTTCTTGCCGTGTTCGGTGATCAGAGTGGAGATCTGTGCGTTGTTGGTGAGGGAATTGCCCAGATCCCCGGAGAGGATCCGTCCTACGTATTGGAAGTACTGTTCGTGGAAGGGGTCGTTGAGACCCAGTTGTTCCCTCACCGCCTCGCGCTCCTCCGCGGATGCGGAAGCAGGGACCCGGGCAGCTACCGCGTCTCCCCCGGACAGGCGGATGGCGTAGAACACCGCGATCGACGACAGCACGAGGACGATCACCATGTAGATGGTGCGAGCGAGGATCCGTTTCATTCTTCCTCGACCCCCTTAGCCTCGTGGCGCAGTCTCGGGTCGAACACGTCCCGCAAGCCGTCGCCGATTAACGAAACCGCCAGAACCAGCAGGACGATGGTCAAACCGGGTATGGTCGACTGCCAATGATTCAGCTGGAGGTAGTCGCGGCCGTCGGACACCATGGTCCCCAAGCTCGGGGTCGGAGGCTGCGCGCCCAAACCGATGAAGGACAGGGCGGCCTCGGCGATGACCGCCACCGCTACGTAGTAGGAAGCGAGAACCAGCGCAGGGGCGAGGATGTTCGGGAAGATGTGCTTGGCCATGATCCTGGTCGTGGACAGGCCACCCGCCCGCGCCGCCTCGACGAACTCGCGCTCGCTCAGAGCCAGGACCTCGCCCCGAACCACGCGGGCGATCGCTGCCGTGTTGACCAGACCGACCGCCAGGATCACCGGGAATAGGCCTCCACCCAGCCCGCCGGCGAACAGGACGGCAACCAGGATGAGCGGGAAGCCCCAGACGAAGTCGACCACTCCCCGGATCGTGCGGTCCCTCCATCCACCGAGGAATCCGCCGATCATGCCCAGCAAGAGCCCGAGAATGAGAGAGAGCAGCGTGACACCGGCGGCCACCATCAGGCTCACCCTGATGCCTACAAACAGGCGCACCGCCAAGTCCCGTCCCAGGTGGTCGGTTCCCAATAGGTGACCCTCGGCCCCCGGCGGGCGGTTGGTGGTGGCGAAACTCTGGATGGTCGGGTCGACACCGGAAATGATCGGCCCCAAGAGGCCCGCACCGAGGACCAGAACACCCAGGGCACTGCCCAGCAGCAGCAGCTTGTTCCTGCGCATGCGTTCGAACGCGGCGCGCACAGGGCCAACGCGCCGACTCTCCTCGTATTCGGCGAGGCGTAGGTTCCACGCCTCGAGATGGGAACTCATCTGCTCGGCCACCATCAGTCGTCCGGCTCCGCAGGAATCATACGCCCCGGAGCCTTGCCGTGCGAAGGCGGGGATTGGCAGCGAGGTACCCCAGGTCCGCCAGCCAGTTGCCAAGCACGACCAGCGCCACGAGCACCAGCGAGAAGAACTGCGCAACCGGGTAGTCCCGTCGCAGCACGGCGTTTACCAGCACCTGTCCCAAGCCGGGCCACCCGAACACCGCCTCGACCACCAGCGCGTAGCCCACGATCTGTCCGAGCCGCAGACCGGCGAGCGACACGAGCGGTATCAAGGCATTGCGGAGCACGTGTCTTCCGATGACCCTCATCTCGGACAACCCTCCAGCCCGTAGGGTCCGAACGAAATCCCTCTCCAGGTTCTCGAGCATGGCGGAGCGTGTCATGCGAACCGTCAGCGCGAGGCCTTCCATGGCCAGCACAACGGCGGGCATCATCAGGTGGCGCGGGCTGCAACACCCGGCGGTGGGCAGCCAGTGGAGGGTTGAAGCGAACAGCCAGACGGCGAGCAGGGCCAGCCAGAAGTTCGGAATCGCCATCCCCGCGACCGAGAAGGTCATGATCGACGCGTCCGCCGCGCTGTTACGCCAGACCGCCGCCAGGATTCCCAAGGGGACTCCCAGAGCGAACACCAGGAAGAAGGCCGCTCCCCCGAGGATCAGGCTATTGCGGCCATGGACGACCAGCATGTCGACGATGGGGGTGCTGTTCGTCAACGAGTTGCCGAGGTCACCTCGCAGTAGCCTGCTCATGTAGGTGAAGTACTGTTCGTGGATAGGTAGGTTCAGACCCCACAGTTCGCGCAACTGCTCGCGCGCTTCGAGCGAGGCCGATCCGGGTTGGATCACCGCAGCCACGGCGTCGCCTCCGGAGAGCCGGATCGCGTAGAACACGGCGACCGAGGACACCAGCACGATCAGCACCATGTAGACGGTGCGGACAGCCAGTAGCTTCATCGGCCACCTTCCTTAGCCCTGATTCCCCATGTCTCCGGACACACCCAAGGCAGCATGCCACATCGACCACATCATCGCGACCGGGCCGGACGGGAATAGCGAAACGGCCGTTCTCCATGGTCAGACGCCTATGTCCCACGCCTCGTTCGCCCAGTACATACTTCCGCGCGACCAATCTGCGTTGAACAAGTGGGGGCCGTGCAGTGCACGGCCCCCACCGCGGTCCGATCGGTTGGCAGGCTGTCCTAGGCCTCGATCCAGGTGTCGTTGTAATACGGGTACAGGTTCCACACGAACGGCTGCCATCCATGCACCTTGTTGTTGTGCACGAAGGTGGCGTTCTGGTTCATGAGGGGGATGTACGGGAGTTCCTCTGCCCACGCCAGTTGGAACTCCGAGGCCGACGCCTGTGCATCTGCTTCGGTGGCCGAACTCTGCCAGTTGGCGATGGCCTCGTCGATCCTCGGTTCGACTGCATGGGAGAAGTTGGGTACCGGGATGAATTGCGAGCCCGAGAACAGGATCAGCACGTCCAGCGGGATGGGCCAGAGCCAGAAGAAGAGCGACATCTCGACCGAGTCCCGGCCGGGTCCGCTCTGCTGCTCGAAGGCCAAGGCCCGGTCGACCACGTCGAGGTTGGCTTGGACCCCGACATTGGCGAACTGCGCCTGGACCGCCTCTGCCACCGCCTTTTGAACGGTCTCGTCCTCGACCAGATACCGGAACTCGAACCTGACGCCATCCCGTTCCCTGATTCCGTCGCCTCCGCGCACCCAGCCGGCCTCGTCGAGCTTCTGGTTGGCCAGGTCGACATCGAACTGGTTGAACTGCTCCACAGCCGACTCGTAGTTCCGGTCGGTGGTCGGGAATGGTCCGTACGTCGGGGCGCCGTTACCGAACAGGATGGCCTGCACCATGCCTTCCCGGTCGAGCGCATGCGACAAGCCTTGGCGGGTGAGCGGGTCACCGAAGTACTCCGGATAGTCGCGGTTCATCGCCAGGTGGTATCCCGACCACTCCGGATGCCTGATGACCGTCAGGTCGGAGTTCGACTCCAGCCTCCCGATGTCCTGGTGGGCCGGGTTGATGAGAGAGTCGATGTCGCCGTTCTCCAACTGCGTGGCCCGCTGCCCGGCCTCGGTGATGACCGTCCAGCGAACCGCGTCCAAGTACGCCGTGCCCTTGTTCTCGAAGAAAGGCGTCTGTGAACCGGGATAGTCGTCCCAACGCCTGACCAGAACGTGGCTTCCTGGTACCCATTCCTCATGCGTGAAGGGGCCGGTGCCGTCGGCCAGTTCGGTTCCGTAGGTCGACGCCGCGTCGAGTTCGCCCTCGGCGGTGATGGAGTGTTCCTTCCAGGTATTGATGTTGACGATCCGCCAGTATCCGGTCTTGTGCGGCCCGAGCGCGCCCACCCAGGGATTTTTCATCTTCACGACGACCTCGTTGCCCTCGGCTTCGTAGGTGTCGACCGGGGCGGCGAGGCCCGCGATGAAGCTGAACTGCTGGATGGAGCGGTAGAACTCGGCCACCATCTCGGCATCGATCGTTCCGCCCGAGTGGGAAAGCTTGCCCTCGGGGATGGTGAATCGATATTCGAGCCCGTCGTCGGACGCCGAGAAGCCGGAGGCGAACTGGGGCACCGTGGCGCCGCTCGGGTCGTTGGACAGGATGGCTTCGTAGATGGCGAAGAAGGCAGGGTCGTACCAGTTGGTGGTGAGCGGGTCGTGCTTGGACACGTCCCGGTTGTAGCCCTCCCGTAGCGTTCCGCCGACGGAAGGTCCCATCATCTCGGCCGTGGTGGCGGGCGCTTGCGTCGTAGCCGGTGCAGCTTCCGGCTCCTCGTCGTCACCGCAGGCAGCCAGGATCGAGGCTGCGGCAGCGACACCGATGCCGGCAGCACCGAGGCGCTTCATGAACTGGCGCCGACCGATCTCCTTGGCCATGTATTGATTGGTGAGTTCGGTGACCTCAGAACCGAACTCGGACTCTGTCCAAGAACTACCCATACGCGTCCCTCCTTCGATCGCGCCGTGATGCCTAACCGGGTATCTTATCGACTCCGGCGCGGGCACGGCGCAAATGATCGGAAGGAGTGATCGAAATGATCGAAAACGAGAGTATTCTCGTGACCGGATCGGCCGGGTGCATCGGAGCGTGGGCGGTTCGAGAACTCGTCCATGAGGGCACACCGGTCGTGGCGTTCGACATCGCCGAGGACTCCCACCGCCTGCGTCTCGTACTGGACGACGACGAACTCACCAGGGTTGCCTTCCGAAAGGGAGACATACGCGACGCATCTGCGGTCCAGAAGGTGGTCAGGGAAGAGGGGATCACCCACATCGTTCATCTGGCGGGGCTCCAGGTGCCCTTCTGCGCGGCCGATCCCGTCAACGGGTCCCTGGTGAATGTCACCGGTACCCTCAACGTACTGGAAGCCAAGCGCCGGTCCGATGGGCAGGTGCGCGGGCTCACCTACGCCAGCTCGATCGGCGTGTTCGGAGAGGCCCACATGTACGACCGCGGCGTGGCCTACGATGACTCACCCACCGCGCCGGTGACCCTGTACGGGGTCTACAAGCAGGCTAACGAATGGACCGCGCGCATCTACGCGACCGACTGGGGGGTAGGTTCGGTGGGTCTACGCCCGTCCGTCATATACGGGCTCGGCCGTGACCAGGGCCTCACGTCCGACGCCACGAATGCAATGCTCGCCGCGGCGTCCGGGGTTTCGGGCCATATCGCCCACGGCGGAACCGTCACCTACCAGCATGCCCAGGACATGGCTGCCATCTTCGTAGCAGCCGCCAGGCTGGAGTCCGAGACCGCGCTGGTCCACAACGTCGGGGGGCCGGTGGCTCACATCTCCGACATCGCGGCGATGATCGACGCTACCTCCCCCGGCATTCAGACCACCTACGACACCACCCCTTTTCCACTGCCCTCGACAATCGACGGAACCGGCCTCGACCAAGTCATCGACTACCAGCAGCGCTCACTGGAAGACGGCATAGGAGAGACGGTTGAGGATTTCCGTCGCCTTCAGGCGGCGGGTCGGATCGAAGCTCACGGGACGTGAATGGTCCGTGGATCTGGGCGCGTCGGCCGGAGCACGATTGCCCTCTAGTCATAGTCGACGGTTATAGTGACCATGGTCATAAGTATCAGTGATACTGACCACTAGACACGGGAGCATTGATGCCGGCAAGTAGCGCCGACACCCCCACCCGAACAATCAAGGCATCCGAATTCAAGGCCAAGTGTCTGAAGCTCATGGATGAGGTGCAGGAGACCGGCCAGGAAATCGTCATCACGAAGTACGGTCGGCCCGTTTCCCGGCTAGTCCCGTATCGGAAGAGGCCTCAGCTTGTTTTCGGTCGGAACCGGGACAAGATCCGGATCCTTGGCGACATTGTCTCTCCGATGCCCGTGGAGTGGTACGAAGAACAGGGCGACCCCGGTGTGGAGCTATTCTGAAACTCTGTCTGTCACGCAGATGACTACCGGCGCCTGACTACCTGTGCCGCAGTAGAACGCCGGGTGCATTGACGCCGCCGACCGACCGGATGGTCGTGCACCACAGCCAGATGTGGGTCGAGATCGCCAATGGAGGGATGTGTCGCCGGGTGTCAGGACCGGGATTGGAGGTCTGATGCTCCTGCTGGATACCCATGTCCTCTTGTGGTACGAAGTGGGCGAGGACAAACTCGGCCGACGGGCCCTCCGCATGATCGAACGTGGCTTCAGCAGCGGTGGCGTGTCTGTCTCCGCCATATCATTCTGGGAAGTCGGCATGCAGTCACGCAAGCACCGACTCGCCCTCGATGTTGACCTCGACGCCTGGCGCCGCGGTTTGTTGGGGCGTGGCCTGGAGGAGATCCCCATCGACGGGAGGATCGCCGGGCGCGCCGGCCTCCTTACCGGTATGCATGGTGATCCCGCAGACCGAATCATTGTGTCCACTGCGCTTGAGGGCCACCAGTTGGTGACAGCAGACCGGCGAATCCTCGACTGGCCAGGCAATTTGAAGCGTATCAATGCTACGGGCTGAGTCACCGCGAACTCAGACAACCGGTTTGATCGTGGTCGGCCCGAGTTGCGGCCGGCGGTCGTATATGGCGCCCCGCAGACCGACCACGGGAGCCGCGGTACCGGAGACGACTGCGCGTAGCGATCCGGGCAACGATGGTCTAGACAAACCTACTCTGCTGGTGTAACTAGGTTTCCAAGCAGGCATGCAGGTCCGATTCGGGATGCCGGGCGCAGGCGTCCCTGCATCGGCGACGAGCCGTCTCAGCGGGTGTGATCGGGAGCTGCTGGCCATGGGAGGTGGCAACAGGAGGTACCTCGACCGACCGGCCTCGGCTGTTTATCGATGGTACGGAAAGGGTCTTGACAGTGATCGACAGAGACGCCATCAGATACGGTGATACGACCATCGAGTACGAGGTGCGCCGTAGTCGCCGCCGCACCAAGACGATCGAGGTCAAGGTAAGCCGGGAAGGGGTGCGCGTCTATGCACCATGGGCGGCCCCCGATGACGACCTGAGGAGATTCGTTAGCGATAAGGCGTCGTGGATCCTTGACCAGGTCGAGAAGTTCGGCGAGATCGAGGATCTGCGTTTCGTCGATGGGGAGACCTTGCCCTACCTGGGTCGTGAAGTCCCGATGTTCTTCGAGCTCTCGGATGTCCGTTCACCCGAAGTAACGTTGGACACCGGGCGCTTCAGAGTTACCGAGCCATCGGAACTCGACCCCAGGTACCGGGTGGATCATATCGGCCGCGCCCTTCTCCAGTGGTACCACGCACGGGCAATGGAGGCGCTTCCGGAACTGGTGGATCAATGGTGGCCGTTCCTCGGGCGCGGGCCCAAGTCACGAGTGCTGATCGGGAACCAGAAGAGCCGGTGGGGAAGCTGCGGGCCCGACGGGACCCTCAGGTTCAACTGGAGGGTAATGATGCTCGAACCGCGTCTCATCGACTACGTGGTGGTGCACGAACTCGCCCACCTATCGGTCAGGAACCACTCCCCCGACTTCTGGAACCTCGTGAACAAGATGATTCCCGACGCCAAGGAACGGCGTCGGGGACTGAGGGAGATGGCTCGTGGCTTCCGTCTGTAACCCGGTGCCGGTTGCGGCAACGTGTTGCGGGAACTCGACCGCAGTCGATGCCGCCGGAGCGGGCGTCTACCCCGGGACCAGCACCCGGTTCGACGGGTAGGCAGCCATGAACTCCTCGGCTGTCTCGGGTGACCAGGCCTCGCCGAGGGGCAAGGTGAGTTCGAAGGGGGTTGTCTGCTCGCAGGGACGGCCCCGGATGACCAGAAGTGTGGTCCGGCCTGCCGCCTGGCGGAGCACGTAGCTGTACACGGTGGTGTAGGCGGCGTGGTTGCAGACGCCGGAGTCCCCCTGGTCATGGCTCCGTAGCAGGGCGAATACGTCTTCCAGCGTTCCGGCTCTGTCCAGCCGGCGCTGAGCGGACTCCATGCGGGCCTCGGTAGTCCCGGTGTCATCGTTATCCGGGTGGACGCCCAGCTTCGTATGGTGGTTGGCCCTGGCTGTCGCCCGGGTCGGCCGGAGAACCGCCGTCCGCCGGCTTCTGACTTCCACTGCCGCCTGGGTCTCACCGTCGATGAGCACGAGGTTCCCCCACAGGTACGGTCGGGTGGCCACGGTCCTCTCGACCGCGGCTACTCCCGACTCCACGTCGGTCCCCTCCCGCAGAGCGATCTCAACCAGGTCGTCGTAGTTGGCATGGTCCGGCAGGGTGCGCACGTTGGAGTCACAGGCCAGGAGACCGGAGGAGTTTGCGCCGATGGAGAAGCCTGAGAACCGATCGAGGGTGGGATCGGTGCCCAGCCAGGTAGTGATGCCTTCCACACCGAAGACGTCCGGTTCGAGAACGAGGCGGTCGTCGAAGCTGGTGCGACCGAAGTCCTTGTTCTTGAACAGCAGGTAGTCGTCCGGTCCGAGCCTCAGGAATCCGGTGGTGCACATGGCCGTCCCCTCCCTTCGGGTCCGCACCGGCAATTGTAGGAAGCCCTACGGCGGTTGGGTAAGGTTCGCCCATGGCATCCTGCTTTAGGAACCGCGCCGACCGCAGACGCGTCGAGCGCCTCCTTCTCCGCTACGTTGGTACCCGGTCCGTCAATCCCGCCATCGACGGGGGCGGCGGCGAATCCGCACTTGCCGATGTCCTGTTCGCAGATCTGGCGGTGGATGGGTTCGAGCCGGTCCGCGAGGTTGTTCACGCCGGAAGTCGGGACAACATCGTGGCGATCCTGCCCGGTCTCGAAGGCGCGCCGGTGGTCATGTTCCATGCCCACCTCGACACTGTGGGCCTCTCCGGGAAGGCGACGGCTGACCCCGTCTCGTCGGGCGGCAACGTCTACGGGCGGGGTGCGTGCGACACCAAGGGATCCCTGGTATCCATGGTCGAATCGTTACGGCTTCTCCAGGCCATGGATCCGGACAAGCGGGCCACCGTCATGCTGGTCGGGGGCATAGACGAGGAAGTGGCCGGTACGGGCGCCGAGGCCCTGGTGGAGGCACATCCGGAGATCGACATGGCGGTGGTTGGAGAGCCGACCGGTCTCGAGATCGCCACCGCCCACAAGGGAGTGATCCGCTTCGAGATCGCGGCAATCGGCGTTCCCGCCCATTCCTCCAAGCCTCACCTGGGACGCAACGCCATCCACGCCATGTCGCGGGTACTGGACGCTCTCGAGAGGGAGTACATTCCCTCGCTGGATCCGTACGGCCACCGCTTGGTCGGACCCGCCACACTGACCGTCACATCCATCCGGGGAGGGTCCGGCATGAACGTTGTCCCAGCCGAATGCGTGATCGGTCTGGACCGGCGCGTGATACCCGGGGAGGACAATGACGAACTGCTGGCCGAGTTCGACGAGTTGCTGGATCGTACGGTCGGCCTGCATGTGGAACGCCGTGAACCGTTCCTCATGACGGCGGCCTTGGACACGCCTATCGACAGCCCGGTAGTAGAGGCGTTAACCGATGCGCGCGAATCAGTTCTTGGGGATCGTGCCGAGCCCATCGGCGTCACCTACGGCACGGACGCCTCCTGTTTCGGCCCCGCGGGCATCAGTTGCGTGGTCTTCGGGCCCGGAAGCATCGACCAAGCTCATTCCGACGAGGAGTGGGTCGGCATCGAGGAAACTGCCCGCGCTGCGGAAGTCCTTGCTCAGACGGCAGTGAACCTGGCGAGGGCCTGACTGCCCATCCCTCCCCGAGTGCGGGCTGCCCTCGTAGGAGGGTGTGAGCAATCCACCAGCGGCCTGCCAACCGCCGGCATTATTCCTGGGTCGGCGGGCGGCAGGCCCGAGCAATCGTCATTGTTCGGCACCCTCCTAGCCCCGATTCTTGGTGCGGGGCTTTGTGCCGGGGCGGACGCCGTGTCGGATATCTGCTTCTGACCAGGTATAACGGCCCCCTCGATGTACCGCATCGGCCCGACGCGACCTGCACCCTTAGGTGAAGCCCGGCCCGCCCCCCGGCACCGGGGGGCCACCACATCATCGCAGCACCCCCCCCACAAACAGGGCACCTTCAGTATGAGTGAATCAGGGCTAGCTCTCAGGCACGTCGTAGGTCTGGGCTGTCAATGCTCCGTCGACTATGAGGTTGATCCCGCTCACGTACTTCGCCGCATCCGAGGCCAGATACAGGAAGGCCTCGGCTATGTCGATGTCGTCCGCCAGCCGGTTGGCGGGAACCGCCGGGAACCCCTGCTCGCGCCACTTGTCCATTAGTTGCTCGCCGACCAGATCGACTGACTGCTGGGTGTCGGCCGGACCCGGACTGACACAGTTGGCCCTGATCCCGTATGGAGCGCACTCAACCGCGATCGCCCTGGCCAGGGAAACGAGTGCCGCTTTCGACACGCAATATGCAGTGAAGCCCCGGCCGTGACCCAGGGCCACGATCGACGAAGTGAACAGGATCACTCCCCCGCCGGTCTTCTTCATGGCGTTGGCGGCCTCGCGGGCGAGCACGAAGTAGGCATCGAGGTTCACCGACATGATCCGCCGCCAATCCGAGGTCTTCAAGTTGATGAACTGCTCATCCATCCATGCTCCGGCATTGGCTACCAGCACGTCCAGTTTGGGGTCCATTGCGAGGGCCCGCCCCATGGCTTCCTCGCAGTTGTCCATGTTGCCCATGTCCAAGCAGATCTTGTGGGGTGTGGCTCCGCGTGCCTCGATCGACGGGGCTGTCTCATCCAGCCGCTGCTGGTTGTAGTCCACCAGGTAGACGTGGTGAGCGCCTTCCTCTGCGAAACGTTGCGCGGTCCGTCTCCCGAATCCGCTGCCCGCTCCGGTCACGAATACGTTCTTGCCTTCGAACCGTCCCATCCTCAGTCCTTCCATGAAGCGTCCATACCCGGGCCACGGTCTGGTGGGGGAACTATGACGTGTTCCTTCACCACCCAGAACGTTCCGGTCGTCTTGGCGTACCGACCTACATCCTCCCACGCAAGCGCTGCCCGATCGGTGGCTGCGGCCCGATCCCAGGCTTCCTCGTCGTCGTACCACTGTTCGACGAAGGCATCTGTCTCCAGTTCCCCGCCCAGTTTGCGGACGACCTCGGAGACCACATACCCGCGGAGCCCGGGAAGCTTGGCCGATATGGGAGCGTGAACGTCGAACCAGTAGTCGAAGAACTCCTCAGTAGTGAAGTCGTCCCTCTTGTATGCCGTCCCGATGAGCTTGATCACTGTGACCTCCTGTTGGCTCCGTTCAGAATCTATCAACGTATACGCGATTGGGGGGATACGACGCGTCGTTGATCGACCGGCAGGAGATTCCGGGACGGAGACGACTGTGGAGGAGAGTCTGCGATGACTCCGGGGCGGGACTGCTTGCCGGGCCGGTTCCCCATGTGGATCCGGATTGGCGCGGATGGACGGCTTGGCCGGGATATGATGATCCTATGTTCATGGACAGGTCTGCGGTCAACTCCTCGATCCGTCGCCAGGTACCGGTGTTCTTGAACGGTTGGCCACGTTCGGCGAAGAGTCGTCGAGTAAAGGAGTGCAACGCGGTATGGCATCCGGACACGAGCTTGAGAGCGCGCCGGCGGCAGGACAAGACCTCTCGTGAATAATCGCCGCCGCAGCGGTCCGATTGGGAACCGCTTCGCGCATATATTGTTCGCGGTGCTGGCAGCGGCGGTGCTCGTATTCGTCCTGACGCGCGAAGACTCTCCGGAACCCGCTCCGGGTGTCACGACCGTTCCAACCATGGCGGATACAAGTCCCCCGGCCGAACCGGCGGATACGACGAGTTCCCTGGCCGGTGTTGCGACGTCCGCTGAGGTGGTGGAGAACGGTACGAGCACCACTACGTTGGTTGCAGAGCAGTTCGAGGTGCTGAGCCCCGAGGCAGCGGCCTACACCGAGGGCCTGGCCGGCTTCAAGTCCACGCTGCAGACGATGGTCGTGGAGATCAGCGCCGCCAGTTCGGACTGGGACAACCGAGAGCAGACGGATGCCGGCTACGGATCGATCGAAGCGACCCTTGTCGATGTGGTACGAAGGGTTGAGGCGCTCCAGCAGGTGCTTCAGGATCAGGAGGTCCCCGTGCCGGTCCAGGACCGGCATCTGGGACCGGACGGACCTGTCGAGCAGGTGGGTTTGCTGGTCGATCTGGCTGAGGCCGTGCTCGAGGGACTACGCCTCCCCCCGCCCGATGACGGTTCCGCGAGACGAGCGGCTCTGGCTGACTTCATCGACGCCGTCGATGTGTTCAACCGGAGTGTGGACGACCTGATCAGCCATGTGGAGGAGAGCGCATCGGGCCTTGGCCTGACGGTCAAGGTCTCGGCTACAACGACCTCGACACAACCCCGCGAGGAGATCCCGGAAGAGACCACTCCGACCACCCAGCCCCCCAGGCAGTTGTCTTCAGAGGCTTCCTCCTACGTTGTGGGTCTGGTCGGGTTCAAGGGGGTGCTCTCCGATCTCGTGGAGTCCAGCAACACCGCCAACCAAGCCTGGGACAATGCCGAGGAGACCGGCGCCACCTACCGGGGGACCGAGTCAGCTCTCGTTGAGGTGCTGGAACGCATCATGGACTTCCGCAGCGCAGTAGAGGCCCACCGGATTCCCGATTCGCTGGCCACGCGAGGCCGGAGGGTGGTCGAGTTGGCCTCCGCCCTTGTGACACCCGCCGATGCAGTGCTGGACGGGCTCCGCATACCCGCCCCGGAGGACGGCTCGGTACGCCGGGCGGCGCTCGCTGATTTCAACTCGGCGGCAACTGATTTCACCGCGGCTGTGGACGATCTGGTCAGCGACATCGAGGAGAACGCCGAGTCTCTGGGTCTCTTGGAGAACGTCTAGGCCTTCCCTTCTCAACGCACCTCGGTCGTGGCGCAGAACCACGGTGGTAGGGACCGGACACCGGGCCTCTGAACCGGGCGGACTACTACGCGCGGAGGAGGAATACCGTAGCGGGGAGGAAAGGGGCAGACATGGTTGAACGACTCGTGGTCATAGGTGGTGATGCAGCCGGAATGTCGGCGGCGAGCCAGGCGCGCAGGCGTCGGTCACCCGACGAACTGGAGATAGTCGCCCTCGAACGGTCCAGGTGGGTCAGCTACTCGGCGTGCGGCGAGCCCTACTACGTGGCCGGCTACGTCGAGCCCTTGGAACGGTTGCTGGCCCGCACTCCGGAAGACTTTGGACGGATGGGAATCCAGGTAAGGATCCGCCACGAGGCGACGGCCATCAACCTCGGTCGGCGAACCGTTACGGTATCCGATCTCGGGAGTGGAGAACGTAAGGAACTCGGGTTCGACACGCTCATGATCGGCACCGGTGGCCGACCTCTTCGACCACCGATCAACGGGAGCCGCCTGCCCGGTGTCCACGGACTCCACACCCTGGATGACGCGATAGCCCTACGAGCAACAGCCGAGGACGGACCCGGCAACGCGGTCGTGGTGGGCGGAGGCTACGTGGGCTTGGAGGCTGCCGAAGCCTTCCATAGCCGGGGCTGGAGAGTGACCGTGCTCACCTCCGGTCCGGCCGTGCTCGACCGGACCCTGGATCCGGATCTCGGGGCCCAGGTAGTGGCCGCCATGGAGAACATGGGCATTCGGGTGGTCACCGGCACCCGGGTTGAGTGCATCAACGGGACAGAGCAGGTAGTAAGTGTCGGATGCGACGACGAGACCCACCCGGCCGACGTGGTGGTGCTCGGGTTAGGGTTCCGGCCCGAGTCGACGCTGGCCCGCGAAGCAGGCATCGGAATCGGTCCGACCGGTGCCATCTCCGTCGACGACCGGCAACGAACCGACACCGAGGGAGTCTGGGCTGGTGGCGACTGCGCCGAAGCCTCCCATCGCCTCACCGGCCAGCCGGTCAACTTCCACTTGGGCACCGTCGCCAACAAGGCCGGCCGGGTAGCGGGCATCAACATAGGCGGAGGCGACGCCCGGTTTCCCGGTGTTCTAGGGACCGCCATCACCAAGGTGTGCGACCTGGAGATCTCCTCCACGGGACTCCGGCCGTCCGACGCCGCGGCCGCCGGGTACGACGCGGTGGCAGGCGACGCCCAGGGGTCTACCACCGCCGGATACTGGCCCACAGCCTCCGCCATGACGATCAGGGTGGTGGCTGAACGGGCAGGCGGTCGCATACTGGGCGCCCAGATCGTGGGAGGTCCGGGGGCGGGCAAGCGGATAGACGTGTTCGCTACAGCCATCTGGAACGGGATGACGGCCGAGGAACTCGCCTGGGCCGACCTCGCCTATGCCCCACCGTTCTCTGGTGTCTGGGATCTGATCCACATCGCTGCCCGGCGTGCTGCCATCCAGACCTGCTGAGAGTACGTTGGTAGGAATGCGCGACACCGCTTGATCCAACCGGCAACAACAGCCTCAGGAGCACCAGTTTGCCGGTGCACCTGCGCAGGGCCGTTCCAGCAGCAGCCCTGGCCGGTTCCGGCGATACCGCACCATCCTAAGCGACCCCTTCCCCGAACCTGGAGTTGTCCGGTCCTTGGGTTTCTCCATCCGAGGTTGCAGGACGTGGATGTGATTTGGGCGATGCAGGATTGCTCGTCGGGGAACGCTTCTAGGAGGTCGTATCGTAGCATTCGGGTCTCCGGTGGGCTGGATGGGGCTGAGAGTCTCGTACGACTGTGCCGCAGCATGTCACGTTCTCTCTGTCAAATCTCACGGTTTGCCAACCACCACGGCCTCCGCAGAGACCTCTCCACACTCGCAAGAAACTCAGCCCATTCCTCCAACCCCTGCGGATCGAACTGCCGATCAGTAGCCGGAGGATCATACCCAAACCGCACCAGTCGGGGCCGCAACGCCCCGACCTCATCGGAAGCCTCGTCCATCAGATTCCCATACTCAAAGAGGGTTGTTGCCGAAGCCGGATCATGCAGCTTCGCCAGTGTCTGACAGGCTCGGGCTACGCCGACACTGAACAGCCGCCGACGCAAGTACCGGAACAGGGCGATCACAACGCCCAACCCGGCAAGCAGGGCGGAAACAGTCTCCCCCATGTGGCTAGTGGGGACCGGTTGGCATGGCTCATCATCCTACACTTCCTCCATTTCCGGCACCCTGGAAGGTGGGTGCGTCAACTACCAGGTCTCCGATGTGATCGGTGTGGGTCGCTCAGGCGAGACCGAGAGACCTGGCGATGAACGTTGCCATCTGGGCTCGGCTGACCGGCTGGGCGGGACAGTAGGACAGCGGGTTCGACCGGCAGCCGTCGGTCAGCCCGGCTGCGGCTAGGGCGTCTATGGCCACCTCGTGGGGGTTACCGGCGGTATCGGTGAATCCCGCCGACGGCGCCGGGTCGAGGTCGAGGAGACGGACCAGAAAGGACGCCATCTGCGCCCGGGTAACCGGGTCGTCGGGACAGTATCGCAATGGCCGGTCCGTGCATCCTATGGTCACTCGCAGGCTCGCGAGCCGTTCGACATACGGCGCCCACCACGCGTCCGCGTCCACATCCGCGAACCTCGTAGCCTCCACGCCGGACGGTGTCCATCTGTCGTTTGCCCTCACCAGCCACACCGCCATAGTCCACCGTTCGATCGGTTCGTCCGGACAAACGTGGTCAGGCGCACACTCCGTACCCGCCAGGATCCCCCTCGTTTCCAAGGTATCCAGCGCCGCCTCGTGAGTGTTGCCGGGCGTATCGATGAACTTGCGGCAGCGTTCCACACCTGTTCCAGCCTCGTTGGAATAGAGGAACGGGAGGTTCTGCAACGATCCGGGAATGCACAGGCCGGTGCCTCGGAGTTGAAGCATCGAGAGCTTCGTCAGACCGGAGATCTGTTCAGGAATGCGGCCCCTCAAGTCGTTACCGGATAGATCGAGGTGGACGAGTTCCGTCAGACTCCCGATCTCCTCCGGGATCGATCCCGTGAGGCCGTTTCCGAACGGACCGCTGAGATCGATGCCGGTGACCCGCCCTGCGGAGTCGGTGGTCACACCGTGCCACTGGCCGAGCGGGGCGCCGGTCGACCAGCGCCAGGTATTGAACCAGGCGTCGCCACCCGTGCTTTCGAACAGCGCCACCAGCGCCGCCCGGTCTCCCGCATGGTCAGGAATGCCGGATGGCGGGGGCCAGTAGGTGTAGTTGGCGGCGGCATCGAGGAGGGTCCTTCGAAGGCGGTTGCAGTGGCCGAGAAGGATGATGGCGGGGGCATTGGCGATCATCGTGAACGTCAGGACTTCGCCGTTGGCCGCCACCGTTGTGCCGGCCAGCGCGGTCACATCGTTGAGCGTACCCGTCTTGGCTCTCACTGTGTTGAGCGGGTCATCGTTGGCGGAGGATCGGACCGGGCCACAGCTCTTCAGTGTGCCCGTCTCGCCTGCAATTGCGAGGCCGTCCACCAGCGGTGAGCCCGGACCCGACTCCCTGAGCAACTCCGTGACCGCGGCACAGGTGAGGCGATTCGAATAGGACAATCCAGAACCATCGACAACCACCAGTCCCTCCGCCAGCGCTCCCAACCGGTTGTTCAGGATCTCGTGAACGGCGGCCGTGGCAGACGCGCGGTCCGAGCCGAGAGTCCGGCGGCCGATCTCCTTGAGAAGCATCTCCGCGATCGTGTTGTCGGACCGGCTCAGCATGCGAGCCAGGATCTCGGAGACGGGTGGCGACTCGATGGTCCCCAGACTGGACCGTTCGCCCGGCGCAGGCGATACTCCGGACCGGGGTCTCTGCGTTATCACCATTCCCCGCGCCTCGAGGAGGTCATCGAACACCGAGGCCGCATACTGCGACGGGTCCTCCGCCCGAACATACCGGCGCCGGCCGGCGCTCGACAACGCCTCCGAGTACGAGGAAAACCCGCCGTTGAGAAGCAGGGCCGAGAGTGGACCGGCATCGTTGGACGTCACGTAGGAGGTCTTCCAAACCGGGTCGCCGCTTAGCGGATGTCGATCGCCGGTGTAGTCCCGCTCCTTGTCCGGGAACCAGGTTTCGTCTCCCACGAGGCCACCCTCGATACGGGTCACGCCAAGGGCGGCGAGCGATGCGTACACCCGGTCGGCTAACTCGGTTATGTCGGTGTGGGCTACCGGATCATCGTACCGGCCGGCGTAGCGGGGGGTGGACAGTACGGGATCGCCCCGCCCGATCAGGTATATGTCGCCCTTCAGGACACCGCCGGCAATCGATCCGATGGCGTCGCGACCCGCAACTACTTCTGTGGAAAAGACCTCATCGGGGCGGATCACTTCGAGCGCGGCGGCGGCTGTGACCACTTTGGCCAAGGAGGCGGGAACCAGGCTCTCGCGGAAACGCTCCTCGATGAGCGAGTGGTCGTCAAGGGTCGCCGAGACACATGTCGAAGCGGGCGTTTGCCTCAAGGAGAGCACGGCGGAGAGGTCAGCGGCGAGACGGTCGCTCGCTTGGTGGGCGGCCGATGTCAGCCCGTCGTCCGGCGCGCCGTGAACCGCCGAAGGCGGGATAAGCAGTACCAGGACGACCGCCAGTGTCACGGCGGCGCTGCTCCCGACAGGACGGTCGCGCCCGGTCACCCGCGCAGATCCTCTGTCCGCGGTGCGGAGCGCCGACGCGAGTCTCCTCAGCACCTTTCCGGCCCACGCCGCAGTGTGCGGTATAGAAGAGACTCCAGGTCCACCATGCCCGAGGTCGGGGACCGGGGGCCGTACGATCCGCTCAACTTCTGTTGCGGAGTACGGGGAGTGTGACACGCGTCGGGTATGAACGGTTGTGGAGGACCGTCTGGGTTGCGGGCGTCGAGTCCAGTGGGCCGTCGGTGAGAGGTCTGGCGCCCGTGTTCAGGTTGCGGTCCCACTGGGGGAAGTCGGAACTGGCGATGTCGAGGCGGAGGCGGGAGCCGGCCCCGATCCTGGCTCCTACCGGCCCTAGCTCGATCTTGAGTTCGTACACCCTTCCTGGGGTGAGTAGCTTGGGGTCGGCCAGGGACTCCCGGTAGCGGGCCCGCAGGATCCCCTCCTGGAGGTTCACCGACTTTCGCGATTCGTCCACCACGCACAGCCGGGCCGTGAAGTCGGTGTCGACCGCGGTGGTGGCCGCGTAGAGGGTGACCTCGACATCCCCGACCAGTTCGATTCCCTCCTCCAATGGTTCGGACGTGTAAACGAGGATCATCCGGGACACCTCAGCGGTGTGCTGGTCAGCCGGACCCATCGGTGTGATGGTGTCGAAGCAGCAGGAATGGCCGCCCATGGACGGAACCGGAACGCCCGGTTCGTGGATGTAGAGGTCGGGAGGTTCGTCTCCGGGAGGTGTCCGGTCGAGCGTGCCGTCCCCGAACTTGGAGTTGGCCGATCCCTGGGAGTGGATGAACCAGTCCTCCAGGACGGCTTCCCGGGGTGGCCACGAATCGAAGTCCTTCCATCCACCGTCGAGAGTGAAGGCCGTGACCTTGCTGTCGAACACTCCCCTGTCCGTACCTTTCAAGGTCTGGTCGAACCACCGCACGAGCCAGGAGTCGATCTCCATCGTCGACGGACCAACGGAACCCAAGCGGCTGACCGGTGTCCAGGGCATGTGTGCCCAAGGCCCGACCACCAGTTTCTGGCTCTCGCGGGTCCGTCCGTCCTGGCCCGAGTCCGTGATCCCGACGAAGTTCTTCACCGTCCCGCTCAGGAACACGTCGTACCAACCGGCAACATGAAGAGCGGGAACGCGGATGCGGCTGTAGTCCTCGTCGATGCTCCAACGTTTCCAGTAGTCGTCGTAGGTGCAGTGATCGACCCAGTCCTTGAAGTAGGGCGCGTGGGGTACCTGGAGAGGCGGATAGGCCGACACCGGCAGCGACCAGTACCAGGATGGAGCGTCGGCAAGGCCGGCTCCCAGCTGGATGTAGGCGTCCAGGTCACCCTCTCGCTGGGCTGTTTCCATCGCCAGCAACGTGGCCCAGTAACCGATGAAGGCCAGCGCGAAAGCGCCGCCGTTGTAGGTCCATCCGTCGTAGTACTGGGAGGCGGTGAAAGCCGGTGTTATCGAAGCCAGTGACGGCGGACCGCTCACCGCGGCCAGCAGCTGAGTGGCGCCCACGTAGGAGAATCCCATCATGCCTACCCGGCCGTCCGAGCCGGGTAGGCGGGCCGCCCACTCGACCGAGTCGTACCCGTCGTCCATCTCGTGCAGGTACGGGTAGAAGTCTCCCCCGGATGCGTAGCGACCCCGGCAATCCTGGGAGACGACCACGTAGCCCTGGGCAGCGAACCAGGCCGGATGGGCGCTCCCGAAGGTCGGGGTGCCGGAGCGCTTGTCGTAGATGGACCGGATGAGCAGCACCGGGAGGTCAGCGCCGGTGCGGGGCCGGTAGACGTCGGATCGGAGGACGGTCCCATCCCGCATGGTGGCTTCCACATCGCGTTCCACGGTCACATCGAGGCCGGGCATTTCCTCGACTCTCGCTGTGTGGGTCTCACCTTCCGGCATGGCACTCCTCGACAATCGACCGCCGCACCCGGGCGGCTACGGTTTCGGTAGCATTCTGGCGGGATCGGAGCGGACCGCCAACCGCTCGACCCCGACCGGTCTACCCCACCGACTCCCGGCCCGGGGAGGGAGGCACGTTATGAGCGAGTTCAGACAGGACACCTACTACGAGGAGGGTTCCGACGCCGGCGGCATGCCGGGGGCCCATGTCGCGGAGTTTCTCGCAAGCCCGGACAGTACCTGGCTGCTGAAGCTCGCTTTCACCAAGGAAGACGGCTGGCCGATGGTGGTGCCCCTCTGGTACCAGTGGGACGGTGAAGCCTTCTACGTGGTGGGCCGCAAGCGCTCCGCATGGGTGCAAGACCTGATACGCAACCCCCGGTGCGCGATCTGCATCGAGGAACTCGCCCATCCCCGCATCCGGAAGGTACTGGCCCAATGCACCGCCGAGGTGGTGGAGGGACCGGCCAAGGGGGAGGGTTCGCAATGGGTCCCGATAGCCGACGAGATGGCTACCCGTTACACCGGGCCCTCAGGACCCGAGCAACTCAAGGCATCGTGGGACTGGGACCGTTACCTGGTCAGGCTGGTTCCCCGTGATGGCAAGCTGATCACCTGGCAGGGTGCCGACTGGTCCCTACGCTACTTCGATCCCGGCCAGCGTCCCGACCTCGAATCCAAGGCGCGGAGGCGGCAGGCAGCCGGATCGTGAGAGGCTGGTCGGCCCGGGCATCGGAGTTTCCCCGTTCCGAGATCCGGGTGCTGTTCGACCGGGCCGCCGCCCGTCCTGATGCCATCCGGTTGGAAGTGGGCGAGCCCAGCTTCACGACCCCCGAGCACATAGTCGCCGCCGCATTCGAGGCGGCCCGGGCTGGCCACACCGGCTACGGCCCGAACGGGGGCTTGGTCACCCTGCGGGAAATGCTCTCCCAGAAGGTGCAGGACATTGACAGATTCTCTACCCATCCGGACAACATCGTTGTGACGCCGGGCGGCATGAACGCTCTCTTCTCGTGCTACCTGGCGCTGCTCAACCCGGGGGACGAGGTACTGCTTCCCACCCCCGGTTTCCCCAATATGGATGCCATGGTGCGGATGCTCGGAGGTACGCCGGTGTTCTATCCGCTGCTGGCCTCGGACGGTTACCTGCCAGACCCGGAACGGTTGGCAGGGCTCATCGGTGACCGCACCTCGATCCTGTTCATCAATACTCCGTCCAATCCCACCGGGGCTGTGTTCCCGGCTGCACTGATGCGGGATCTGGTGACCCTCTGCAACCGGCATGATCTGTGGCTGCTCTCGGACGAGGTGTACGACGAACTCATTCTCGATGAACAAGCGTTCCATACGTCGCCTGCCCGCTACGACACCTCGGATCGGGTGATAACCGTCTACAGCTTCTCGAAGGTGTACGCCATGACCGGCTGGCGGGTCGGTTACGCGGTGGCGCCCCTACCGGTGGCCGACATGCTGAGAAAGCTGCAGGAACCGCAGGTATCTTGTCCCAGCACCATATCCCAGAAAGCGGCCGAGGCGGCCCTCAGCGGACCGAGAGAACCGATACGCGCCATGCGCGACGCCTACCGTCGGCGGTTCCGGATTGCTACCGCCACCGCGGATGAAGCCGGCCTGTCGTTCGTCGCGCCGGCCGGCGCCATGTACATGCTGGTCGGTGTCGAGACCGGCGACCGCTCCATGCTGCAGTTCGCCCTGGATCTGCTCGACGATCACGGGGTGAGTGTCGCACCCGGCTCGGTGTTCGGCCCCGGAGGGGCAGGCTACGTTCGGATCTCCCTCGCAGCCGGAAGCGAAGCCATCGTCGAGGGTCTCCGACGGCTGGCGGTTGCCTCCAGGATGCCGACCCTGGTGAGAGCATGACCTCTCCGGCCGCCGAAGACCGCATCCTCGCCTACCTGGCCGATCGCAAAGGCGAGATACTCGAGTTCGCAAGGGAACTGATCCGGACGCCCTCGCCCAACCCACCCGGAGACGAGCGAGCCGTGGCGGACCTGGTCACCGAACGCCTGAGGGAGCTGGGCGTGTCCGACATCGAGCGGGTGGGTGCCCGACCCGACCGGCCCAACCTGATCGTGCGCGTGACCGGCGGACTGGCAGGCCCGAAGTTGATGCTGTCGGGGCACCTCGACACCAAGCCGGCAGGGGACCTCGGAGCTTGGGACACTGATCCGTGGGAGCCGGTGTTGCGGGACGGGTGTCTGGTCGGTCTCGGTTCGGGGGACATGAAAGCCGCGGTAGCCGCCATGGGCTACGCAGCCGCAGCTGTCAGGCATGCCGGGTCGTTCGCCGGTGATCTCGTGGTCGTCTTCACGGCCGACGAGGAAGCGGGCTCCGCTCTGGGATCCAAATGGCTGGCTGATAACGGTCTTCTGGATGCTGACGTCGCGGTGATCGGGGAGCCGAGCGGAATCGAAGAGGAGTGGGAGTCGCTCCACCTCGTGTCCCGCGGGGCAGCACTCTTCAAGGTCAAGGTCACCGGAACCCAGATGCACTCGTCGATCTCCGATCGAATCAAGGGCATCAATGCCACGGTCAAGATGGCCCGTCTCATTGATCGTATGGACCGTGACTTGCTCGCCTACCTCACGTTCGATCCTCATCCTCTGTGTCCCACCGGCCCCACCGTGAATGTGGGGGTCATGGCCGAAGCCGGTGTGTTCTACGGTGTCTACCCCGGCAATGCCGAGTTCGCCTGTGACGTCCGGACCCTTCCGGGGATGGAAGAGCGCCAGATGATCGACGACGTGAACAGGTTTCTCACCACGGCGATGGCCGAGGATCCCGACCTGAGAACCGAACTCGTGTGGGAGTTGATGGTGCCGGCAACCGAGATCACCGCCGACGAGCCGATCGTCTCGATCCTGCAGTCCGCCGCCGGTGAGGTCCTCGGTCGCAGGCCGCGCATGGATGCCTTCCCGGGCGCCACCGACGCTCCTCACTTCCAGTTGACCGGCGGCATCCCCTGTGTGGCCGCTTTCGGACCCGGAATGCTCCCTCGCGCCCACTCCCCCAACGAGTTCATGGCTGCGGAGAGCGTTTCGCAGGCCGCCGACATCTACGCTCTTGCCACTATCCGCTACCTAGGAGTGCCGGAATGAGCATCCCGACCGCCGAGCTGTGCGCCCGCTACCGGCGCCTGTACGTGCCCGCAGTGTGCGACGCCCTGTACTGGATGGGTCTCCCGGAACAGGTACTACCCAGCTATCTCCGACCTCTGTTCGCCGACAAACGCATCGCGGGCGTTGCCTACACCATCCGGGGGGAGCCGATCCATCCCCAGATCGGGCGGGACCCGGGTATCGATCGCATCACCTCGTACCTAGAGATGTTCAAGGAACTGGAGCCGGACAACGTTCTGATCTCGGTGAACCGCGATAGCCATGTGGGGCACCTCGGGGAGTTGACCGGCAACTCGGCACAGCGCCACGGCTGCGTGGGGGTGATCCTCGACGGGAACCTGCGAGACATCGAAGGGCTCAGGGATATCGGCCTGCAGGTCTTCTACCGCGATCTCTCACCTCTCAATGCGATCGGCCGCTGGGAGATGGTCGCCTCCCAGGTGCCAGTGACCATTGGCGACGTGACGATCAATCCAGGCGATGTCGTGCTGGCCGAGTTCGACGGCATCCTCGTCATCCCCGCGGCTGACGCCGAGCGCGTGCTCATCCACGCTGAGGAAATCGTCGGTGCCGAGGTGTTGGTTCGGGAGGAGATGCAGGCCGGTGAGTCTCCCCTATCAAGTCTCAACCGGCACGGGTATATCTAATGGTCCTTGCAACACGTAACCAGCGACCAGCGATCAGCGACCTCTTCTGCTTCTCGTCCTTGACGTTGGTGTGACTGTGCTTCCTGATTGCTGGACGGGGTGATGTCGTGACTCACACCCCTTCTCAGGAGAGTGCTCTCGGACCGCTCGAGGCTGGAGTTCGCAATACTCACCTGGACCTCATCCGTGGAGTGGCGGTACTGGGCATCCTGGTGATGAACGTTGTCTCCTACGGTCTCGGTCCTGGCCCCTATTTCAACCTCTCAGCCGGGGGTTCCAGGACCTGGTCGGACTGGGTCATCGGGAGCTTCGGAGAGGTATTCGTGGATCAGAAGTTCATGGGGCTGTTCTCGCTGCTCTTCGGCGCCGGAATCGCGCTCTTCTGTGACCGCGCCTCCGCCAAGACACGCCGACCAAGACTGTTGAGCCTGTGGCGCAACGGTTTGCTCCTAGGGATCGGCTTGCTGCACATGCTGATCTGGGATGGGGACATTCTCGTGGGTTATGCGCTGCTGTCCCCGGTCGTCATCCTCTTGCACAACCGCCGCCCCCGGACCTTGCTTGTCCTGGGCGGGGCTGTGCTGCTGGTCTCCCCCATGGCTGCAGTCCTCTTACAGTCCCGGATACCGGGAGATGGGAGCGGGCTCGGAGGATTCTGGACGGCAGGGGTCGAGTTGGGCCTCGCCGCCGGAGAGTTCATCCTGGTGGACTTCCTGTCACGCGCCGCCGGGATGATGTTGATCGGCGTTGCCCTGTACCGGACCGGGATCGTAACCGGTGATCGCTCGAACGCTTTCTACCGCCGCATGTCGATCATCGGACTCGGGGCCGGCCTACCGCTCGCAGCTGCCGGACTCCTATGGGTGGCAACCGCCGACTTCTCCCCGGGTCTTGCGTTCATCGGGACGATTCCGAACACGTTCGGCACCGTGCCCGCGGTGCTCGGCTACGTCGGCCTGATGGTCCTCTGGAACCGCCGACCCGAGACCCCGATGCGCAGGCGGCTGAGGTCCGTCGGGCGGATGGCGCTCACGAACTACCTGATCCAGACCGTGCTAGGCATTGCAGTGTTGCGGATCCTGCTGCCCCACCTTGATCTCACCCGTACGATGCTGCTGGGATTCGTGGCCGTGGTCTGGGCCTTGCAGCTGTGGTGGTCGAAGTCCTGGCTGGACCGCTTCCGGTACGGGCCTGCCGAGTGGTTGTGGAGGATCGCCACGTACCGCCGTCTGCAAAGACTACGCAGCTGACTCCGGATCCATCGGGGTTCGGGATACGCCGCATCGCGCCACCGGCTACCCGAATTCATCAAGTCGAGCGCTTATCGTCTCCGTGAGCGCCGGGTCTTTCGGCCGATGAGGATCGCCGAACACGGGTGCCGAACACGGGTGATCGACAAGAGGGTTCTCAGTTGCAGCCGGTGTGATCCTGTTGGTGGACTCTCACATCCGGTCGGCGGTGCGGAGTGCTTGTACCAGGTCAGGAGCGGTGGCCACCCCTCTCGGGAACCGGCTTCCGCCTGTGGAGGTGGCAGGGACGCCCAAGAATCCGCATCCCGCACCGGCGGCTGCTTCGGCGTCCCACGTCGAGTCCCCGATCATCACGCTACCGGACGGAGGAACCCCGAGCAGCCGGCATGCCTCGACTATCTGATCCGGAGCCGGCTTGGGACGGAGGTCGGTGCGCCGGGGAACCAGCACGGGGACGTTCACCCGATGGCGCTGCAGAACGGCGCGAGCCGGGCCGTCCGCCAGCAGGGTCACCACCGCTCTCGGCAGGTGGTCCGATTCTGACAGCGCATCCGAGAGACGTGGCATCCGGTAGGATCTCGGTACCGCGCTGCTCTCGTGGATGGCGATCAGGTCCGACACCTGCTGCCAACGGGGATCGCCGCTCAGTGCCACGAGGATGTCCATACATCTCCGCGTAGGCGTGTCCCAGTCTGTTGCGGGGGTAGGTGGATCCTCCCACTTGCCGATGAGACTCTCCACATCCCGCAGGGCAGCCCCGTAATCGGTGTGAGACTGGAGGTCGACGAGGGTACGGTCGAGATCGAACAGGACAGCTCTCACGCGCTCGCCCCGCCCGGCTCGCCCGTGTACTCGCGCTTCACCGGCGAGCCGGGGCTAGGCGAGCACTGAACAATGACGATTGCTCGAGCCTGCCGCCGCCGACCCAAGAAGCATGCCCGGCGTGGCAGGCCGCTGGTGGATTGCTCAGCACCCTCCTACGCCGGAGGGAAACTGAAGATCCTCTTGGGTTTGATCTTCAGGATCACCCGCTCAGAAGTAATCGGGTTCGGGTACTTGTCCACCCCCATGTACTTGTGGGCCAGTTCGTCGATGTGGGAACGGGCTACAGGGCCGGTCACGGTTTCCGCCACCTCGCCTCTCACCTCTACGTACTCGTAAGGGTTGTCGGGATTCATGATCAGTACGGTGGCGGCGGGATTGGCCATCATGTTCCTGTACTTCGGCCGGTGTACCTCGGTGTTGATGAGAATGTGCTCGTCGTCGGCATCCACCCACATCACATGAACCTGGGGGGTGCCGTCGGGCATGAGGGTTGCCAACGATGCGAAGTTCGCGCCCCTCGCCAGTCCGAGTGTTTTCTTGTCGAGCATCGTTACCTCCACCGAATGGTCTGAATGAGCCTGCCGCCCGCCGTCTTGATGCATGGCGGACCGGTCCGGCAAGCCCCGATCCTGATCCGAAACAACCTTGGTAGCAAAACGGGCCGTAGGGGGACACGTTGGCGAGTGTTAGGAGGGTGCTGAACAGTGACGATTGCTCAGGCCTGCCAGCCGCCGACCCAGGAGTTTGCACGGATTGGCAGGCGGCAGGTGGATTGCCGAACACCCTCCCCGACCGCGGAGAACCGGCTGTGGTCGGCCTGCCCTCGGCTGCCACCGCCACAGTCATGCCAGGATTCAACCCTAAGAGGACGGGGTTGCCCGAGACCTTCCTATGCGATCCGTCAGTCGGCAGGCTTGGCAACCGGGGTCTATCACAAGACTCGCTTCTGCCGACGGTCGACAACCGGTGGATGGGCGAGCCACGTAGGTCTCGTTCTTGAGTACCCTTCCGGGCCATGGACTTCGAGAGCGCCAGGGACTTCATCGCAACCAACCACCGCAGCATCCTGCTCACATATCGCTCCGACGGGAGTCCGCAGATGTCGCCAATCGTCGCCGGAGTCGATGACGACGGGCACGTAGTCGTGTCGAGCCGTGAGACGGCCTACAAGGTGAAGAACCTGGTCCGCGACCCTCGGGCTTCTCTGTGCATGTTCACCGATGGATTCTTCGGCGGATGGGTCCAGATCGACGGCACTGCCGAGATCGTCGGACTTCCCGAAGCCATGGAGATTCTGGTCGACTACTACCGCCGGCTCTCTGGGGAGCATCCGGACTGGGACGAATACCGAGCCGCGATGCGGAATGAGCGCCGCGTGGCGATCATGATCTCGATCGAGCGAGCCGGTCCCACCAAGTTCGGATAGGTAGGCACCGGGGAGGAGTTGATCGGGGCCTGTGCGCTCTCGAGGACCCACCCCTCGCGCCGCCGCGAGGATAGAACCGGCGATTGGCAGGCCGTTGTTGGATTGCTCCGCACCCTCCTACGCTGACATGTCCCGGACCAGGTTGTAGATGGCAGTCCAGTCCAAGCGTCCCATTCCCCGGTCGCTTGCTGATTCGTAGAACGGGAGAGCCGATGTCCCCATGGATCGGGAAGATCCTGAGTCTGCACCCAACTGCAGGGCCAGGTGCAGGTCCTTGAGGGCCAGATCGACCATGAAGCCCGGCTCGAGATCGCCGGCCAGGACCTTGGCAGGGTAGGTGGTGGCGAGATGGCCGCGTCCGGCCGTGGTGCCCATCAGCACCTCGATGGCTTTGTCCCGGTCGAGTCCGGCACCTTCGGCGATGGAGAGCGCCTCGGCAACCACAATGTTCGACACGATGGACAGGTAGTTGTTCACCAGCTTGGTCCTAATCCCGGTTCCGCGGGGGCCGCAGTGGATGATCGTGTCCCCCATGCACTCCAGGAGCGGACGGGCCCTGCCGACGTCCGCTGCTTCACCACCGACCATGATCAGGAGTGTCCCGTTCTCGGCCTCCTTGGAGGTGCGGCCGACAGGAGCGTCCATCAGGGTCTTGCCAAGGTCTTCGAGTCGCCGGGCGGTGGCGTCGAAGCGGGCGGGGAGCCCGGTACTCATGTCGATGAGCAACGAATCGGGATCCAGGGAAGCGGCCACACCCTCGGGTCCGAAGACCGCCTCGGCCACGTGCTCACCGGTTGGCAGCATCGTTACCACGAAGGCGGCACCCTCGGCGGCCTGCCCGGCGGAGTCAACCGTCGAAGCGCCGTGACACCTCATCACATCCAGCGCGGCAGGGCTCACATCGAATGCCCGGACCTCGTAGCCCCCTCTTATGACGTTGAGGGCCATGGGCATGCCCATGACGCCTACTCCGATGAATCCGACCGTAGCCATCCCGCTCCCTCCGTCCTGAGTGTCGAATGCCGGCTGCCTGCGCCGGTTGGCACGCCGGTGCCGGTCGGGTGTAGTTTCATCGTTCGATGACATCGCCGCCAGATACGGATCAGATCGCGATAGCCGGTGGCGAGTTCCTGATGGGATCCGACCACCATTACCCGGAGGAATACCCGACCCGCAGGGTGCAGATCGCCTCGTTCCGCATCGACGCCTACCCGGTCACCAACCGCAGGTTCGCAGAGTTCGTGGATGCCACCGGGTACATGACCATCGCAGAGCGGCCTCTCGATCCCCGCCTATTCGCCGGTGCTAGGCCTGAAGACCTCGTACCGGGCTCACTGGTGTTCCTGATGACGGAAGGGCCGGTGGATCTGGGTGAGTTCCGCAACTGGTGGAAGTGGGTGCCGGGAGCCACCTGGCGCCGACCGTTGGGACCGGGCTCCTCGCTAGCCGGTATGGATGACCATCCCGTGGTCCATGTCGCCTACCCGGACGCGGTTGCCTTCGCTCGTTGGGCCGGCATGCGCCTTCCGTCGGAGTCAGAATGGGAATACGCCGCCCGGGGCGGTCTCGACGGCGCCGTGTTCGAGTGGGGCGACGAGGACTACCAGGAGAAGGCGCCTCGCATCAACACCTGGCAGGGACGCTTCCCGTACGAGAACACGGAACTCGACGGCTGGACCCGCACCAGCCCGGTCGGCTATTACGAACCGAACGGGTACGGGCTCCACGACATGACCGGCAACGTGTGGGAGTGGACCTCCACCCGCTACTACGAGCCTTCTGCCCGGGGAGCCGCGCAGCGGTGCTGTGGCCCTCCCAAGGGGGAGACCCTTGCCCGCGCCCGGGAAAGTGGCCCCTTCCCGTCCCGGACCATCCGGGGTGGATCGCACCTGTGCACCGTCCAGTACTGCTTCCGATACCGGCCGGCGGCTCGCCAAACCCCCACCAACCGAACCCCACCCCCACCCCGCCGACTCCACCCCACCTACCCCCCGCCCCGCCCCCCCACCCCCCCCCCGCCGCCCCCCCCCCACCCCAAAACGATCGATACCTCAGCCAGCCATCTCGGCTTCCGCTGCGTGGCGCGAGACCGATCTTGACCAGTGGGGAAGGAACCGGCAAAGAACCCCTGCGACCGGGCCAGATCCGGCTGGAAATGGTCTATCGCGACGGACGCCAACGGTATTCCGGTTGGTTGGGCCACCGACGGCGCCAACCGGGATGACAGCATCCTGTTCGAACCCACCCTCGAAGCTGTCATCGACCGTGGTCTCCTGTTCGACGTCGAGACCCTCCTAGACCGGGGCTATGACCCGAGTTTGGCGGGTTGTGGGGGTTTGGTGATGGGGAAAGGCCGCTGACCTGGGGTTTCTTGGTGTAGGACACCGTTCAGGCGCGAAAGTGTAGGGGCGACATAATGGTTGGTTGCCCTGTTATGCGGTGGTATCATGCTGGGCATGTTCGTGAAAACGACCCGCCGTCGCAGGGGCGACAAGGTGTACGAGTATCTGTCGTTGGTGGAGTCCGTCCGCAACGGTTCGAAGGTCGGGCATCGGACCCTTCTACGCTTGGGGGAGGTGACCGCTCTGCGCGAGTCCGGCCAGCTGGAACGGATCGTGGCCGCCCTGGAGCGTCATCTACGCCGCGAACGTGTCGACGTCGGCTCGTTGGCAGCCGAGGGGGCGCCCGGTGTGGGGGCGGTAGCAGCGGTATGGGCGGTGTGGCAGCGTCTGGGCCTTGGGGATTGGTTCGCTGCGGTCGGCGCGAAGCGGGGCGCGAAGGCCCTGGAGCATGCGGTGTTCGCGATGGTGGCCAACCGGTTGGTGGCGCCGTGCTCGAAGCGGCGGCTGGTGGAGTGGACGGTTTCTGATGTGGTCATGCCCGATGGCTGGTCGGCTCCGTCACCCGATCAGTACTACCGGGCTTTGGATGCGGTCGCCGCCGTCAAAGACGAGACCGAAACACATCTGTATGCCCGGTTGTGCGACTTGGCGAACCTGGACTTGCGGCTGGTGTGCTACGACCTGACTTCCACGTATTTCGAGGGTTCGACCCGGCCCTCGGGGCGTTTCGGGTCCCGGGCGTTCGGGTATTCGCGGGACCACCGCTCGGATCGGCCCCAGATAGTGATCGGCCTGTTGTGCACCTCAGACGGGATCCCTGTGGCGCATCATGTGTTCTCGGGGAACACCAACGACGCCACCACCCTTCCGGCCGTTCTCGCCGACTTGGCGGAGCGGTTCGCGGTGGGTCGTATCTGTGTGGTCGCCGACCGGGGCCTGATCTCAGCAGCCAACGTCGACGCGGTCACCGAAGCCGGGTTCGACCACCTATTGGCCACACGACTACGCCGCGACCGCATCAGCGCCGAAGCCCTCCAAGCCATCAACGAAGACACCGCCTGGGTCGACATCCCCCAGTACAGCTGCCGCGCCGCTGACATCTTCCTCGCAGACGGGACCCGCACGGTTGTCGTCGAATCCGACGCCCGCGTCCGGCGTGACACCGCTCGCACAGCGCAGATCGTCGCCGCCACCGAGACCAAGCTCAGCGCGTTGGAGGACCGCGTCCGCGCCGGGCGGGTCAAAGACCCCGCCAAAATAGGGGCAGCCGCCCAACGTATCCTCGCCACTGTTGGCGCCGGCCGGCTATTCGACACAGAAATCGGAGAAGGCCACATCCTCTACCACTACAACGAAGACGCCCACACATACGAAGAACTCCTCGCCGGCCCCAACGTGCTAGCTACCAGCCTCACACCCAACCAAGCCACCACCGCTCAAGTCGTCGGCTACTACCGCCAACT
>MKWU01001021.1_pt1 | contig 51116 bp, 42 predicted proteins | sample 809101 | NCBI WGS metagenome assembly MKWU01 (sample SAMN05860141, study PRJNA318959) | sponge metagenome | host: Aplysina aerophoba | place: Slovenia: Piran, Adriatic Sea, Gulf of Piran | collected 2013-05-07 | reverse complement strand
CTCCGAGGGTCACGGACGCGACCTTCTATCCCCTGTGCGGGCCGGTTCCGGACAGTATGAACCCTGCCACGGTCCGCTCGACGTCAGACTATCTACCATTGTGCAACGAGCCTGTGACAGATACAGCCCGCTCGTAGCGTTAGTCGGTTCCGGTTCGGCTCATCAAGCCCGGAACGCAAGCGAAACAGAGATACAGGACACTAGGACGGTGCTGAACAATGACGATTGCTCGGGCCTGCCGCCCGCCGGCCCAGGAATTATGCCGGCGGTTGGCAGGCCGCCGGTGGATTGCTCAGCACCCTCCTAGGATATCGCCGGCCTCTCATGTCCGCCCCTTATCGGTCTGATTGGCTTCGCCGGACCGCGCACACCCGGACAAGGGAGCGTACGGGGCTTTGCCGGGCTTCCTCCCGTACTGCCCTCGCCAGACGGTGCGTGGACACGGTGGGACTCTCGGCCCTACCGCCATGGTTCCCCTGCCATGTCGCACTCCCCTGCTGCGGTCACCCAACGGATAGGGATCCGCTACCGCGTCTGTACCCCCCCGGACTCGCCAGCTCTGCACAGGTCCAACCGGGTTGCTGGGTTTGACGAGCAGTCCGGCCCGATTCCTCGATTGATGTGTATCCGGAGTACGACCGTAACGACCGAACCTTGCAGGTAACCAAGAATGCCGGTACCTGCATCAGTGATCCAGCCTCAATCGTCTTCAGGTTGATGTACCACCTTGCCACCCGAACCTGTGGATTCCCTGAGAAGGGAGTGATGAGTCCCTGAGAAAACGCCGGGATGGAGCCGCCCTCTCGGAGGCGGCACTGGGAAGACCGTTCATCCTGCTCGTAAGCCGCCACGGAAGCGCGATGGACCGTCATGGTCGATCTGGCAGGCGCGATCCGTCTGCTCAGAGGGAATCCTGCATCCACCACCGGTCCGCTACGAAGGTGACTGTTGCAACTGAGTCAGCGTGTTCAGCGGTATCTGGATTGTGGTACCACTGGGATAGTTGTTGTGAAGGGATGGTAACCCCGACAGATGGAGTGCCAGTCGACAGATACGTCGGCGCGAGGCCGATGAGTTGGGGGCGCTTCGACGTGGCTACGGAGAATGCCTTGCGGATGGAGGCATGGGGATCGGCCTCGGCGGGCTTGCCAGCGGAATCCTGCTGGCCGCTCTTGGCTTGAACTGACCTCGGCTCGGTTGGCGGCGATCAGGACTGTGATCTGACCTCGATAAACCCTGCGGACGTGAAGTCGGCGTCGAATGCCAGCGCCTCGGTGATCCTCTCGCGACGCATGATCTCGAAGCTAGTGGCGTCCACGTAGGAGTATGAACGCGCTCCGTGACGGCTCAGCCACAACCAGGCTTGCTCATCGATCGCCTCGTTCACGACCGCCACACTCACCCGCTGCGACTGGTGGACGCTGGTAACGAACCGTAACGCCGGTCCGTGACCTGCCCTCCGTCGCAGCCAGGTCCATGTCTCCCCCATCACCAGGTTTGATGTACGCAGCGGCCCGCCGTGGCTCTTCCATATATCGACCGCGTGGGTGTGGCGGCAATCCCTCGGTACCTGTAGGGCCACCCAGAACGAAGTGTCCACGAACCTCACTCGTCGAGCCCGTAGACCACCGAGTCGATATCGTCATCGGGATCAACGTCGAGCCAACCGATCAACTCGTCGATTGGATCCGAGGTCGCACCGATGACTTCAGCGAGCGAGACGCGCACCGCGTCCCTGACCAGCGAAGAGCGGGAAACGCCCCGCTGCGCAGCTTCCGCGGTCAAGGCATCATCAAGGTTCTCATCTATATATAGCTGTATACGCCGCATAAATGTAGTATACATCATGGCTGGATGGCAAGGCTCCATCACACTGCTGCTGATGCCGGAACACCGTCCTCCATCGCGACGGAAACACGTAGCCATCGGCGGCTCCTGGCTAGATCGACCGCATCCTCAAGCCGGGAGAGCGGTACGGGTGGGCTGACGAGATCCCGGAAAGGCAAGACATCGGCGAATCGCGAAAGGAACTCGATCGCCTCTTCGAGGTGGCGTGGGCCATAGTTGTGAACACCCCGCAGAGTCAGGCACTTTCGAATGATCACCTCGGCGTTCACCGTGAGCGCCGAGTCCGGATGGACGAGACCGACGAGACTGTAGAAACCACCGTTTCGGAGCATCTGAACACCTTGCGGGACAACCTCTCTCGCACCGGCGCACTCGAACACCGCGTCGACGCCCAGGGGATGGCGGTCCAGGATCCGCGCGACCGGATCGGCCTCTTCGCGGCCGTCGAGGGGAGTTCCGCCTAACTCCTCGATCCACGGGAAGCGGCCGTGATCGATCTCGGTACAGTACACGTGCGCGACGCCCCGAGCCCGCAGCAGCGCGCATCCGTAGACTCCGAGCAGTCCACCGCCCTGGACGACCGCACTGTTCGGCACAGCGCTCCCGGAAGGGAGGATCTGAGAAACCGCGTTGACCATGGTCGCCAAGGAACAGTTGGCCGGTGCGACGACGGCGTCGGCGAGGGTCGGCGGAACAGCGACGGCATGGGTTCCGGCGCGGAGCACGATGTGCGATGCATAGCAGCCATTCAGACCCGTGCCGTCGGAGATCGATGCATGACCGTACTTGAATACCTGCTCGCACTTCTGCCGCAAGCCATAGTCTGAACAGGGGCGGCACCTTCCGCAGGAATCGGCGATCGACCAGGTGATTCTGTCCCCGGCGGTCAGGGTCCGGCCGGCGCCGGCGCGTACGACCCGGCCGACGGCCTCGTGGCCCAGCACGCTGGGGACCACCTCGGACCGAGTCCCGTCGATCGTGTGGAGGTCGGACCCGCAGACTGTCGCGAGATCGATGGCAACGAGGACTTCGCCGGGACTCAAGTCGAAATCGAGGTCCCGTCGCTCAAGAGAGAACGGCTGACCCGGACCATGGAAGATCTGCCGCTGCGCCGTCATCATGACGTAATCGTCGGTCCTAGGAGTGTGCTGAGCAATCCACCAGCGGCCTGCCAACCGCCGGCATTATTCCTGGGATGGCCGGGCGGCAGGCCCGAGCAATCGTCACTGTTCAGCACCCTCCTAGCGCTGCACGGTCTACCAGGGCAGCGAGAATGTCTTCACGTTGGTCATGTACCGCATCGCCTCGATCACTCCCTCCTTGATGCCGAGGCCCGAGTCCTTGAGTCCACCGAATGGCGTACTCTCGATGCGGTATCCCGGCACCTCGTTGACGTTGACCGTGCCGGTCCGGACGCGCTTGACCGTCTCCAGAGCGCGCTCCAGGTCGTTGGTAACGACTCCGCACGAGAGGCCGTAGGGCGTGGAGTTCGCCAGTTCGATCGCGTCGCCGAGGTCCCTCACCTCGAGGATCGGCGCGAGAGGCCCGAACGATTCCGTCCGCACCATGTCGACGTCGCGCGGCACGTCAGTGATCACGGTAGGCGGCATGACAGCGGCCTGATTCTCACCGCCGGTCAGAACCCGCGCCCCGGCGGCCACAGCTTCTCGCACACGGCGTGTGAGGTCGACGGCCGCAGCCTCGTCGATGACCGTTCCGATGCGGGTATCGAAATCAGCGGGGTCGCCGACGGTGTATTCCCGTGTCTTCTCAACCAACCGAGCCGTGAACTCCTCGATGACGTCGGTGTGAACCAGCAGCCGCTTGACGGCCGTGCAACGCTGTCCGGAGTTGCGGTAACAGCCCTCCGCGGCGAGGGTCACAGCGCGCGCTAGGTCAGCGTCTTCGAGCACGATCAGCGGTGAGTTGCCGCCCAGTTCCAGGCAGAGCTTCTTGTAGCCCGCGATCCGAGCAATCCGCTTGCCGACCGGTACGCTCCCCGTGAAGCTCACGAGCTCGATGCGCTCATCTCTGATCAGAGGCTCGACCACCGACTCGATCGGCCCGACGAGGACGCTGAGCATCCAACCAGGAAGTCCTGACTCGTACAGCAACTCGGCGAACTTCAGCGCGGATAAGGGCGTCTTCTCCGAGGGCTTGAGGATAACGGGCGCGCCACAGGCGATCGCCGGCGCCAGCTTGTGGGCGACCTGGTTGAGAGGGTGATTGAACGGTGTTATCGCCGCGACGCTTCGAAGGGGCTCCCGCGTCGTGAATGTCTTGCGGGCCTTTGCCTTGCGGCGAGATATCGCCCGAAAACACTTGGCCATCGTCTCGCAATGCCTCCATCCCGGCGAAAAGCAGGACATCCTGGGCACGCCCCACCTCGTAGCGCGTATCGCGTACACAGAGCCCGGTCTCCCTACGGATCAGATCCGAGAACTCATCAGCACGCGCGGCCAGCAGCCGACGGGCTGTGTAGAGTATCTCCGCCCGCTGGTGGCGGGTCAGCGGGTCGCCGCCCTTCATCATGACATCGATAGCGCGCTCGAGATCGTCGCGCCCGGCAACGGCGACCTGGCCGACGAGCGATCCATCGAATGGGTAGCGGATGTCGAGTCGCTCCCGTGCCTCTACGGGCTTGCCTCCAACGAGGCACGGCCAGAGCTTAGGTTGCGTCATTCCTGTCCCGCTGTTCCCGTCACGACGTCGGTGCCATTGCAGACGAAATCGAAGATGTCGAAGTTGCGCGGATCACCCAGCGCCTTCATCCGGTATTCGGCCGACAACGGCTCCGAGACAACCATCGGTACCATCTCTTCGTACCGTGAGCCGTGGGAACGGAGGGGCCGGTCCAATCCACTGAGGTCATGATCGGCCGGCGTACGACCGAGGACCACATCGCGGGTGGCGAGGACGTAGATGTCGCCGACATGCTCCGGATCAAGTTCGAGCTTGCGAGCCGCGAGCTGGCGCGGATACACCTCGGACACACCGTCGAGGTCCGCAATCCAGGCGATGACCGCCGCTCTGTCCAACCCGCTCGGCAGATAGACCGTCGCGGCGCCACCCAACGCACCGTGATGGACAACGTATGGATCCGTAATCGGACAGACCACACGGATGCCGTCTCCGAACCGGGCTACGAGTTCGGTCTCCAGGTAGAGAACCTGCGGCCGGCCCGCGCCGTCGTGCTTGCCGTTCATACCGTGATCGGCGGTGATGCCGACGACAGCACCCAACTCCAGCATACGCCCGATCTCGTGATCGAGTTGCTCGTAGAACTCCACGACCGGCTCTTCCTCGGGGGAGAACTTGTGCTGGAGGTAGTCCGTCAACGACAAGAAGAGGAAGTCGGCCTTGCCGCCGGCAATCATCGCTGCACCCGCTCGCAGTACGAACACACTCGCCGCTCCCGAGTAGATCGAAGGCTTGGATTCGTCCACCATCGACTCGACATCTTCGATCCCGTGCGTCGGCAGCCGTGCTTCGTCGGCCTTCTCGGTTGAGAACGCGATCCCCCTCAACCCACTCGACAGAAACGCCCGTAGCTTGTCCTTGGCCGTGACGAATGCCACCCGGCGACCCGATTCGGCCGCCGCCGCGAGAATCGTCGGGGCCCTGAGATACCTGGTCGAGTTCGTCATCACTTCCCGGCCGGTGTCCGGATCAATGAAAAAGTTCCCGCAGATACCGGTCTTCGACGGTGGCAAACCCGTGCAGATGGAGGCATTGTTCACGTTGGTGAACGTCGGCAGGGCCGCCCGCACCAAGCCACGGTAGCCTCGGGCCGACATAGCGGTGATATGAGGCACGCGCCCACGACACATCGCGGCGGTGAGGTACTCGTCCGCGCCGCCGTCGATGCAGATGACCACGACGGGACGAGCCGGGACACGGTAGTAGCGATCGTTGACGGTGAACTCGGCAGCGGCGTTCAGCACCCCTTGTAGTCCCTCAGGCTTCCGTCCGGATTGATCAGCGCCGGGCGGTTGTGGGGCACGGGTGGAAACTTCGAGAACGCCTCTTCATTGAGTCCGATGCCGATACCGGTCCTGTCGGGCAGGAGCAGGTAACCCCCCTCTCGTGTCAGGGGCTGGTTCGACAAGTTCCGCTCTTGCCACTGGCATCGTCCGGCGGACACTCCTGAACACTATCCACGCTAGGTCTTGGGAAAGTTGTACTGGAACACGCCACCGGTCCGGATCATCTCGGCCGCGATTCCGTCGGCATGCTGGATGAAACGGTTGAGCATGGCGTTGATCTGATCCGGCACATCCTGTAGGGCCTTGTGGCCGGCCCCAACCGGTTTCCCGATCACCACCTGCGGGCACAACTCACGAAGCAGATCCAGATCGAGGTGGGGTTGGCCACAATCGATGTACAGGTAGGGACATCTGACCGCGGAGAGGACAGGGCCCGCGTCGAAGGCCATCATCCCCTTCCAACCGTTGAGGATCACATGGTCAGGGACCTCGGCCAGCCGCTCCGCGATCGTGCCCACCCGGGATGGGTCATCGGTGGGCAGGTAGGAAGCCATCAGGAATCTCCGCAAGGTCTCGCGGTAGTCCTGATCTGCGGTCATCAGGTGGTCGAAGGGCCCGTGATGCCGGTCATGCCATCCGGGGATGTTGCTGGGCGAATCCAGACTCGCGATGGCGCCCACAAGATCCGGGTGGCGCGCCGCCGCGGAAATGATCACCTGCCCGCCCATACTCTGGCCGACCAGCACAGGCTTCTCCAGCCCCAGATGCCGGATCAATGCGGCCACATCGTCGCCGTGACCCTCCATCGTGTAGATCTCATCGGGCTTGTCGCTCTCGCCATGACCACGCAGATCAACCGCCACACAGCGATGGTTGGGAGAGAAATACTCCTCCTGAAAGCCGAAACCTGTCCGGTTTCCGAATCCGCCGTGGATGAAGACGATGGCCGGATCGCCGGCGCCCACTTCGTGATAGGCGATGCGTACTCCGTCGGATGTGGTGAACCAATCAGTCATGGGCGGGAGCCTAGTGGTCAGAGGTCAGAGGTGAACCACGGCGGGCAACGGACAACGGACAACTAGACCTTCGGGAAGTTGTACTGGAGCCGTAGGTAGTTCCCCTCGACGTTTCACGCAGTTGCCCTCATTCCGTAGGAGTTGCATTGTCCCAGGTCACAGCGCTTTTGGCGGAATCTGGTGTGTCATGTTGTTTCAGTGGTGGTCACGGAGTTGCAGTCGAAAAGGTATACCATTTGTGACACTGAACCGCCCCGGTTTCCCCGGAGACTCGATTAGTTGGGAGATAATGGAGTCATGGGTAGACCGATCACATATTCACCGGAGGTCCGGTAGCGGGCTGTCCGGATGGTGTTGGAACACCGGGGGGAGCATCGTTCTGACAGGGACGGATGTTCTGTTCGATCGCGGAGAAGTTCGGGTGTTCGTCCGAGACGTTGCGCAAGTGGGCACGACAGGCTGAGACGGATCAGGGGTTGCGGCCTGGGTTGAACTCGGATCAGCTTGCTGAGCTGCGGGAGTTGCGCCGGGAGAACCGTGAGTTGCGGCGGGCGAATGAGATCTTGCGGAAAGCGTCTGTGTACTTCGCGCAGGCAGAGGTGTTCGACCGCGGATGGCGCAGATGACCGCCTTCATCGATACCCATAAGGAGTCTTCGCGACCACCCCCGACCAGGGGTAATGGTAGGGGTTCCACAAGCTTGTCTCCTCCTCAGCCGGAATCTGTCACCTCTTCTCAGTCGCTGCGAATCGGTGTTTCGCCCGTATCCCGAGCCCCTGCTCACCGTTCGTCCGCCGACTCGGCCACTCCCCGCGTTCCAATATGTGGTCAAAGGCGGCCCAACGCTGCGAAGCCATCCTGTGCGAAAACATTTTGGTGCGGAGCATCCCCGCCACGTTCAACCCTTCAACGGCTATGGCGTCGTAGCTGCTGACCAGATGATGCGCCAGCCGGACCTGGTGCGTGTAGGGCTCGCCGCCTGCGCTGCGTAGAACACCGTACCGCTATCCCGAGCCGATGGTCGAAAGGGTCCGGAGTCGGCTAGATAGACTTCATCTCGCCGATATCCCACTCGGCCATTTCCAACCCCGATAATTCATTGGTGGGGGTTTGACGGAGGGAGAGGAGCCGCTCCGCGATGATGGGTCTGGGGTGACGGGCTCCTGTGCTGCGACCTGACGGGGTGGCGGCGGGCTACGGGTGGTGGTTTGCGGGATTATCAGTGCAGGTCAGCCCATATCTGTTCGAGAGCGTATCGGGCTGATACAGGTGTCGGACCGAGTGGGTTGGCGCGGTCTATCCACTCCAACGCTTCGTCGAGCGTATCGAAGTCGGCTGCCCTAACCAGAACCGGAAGGTCCGCTAGGTCTACGGGACGGCCGGAGATCGCCTTCATGGCCATCACGTACCGGGCGCCTGCTCCGTAGATGGTCAGGTTGGTCCCTTCGTATATGGGGGTGGGGGAAGCGTCGGCCTGGGGGGAGAGAGTCGATATCTTGGAAGCGTCGTTGAGCCAATCAGGCCGCACATTCTGTGTAGCGGCGACCGCTGTGATCCCTTCCCGTAATTCGTCGGTGAAACCTTCCGAAATAGCGTCCACGTCGTTGGTAAGCCGGGAGGGATTCCACTGCAGGGCGATAGCAGCACCGCCCACTACCAGCATCTGGTAGTGGGCGGCTCTTCTCGCAGCGAGCCACAGGTCCAACTCTTCGAACAGGCCGATTAGCTGTCCTTTGGTCAGTCCCCGTTCAGACATATGTCAGTCCCAGGGCAGCCACCAGTCGTCGGTTCCTTTGTCCAGCATCCGGGGATGAATATGAACCCGATGGTAGTTGGACAGCGGATGTGACCTGCGTTTGAGCCACTCCGCATATTTCGGCATGTAGTCAGGAACGAACAACGCGACATCTGTCGGAGCGCGATGCTCGAACACCCAGCCGGGTATAGGAATCCCGGCCCGTTCCGCGAGCGCGTGAACGACCACTGCGATAGCCGGCAGCAGCACAGGGTCGTCCCCGTCGTAGACAGGCGGCTCGGCGACCAGCCGAGCTTGGTCGTCTGACAGGTTCCAGTCGACGATGAACTGCAGCAGCGGATACCTGTATGACCCCCGGGGGTCGGGTACGACCATCAGAGGCGGCAGGTCAGCGGCGGTCAGATCCTTCCGGGTGACGACCCGCCGTGGCACATAGTCCCCAGGACGTGGCTGATAGTTCCGTACCGCTTCTTTTGTTGTCATAGCCATCCGTCCATTTCCCCTGATTGTACCGTTCCCTCAAACACACCCGACGAGTCCACGCCCTCCGAGCAACCGACAAGCCCAACACAGACAGCGGCCAACCACGCTCGAACACCACACCAGCATCCGCATCAACCCAACGCCCGGGCCAGTCCACACCCACCCGGGCGCCCTCATAAACCAACCCCCTACCGCTCATCTTTGACGGGAGCCCGCCCGTCCAATCAACCGCGTCCGGAACCGACCGTTGCGGCCGCCGCACCCCCGTAACCACAGCCACACACCCCCACGCGCCGGCCAAACACACCCGAACACCCCTGAAACAGGCCCAAGATCCCGCCAACAGCCCTAACCCGCGAACTCAACACCCCGTAACACGCGAAGACCCCCATAAGAAGGACTACGGGGTCGAACCTGTTCTGTGCTGAGTTGCCGATCGCCCCGCGCAGGGACAAAGAGGACCGACGCTTCAACCGCGCGCCCGCTGGACCAGGTCGTACAACTCGTCGCCGGTCGTTGGCCGGTCCACACCAAGGAGAACCGGTATCGTAACTCCGTCACCACGCCCAGAACCCGAGCGTATTTGCTCGCCACCCGCTAGTGACACCGAGAGTGACACCGCCCAGGTCAGCATCGTCGGAAATGCCTATCTACCAGGCTAAATGGTGGCATCCGCCAAGTTGTACTGGAACACGCCGCCTGTACGGACCATCTCCGCCGCGATTCCATCCGCATGATGGATGAAACGGTTGAGCATGGCGTTGATCTGATCCGGCACGTCCTGAAGGGCCTTGTGGCCAGCCCCTACCGTCTTGCCTATCACGACCTGGGGGCACAGTTCTCTGAGCAGTTCCAGGTCGACGTCGGGCTGGCCACAGTCGATATACAGGTAGGGGCACCGGACACCGCGCAGGGTCTCCGTCGGGTCGTACTCCCGCTTCCCCAGCCAGCTGTTGAGGATTACATGGTCGGGAACATGGGACAGTCGTTCCGCCATCCCCCCAAGCCGGGAAGGGTCGTCGGTGGGCAGGTAGGCGGCGCTGAGGAAGGCGATGAGCGTCTCCCGGAACGGACCGTCCTTCGTCATCAGGTGGTCGTAGGGACCGTGAAAGCGCTGGTGCCACCCCGGAATGTTGCTGGGCGAGTCCAGGCTGGCGATCGCGCCCACCAGATCCGGGTAGTGGGCGGCGGCCGCGATGACCACCTGCCCGCCCATGCTCTGGCCGACAAGCACCGGCTTCTCAAGGCCCAGATGCCGGATCAACTCGGCTACGTCGTGTCCATGCTGGTCCATGGTGTAGAGCTCATCGGGCTTGTCGCTCTCGCCATGGCCACGCAGATCAACCGCTATACACCGGTGGTTCGGCGAGAAGTACTCCTCCTGGAATCCGAAGCCTCGTCGGTTGCTGTAGGCGCCGTGGATGAAGACGATGGCCGGATCGCCCGCGCCCACCTCGTGGTAGGCAATACGTACCCCGCCGGATGTAGTGAACCAATCAGTCATGGGCGAGAGGATAGTGGTCAGTGGTCGGAGGAAGCTGTGTACTCCCTCGCGGCAGCGGGCACCCGACTTAGTTACGATATGCGAGGATATCGCGACCGATCAGGGGTCGACCTTGCCGGACATTCTCATAAGAGGCGTTCCCGACCATATAGTCGCCAACCTAGAGACGAACGCAAACCGCGCCGGTCTCTCAAGAACGGAGTACATCCGACGGTTGCTGGAACGTGAGCACCGCAGCGTCCAGTACGCCGTGACGGTGGACTCGTTGCGCCGTTTCCGAGCGATCTTCAGCGATCTGGAGGACCCAGGAGTGATCAGTTCAGCTTGGTCTTGACGACCTGGCTGATCGATAAGTCGGCTCTTGTTCGGTTGGCTTGTAGCCCCGCTTGCCTGGTCGCTTGGTACGGATTGTGACCGTCGACTAACCCTCAGCCGCTAATCGGGAAAGTTGTACTGGAACCTGCGGTACGTCCCCTCGACGTTTCACGCAGTTGCCCTCATTCCGTAAGAGTTGGATTGTCTCAGGTCACGGCGCTTTTGGCGGAATCTGGAGTGTCATGTTGTTTCAGTGGTGGTAGCGGAGTTGCAGTGGAACAGCACCATTTGTGACAGAAACCGGGGCGGCTCAATTGGCCGGAAGGGTCTTTCCCGGGCCCTGTCTGGTTTGCTAGGCACGGAAGCCTATCGCCGATTCTGGGCCGAACCGATGAAGACAACGCTCCGACGCTCGGGGCCGGTCAACAAGGGGAGTGAGCCGCACCCCGATCCCTTACTGGAGCTGCCCGAGTCCGATTCGTTGCGCGCTACAGAGAGACAGAGACCGACTGACGCGCTCGACCAGCTGCGATATCATTGGCCATAACCGCTAGGAGGCCAACGACTGCCTGCCATCACCCGTGACGCTCTCTCAGCCCTCGAGGCTGCTCTGACGGCACTCGGAGACAACGCCGGGCGCCGAACCGACGGGCTCTGGCTGGAAGAACTAACCGTGGATGTGGCGACGCATATCCGTGATTGGAACGTGGACGGCTGTTGGCGTTGGGAAGACTGGCCCGACCGTGAAAGGGTGCTGCCTGGATCTTCCCCTCTCGATCACGGCATCGACCTTGTAGCCCGACGCCGCGACGGAGCTTGGATCGCTATCCAAGCCAAATCCCGCCGGCTTGACGAATCAGGTCAAGGCAGGCCGGTCACGGCACGCGAACTAGCCACGTTTTTCAGCCTCTCGGCGAACCGCGACGTGTGGGCCGAACGATGGGTGACCGTCAACGGCGCGTTCGGCCTCAGTGGACACGCTCCCGATCATGCGGCGGCGGCGGGCGTTCCGTTGAAAGTGGTGAACGTGGCGCAGGCGGTCGAGTCGCAACGCGCCGCGTTCGACGCAGCCGACACCGAAGCGTGTCCGCACTGCGACACCCCGAACAGCGGCGGCGGGGATCCGGAACAGGCTCCGATACAGACCCGCTCATGTATGCAGCGGGAAGCGGTCGCGACAGCGGTGGAACGTCTCCGAGCCAACGAAATGGCCGACGAAGACAACATTCCACGGGGGGAAGCGCGTGGGCGCATCATCCTACCCTGCGGCACAGGCAAAACCCGCATAGCGTTGCGTATCGTCGAAGAACTGGCGTTCCCCGGTGAACTGTCAGTGGTGCTGTGCCCTTCGGTAGCGCTGGTCGCGCAGATTCGAAGAGAGTTCCTTCAGCACACCAACCGGACGCTTCGGGTGATGGCTGTGTGCTCAGACAAGGGCGTAGCCGCCAACGAGGAACGGGTCGCCAACAGCGACGACGCCACCGTCGACCGGGGACTGGCCACCACCGAAGAGATCAGAGGCTGCCCGGTCACCACCGACCCCGACGAGATCGCCGACTGGATACGGCAACGGCGTGACGGCACAGCCGCTGCCGCGGTGAGTGTGATCTTCGGCACCTACCAGTCGGCGCGTCGTGTCTCCGAAGCTCTCAGAGTGGCCGACGCCGCCGACGGGTTCAAGGTGCTGATCTGCGACGAAGCGCACCGCACCGCGGGGATACGCCGCCGCAGGCGAACCACCGCGGTGGAGGACCGGCTGCGTGAGTTCACGTTATGCCACGACCGTGACGCGTTCCCCGCCACATACCGTGTCTACCAGACGGCCACACCGCGGACTTACGGCGACGCCGCTCCCACCCGCGCAGAGTTTGTGGTACGCGAGATGCACGACCAGGACACCTTCGGGGTTGAACTGTTCCGACGGTCGTATATAGACGCTGTCCGGAACGGCTGGCTATCGGACTATCGGATCGTCGCGATGGCTGTGGGCGGGGAAGAAGCGACCGCCATCGCGAACGAACTGGTCCGCGAAGCCGACGAGGAGGCCAAGCGCGAAGCCGAAGCCGCCGCTGCTCGGGGGATAACAGCGCAGCGTCGTGCCAGACGGGCAGCCGCTCGTCTGCCGACCACAGGCGACTACCTGAAGGGAATGGCGTTCGCTTTGGCGATGGGTGGGGCGGCGCGTGACGTGTCGGGGGGTCCGCTTCGGCTGTCTTCCTGTATCGGGTTCCTGAACACCATCGCACGCAGCCGAACAATGACCAAAGTGCTGCAATCCGAAGCGGTGCGGGAATGGGTCGCTGAACAGGCCGACAGCCCCGCAGCCGTCTACCGGTTGGAGCATCTGGACGCGTCGTCTCCTGTGGCTGCCCGCGACGAAGCGAAACGCCGGCTCGCTGCCGGCAGCGGCGCCGAACCGCACGGCGTCTTCAACGTGGGCATCTTCGGGGAGGGAACCGACTCCCCCACTCTCTCGGCGGTAGCGTTCCTAGAACCCCGGAAATCGCCGATAGACGTGGTGCAAGCTGTCGGCCGGGCGATGCGCCGCGCGGAGGGCAAAGAACTCGGATACATCGTCGTCCCGGTTGTGATCCCGGCGGGCGAGAACGCCGAACAGCATCTCGCCCGCAGCGACAGACACGAGGGATGGCAGGAGTTGGGGGCCATCCTGCTGGCGTTACGGGCCCACGACAGCCGCATCGAAGACGAGTTGGCGAAGATTCTGACCATCCAACTCCCAGCAGAGCCGCCACCGCAGGAGACTTTGAGGCTGCGGACCGCTGTCGCTCTCGGCAGGTCCCACAGGACTTCTCTGGAGTACGCGACTGTGACAGGCAGCAGAGAACACGCGGAAGATCTTCTCCGCGCCGCGATAGAAGAAGACCGGCGCCTGTTGGATTACGACAACACGGAACCCCTCGACGAAGGGTTGTGGCAAGACCCTGCGGACGAACCGACGGCGATCATCGTCCACGCCGAACGCCCCGACGGGAGCACCATCACACGCGGGGACACGGTTCCCCGCCGCCCGCCAACAAGGGCGTTCCCGCTCGGCCGGGTCAACGCGCGGCAAACCAAGCGCCGTGCTGTCCAGGTGTCGAGGGGGCAGCGTGGGCGGGACGTTCCCGACCCCGCCGAGCGGGAACGGCAGCGCGCTGAGCGAGCGGCCGCGAGACAGGCCGCGTACGAAGGTCACATCCAGGGGATGCTGCTGGACCTGACGGGGACACTGGGTGACTCCATAACCATGAACCTGCTGGAGAAGTCCGGGCTGACTAGCAACAGGGTGCAGCGGGACCTGAACCTGCTGGACGCTACCGTCAGCGAAGCTGCCCGATACATTCACGACGAGTCAGCACTCGCCGCCGCGTTGGACACCCACTTCCTACTCGATGACCTGTCCGAGCCGAAGAGGGGCCGACCCCGAGCGGACGGAGCGACCACCGCCGCGTTGTTGTGGATGAACGCCGCGATGCTTCACCAACGTATCCACGCGGGCGGATGGCTCGGACGCACACCTGTACACGCCCTCGCCGACATCAAAGCCTCTCCGCGACCCGAAGACGGGTTCACGACTTCGTGGAACGCGATCACCCGACAGGACTTCCTGCCTGTCATCGAACCCGCAGTCGAAGCGTTAGACGCGGCCCGGTACACGGGCCGGCTCGGCGGGTTACGCCGCGCGTTGCGGCACATAGCCGCCGAAGCCGAACAGATCGCCGAAACCTACGCCGACATGGGCGTAGACCACGCGGGGGCGCTGTTCAACAAAGTGATGGGCGACCAGTCATCCGACGGAGCGTTCTTCACCCGCCCGGTCGCGGCGACCATTACGGCGCGTCTCGCGTTCTACGCGGTAGACCCGGACAACACGCTGGACTGGTCGAACCCGAATGTGTGGCGGCAGCACAAGACCGTCGATTTGGCGTGCGGGTCGGGAACGCTGCTTACCGCCGCGATGACGGAGATGAAACGCCGCGCCACGGTTCACGGCGCGGACCGGAACCGTCTAGCACAGTTACAGAAAGTCGCTGTCGAGGAGACGCTGAAAGGCTTGGACTTCAACGAAGTGTCGCTTCAGCTGGCAGCGACGCAGCTGATGTCGGGCAACACCGACGTGAAGTACCGGCGGATGGGTCTGCATCGGATGCCCTACGGCCCGCAGCCAGACGGGTCCGTCGCTGTGGGGACGTTGGAACTGTTCGGACGGCAAGACATCGTGAACGCGGGCCGCCTGTTCGACGACGCCGCCACATCAACCAGGATCAGAACCGGCGCAGAACACAGCAGCACGTTGGAAGGCCCTGAAATGGACAAGGCCGTCGAAGCCGTCACCGACGCCCGCATCGTCATAATGAACCCACCGTTCACGAACCGCTCAAAGATGGGTCAGAAGTTCCCCAAGCACATCCAGCAGGCGCTCCGCCGCCGTCTTGACACCTTGGAAGGGTTCCTCGAAACCGCCGACCGCCGCCTTAGCGAGTTCTTAGACAAGAACTCGCTAAGGCCGCGATTCGCGGCCCTAGCGGACCTGTGTCTGAACCGCGAGCAGGGAGTGTTCGCGACGGTGATACCGACCATCGCTCTCACCAACCCGTCGGGGCTGCCAGAGCGGCTGGAACTCGCCGAACGGTTCCACATACACACGATCCTCACACACATGGGCGTGGCGGATGTCAACTTCAGTCAGAGCACACACCGCGAAATGAACGAGAGCATCGTCCTGATGCGCCGACACATGGGCCCCCCCCCCCCCCAGAAACGCGCATCATCAGCTTGGACCGGTTCCCGACCGACGACACCGACACCGCGAGACTGTTCGCAGCAGTCGAAACCGTCGACGCGGCAGGTGTGCTCGCGGACGGCTGGGGCGAAGTGTCCGAATGGCCCGCCGAACGCATCCGGGCCGGTGACTGGACTGCCAGCCGTTGGCGGTCGCCAGCCCTCGCTAAAGCCGGCGCCCACTTCGCGGAACACGACTCCCTCTCACCGATGGGCAGAGAGAGAGAAGTCCGGATCCACAAGACCGAACCGACACTCAGCGCCGGATACCGCCGGGTGGGGAAGGCGAGCAGAGGGGACAAGTGATGGTCCACGCGACGCTGCAGATCCTGTACAGCGACTACCGCAAGCGACAGCCCGCGGCGACCGGGGGCGGTGGAAAGTGACCGCCACCGGACAGTCCATGCGAGACGACTACACACGGCCGAGCACCAGTCGTGACGCGTTTCCGGTGCTGGCATCCAAGGGTGCCGACGGCCAGCAACGGCTCGAAGCCGTACCCGACCAGTATTGGAAATGGAAACAGCCTGGCGAGCCGCCGATTCTCAAGAAGGCCGGGCATCTGCTGGTGACGATGGGGCAAAACAATTCAGCGGCACGTCTCACAGCTGTCGCTTCCGATGAGCGCTATGTCGGACAGGGATGGATGCCCGTCACCGGACTGGGGACAACGCAGGCGAAAGCCGCCGCGGTGTTCCTGAACTCCACTCCCGGACGCCTGCTGGTCATGCGACATCCAGGCAAGTCATTGGGCTTTCCGTTCTACAACCCTGCCACTTGGCGGGCGCTGCCGATACCGGACCTCGACGACCCCCGCATCGTGTCCCCGCTCGCTGCCTGCTGGGAAGCGACCCACCGCGAGACAGTCCCGCAGTTCCGCGACGGCTACACAGATATCCGCCGCCGCTGGGACATCGTGGTGTGCGACACGTTGGGTTGGGACATCGACCAGGTAGCAGAACTCGGGGAGCTGCTGGCGAGGGAACCGACCGTCCGGGGCGTTGCGTACGGTCAGTGGAAAGCGTAACCACAGCCGTGTGGGACTTGCTAGCGGGACACGAGCCGACTGGTGGTACCCGACCCCGCCCCCTACATTGTCAGGGCTGCTCCTAGCCCCACCCCGACCCGCAGATGCGGCCCCTCAACTTCAGCCGGCTGCCCGCGACAACCGACGGGCCGCGGATGACGAAACGAGAATGGTTGACTCTCGTAACGCGGGGCCGCTGCATGGCCTGCGACGAAGCGGCGCCTGATGAGGAACTAGCGGTCGATCACGTCATCCCGAAGGCAAGGAGGCGTCCCGGTGTCTGTGTAACTGTCAGCTGCTCTGCCAGGCGTGCAACAACTTGAAGAACACGGTTCCGCGGGATCATCGGGATGACTTCGTGACGGATCGTCTCAGGAGCGGCTGCGAGTGTAGGTCTCAGAACTGTCGAACCTGCGCATGGTGGCATAACGGCGGGCAAGTTGGTACATCGCTCAATGAGTGGTTGGCGTTCCTGTTGGCGATCACTGAAATTCCCCGGAGTCGATCATCCCGCCCCGAGGTGGTCCAGGGCGGCCAGCATCGGATAGGACCAGAACCCAGAATCGGCGCGTACGCTCAGCGGACCCCGGGCCCCGGCCCGCCGGATACGACCTACTGTTTCTTTCGCGAAATGCACCACACCCCGCTGCGATGCTCCTGCCCGCAGGCGGGCTCCGACCACCTCCCCGGTGTCCGCCCGGAACGCCAACAGCGGGTGATAACCCAACTCTTTGGTGTAACCGAAAAGCGGCCCCCCTGTTTGGTCTTGCCCGACACCGGACAGATCGTCGAGTCCAGATCAACGGTCACAGGTCCCTTACCGGGACCCGCACCCGCCCGCCACGCACGGCCCAACACCACAGTCAGCACCTTCTCTAACTGGCGTACATGACCCCAAGTGAACGAACGCAGAAAGGTTCCCACTGTGGAAGGGGCCATCACCGTATGGGGCAACACCCGCTGCGTGGACCCGGCCCGGAGCCGATCCACATGGTCAATATGAGATGCCCCCACCAGCATCGCGGACACCAACGTGCACACCTTACGACCCGGGTTCGCGCCACCCACCCGACCATCCAAGGACACCACCGAATCCACCAAATCTTCCAAACCCAGGCGACTCATCAACGTCCCGGCCGCTAACAACCCGGCGTCGGCTACCAGCCCCTCATCGTCGAAAACCACCTCATACCGGTCGATATTCTGCAATACTCCACTCACAGGAAGCGCCTCCAGACTCCGGGCCAAGCCACTTGCTTCCAACGGTTATTGTCCCAGATCAGAGGCACTTTCCGCGTCTATTCCCCGGAGCCTCCACCGGTGGATCCAGGCTTAGCCGAAATATGAGGAGTCAGTCTCCCTCGGCGCCCCGGGTCGTTGGTGGTAAAATCTTACATGTGGTACCTGTGGGGTCTCTATGACAGGGTTGATCGGCGATGACCGGCCCCATGGGGTGGCTGCGCAGGTTTGGGGGTTGATAGCGATGGACGGATCCGGAAGGTCTTCGATACGCTTCCTAGAGGAACGGCGACAGGAGATACTAGGGGTCGTTCGGTCACATCGGGGGAAGGAAGTGCATGTCTTCGGCTCCGTAGTGCGGGGCGACGACGGACCAGACAGCGACATCGACTTTCTGGTAACGCTCGAAAAGGAAGGTAGCCTCTTCGACCTGATCCGTATCCGGAGCGCGCTTGCAGAACTGCTGGGCCGCGAGGTTGATGTCATAAGCATGGACGGGCTGCTCCGAGAATTGGATGGGAGATCCCCCTCTCGGCGCGAGAACATCCTCGGTGAGGCAGTGCCGCTATGACGTCGAGCAGAGACTACGGTTACATGGAGGACATCATTCAATTCGGTAACGAGGTACGCCAGATCGCGGGGCTGGGTCGGGAGGTCTACCTTGGGGACCGCGTTCTTAGCGCGACGGGCTATGGAACGGTGCTTGCAGAACATCGGAGAAGCAGCCACACACTTAAGTGGGCCTGTCAGGAGTGGTTATCCGGACATACCGTGGTCTGACACTGTTGGGTTAAGGAATGTGTTAGCCAAAGCGCGTGACACGTCGCGAAACTCGAAGCCCGGAGGAAGCGAGAGCGTGGCGTCCAGCGGCGCCCACGGTGGGGGAACCGGGTCGATATCGCCGTACGAGGGTCCGTCAGGCAACTGATCGTCGCTCAGCGCAGGATGGAGCCCAAGAAACCCGAGCGTCGCGAGCAAGCTCGCCCGTCCGTGGGGGCCGCGTCGGGGATGAGCTCCTCAATGCGGCTCGCGAGTTCAGCGCCCCAGTGATCTAGCTCTGTTAGACGAATTGTCGTGGTAGCGATCTGAGCTGCGCCGTGGACATACATCAACAGATTGCCTGCATCCTCAAGTCGTGCCGGATCGCTCTCCTGCTTCGACTCATCGAGAAACGCGCGTGCGACTTGATCGACAGGCAGCATGTCCCCTCTACCGCGCAGTGTTGCGACGACAATCTCGTATCGTGCCCGTTGCCGGACGTGGCCCGACAATTCGGAGTTCGCCAACAACTCGCGCATGTGACCCAACCAGAAGGGAAGGTCGCTGCGAGCAGCTTCGCGAAACACTGATTCACGAAGCCCTGCCCTCAGGTCCAAGAACGTGCCGAGGGTCGGGGTCAGCACAGGGTCATCGCGCCACTCGCTTCTGAGCTTGAGGTAGCCGTCTGGGAGATCCACATCGTCGCGTGGTGCGGCTGGCCGGACCTCCGCCGGCAACGAAAGGAAACGCTCGGCTATCCAGAAGCCCTCCGGCGAGGCGAGCAACTCAGTGATGGACTCAGAGTCGTGGAACTCCAAGCGAACGTTGTGTTCTTCCTGAACGTCGTCCTGGAGTCTGTGGCGTGCGCCTACCGCCCAGGTCAGCATCGTCGGAAATGCCTATCTACCAGGCTAAATAGCGGCACCCGCCAAGTTGTACCGGAACACCCCGCCGGTCCGGACCATCTCGGCGGCGATTTCGTCGGCGTGGTTGATGAAGCGGTTCAGCATCGCGTTGATCTGGTCAGGTACGTCCTGCAATGCCTTGTGGCCGGCCCCTACTGTCTTGCCGATCACCACTTGCGGGCACAATTCGCGGAGCAGGTCCAAGTCGAGGTCGGGCTGGCCACAATCGATGTAGAGGTATGGACATGTCATCTGACGGAGAGTCTCGGTCGGGTCATAGGCGCTCATTGCCTGCCAGGCACGGACGATCACATGGTCGGGTATCCCGGCCAGCCGCTCCTCCAGCCCTGCGACGTGGGACGGGTCGTCGGTGGGCAGGTAGGCCCCCCGTAGGAACATGTGGACGGTCTCCCGGTAGGGACCGTCAAAGGTCATCAGGTGGTCGAAGGGTTCGTGGAAGCGCCGCTGCCAGCGAGGAATGTTGCTGGGCGAATCCAGGCTCGCCACGGCGGCGACCAACTCGGGATGGCGGGCAGCAACCGAGATGACCACCTGCCCACCCATGCTGTGTCCCACGAGGATGGAACGCCCCAGGCCGAGTTGGCGGATCACTTCGGCCACGTCGTCGGCGTACCCGGCCATCGAATAGGCCTCGTCTGGCTTGTCGCTGTCGCCGTTGCCTCGCAAATCCACGGCCACGCAGCGATGGCCGGGCGAGAAGTACTCCTCCTGGAACCCGAACCCCATCCGGCTGCCGTATATCCCGTGGACGAACACGATAGAGGGATCTCCGCCCCCCACTTGGTGGTAGGCGATACGGACACCATCCGGAACAGTTACGAAGGAAGGCACGGTCATCAGGACCCGCCCAGGAACTCCAGGAGCGTTGAAGCTGCTTGCTCCACCTGGGATTCGGTGATCTGGGGGAAGCAGGGCAGACCGATCATCCGTGATGCGGTCTCCTCCGCCACGGGCAGTGATCCGGGCCCGAGCCCCATCCGGCGGAAGGCAGGATGCAGGTGAAGAGGCGGGTTGTAGTAGAGACGGCTGGCGACTCCCCGTGCGGCCAGATACTCCCGGGCCCGGTCGCGCGACTCGGCGGGGACCATCGCGTTGTAAGCGAAGTAGACGTGGCGCGCCCAAGCCGCCTCGAAGACGGGTGTCACCGGCGTGCCGGCGAAGATCTGGCGGTAGAGAGCGGCAGCCCGCCGGCGTCCGGCGATCCGGTCCTCCAAGGTGTGCAGCTTGGCGTCGAGCACTGCCGCCTGCAGGGTGTCCAAGCGCTGATTGAAGCCTTCCTCAAGCACCTCCCAACCGGTCCCTCCGGTCAGGTCTTTTCCGGACAGCTTCATGCCGGGGGCGTGACCGTAATTGCGCAGCACCCGGATCCGGTGTGCGAGTTCGGGATCGTTGGTGACCACCATCCCCCCGTCGCCGTAGCCACCTAGGATCTTCCCGGGTGCGACGCTGAAGCACCCGAGAGGCCCGAAGCTTCCGGTCCTTCGGCCCCTGTACTCGCCGCCCACGGCCAGGGCGGAGTCCTCGAGGACTATGAGCCCGTGCCGCTCCGCGATCTCGCAGATCGGATCCATGTCTGCGGGATGGCCGAACAGATGAACCGGAATGATCACCCTGGTACGCGGCGTGATCTTGCCTTCCAGTTTCTCAGGATCCATCGTGAAGGTGTCCCCGGTGGTGTCCGCCAGCACCACATTCGCTCCCGCGTGGCTCACCGCCGATGCGGTGGGATTGTCGGTGTTGGGGACGGTGATGACCTCGTCCTCCGGACCCAGGTTCAGGACGGCCAGGGCGAGGTGGAGGGCGGCGGTACCGGATCCCACTCCCAGGGCGAACCTGGCGCCGACGTAGTCGGCAAACGCCTGCTCGAAAGCTTCCAGTTCGTCGCCCAGGACATAGTTACCGCTGGCCAGCACCCGTGCTACGGCCCCGTCGATCTCGGTCTTCATCGACCGGTACTCCATGGCCAGATCGCTCATCGGTACTACCAAGGTACGCTCCTCCGTCAGCTTGTCGCTCAGCGGGAATCCTACCCCGGTCCACGCCGCCGAAACCTGGAATGCCGGTGTCCGCCGCGTAGGCCGACCGCGGCACAAGATGGAACGTTTGCTGCCGAAGGTATCCGTCATCATTCGCGTGGCTCTTCTATTGACGGTCGCGGTAGCCGCGAACCGACAATCCCGCTATCCTGAAAGCAGGTGATCTGATGGCCTTGCACGACCCTCCACATCCGGGACAGATATTGAGGTATGACTGCCTCGATCCGTTAGGCCTTACCGTTGCGCGGGCAGCCGCGGGACTAGGAGTGAGCAAGGACGCTCTGTCCGGTGTGCTCGACGGTAGTTCCCGTGTATCGGTGGACATGGCCTTCCGGTTGGCGGAGGCGTTCGGCTCCACCCCTGAGACCTGGCTGGGGATGCAGATGGCATACGACCTCTGGCAGGCGCGCCACGACGGTCGGCGACTCGAGGTCGAGAGCTTCGTACGACCGCTGGCTGTCTAGGACGGTGCTGAACAATGACGATTGCTGGGACCTGCCCCCCGGCCGGCCCAGGAATCACGCCGCCGATCGGCAGGCCGCTGGTGGATTGCTCAGCACCCTTCTAGCCGGTCCTCTACGACAACCCGATGTTCTGCCATGGCGGCCACAAGACGATCGTCGGTAACGATACCCAGTAATCCTCTCTACTGACATATCTAGTATCGTCAGAGCGACACACAACTGAGACTGTCGGCAAGCGCGTAACCGGATTCCGCAGTTAGGTACCGGAACTGCTCAAGCCGGGGTCTCGGCTCGACCCGGCGTCAATGTCAGTCCGGAACCACGACGGTGCGCAGAGCCGAACCCGTTTCCAGGTTCTCGAACCCCTTCTCCATCTCCGAGAGAGGGATGGTGTGGGTGACCATGGAGTCCAGATCAAGGCTCCCCGCCTGGTATAGCGAGTCCAGCACCGGGAAGTCCTGGGCCGGTATCCCTTCGCCTCCGTGGGTGGTCATCAGCGTCGACGTGTTCCTGAAGAACGTCGACGGATCCAGGTTGGTCACCGACCCGACTGGGGGTACTCCGATCATGGTGACGACTCCCCCGTAGGACAGCATCGATAGGGCCTGCTGCAACGTCACGCCCATTCCCACCGCCTCGAACGAGAAGTCGACCCCTTCGCCGCCGGTTATAGCTCGTACCGCCTCCACGGCGTCTACTTCCGCCGAGTTGACCGCGTGGGTAGCACCCATGGACATCGCCCACTCGAGTTTGAGGTCGGAGATGTCCACAGCGATCACCTTTGACGCGTTGGCCATCCTGGCGCCTTGAACGGTGGAGAGACCGATTCCCCCGCAACCGATCACCGCGGTGGTGGCGCCGGGCCACACCTTCGCGGTGTGGAAGACGGCGCCGGTGCCGGTCATGACCGCACATCCGAGTAGCGAGGCGGAGGTCATAGGCATCGTGTCGCTCACATGGAAGGTCGCCCCGGCATCCACGGCGATCCTTTCGGCGTACATCCCCAGGCCCATGGGTACGTCCACGGTGGAGCCGTCGGACGCCAACGAGACCTCCGGAGCGCGTGGGGACGAGGAGTTGCACCGCCGCGGGTCGTTGCGACGGCACATCGAGCAGGACCCACACGGTACGCGGCATCCCACCGCCACCCGGTCACCTTCTTTGAGGCGGGTCACTCCCCTGCCCACCTGCTCCACTACCCCGGCTCCTTCGTGGCCAAGCAGCATGGGATAACGGGGCTGCCGACCCGATTGCAGCCCCTTCGACACCTTGTAGTCGGTGCGGCACACCCCGGCTGCTTCCACCCTGAGAATTACTTCCCCGTCCCGGGGAGGGCCGATCTCGATGTCGGTGACCTCGACCCGGCCCGGCTCCCCCACCAGGGCCGCTCGGCTATGCATCCAGATCGACCAGTTTGTCTTGGTCGTAGGTAAGCCGCTCGCCGCCGTCGGGAGTTACACGGACGTTGTCGGAAACGCAGATGCCACCCACCGCAAGGGCCTCGGCCGGATCGTCGAAAGTGATCTGGGGATGGAGGTTGATGACCATGTTCGTTTCCATGATCCGTTCCTTGCCGGGAACCCAGGGCGGCTCGTGGGAGTCGAGCCCGATGCCGTGGGCCGTGTAGGCGACCGAATCCTCTCCACCCTGCCCGTACTTGCGGTGGACGCGGTTGCGGGCCGCGATGACCTCCTCCGAGGAGTCCCCCGTCTTCATAGCCTCTATGCAGGCGTCGAGGGTCTCGATGCGGGTGTCCCAGTACCGGAGGATCTGGTCGGATGGACGACCGAAACAGTAGGTCCTGCGCACCTCCACCCAGTAGCCGGAGGGACCACCCCACTCGAGGTCGATGCAGAGCACGTCGTCCCGTTCGATCTCGGCGTCCATCCCGAAGGTGTAGGCCCGGTACGGCTGGCGGCTCATCTGCGCGATCCCGTCGAGGCACCCGTGCTGGCGGACCAGGCGATGAGCCTCCGCGAGCACATCCCGCTCGTTGGCGCCGGGCCGGATGTGACCCTCGAGACCGGCGAATACCCGGCGGATGATCCGGGAGGTCTCCCGCAGGTTCTCCAACTCCTCGGGGCTCTTGACGGACTTGATGTCGTCGAAGATGTCGGTGGCGTCCACCAGCGTGGCCGTCCGCCCGAAAGTCTTCTGGAAGGCCATGTAGTGGGCTGCGGAAGTGATGTCGGCCAGCCCCACGATCCCGATGGTTCCGTTGGAGATGCCGTGGTCGGAGAGGATCCCGGCGATCTCCACTTCCGGTGTCTGCGTAGCCCGATAGTCCTGGATCCAGTTGACCAGCGCCACCCTCGACAGACCCCACAGCGGATCGCCTATGAAGGTGGGTTCCCCCTTCTGAGGCAGGACCACCATCCCCCAGCCGGCCCATTGGAATATGTCGCTCACGTACTGGACCCGGCCCCGCACGAATTCGTCACCGCGGCTGCAGATGATCATGGCGTCGATTCCTGCGCCGGCCATTGCCTCGCGCATCACTCGGTGCCGTCGTTCCCGCTCGTCAGGCGAGGAGATGTGGGTCAGCTTGCCTTCAGCCATGCGAGTACCAACTCCTTTCAGCTGGTGGGCGTCGGGATCGACGCAGGACGGTGCATGGAATAGGTTTCTGGATTCTCCAGTTCCTTGCAGATCTCGTCGGTGGTCCGGGAAGCGATGAAGCCCCCGTCGGTCATCCGTACCAGTGCGTTCTCATGGAGTTCCCTGGTCGACGAGGTGCAGGCATCCGACACCAGGGACACCGCGTATCCCCGGTCGGCTGCGTCCCGGGCGGAAAGTTCCACACAACCCTCGGTGACGATGCCGGTGAATACGAGATGGGTGATCCCCATCCTCTTGAGAACGTTGTCGATGGCGCTGGAGTTGAACACGCTCGAAGATGTCTTAGAGAAGATCATCTCGTCGCCCTGCGCGGCCACCTCCGGAAGGAGTTCATCGTCAAAGGGCTCGCGAGGTACCGGTTCGAGTTCCGCGGACGGCATGAAGGCCTTACCGGCATCCCGACCGTTGGAAGTCCGGTAGGCGACCCGGACGTGGATGACCTCCTCCCCCGCATCGCGGAAGGCGTCCTGGCAGCGGCGTACGTTGGGAAGTATGCCGTTGATGTTGTCCCAGCGTTCCTGCATCGTCTCGGGCTGGCCGGCAGCCTCTGCGATCCGTCCGATCCAACCCTCGGCATGAGCGTCGAGATACTGCAGGTCGATGGTGAGAATCGCCGTCTTCCCAGGAGCTATTGAAGGGAAGGACGGGCGGGGAAACAGGTCGTAGAAGGGGTCGTGCAGGTCCAAAGTCCTCAGCCTTTCCTCGAATGATCGCCGGTTCATGCGGGGAAGCGGTTACCTGTGCAACAGCGCCCCTCCGGCCGGCGCCAAGTATACGACCCGTCGACGAGGCTTAACTAAACGGTTACCCGGCGACCCTCTCGACTGGACGTCATCACCGTGTCGAGGAGGCGATGAAGGTCCATACCGTCCTGGAAGTCGGGCCGGAAACGCCGTCCCTCCCGGATCGAGTCGGCGAAGGCGCTCAGCGCCCTGGCCACGTTGTAGGCGGCGTGTCCCTCCGTGATCGCCGTGTCCGAGAAGTATTCGGCGGGAATGGGGACCTCCTCCAGCCGTTCGGTCGCCTTACCCCCTAGCGACACCTGCATGGGGCCAACAGAGACCTTCACCGGGCTGAACTGGTAGTACGAAGGAGCAGCAAGGAGTATCTGGCCCTCCTCTCCGATGATCCTCAGTGAATACCCCTGTGGAGGCGAGGTGGCGTTGGAAACATAGGCCGTTCCCACAATCCCGCCCTCCAACTCGGCCATTGCCATCACCGTGTCGGCCGTCTTCCACTCGAATTCCCCGCCGTCCGTGTACACCCCGGCCGGCGAAAGGGTCAACTGGCGGGAGGAGATGTTCTTCACCTCGCCCAGCATGGAACGGACCGAGTCCATCACATGACCGAAGGCCACGAACAGAGCTCCGCTTGCCTCCTCATGGTGCACCAGCCAGGCACGGTCGCGGTCCACCTCGAACTTGGAGAGCATCTGGGAGACCACGAAGGACAGGGGTCTGCCGACGGCGCCATCCGCCACCAGTTGCCTCGTCCAGGCGATCGCGGGCGCGAAGCGACCCTGCAACCCGACCGCGGTCGGGATCCCGCCTTCTCGGGTCGCCGCAGCCATCTCCATGGCCTCGGCGGTGTCGAGAGCAAGCGGCCACTCGCAGAACACCGCCTTTCCCGATCGGAGGGCCGCCATGGCCAGCGGGTGGTGAAACCGGGGCCGGACGGCCACCGTGACCACATCGACATCCGGATCCTCGCAGAGGGCGTCAATGCCGGCATACCACTTCCGGGCACCCCAGCGCTCGGCAGCTGCTCCGGCCGTCTCCTCCCGGGTCGTGCAGACGGCCTCCAGGACCAGTCCGGGGGCGGACCGCACCGCCGGCAGGTGGGCACGGTCGCCGAACCCCGGAGGGCTGGCGCCCACCACCCCGACCCGCACCTGTTCGCTGCTGCTCACGGTTGCCCCTCTTCGCCATTCGGATCCGGGTCCGCACCAGGGTCTGTGAACAGCGTATGGCTGACGTGGAGCGGAGGCCCGTCGGGAGAGACGAATCTTCCACCCGACTCCCCTACCACCCGGCCCTCGGCTAACACGACCCTGCCTCGTGACAGGGTGGTCACGACCCGGCCCGCCAACTCCATCCCGTCATAGGCCTTGGCGCTTCCACCCGATCGGGCCAGGAACCGCGCCGAGTCGACGACCCTTCGGGAGTCGGGGTCGACGAGCACCAGATCGGCATCGGACCCCACCGAAACCGTACCTTTGCGGGGGTAGATGCCGAACAGCTTGGCCGGGTTGGCGGTTATCAGATCCACCGCCCTCTCCAGTGGGAACCGCCCGGTCAACCCGGCGTCCAGCATGGTCGGCACCAGCATCTCCAACGACGGGATCCCCTGGCCGGAGGCGGCGAAGTCGGCGGCCGCCTTCTCCTCGGGAGTGAATGGGGCGTGGTCGGATGCGACCACCGAAAGGGTGCCATCGGACAGCGCCTCCCACAGGTACGCGACATCATCGGCGGGACGCAGCGGCGGCGCAACCTTGACGAAGTTGCCGAACCGTTCGATGTACGTCTCGTCGAACAGCAGGTAGTGGGGGCAGGACTCGCCCGAGAGGTCCGCTCCCAGGGCCTGGGCGGCCTTTACCTCTTCGGTGGCCAGGCGCGAGGTGATGTGGACGATGTGGGCCGGCATCCCGATGTCACGGGCAATAGTGGCCACCAGCCCCACCGCGGCGGCCTCCACCAGGGGGGGCCGGGACGGGTTGCCCAACCGATCCGGGTCGACTCGGAAGCGTTCTATGAACTGCTGGCTCTCGGAGTGGACCGCGCACCGTAGTCCGGTGGCGGCCACCGTCCGCAGGCAGTCGTAGATGTGCTCCGGCCCGGAGGCGCAGAGACCCTCGAACTCGTCTACCCGCTCGGGCGGTGGTTCGTGGGTGAAGAGCTTGAATCCGACAGCCCCGCATTCCGCCATCGCCTCCGCCCGGGCCGGGTCGGTGATACCCGCCCCGGAGTAGAGGGCGAAGTCCACCAGACTCTCTGCCTCGCCCAACTCCCGCCGGGCCTCGAAGGCCTCCGGGGTGCTGCACGGCGGGTCGGAGATGGGCATCTCGAACAGGGTGGTGATGCCCGAAGCAGCGGCCGCCCGTGACTCGGAGGCGAAAGTGGCGCGCTCGGGATGGCTGGGAGCCCGGCAGTGGAAGTGCGCGTCCACCGCGCCCGGAATCACCAGCAACCCCGAAGCGTCGATCTCGCGGCGGGCTGAACCGAGACCTCCCTGGGGGGAAACCTCGGTGATCGACTCGCCCTCCACGCCGATATCGGCCGGTCGGGAACGGCCGTCGCTCACCACCGTTCCCCCGACGATTCTCAGGTCGAGCATCGAGCGGCTCTATCCTTTCTCGACCGTCGCCGGCAACCAGGCCTGCGGTGGTCTGTGTGCGAGACGGCGTCTACGGCAAGCAGAGCACGCCAAGTTGTTTCGCATAGGGATCTCTAGGCGCGCCGGTAGCCGATCTCGGGTCCGGGTCCCCAACGTGTGCCCATACCCTCGACGTCCCTTCCGACCTGGGTGTAGCCACCCTCGGAGGAGAAGGCCATGTGACCTCTCACGAAGACCCGCTTGACGTCCTTCATGTGGTCCAACGAGGCCAGAGGGTCGCCTCCCACGGCTACCACATCGGCGGTCTTGCCAACCTCGAGGCTGCCCAGTTGGTCCTCGAGTCCCAGCAGCTTGATGCCCCGGCGCGTTATGGAGTTGAGAGCGTCCAGGTTGTCGGGACATACCCCGACCTCCACCATGAACTTGAGTTCCTCCGCGATGGCGTAGTGGGGAACCACCGGACTGCCGGCGTCGGTGCCGAACACGATGGAGATACCGGCCGCGGCGGCCGCGGCGTTGCCGGCGAACCGGTCCGGTTCGTTCATCTGGTCCTTGCGGCGCTCCACGTCGGACTCGGTCATCCCGAAGTCCCGACCGAACTTGACCTGCTGCACCAGCGGCGAGAAGGTCGTGACAATGGGAGTGCCCTTCTCCACCATCTTCTCGATGGTGGCGGGACTCATCGATCCTCCGTGCTCCACGCAGTCCACCCCGGCGTCCACCACCCGTGAGATCGCCTCGTCGAACGTGGCGTGGGCGGTAACCTTCATCCCGTTCTGGTGGGCCTCCTCCACCATGGCCCGCAACTCGTCCATGGTGAACTGCACCTCTTCGTGGGATCCCATGATCTTGATCCACTGCGCGCCGGCCTTGAACTGTTCCCGGATGGCCTTACGAACCCCGTAGATACCGTCGGCCTCCCGGCAGCACCACCAGGTGTGGCCGCCGGTGGTGCAGATGGCCCTACCGTTGGGGAACAGGCGGATCCAGGGCGCCCAACCGTTGTCGATGGCCGTCTTGGCGTCGATGTTGGCGTTGTTCATGCCCAGGTCGCGGATGGTGGTGACCCCGGCCGACAGGGTGCGGTGGATGTTCATGACCGCTTTCATGGCGTTGACGGCCGGCGACTCGTAGGCCTGCATCTCAAGGTCGTGGGTGCCGTCCCACCCGAGGTGAACGTGGCAATTCACCAGGCCGGGCAGCAGGTACATGCCGCTCACGTCCACCACATCGTCGGCCGCCTGCCCGTTGGCGGCACCCACCGAGGCTATCTGCTCGCCTTCGATCACCAGGTCCTGTTGCTGGGAGGGTCCGCCGTCGAGGTTTACAACGACTCCGCCTTTGAGGATTGTGCGCACTGTTCGTTTCCTTTCTTGGTCGCGGGTCAGATCTTGCCCATGCGGCGCAGGGCGGTGCCGACCGCCGCCAGGTTGGGGAGGGTCAACTCCGAGTAGTTGCGGGAGATCATCACGCCCTCCGCCCCGCCTTCGAACGAGGCCTCCACCATCGCCTCGCAGTCGGCCGGGGTGATGTCACGCGCCACCGTCTCCACTCCCAGTCCGATGCCGGGATACACAGCCACCTCCGGTCCCACCGCTTCCACGTAGCGCCGGGTGAAGTCGGCCACGTACTGCGGGCTGAACCCCGCGGGGGCAAGATCCTCGAACGGCGCCTCGTCCAAACCGAGGATCTTGTAGAGGATGGGTGTCCACTCCGACGGGGTGGCGTCGCCGAGGATGGTCTTGCACAGGTTGGTCACGAACTTCGCGAACCGGGCGCCGCCGGGTGCGTTGTAGAACACCGGCTTGAGCCAGTCGGCGTAGAGCTTGTACTCGGCCGGGTCGTGGGCCGCCCGCAGCAGCGGGTTGAAGGTGTTGATCATCTGCCAGATCCCGAAGCCGACCTGGTAGCCGTCACCGAAGAAGCGCACCAGTCCGGATATCTCCCGGTACAGGTCCTTGTGACCGTCCCACCACAGCTTCTGCCACTGCGAGACTTCGGGGTATTCGAAGAGGTGCCGCAGGAAGGTGATCAGCTTGCCGTCGCGCGGCTGGTGGCCGCCTCGCACCGCGGCAAGGTAGTCGTGGATCTTCCGGTAACCCTCGGCTGCCCGGCCGGCGTCGATCCCACGGCGGTGGGCCTCGGACCGGCAGTGGACGCAGAAGCAGGTGGGCACCTCGTCGCTGACGATCATCGACGAGAGCGGGTCCTCGCGCTCGATTCCCCACAGCACGCCGTTGAGGTCGTACTCGTTCAGCCAGTTGTCGATCACCCCGAACCACCAGTTCCGGTAGTCGGGGTTGTAGAGGCAGGGGCGGGTGGCCTTGCGGCCCCACGGGTCGACTTCCAGCACCTGGGCGAACCCGGGCTGCCAGAGGGGCTTGGGGTTGCGGTGGGAGGTCTCGCAGTAATACGGGAAGACTTCGATACCTCTCTCCCGGGCGGCCGGGATCACGTCTCCCAGGATGTCCCAACCCTCGTAGAGGGGGTCGGGAGCCGTGAAGTCCTTGATGCTGGTGCCGTGGTAGTACCTCGAATCGGGCGGGAAGAAGGCTCCACCCTGCAGGTTGTCGGGCTCTTGGCCGCCGTGGTCCGGGTAGTCGCCGCTCCCCGAGCGTCCGGCGTTGCCCCTCGCCCAGGAGAGGGCAGAGATGAAGATGGCGTTGACGCCGGCCGACTCCTGGAAGATGTCGAGAGTCTCCTCGATCCCCTCGTCGATGAAGCTGATCCCGCCCACCTGCATCCCGACAAAGGTGCTGTCGCTCATCTCACACCTCCGTTCTCTGGGCGATGACCCTACCGGCCGCGGCCAGTTCCTGAGCGACCGAGATGGCGCTCGGAATGCCACCGGTGTGCGGAGTCATCAGCAGGTTCGGCGTGCTGCGGAGGGGACTGTCCGGAAGTATCGGCTCCCACCAGAAGACATCCAGCGCAGCCCCGGCCAGGTGACCGCTGTGCAGCGCCGCCATCAGGGCGTCCTCGTCGACCAGCCGCCCGCGGGCGGTGTTGACGAAGAACGATCCCTCCGGCATCAGGGCAAACTCCCGGGCGCCCATCATCTTCTCCGTCTCCGGTGTGAACCGGTTGTGAAGCGATACGCAGTGGGAAGCCGCCAGCAACTCGTCGAAAGGCAGGTAGCGGATGCCCAACTCCTGCTCCTCCTCCGGAGAGAACCGGTTGCGCTTGTAGTAGATGACGTCCATCCCGAACGCGACCAGCCGGGTGGCCGCCTCGCGACCGATCTTGCCCACGCCTACCAGGCCGACGCGCTTGCCGACCAGAGCCTCGAAGATATCCAGGCCCACCCAGTTGTACGAGTAGTTCAGTTGGTCGGTCACGAATGGCTCCATGCCGTCCACTATCACCCCATCCATGAGACGCCGGTGGGCGGTCGGGAGACGCTTGAACAGCGCCAGGATCATCATCACGGCATGCTCCGCCACGCTGATCAGCGACGGCGACAGCACCTTGTCGGCCCAGATCCCCTGCGCCGCGCAGATTTCCGCGGAGGGGGTGGCGCCTCCCGAGTCGAGTGTCACAACGCCCCGAAGCGAGGTGAGCGCCGCGAGCTGCCCGTCGTCGATGCCTTCCCGCCAGAGGGCGAGGTAGTCGGCCTGGCCGATCGTGCCGGAGGAGAGCGCGTCCTCGAGCACGGTGGCCCCGGACGGGAGAGCATCCTGGAGGGCTGCTACCTGGGCGGGCGAGAACTCCTCGATCAGGGCTACCGCCGGGCCGCTCACTTGCCGCTCCGGCAGTCGTTCCACAGCGCTGTGAAGCGGTCCATGGCCTCGTGAAGTTCGTCGCGGGGCGCAAGGTACGAGATGCGAATGTACTTGACCGCGCCCTCGGCGAAGATGTTCCCAGGAGAGAAGAGAATCCCGTAGTCAACAGCCTTGTCAGCGAAGGACACAGCGTCCATACCCGACTCCGACACGTTGGCGAAGAAGTAGAAACCACCCTTGGGCTCGCCATAGGTGACGCCCAGCTTGTCGAAGGTGGCCCTCATCACCGACCGGCGATGGTGGTACTCCTCCATCATCTCGTCCAGGAACTCCTGCGGCCCCTCCAGAGCGGCCAGGGCCGCGTGCTGGGAGGGAAGGGCGGTTGAGATGCTGAGAGAGTGGCGGGGCTCGGTGGCGGCCAGGATGTAGTCGGCCGGACCGGCCATGTAGCCGACCCGGAATCCGGTCATGCTGTAGGCCTTCGAGAAGCCGTTGATCGTGATGGTCCGCTCCCACATGTCCGGCAGCGTGGCGAAGCTGATGTGCTCGAATCCGTCGTAGACGACCTTCTCGTAGAGTTCGTCGGAGATCACCACCAGGTCCGGATGCGCCCGCACGATGTCGGCGATCGCCGACAGGGTCTCGGCCTCGATGACCCCGGCGGTGGGGTTGTTGGGCGTGACCAGCACCAGAAGCTTGGTCTTGTCGGTGATCGCGGCCTCAATCGCCTCCGGCTTGAGCTCGAAGTCCTCCTCCTCGACGGTGGGCACGTAGACGATGTGCCCGCCGGCCATGGTGATGTTGGCCGGGTACGCCATGTAATGGGGGGTGGCGAGCAGAACCTCGTCGCCGGGGTCCAGGAGGGTCTGGAGGCTGACCGCCATCGACTCCTGGGCCCCGGCCGTGACCAGGATCTCCGACTCGGCGTCGTACTCGAGGTTGTTGTCCTTCTTGAACTTGCGGGAAACGGCTTCCCGCAACTCGATCATCCCTCCCGGCGGTGTGTAGCCGATGTGCCCGCTGTCTAGGCAGCGCTTGGCGGCTTCGACGATGTGCCGGGGAGTCGGTATGTCCGGCTCCCCTCTGACCAGGCGGATGATGTCGTCTCGACCCTGAACCCTCCGCATTATCTGGAAGTAGGGTGACTCGTGGCCGCCGCGGATGCGCAGGGTACGCTCGGCGAGTGCGGATCTCAGTTTGCTGTGGCTCATTGGGACTCCATGTCTCAGACCGTCGGATTCTTCGCCATCGGGCCTGAACTAGCGTGAACTGTGGACAACTTAGCCACCGAGGTCGGCGTAGCGTTGCATGCCTTCCGCGATCCCGATCGGGTTCCATCCCAGTTCTGCGCGGGCCCTATCACAGGAGATAGTGGTGGCCCGGTCGGGGGTGGCGTCGACGAGCATCTCGGCGCTCTCATCCACCACAACACCGAACGACGCGACGGCTGCGTCCAGGACATCGCTGAACGGAATCGGGTTACCGGAGGAGAAGGCGAAGGAACGCCTGCCCATTTCCCCCGAGTAGAACCGGTGGGCGCTTTCGGCCACATCGTCGACGAACACCCAGTCGCAGCGATCGTCCAGGCCGATCACGCGCACGGGCACGCCGTCGAGAGCAGCGTCGGCCAGTTGCTTGGCCTGGGTGACGAACGGGCGGGTGTTGCGGAACTCCTCGGCGGGTCCGTACATCGAGGTGGGTCGGATGGCGCCGGCGTCGAATCCGAACATGTTCGAGTAGCGGAACAGCATGATCTCGGCGGCCAGCTTCGCCGAACCGTAGAGGGAGAACCCACCGTCCGCGTCCGCTTCGTCGAGCACCTCTTCCTCGAACTGGTTGTAGACGCCGGCGGAGGAGATGAATAGGAACTTGGCGAGGTTTTCCTGGCGGACGAACTCCAGGGCGTTGAGGGTACCTACCAGGTTGACCCGCACCAGGCCGGCAGGGTCCTCACGCGTCTGCTGGATGCTGGGAGTCAACGCCGCGGCATGGACGATCCCATCCACAGGCCCCGTGACGTCTGTCGACCAAGCGGCCGGGTCACCGACGTCGAGCACCACGTATTCGACGAGACCGCTCGGAGTGTCCGAACGAGGCGCGAACTCGTCCGGTGGAAGGATGTCCGCCGCCACTACATGGTCCCCGCCGCGGGCAAACGCTCGGACCAACGCTCTCCCGAAGAACCCTGCAGCTCCTGTAACCAGCACTCTCATATCGGCTTGCTCTTCCCTTCTCCCGTATCGGCGCACGGGACAGAATCAGTCTGTCGGACCAGGCCGCCCCGTCGGTCCAGGGTCGCCCGGAACCCTGCCAATATAACGGGTCGGAGCAGGGGGACAGCCACTCGGAGATCAAGACCGGGGATTCCTCCGGTTCCCTCCGGCACGGGGTGGTTCGGGCCCGTTTTGCATGTGCAGGTTCGGTCGGACTGGTCGTGTCGGCCACCGCTTCCTGACAGAGTCCGCCGTCGGCTCCACGCCTGCCGGTTCAGCCGCCCCGGTGACCTCCTGCTCTTGAGAGATGAGATCTGCTCGTTGCGCTCCGACTCGTAGGAGATCAGGTGGAACAGCATCCACTCCGGCGTTGCCTCGTACGCTCCGTGCTCCGCGTCCAGCCTCGGGGTTCGCCAGAATCAGGGAGAGCAGGACACGCAGCCCTGCTCTCCCTCCTCAAGGGTGCTCGGAGAGACGACCGCTCAGCAGTCCAGGACGATCCACTCGTCGGACTGGTCGACCATGCGGGTACCGCCGTCGGGTCCCACCAACACGTTGTCTGCAATGCTGATTCCACCCAGCGCGGCCCCTACTTCCGGATCTTCGAAGCCGATGGCCGGGTGGAGGTTGATCATCATGTTGTCAAGCATGACGCGCTCCTTCCCGGGGACCCACGGAGGTTCGAGTGAGTCGACTCCGATCCCATGGGCCGTATAGGAGTTGGCATCCATCGCCGAGTAACCGTAGGCGTCGTAGACACGATCCCGGGCGTCGAGAACGGTCTCGGAGGACTCCCCCGCCTTCATGGCCTGCACACACGCCTCGAAGCTCTCGACCCGCATCTCCCAGAACGCCTTCTGCTCGGCGGTCGGGGGCTTGAAGCTGTAGACCCTCCGTACTTCCACCCAGTAGCCCGACGGACCACCCCACTCGAGGTCGATCACCATGATGTCGTCCTTCTCGATGACTCCCCTGGTTCCCGGCCCGAAGCACCGGAAAGGAGCACGGCCCATCAGTGCGATCCCCTCCATGCAACCCAGTTGGCGGGCCAGCCTGTGCGCCTCGGACAGCACGTCCACTTCCTGCACGCCGGGTCGGATCTCCGCCTCCAAGGCCCTGAACACCCGGCGCATGATGTTGCCGGTCTCGATCGTGGCGTCGATCTCCTCCTGGCTCTTGATAACCCGCACGTCGTCGAAAAGGTCCGTGGCATCGACCAGATCGGCGTTCGGAAGCGCCGCCCGCATGCTGTTGTAGTCGGCGACGGAGGTGATGTCGGCAAGGCCGACGATTCCGATGGTGCCGCCGGACAACCCATGATCGGAGAGGACCACACCGATCTCGGTTCCCGCATCGTCGGGCTGGCGGTAGTCGTTGAGCCACATGCCCTGCATCGCATACCCGGTACCCCACAGGGGGTCGGTCACGAACGTCGCCTCACCCGTCATCGGAAGAACTACGAAACCGCGGCCGGCCCACTGGAAGATGTCGCTCACGTACTGCACTCGGCCCCGGACGAACTCGTCACCGCGGCTGCAGATCACGAGGGCGTCCATGCCCGCTCCGGCCATGGCTTCCCGGAGAGCGGCGTATCGTCTCGCGCGCTCGGCGTCCGACGTGATGTGGGTTACCGGAACATGGGTCATGCGTAGGGCTCCTTGTCTCCAGGCTCGAGCTTGGGAGTCGATACTAGTTACGGAGGAACACGGCAGAATCACACGCAGCGGCGCACGCTCAGAAGTCCCGTCGGTGGCACCTCGATGTGGCCAATCCCCCCGGTAGAAAGGCGAACGGCCCCCGGTCGCAGCGCGTGCACGCACTTGCGACCGGGTGTCCCTCGGCACCGGTTGTGACGTAGCGCTTACACCTTGCTCAGAGCGGGGTGCGGCCCCTGACCCTCACTCATGAGTCCTTGGCAAGAGCCTTCATCGGCCACTTCATCTCAACCCTTGTCACATCCGGGTATGGCATCCGTCGTGCCGGTGGGCTCGGGTGTACAATCGAACGACCGACAGGAAGTAGATCACGGGCAATCCCACCGACATCAACGGCGCAGCTTCTCTCGTCCGTGCCTTGGAGAGGGAAGGCATCGATACCGTCTTCGGACTGGTGGGTCACGGGAACCTGGCTTTCGTGGACGCGCTCCAGGACAGTGACACGCTCAACTACGTGACGGTCTTCCACGAGCAAGTGGCCGCTCACGCCGCCGATGCCTACTTCCGAGCCGGCGGACAGGTCGCGGTGGTGACCACCACCGTGGGTCCCGGGTTCACCAACCTGATGACCGGGCTCGGAGACGCCATGCTCGACTCGTCGGCCATGGTCGTCATCGCCGGCGGGATGCCGAGCGCCTACGTGGGTAAGGAACCGCTGCAGGAACTCTCCTACTCCATCGATAACGCGCAGCTCGACATCGCTAGGCCTCTAACCAAGCGGATCATGCTCGCCACCGGCGCAGCGGAACTCGCCAACCAGTTCCACCGTGCGGTGCGATACGCCCTCACGGGGTGTCCCGGCCCGGTGGTGCTGCAAGTCCCCCTCGACTACTTCTCTCATTGGGTCGAACCGTCGGTGGCGACCCTCCGGCCTACCCGGCCCGGGCGGAGCGGACCCGACACCGCCGAAGTGGAGAGAGCCGCCGACCTGATCGCTCAGGCGGATCGTCCTCTCGTGTTCGCGGGTGGCGGCGCGATCATCTCGCGTTCCTCCGCCGCCCTGACAGAGCTCGCCGACGAGTTCGGGTTGCCTGTTGCCACCACCATGAGCGGACAGGGCGCCATCGCAGAAGACCACCCCCTATCCGTCGGCTATACGGGCGTCGTGGGAACCAGACCGGGCAACAACGCGGCGAGGAGAGCCGACCTCCTGCTGGCGGTGGGCACCCGTTTCCCGGAGATGGACTGCAACAACTGGCGACCCGAGTACTTCACCCCCATACCACCGAGCAAGCTGGTGCACATCGATGTGGACCCGAACCAGATCGGCAAGATCTACCCCACGGATGTCGCCCTGGTGGGCGATGCCCGGCGTTCGCTGGAAGAGTTGGCTGCCGCCCTGAGAGGTCGACGCAACGGAGGAGCCCGCTGGCGTGACTGGCACTCGGAACTCGCCCAGGAGAAACAGACGTGGTCGGACGACCTGCGCGAGGTTCGTACCACGCCAAGCTTCCCCTATGAACCGGCCTACCTGGGAACCATGCTGCGCGGCCTGCTGCCGCCCGAGACGATCCTGATCACCGGCGTGGGTATCCGCCACGCCATCGGGCAGCACTACCCCTTCCTGAAAGAAGGCACCCAGGTGGTGGCCAGCGGATTCGGAACGATGGGACAGGAGGTGGCCGCTCCGATCGGGGTACGGCTCGCCCGTCCGGATGTGCCCGTGGTCGGGCTAGTCGGCGACGGTGCTGTGATGGCCTGCCTGGCGGCGCTGCCTACCGCGGTGGCGGCAGGCGTCCACGCGGTCTGGCTGGTAGCCAACAACACGGGTTACGCCTCGATCGCCCTGTACCAGAGCAAGCATTACGGGCGGGACGCCGGCACCTACTTCAAGGACTCGGAGGGGGTCCCCTACGATCTCGACTACGTGGCCTTAGCCCGCTCGTTCGGTGCACGGGCGGAGCGGGTGACGGATCCGGACGACTTCCCGGGGCTGCTCGCCAGGGCTCTGGAGGAGCGTGGAACATGGGTGCTGGAACTCCCGGTCACTCCGTTTCCCCGGATCATCGGGTCGGGCCACTGGGACGTGAACGACATACTGGCCGCGGGCACCGAGAGCGGCCGGACCGCCTGACTTCCCGGGACGGGCCGAGGAGGATTTCGATGTGAGTGGATCGGGCCTGGTACGAACCGTGCTCGGCGACATACCGCCCGAACCGTGGGGGATCACCAACGCCCACGCCCACCTGGTCGGCGCGCCCGACACCTCCAAGCCACCCTTCGACACCACCGACGCGTCGGAGCTCGTAATGACCCTCGAGGACAGCCTCCCGGAATTGGAGGACTTCTCCCGCGCCGGAGGGTTCTGCCTGGTCGACCTGACACCGGCGGGCATGGGACGGGACCCGTCGGCCCTCGTGGGGGCCTCGAACCAGACCGGGATGCATATCGTGATGGGCACCGGCATCTATCACGACGCCCGCCATCCCGAGTCGATCGCCGGCTTGGGCGACGCGGAGATCGCCGAGATGCTGGTCCGGGACATCGTCGAGGGCGTGGACGGCACCGGTATACGCGCCGGCATCATCGGGGAGCAGGGCACCTTCACCGGCACGATGACCGAACGCGAGAAGGTCGTGTTCAGAGCATCGGCCCAAGCCGCAATCGAGACCGGCGCCGCAGTCACCACCCACACCCACCTGGGCCTCAATGCCCTGGACCAGATCGATGTGCTGGTGTCGCAGGGGCTCTCCCCAGACCGGATCGTCATCGGCCATCTCGACGATGGCGAGCCCGACCTCGATCTGATCCGCGAGATCATCAAGCGGGGCGCCTGGGCACAGTTCGACGACATCGGTTACGAGTACTACACCGAACGGCTCAAGGTCCAGATGACCACCGACGTTGTCCGGGCCCGCAAGCTGCTGCAACTGGCGGAGGAGGGCTTGACCGGCCAGGTGATCCTCGCCAGCGACTTCGGAATGCAACGCCACCTGCAGGCAAGGGGCGGACCGGGTCTGGTGGTTCTCGCGGACGGGTTCCGCAGGACGGCGCTGGACGAAGGAGTCCCCGTAGAAGTACTCGACCAGTGCATGATCACCAACCCGGCGACCATGCTGACCATGCGGTGAGCTCCCTCCTGCCTGGTCCGGCGGTTTCCGCTCACAAGGGGTTTGAACCTGTCACACCACTCCCGCATACTGAGGGATACCAAGCATCTGCGCGGTCGGGAGACCGGTACCGGCCGGACCGCCGGAGGGAACAAGACCTCGGAGTGACAGCCCTGCCAGGGCCTGACGAAACGCGCTCCGACCCCAGGAACGGTGGTGGAGGGGGTGGGCCCGGAGATCGAGACCGCAGCGACGTTTTTCGCGATCTCGAGCCTCGGAGTATTGGACGATCGGGCATCCGGCATCATGGGCGCATGCCAGGTGGGCGAACCGGGAGCCGGGTATGCCGCACCGTAGCGGTGTCGGGCACGAGGAGAGGATCGGCGGCGTGAGCGCGACAGGTCTCATCCGTACGGTTCGCGGAGACGTGCCGGCAGCCAGATGGGGTTTGACCAATGCCCACGCCCATCTGTCGCTGGGCATGGAGGAGCAGGATCATCCGACCTGGGGCGAGACGGCGGAGCGTTACAGCGACCACACGATATCGATTGAGGACACCTTGCCGGAGTTGCGGGACTACGCCCGCGCCGGTGGCACCTGCCTGGTCGATCTGACACCTATGGGAATGGGCCGGGAGCCGACTGCTCTGGCCCGCGCATCCGAAGAGACCGGTGTGCACATCGTGATGGGAACGGGCATCTACCACGAGCCGTTCCATCCAGACCGGATCGCCGGCCTCGACGAAGTCCAGATCGCCCGGATCATGATCGGGGAGATAACCGAAGGGGTGGACGGTACGGGGATAAGGGCGGGCATCATCGGCGAGCAGGGCACCTACACGGGACCGATGACCGAACGCGAAGCCACCGTCTTCAGGGCCTCCGCCTTGGCTGCGCTCAAGACGGGGGTGGCGGTGTCCACCCACACGTACCTGGGTCGTAACGCCCTCGACCAGATAGAGGTTCTCACGTCGGCAGGACTAGCCCCCGAGCGGATCGTGATCGGACATCTCGACGACACGGAACCCGACCTGGCCCTGTGCCGCAGCATCATCGAGCGCGGTGCCTACGCCCAGTTCGACACGATCGGATACGAGTACTACACGGAGACTCTGGGCGTCCAGATGACGACCGACCGTGTGCGGGCCCGGGCAATTCTGGAGCTAGCCGAGGAGGGACTGGCGGAGCGGATCATCGTGGCGAGCGACCTTTGCAGGAAGCGCCACCTCAGCGTCAACGGGGGACCAGGCCTCCCCCACCTGATCGCCGGTTTCCGGACCCTGGCGCGCGATGAGGGCGTTCCCGCCGACGTACTCGACCTGTGCATGATCGCCAACCCGGCGAAGATTCTGGAGATGGTCTGATGGCGGTACCGAACGGCGGGGACGCGGTGGTCAGGGCTTTGCGCCGGAACGGGGTGGACACCGTCTTCGGCATACCCGCGAGTTACACAGTGGAGATCTACGACGCGATCCTGCGGCAAGGCGGGATACGGTCGATCGTGGCGCGCAACGAGCAGGCGGCTGCCTTCATGGCCGACGGGTACGCACGCCGATCCGGCCGACCGGGAGTCGTGGTCGTAACCGGCGGTCCCGGGCTTGGCAACACGGTCACCGGATTGCAGACCGCATACGCGGACTCCTCACCGATCGTGGTCATCGCCAGCGACCACAACCCATCCCATCGGCGAGCCCAACCACTGGGACTACCCCACGAGGCGTTCGACCAGGCTGCCCTGGCCCGCGCAACCGGAGCCAGGGTCGTGCGGGCGGACGACGGAGCATCCATCTCCGCCGCGGTCGAGGAGATGCTGAAGGCCTGCCTCCTGGGGCGCCCCGGTCCCGGTGTTGTGCTCATTAACCGCGCTGCCCTGGAGGCACCCGAGAGTGTCCCGGCGAGTCGCCCGCAGACATCGGCGCAGCCAAACCCGACGGCCACGGGCGAAGAACTCGACGAGGTCCTCCGGCTTCTCACCGCTGCGTCAAACCCCGTGCTCCTGGTGGGGGCCGGCGTGATCCGTGGAAGGGCCGAGTCCCAACTCGCAGGTCTGGTCAGCGCCACGGGATTGCCGGTTGTCACCACGGTTCCTGCTCGACAGGCGGTGAATGCGGAAACCGGCTGGGTCGGTGTCATGGACAACGACGCCGCCCGGGCAGTCGTCGAGGACGCCGACTTGGTCCTCGCAGTCGGCACTAGCTTCGGGTGGGCCACCACCGGGGAGTGGAAGCTCCGGATCGACGGCTCCCTGATACATGTCGACATAGATCCGGGAAGCCTCGGGAAGCAGTACGAACCCGATCTGGCAATCGTCGCCGATTCCCGATCCTTCCTCACCTCGCTCACCGAGTTGATCGACCGCAACCGGACGCGCTTCGACGGACGTCCGGTGTCGGCGGAGGCCACAACTGCATCCCACCCCTGGACTGATCCGATCGCGCGTGCCCTCCCCTCCCGCGGGGTCACCATATGCGGGGATGTCACCATGGCTCTTCGTTGGATCCCGGGTCACCCTTCGCTCGGGCCCGAGTGCCGACTGATGACCCCATGGAACTTCATGACCCTCGGTTGGGCCTACGCAGCCGCCCTTGGCGTGCAGGCCGCCGCGCCCGAGGATACGGTGCTAGCGGTGATGGGCGACGGCGGAGCCCTGTTCACGCTGGGAGAATTGGCTACAGCCGTCGAGCACGAGTTGCCGGTGTGTCTGGTGGTGTACAACAACCGCTCCTACGGCATCATCGCCGAGGTGCAGGACATGTTCTGCGAAGGACGCCGTTTCGGGATCGATTTGCAGCAGCCCGACTTCGCGGCTGCGGGAAGGGCATTCGGCATGAACTCGTCGCGAGCCGACACCCCCGACGAACTGGAGGCCGCCCTCCGCAAGCATCTCGGAACCGGCGAGCCGAGCCTCATCGAAGCGCGGGTCGGTCTTGAGGATCTGGGCGCCGATCCGGTCGGCAGCGGGAAGTAGGTGAGGAAGTTGCTGAGAAGGATGATCGCGAATTGCACGACCGGAGTGGCCCGATGAGCGACAGACGTAACCCATCCGGTATCCCGGAGCTTCCCCGGCTCGTCACGGAGGTGCCCGGCCCCAAGTCGCGGGCGATATTCCAGAAGGACCAGAGCCTGCTTGCGGCTGGCAACTCCGCCGGTTCGCTGTGGTCGGAACTGGCCGTCGTGGAGGGGCGCGGCGCCATGATCCGCGACGCCGACGGTAACTGGCTTCTCGATGCATGCGCGGGGACGGTGGTCATGAACCTTGGCCACGGTCACCCGGCGGTGGCCGAGGCGCTGGGCCAGCAGGCTCATCTGCTGACCCACTTCTACGACTTCGCCACCGAAGTCCGGGTGCGGTTCGTCGAACTCCTGAAGAGCACCCTGCCTGAGACCCTCGACGCCTTCCACCTCGCCAACTCCGGAAGCGAGGCCGTGGAAGCAGCTTTAAGAACGGTCCGCTCGGCGACGGGTCGGCACGAGGTCATAGCCTTCCACAACGGTTACCACGGCCGGACGCTGGGTGCACTGTCCCTCACGTCTGGAGCCGGACGGGAAGGACTCGGACCGTTCCTGCCCGGCGTGGTGCATACGCCGGCCCCCGACCCGATGGAGCGCCCGCAACAGACCGAAGCCCAGCAGGTCGAACGGTGCGCCAGACACCTCGACCGGGTGGCGTCCCAGGTCCTGGCCGGCCCACCGGCCGCCGTAGTGATCGAGCCCATGCAGGGCGCCGGCGGCATGATCCCCGTCCCGACCGGTTTCCTGGAGTCGCTCAGAGCCTTCTGCGACCGGACCGGCGCCCTTCTCATCTTCGACGAGATACTGACCGGAGGAGGCCGTACCGGTCGCCTGTGGGCGTACCAGCACTCCGGTGTGGTGCCAGACATCCTCCTGCTCGGCAAGGGCATCGGCGGCGGCTTCCCCCTCGGGATCGTGGCCGGCCCCCGACACATAATGGACGCCGGCCCCGGCGCTCAACCCACCCACAACAGCAGTACCTTCGGAGGGAACCCGCTGGCTTGTGCAGCCGGTCTGGCCACGCTCACCGCTCTCCTCGACGAGGACCTGGTTGACAACGCCTCCGCTGTCGGCGACCACCTCATCAAATCCCTCAAGAAGCGCCTGGAAACCCGCCGCAATGTGGCAGACGTCCGGGGGCTGGGCTTGGCGATCGGCATCGAGATGGTCGCCGACCGGACCACCCGCACCCCCGTCTCCAGAGACTTCATCCGTTCCGTACTGCGCGGTCTTCTACGCAGAGGCGTAGCAATATCCAGTACAGGCCATGTGATGAGGATCACCCCTCCCCTGTGCCTGACGATCCCCCAGGCCGATTACATAGCCACATCCGTCGACGCCGTCCTGCTCGAAATGGACAAGCGTCGATCGTAACCTGGGTACCCCTCTCGAACGGCGACCGGGTTGCGAATCCCTCATGGGTGACCGTTGGCAGGCATCGTCTCAAGACTCACCGGCCCGAGTGAACGCGGAACTGCTTTCTGTTTCTGACAGCCGGATGTCCCAAGCCGGAACTACGAGGTCTACCGCCCGGCGGTGAGGACTCGAAAACGACGATAGGATCGCTCGCATGGCCGATCACCGTCTCGACATCGGCAGCGCCGGTCTACACCCCGGTTCAACGTTGCCGCCCGGAAGTCGGCCTGGGACGCGGCGACCGACCAGTGGACGTATTTCGACACGCCGCAGCGGGTAGCGGACTTGTACGTGTTCTGCCTTCATGAAGCGGAACCGGCGACCAACGAGAACGTCTGCGATCCGGCTGGCTGGAGGTTCTGGGTGATCCCGACCCGCCAGCTTGACGACCGGCTCGGGGCGCAGAAGACCGTTGGAGTGTCAACCTTGGATCGCCTGGCCCCGCCGGTCGGGGGGGCCGGGCTGCGCTCGGCGGGGGGCAGGGCAGCGGGGGGGCGCGGGGCCGCGCGGGGCGGGGGGTCCGGACGGCGCTCGGCGGTGGACAGGGCAGCGAGTGGTCACGGCGGCTCACAGAACCGCCGGGGAGCTAAAGGCATCCTCCCTACGATGAGAACGAGCCACGGCAAGGGCGCCAGGAGTGTCGAGGCTGGCTGAAGGCTGGGCGCCTCTTGCCCTCGTGCTGGTCTTCCTGTCAGCCGGCTGCCGGGTCTCGGTGCCATCAACCACCATCCCCGCCTCGACAGCAAGCACCGGGGAGACGGGATCCACGCGCCTGCCCACGACATCCGCAGCCTACGGAGCAACGGCCGCCGCTCCGGTGGACCGAGCCGAGGAGGAGTGCGACAGCTTTACCATCGCCCTCGACCGGTTCGTCTTCATCCGGCTGCAACCCATCGTGGAGCAGGCCACGGACCTTCTCCACTCCACACCGGAGAGCGCAGACCCCGACGAAGTGGTGACGGGACTAACCGACGCAAGTCGGCAACTCCTCCGACTGGTCGATGAACTCGATCTGATGGGGGTTCCTCCCAGGGAGATCGTTGACCTGCTGCTCTCGATACGCGAGGGCACCCTCCTGTTCGTCACCGGTTTCGAGAAGGGAGCGAAGGGGTGGTCCGAGAGCAACGCTGACACCATCACCGAAGCAAAGGACGCTGTTCGGGAAGCGTCGGCCGTCCTGACCGAGTTCTTCGGTTGGCAACTCTGCGGCTGAGGGGGGTGCGCCGCCAAGAGAACACGGCACACCGGACCTCCGTCGACGGGGCCATTGCGGTAGGGTCGTGCAACGGGTCGGCCTCCGGAGGGAAGAAGCATGGCACTACAGGTAATGACGGTGCGAGGCCCGGTTTCGCCCGACGAGTTGGGCCATACGCAGACCCACGATCACATCTTCTCCGACCTATCTTGGGCGCGCCACCGCTGGGTCGCGATGCCGATGACCGACGAGATCCAGATGACCGAGGAGGTCGGCTTCTACAAGGACGCTGGTGGGGGCACCCTCGTTGACTGCATCCTGGAACACATCGGCCGTAAACCTGAGGCCATGCGCCGCCTCTCGGAGGCCACCGGGGTTCACCTCGTGATGGGCACCGGTTTCTACCGGGAGCCTTACTACCCCGAGTTCGTCAACAAGTGGACGACTCGCCGCCTCACCGAGTACATCGTCGACGAGATCGAGAACGGTTGGGCCGACACGGGGGTCCGTCCGGGCATCATCGGCGAGATCGGCATCGACAAGCGCTGGGTGCAAGGTGTCGAGGAGCGGGTGATCCGGGCCGCGGCACGGGCCCACCATGCCACCGGCTTGGCGATCACCACCCACACACCTCCACATACCGCCCTGCTCTTCCACGAGATCCTCCAGGAGGAAGAGGTACCACCCGACCGCATCATCTACGGCCACTTGGACAACACGCTCGAGATGGACGAATTGGAACGCGTCGCCCAGACCGGCGCCTACCTGCAGTTCGACCTGATCGGCATCGAGTGGATCAACGCCGACCACCGGAGGGCTCAGTTCCTCGCCGATCTGATCCGCCGAGGGCACAGGGACCGCCTCCTGGTGGCCCAGGACATGCCGGCCCGGCCCCGACTGATAACGAACGGCGGCCACGGGTACCGACATCTCATCGACAACTTCCTCCCGATGCTGCGCGAGGAAGGCATCGACGACCACACCATCCACCACATCACCCACACCAACCCGGCCCGGGTTCTAGCAGTGGAGGTGACTGACTGATTCTGCATGGGGAAGCATCCGCGACCGAACGGTCGAGAGGACCATTGTCCCGGACCCCGGCATGAGCCACATCCTGTGTTCATCAGACAGTCTCGACTATTGCTGTGAAGTCGTCCCTACTGACAAATGATCGACTAACCATGGAATAGAGGCTAGACTGGACTGCGGACTTGCCACTTGGCGGACATGGGCCAGGTTCACGAGGGTTCCCGAAGCGGCCAGCGTTGGTTGTTGTGGCGCTGTGGCTGCCCTAGTTGACTACATCCATCCAGAGCGAGAGTCGTGACGTGGCCGTTCAGTACTCAGACGACCAGATCGCAGCGTTGGTAGACGAAACCAAACGCCTTCCCGGAAACTGGAGCGCGAAGACCCAGCTTCGTTCCAAACCAGGGCATGACGAGGGACACTTTCTTGTCACTGGTGACTCTAGTAATCAGTTCCGGATCATCTTGCGTCGAAGTAACCACAATTCCCTAGACTTCTCTGTCATCCTTGCTGTTCAGATTCCGCAGTCCAATCGCCTATTTCGTCTCCGACGCTATAACGGAAAGAGTCATGAGCATACTAACGTTATAGAGCGAGATAAGTTCTATGACTATCACGTCCACATGGCAACTGAACGCTACCAAGCTATAGGAGCAAGGGAGGATGCATACGCTGAGCCCACGAATAGGTACGGTGACTACCGTACTGCACTAAATATGATGCTCTCAGATAACGGGTTTGTGTTACCGACAAACAACCAAATGGCCTTCCCTCTAGAACGAGGATAGATATGTCGATGAGAGGAATAGAACACGACTTCCAGGCGAAAGTAAGCACGATGATTAGTCTAGTACCCGAGGGGTTAGACAGATATCGTGTACTCACACCCTTTAGATTCGATGATGGTGACCATCTCTCGATAGTGCTAAAAAGGGATCGAACCGGATGGTTCTTGACAGACGAAGCTCATACATACATGCACTTATCGTATGACATGCCATTGCGGGATTTGCATCGTGGTACTCGCCAAAGGATCATCTCCAACGTCCTATCAGTCGCTGAAATGGAAGAGAATGAGGGCGAACTAGTTCTCAGTATCCCATGCGGACAGTACGGTGACTCTCTCTTTACCTTCGTCCAAGCACTTATAAAGATTACGGACGTCCTCTATCTGTCGCGCGAGCGGGTTCGTTCTACGTTTGTGGAGGACTTCACAAGGCTGCTTTCGGAAGTGGTGCCGGACGATCGCAGGGCCTTTGGTTGGTACGACAAGAAGCGGGACCCTCAAGGCATGTATAGCGTTGACTGCCGCATAAATGGCCGAGCACGCCCGCTCATGGTTCACGCACTACCGAACGATCGTAAGACTCGAGATGCAACTATCTCACTCCTCCAATTCGAGAGGTGGGGAATTCCGTTTCGATCCTTAGCTATCTTTGAATCACAAGAGAGTATCAACCGTAAGGTCTTGGCGCGGTTCAGCGATGTCAGCGAAAAGCAATTCTCTAGCCTTACAGGTGGCAATCGCGACAGGATCTCCCGCTTCTTAGAGCAAGCTCTCACAGTTGCCAACTGATTCTATCCGCCCTATCGCATCAAGCAGCGGGCCACGTTTTCTCGTTGACCTGATCCGGCGAGGGCACAGGGACCGTCTGCTGGTGGCCCAGGACATGCCGGCCCGGACCCGACTGATAACGAACGGCGGGCACGGCTACCGCCATCTCATCGACAACTTCCTACCCATGCTGCGGAAGGAAGGCATCGACGACGACATCCACCACATCACCCACACCAACCCGGCCCGGGTCCTAGCGGTGGAGACGGGCTGAGAGGGCGACATAGTCTGATTTTTACACTAGAATTGACGATGTGTTAAAGTTTCTTACCATCGGAAAGCAGCTAACAAGTCGGTGAGAGGGGGCGTGGAGGCGATGGACTGGACCGAGTTCAGCACCGTCTTCGGAACGGTCGGGCCGACCGTCGTCGCCCTGGCAGTCGTGATTCTCAACCGGCGCGACCGGCTCGCGGACAAAGTCAACGAACTCTCTGAGCGGGTAGCCCGCATCGAAGGCATCCTGGTCAAGGAAGAGATCTGACTTCCATCCGGTGGAGACACTGGCGCCTGCTTCAACCCGACGTGCACGAGTCTCCTACCGATCTGGTCATTCCGGTAGGGAGCAGGAGTCGAACACATCCATCGCGTAGCCGAGCAGGGTGTAGTAGCCGACCAGGATGCTGAGTTCGACGACCCCCTCGGTCCCCAATTCGGCTTCGATGCGGCTGAAGGTCGGATCGGAGAGTCGGGAAGATCTGCATATCTCCTGCACCGTGTCCACGATTGCGGCCTCTCTCTCGGAGAGATCCCCAGGCGTCCCGTCCAGGTGCGCGAGCGCTTCGGGGCGTACGCCCTCCCGACGAGCTATGTCCACATGGGTGTCCCATACGTACTGGCAGCCGTGCGCCCGGCCTGTGGCCAGGATGGCCAACTCGCGGGCGGCACCATCCAAGCCCGATTCGAAGCGGACTACATGGCCCAGGTGAGCGAGGTGTTCGGCCTGGCGGGGAGCGTGGAGAAGTACCTGGAAGGGTCGGACGAGAGTGCCCCGGCTCTCGATGATCCAGTCGTACAGTGCGGCTTGGTCGGGAGAGAGCCCCTCCTTGCCGTCGATCAGGTCGATCCTGGCCATGTCCCACCTGCCTCCTGGTTCCGGAACCTATCGTGCAGGCCGGACCGTAGCGCACCCTGGAGGTTGGTCCCGGCACCGGCCTACGGGGTAGACTCGCCACCGATGTACCAACCCGCGGGAACCCATGGGCTCTGAACCCGACCGGATCCGCATCCTTCGTGACGACGAGAACTGTCCCGAGCTTCCGATCGTCGAGCGAGGCGGACGGGCCTGGGCGGTCGTATGGCCGGGCGTCGGCGCATACCTACGATCCATGCACCGGATATCGCTTCTCCCCGGGGGTCGGACGGTGGTGATGGAACATCCCACCGAGGCCGTCTATTACGTGATGTCGGGCACGGGCGCCGTAGCCGGCCCGGACGGTGACCGCCGTGCGCTGTCCACCGGCGCCATGGCCCACGTCAGTCCAGGCACGGCGTACCTGCTCGAATCCGGTGAGAACGGAGCCGAGATCGTAGGAGGCCCCTGCCCGGCCGATCCGAGCCTCTACGCCCATCTGGGCACCTTCGATACCGTCGAGTTAGAGAGCAGGCCGGATCGTCAGCCCCCGGGCGGGATCCACCTGTTCCACCGTGACCTTCCCACCGCCATCGTCCCCATGATCGCCAGGGATGCCCGCCTGGTGGTATGGCCCGGTGTGGCGGCCTATACCGCCAACATGAACTACGTGGACATGCAGCCGGGCGAACGCAACATCGAACACGTGCATGTGGAGTCGGAGGACACGATCTACATCCTCGACGGCAAGGGGAGCATCGACGACATCACCAACGGCATGCGCCTCGAGTTCGAAGCCGGGGCGGCGATCCACGTTCCGGTTGGCGTGTGGCACGCCGTTTCGGGTGACAGGAACGACCATATCGAGAGTGTCGGCGGACCCTGTCCGGCGGACTGGAACATGCTGCGAGTAGCCGGCCTGGTACCCGACGACACAACCGAGGAGCAGTGATCATGCCCAACACCGTTTCCATAGGCCTCGTGCAGATAGGCGGCGAGCCTTTCCTCGTCAAGGAGAACCGCGAACTCTGCTACCGCTCGGCCGAGAGCGCATTCGACCAGGGCGCCGACATCGTGATCCTGCCCGAGATGATCATCCATGGCTACACCGCCGACTGGCGTGCCCTGTCGGAGGTCGCCGAGCCGGTGGAGGGACCCACCGTCGAACAATGGACCTCCCTGGCGGCCGACGCCAACGGTTACGTGGCGGGCGGATTCTGCGAGCGGGACGGTGAAGCTCTCTACAACTCGGCGGTGGTAGTCGGACCGGATGGAGTGATCCTCCACTACCGCAAGACCCATCTCTTCGCCGAGGAGAAAGTCGTGTTCCGCAACGGTGATCTCGGTTTCCCGGTGGCACACACCAGATTCGGGACCATCGGGTTGTGCGTCTGCTACGACCTGCGCTTCATCGAGGTGGTCAGGCTGCTGGCGCTGAAGGGAGCGGATCTGATCTGCGTGCCCACCGCTTGGTTGCCCGGGTTCGACCAGGAGCGCTGGGACAAGGACGGCATGTGTCCGCAGGGACGCGGAGCAGTGCTGCAGGCCAACCTCAACCAGGTGTTCATCGCCTGTGCCTCGCAGGCGGGAAGGCACGGGGATCTCGACTTCCTGGGATCTTCAATCCTGGTGGATCCGTACGGCAAGTTGCTGTCCGGACCGTTGCCCGGGTCAACAGACAAGATCACCGTGACCGAGGTCGACATAGGCGCCGCCAAGCGAGCCCAGGTACGAGGCGAGTTGATCGCACCGCGGGCCGACCGCCGTACCGACCTCTACGGCATCTGGGAGAACGGCCAGACGTACTGAGCGCGTCTGACAGGTCTCACTCGGCCCTCTACCATCCCCTCGTCCCGCAGTTTCGGAGGTACCCAGCATGAAGATCGTCGACCTTTCCCACCCCATCAACCTGCACACTCCCGGCTGGGTGGGGTATCCCGGTTCCAAGATGTACTACACCCAGACCCTGCAGACCAACCGGGTGGTGTCGCAGCGATTCGAGACCTCGCTGCACGTCGGAACGCACCTCGACGGTCCCATGCACATGGCGGATGGCGCGGGCGACATGGCCTCCCTTCCCCTGGACAAGTTGATACACGAGGGCGTCATCGTGGACGTGTCGGACGAGGTGAGCGACTGGAGCATCATCACTCCCGAGCACATCACGTCCAAGGTCGAGGTCAAGAAGGGTGACATCCTGATAATCCACACCGGCTACCACCGCTACTACGAGGGTCAGCCGGAGCAAGATCTGACCCGCTATTTCTGCATGCATCCGGGAGGAACCCAGGAGTTGGCACACTGGATGCTGGACATGGAGATCCGCTGGTGGGGCGTCGACGCCGGGTCGGGCGACCATCCGATGAACACCACCATCCGGCACATGCGACCCGATCTCACCAAGCGGTTCGAGGAACACGTGGGCATGTCGGTCCTGGACTACTTCGGGGAGTACACCTACACCCACCACAACAGCGGGAGGGTCATCAAGGAGGACTTGTTCCCGATGCACTACCTGGCCTTTCCCGAGGGGTGCATCCATGCGGAGAACGTCGGCGGGGACATCGAAAACGCTCTAAACCAGCGATGCATCATCGGGGCATTCCCGTGGAAGTTCGAAGGTGGGGAGGCGTGCCCCTGCCGGATCATGGCCTTCTTCGACGTGGGCGACGACCTGTCGGTGCAGGAGATTGCCGAAGCCCTCTGAGCGGTAGCACCCAAGCGAGAACCACCTTTGGGTCATAGTGTCCTGTATCTCTGTTTCGCTTGCGTTCCGGGCTTGATGAGCCGAACCGGAACCGACCAACGCCACGAGAGGGCTATATCTGTCACAGGCTCGTTGCACAATGGTAGATAGCCGTATACACCGGCGGTTCGTTTCCGACGTCGAGCGGACCGTGGCAGGGTTCATACTGTCCGGAACCGGCCCGCACAGGGGATAGAAGGTCGCGTCCGTGACCCTCGGAGGTGGCGGCGGGGGTGGGATCC
>MKWU01001020.1_pt1 | contig 51180 bp, 48 predicted proteins | sample 809101 | NCBI WGS metagenome assembly MKWU01 (sample SAMN05860141, study PRJNA318959) | sponge metagenome | host: Aplysina aerophoba | place: Slovenia: Piran, Adriatic Sea, Gulf of Piran | collected 2013-05-07 | reverse complement strand
GGCCGCCGCTTCATCGGGGAATCTCTCGAACAGGTCAAAGACCGTCAAACCGTTGCGGAAGCTCTTGCCAGCCACGACTGATCGTACTTGACATGAAGTGGTCTGTCAAACTAGGTTAGTAATTCCCTAAAGAAGAGATCCTGCAAAGCATCCTTGAAGCCTTAGCCCAGGATCTAGAACGGAGAGGCAAGATCGATCTCAGCGAGTGCCATATCGATGCGACCTTCGTCAGCACCAAAAAGGAGGGCCTTGTGCTGGCAGGACCAAGCGGGGTGAAGGCAGCAAGATCATGGCTCAGATGCTACAGGTGCTGGCATCGCCCTCCACCTTGAAGCTGCTAGCCCAGATGAAGTCAAGCTGGTAGCAGCGACTGTCGGATCTCGACATGTCCAAGGGACCCCGGAGAGACTTGTAGGGGACCGAGCTTATGATAGTGACCCTCTCAACGCTGAGTTGGCTGACCAGGGGATCGAGATGATTGCGCCGCACAGGACCCAGCGAGTCCGACCTTTAGAAGAGGAAGCAGGTTGAGATGCAGGGTGGTCGGAAGCTCGGGAGGTATCGTCGGAGCTGGAAGATTGAGCGGTTGTTCGCTCATTAAATACAGAACTGCCGGCGGTTGGTGGTGAGGTACGAGCGGTAGGTGCAGAACTTTCTGGGGCTCGTGCAGTTGGGCTGCATTCGACTGCTACTCAACCGTTAGATGGCTTCTAACAACTCTCAGCCCGCCTCCATCACAGCGGTTACGGTGACGTTGTCGTCACCCACCTGCTTTCCTGATTCCGACGCCAGAGCTGTTCTGAACGGTCCAACCGGGAGAGTTACGAACTCCTGCGGCACCAATCTCCGCCTCTCGTGATCCAATGATGGTCGGCAAAATCCCCACCCCGTCCCGCGAAGGGGCCGACGCCGCCAGCGAACGGGAGCCGACCGTTGCAGCCCACACTTACAGGAAGCACGACCCGCGATGGCTCAACCCGATCAGGTGTAATCTCACCCTACTAGGTCACTCCGACCTCTTCCAGCGATAGTCCTCTGCAAGGGATACACGACACGCTTCAGGACAGCGGGTTGCCCCGCCCTGCGGGTCTTGGCTTGGCGCTAGGAGCCCTCACCCCTCGGAACCGTCCCCTTCGGCCTGCCGGTCTTCATCGAAAAACTCAAATGCCGCCTCGCCGATATGGACATCGTCCCCATCTGCAGCACCGGCTCGCTTAAGCAGTTTCGTCACCCCAAGCTTGGTGAAGTGCCGCTGCAGGTAGGCCACCGCGTCACGATTGGAGGGGTCGAAGCGGGCAACTACCGCCTCGAGAGCGCAGCCGAGGACGCGCCACCCCAGGCCGTCCTGGTGACGAATGACCCGAACGGGGTCGGCCTTGAGAACCTGTGGGTCCCGCCCAACAGGCTCCAGGGAATCCTGATCGGGTAGGAGGGCGAAGATGGTGTCACGGAGCTCGACAAGCCCCTCCCCCTCGAGCGCAGAGACGGTGAGGAGAGGGAGGCCAAAGCGGGTCAGCTCCTGCTCGAGCTCGAGCAACTCCTCGGGCGCTGCGAGGTCGATCTTGTTGAGTGCTATGAGGGCGGGACGCTCGATCAGGGCGGGGTCGAACGCCCCGAGTTCCCTACGCAGCGCCTCCAGATTGTGAGGCGGATCGTCGGCGATATCGAGAACGTAAACCAGAAACCGGGTTCGGGAAATGTGGCGCAGAAACTCGAGGCCCAGACCCTTGCCGCGGTGGGCACCCTCGATGATGCCGGGAATATCCGCCAGCGTGAATCGCGCGAGATCGCGCTCGACCACACCGAGGTTGGGGCTGAGGGTGGTAAAGGGGTAGGGAGCGATGGCGGGACGGGCATTGGAGAGGGCCGCGAGCAGGCTCGACTTGCCAGCGTTGGGATAGCCGACGAGGCCTACATCGGCGATCATCCTGAGTTCGAGCCGGATGCGACGGCGCTCGCCGGGAGTGCCGTACTCCGCGAACCTCGGCGCCTGCTGGGTGGAGTTGGCGAAAGAGGCGTTGCCCCGACCGCTACGCCCTCCCGCGGCGACGCAGGCCTGCTGACCCACCTCGACGAGATCGGCCAGAATCTCGCGACTATCTAGGTCGATAGCCACAGTTCCAACCGGCACCCGGACGATGAGATCTTCCCCCCGGCGACCGGCCCGCTTGCGCCCCTCACCCTGCTGCCCGGTCCCAGCCCGGAGGAGGGTCTGGCCCACGAGCTTATCGAGCGAGGTAATGTCATCGATGGCTTCGAGGATGACACTCCCGCCATCACCTCCACGGCCGCCGTCGGGCCCCCCCTTGGGCAGGTACTTCAGCCGCAGGAATGACATCGCACCGTCGCCACCCCTGCCTCCCTGCACGGTGATTATAAGGGTGTCACGGAAAGGCATCGTACTCCCCGCTCTTTCGAGAAGCAGCGCCTCGGTCCTGGCGCCCGCGAAACTAGCCGGAGGCCTCGCCCTGCTTCAACTCCACGCTGATGAAACGGCCCTTGCCACCCTTATTTTGGAAGCGGACCACGCCGTCACGGAGCGCGAAAAGGGTGAAATCCCGACCCTGGCCGACATTCCGACCAGGGTGAAAGCGGGTACCCCGCTGCCGAACCAGGATGTTGCCAGAGAGAACCTCTTCGCCATCGAATCGCTTGACACCCAAGCGTTTAGACTCGCTGTCGCGACCATTCTTCGAGCTACCCACACCCTTTTTATGTGCCATTCCTAGAACCCCTTACGCTCCAGCGACCTCAACCACCTCGGCCGGCACCTCATCCTCGACCGGAGATCCCTCTACGGGTGCCTCGGCCTGCCTAGTTTTGCGGTCTTCCGCCGAGCCTCTGATCTCGATCATCCTCACTTCGGTGTAGGGCTGCCTGTGCCCAATCTTGCGGCGGTAGTTGACCTTGGCTTTGTACTTGTATACCTGGCTCTTATCACCGCGGCCGTGGCCAAGCACCTCGGCCTTGACGCTAGCACCCTCGACGAGAGGGGTGCCGACCCTGACGTCACCTCCCCCGAGCAACAGCACAGGGAACTCCACCACGTCACCCGGTTCGGCGTCTAGCGCCTCAAAGCGCAGGATATCCCCCTCGCTGACACGGTACTGCTTCCCGCCCGACTGCACAATCGCAAACATTATCTCTTCGTACCTCCAGCAACCGCTACATGCCCCGCCGACCCCTCACCTCGGCCTGGCAGGACAGACAGGGCCAATAGACACCAGGGACGCGTGGCGGTTAGGCCACGCGACACCAGACTTGCGATTATAGCGAAAAGACCGGGTTGAGGCAAGCCAGCCGCCTTTGCAGAGGGGGCCCGCAACCACTTGGCCGATCCCCAGAGCCACCCCCAAAGACACTCGCACACCGGCTACCGAGGGGTAAAGGAGAGTTACGCTTCATCCTCACCTTCGCCCAGCTCGGCATTCGAACGCTGGGTCTGACCCTAACAACCGCCTCATCGGGGCCGGCCGCTACCGACCTCGGCGAGTCTGGCCGGGCGGGGTGGGAGCTGAATCGCGTCGGCGTGATCATAATGACGTGACGCACACGGGGCAGCGGACGAGCCTGGGACGACCCTCAGCGAACATCCCAAGGTGGTCGGTCATCTCTGTGTACGCGCCCGGAACGACCACACCCGCTGTAAACGGACGATTGAGGTGGCTCACGCGATCATCGGGACGGGCAGGACGATGGGTATCACAAACATCCCCGCCTCCCTTGAGCGTAGTATGACTATGCTACCCTGCAGACGCAGCGTATGGCACTGTCTGTTGCAATAGCTCTCACCTCGGCGCTTCTGTTTGGCGCGTCGACTCCGCTAAGCAAGCTCCTTCTCGACCAGGTAAGTCCTTTCCAGTTGGCCGGACTGCTCTATTTGGGCGCCGCTCTCGGCGTGGGCCCGTTCGCCGCTCAACAGCGAGTCTTTCATCGCCTTGTGCGCTTGGATCGCGCGAACGCCCGGCGGCTGATTGGTGCTGCGCTTCTGGGCGGAATGGCGGGGCCGGTCTTGCTCCTCTTGGGGCTGCAGTTGGCCTCCGCCGCATCCGTCTCGCTGTGGCTCAACCTGGAGCTTGTCGCCACTGCGGTGTTGGGTGCCGCCCTGTTCCGCGATCAGTTAAGCGGTCGGGCCTGGGCAGGAGCGGGCACGGTGGTCGTCGCAGCACTGCTGTTGTCATGGGGGGGGCAATCCGCTGGCATTCTGCCCGGTCTGCTGGTGGCGCTGGCGTGCGTCTGCTGGGGCTTCGACAACCACTTCACGTCGCTGATCGACGGATTGACTCCCCAGGAAACGACCCTGTGGAAGGGACTTGCCGCTGGCACGACCAACCTCTTCATAGGGCTGTGGGTCTCTTCCTGGACCGCGACGCCGCTGGCTGCCACAGCCGCGTTGGGGCTCGGCGCGATCTCCTATGGTGCGAGCATCGTACTGTACATCGCTGCCGCCCAGAACATCGGCGCCACTAGGGGTCAGCTGGTGTTCTCTGCTGCGCCCTTTTTTGGTGTCCTACTTTCCGTTGCGCTCCTTGGTGAGCCCTTCGGCACAATACAGCTAGTGGCCACCGCGATCTTGGTGGTGGGCCTGTTCATGCTGCTGCAAGAGGGACATACACACCGACACAGCCACCCAGCCCTCGTACATGAGCACTGGCACCGCCACAACGACGGCCACCACCTACACAATCATCCCAAGCTTCCTGCCTGGATCGGCCACGTGCATCCGCATCGCCATGAAGCACTGGAACACGAGCATCCGCATCTGCCTGACGTCCATCATCGCCATACTCACGACAACGCGCAGTAGTTTTCAGTTTTCACCGTTTTGCGAACCAGTCATTACGGTCGCGAGGTTATCCAGCACTCTCCGCTTCGGTGCTCTTTCATCTCGATCTCGTCCGACTCTACTCCATAAACCGACTCGGTCTTGGAGAACGACCATCTCAACCCCATCGCCTACCACAGGGGTTTCTGAGCACATCACTCTTCGGGAGGCGAACCGATGTCAGAACATGACCGATTTCGAAATCCGCGTTCCGATTTCACGAAGCACGGAAGAGCGCGGCCACCCTGCGCAGAGCATTCCACGACCGGACGAGTATCGTAATCTCGAACTTTAAGGCGTCGCCCCACATAACCAAGGCAGGCTCTGCTCGCCATTCCAGCCCTGCCTGGGGAGGTTACTGTATTTCCGCCGATGCGGGCGGCCCCCGGCGGCGTGGTCACGAACCCAGACTGAACGCTTATCCCCTACCGACAGGGCCTTCAAGAATCCTGTGCCCCTTCAATCTCCGTCGCCAGCGGAGCGTGCCACCAATTCGGCACTGACCTCCCAGAGGCGGCGCGCAACCTCCAAGTCGTGGGCGGCCTTGTAGGGCTCCACGGGCTTGCAGTTCGCGAAATACTTACCACTGACCCCCTCCACCTCGGGCGACGCGGCCAGATAGACGCTGGTTCTAGCACCCCTCTCGGCGCTGATCGTGAACTGTGTCAGGGTCCACCAGATGATCCGGGCGATGAGGCTGCCCCTGGCATCAGCACCGAAGTTGGTCTTCACAAAGCCAGGGTGGAGCGCATTGGCCGTGACCCCCGTCCCTTCGAGGCGGCGTGCGAGTTCGAAGGTGAACAGCAGGTTGGCAAGCTTCGACTGGCCGTAGGCCCGCCATCCCCCATAGCCCCGTTTCAACTGGAGGTCGCCGAAGCGAATGCTGGCGCCACGATGAGCCATCGACCCAACGTTGACGACCCGCGCGGGGGCGTTACCGATCAGCAGATCGAGCAGCAACTCGGTAAGCAGGAAGTAGCCCAAGTGATTCACGGCGAAGGTGCGCTCGAGGCCGTCCTCGGTCTCAGCCCGAGAAGAGAAGTAGGCACCAACGTTGTTCACCAGGACATCCAGCCGGTCGAAGCGGTCCCGGTACTCCTCGGCCAGCTGCCGGATCTGCTGCTGCGAGGAGAAGTCGCCCATGAGGAACTCCACCCGGTCGTGACCAGCCGCAGTTCGGATCTCGCAGCGGACGCGCTCGGTCTTGGCCCGGTCGCGGGCCGTGAAAACGACCTGCGCCCCCTGCTCAGCCAGTACCCGGGCGGTAACCTCACCGATCCCGGAGGTGGCCCCCGTGATCAGGACCTGCTTGCCTTCCATCCTTCCATCCGTACCGGTCACAGTCCTACTGTACGACATAGGTCGGCTACTCTGAACAAGACCGCTGGGGTCTCGTGCGCCCCTAGAGGCGCTCCAGAGAGCTCCCTCCGACCCGGTCCTGTCTCCAGGGGATAATCGCGTAACCATACCGCAGCTATATACTTAAATCCATACATGGTACTTGAGTCCATCACGCGCGAACTCCTGTACAACGCTGCCAAGCACTTCAAGCGTGGAAGGGCTCTGGCAGCACGGGGGGATGTGCGCGGCGCCACGATGGCCTATGATGATGCGTTGCGCGACCTCCACGCCACCCGGCCTCAGCGGATGCGCGACGTGCTGCTCGCGCAGGTCTATCTCTACCGCTACCAGATCGCCCGGGGGGTCGACTCTAAGTGTGCCGAGCGCGACCTGAGACTCGGCTACAGCTACGCGAGGACCACGGGGGAACCGAACGTCAGGACCCTCGCAGAGGAGTTGTGGGAGGCGAGGCAGCAGAGGATAGCGCCGACGGTTCCTGTGGTAGGAGGGGGCAACTGATCCCGCCCCTGGGGGCCTGAATGGGGATCGCAAGGGGATCGCGGGTTAGCATGGTTGCTATGCACTCGCCCTAAAGCTTGCCAGGGCTCAGAATCGACCCGAGTCGCGGGTTAGCATGGTTGCCATGCACCCCCTCCTCGAACATGCCCTAGGCCGTGAAGAGCGCTACCTTGAGACCCTCAAGGAGCTAGTCCTCATCGAGTCTCCCACTCACGACAAGACCGCCGCAGACCGCCTAGCAGACCATCTGGCCACCCTGCTATCCAACGAAGGCTGGACGGTAGAGCGCCACCTGCAACAGGTGGTGGGTGACCACCTGTCGGCCCGCCGGGACGCCCCCGGCGACATCTCTACGCTGCTGCTCGCCCACTACGATACCGTCTGGCCGGTAGGCACCCTCGAGGGGATGCCCTTCTATCGGGAGGGGGACTGCGTCCACGGGCCCGGTACCTCCGACATGAAGGCCGGAATCACCACCTGCCTCGAGGCTATTCGCATCGCCGACGAGCGGGGGATGGCACTGCGCGGTCCAGTCACACTTCTGCTGACCAGCGACGAGGAGAGTGGGAGCCTTCACTCGCGAGAGTTGATCGAGGAACTCGCGAAGTTACACGATCGGGTCCTGGTGGTCGAGCCGGGCTCCGAGGATGGATCGCTCAAGGTGGGGCGCAAGGGTACGGGGATGATCGAGTTCAGAGCCCGAGGCCAGAGCGCCCACGCAGGCAACAATCCTGAGGCCGGCGCGAGCGCGCTGCGGGAACTGGCACACTTCCTGTTCTTCGTCGAGGGCCTAAACGACCCGGAGGCGGGGACCTCGGTCAACCTGACAGTGGCGTCCGGCGGCACCGTACCCAACGTGATCGCCGAGGAGGCCTCTGCCGACGTCGATCTGAGAGTGTTCACGCTGGCGGAGGCCGAACGCCTCGACCGGGAGCTGCGGAACTACCGACCTCACAACCCGAGGGTCGAAGTCGAGATCACCGGCGGGCTGAATCGCCCCCCTATGGAGAGGACCGAGGCGAACGAGGTCCTCCTCGCTGAGGCCGAAGCGGTCCAGCGGAGCATGGGGCTTGCGCTGGGCACCGCGGTTGTCGGCGGCGGCTCCGACGGCAACTTCACCACCGCGCTCGGCGCCGCTACCCTCGACGGCCTAGGCAGCCTCGGCGTCGGGATGCACGCCCGACACGAACATATAGAGCTCGGGGCGACGCTCGAGCGGGTGGCCCTGGTCACGGCCCTCGTGACCAGGGCCGGATGAGTGCGATCTCACGGCGACCTGGGAAGGTCGCCAAGCGTAATCCCCATGCCGCTGCGCCTCCTAGTGGCTGCTGCCTGCGGCATCATCCTGTCTGCGGCACTTCCGCCGACCGGCTTCTGGCCGCTGGCGCTAGCCCTCACGCCGCTCTACCTCCTGGTAGCAGGCAGCGAGAGCAGTCGCCGGGCATTCTGGCTGGGATTCGTCTTCGCCGCAGCGTTCTTCACCCTCTACCTGCTGTGGCTCCCGCTAAGTTTCTCAGTCATCCTGAGTCCCGCGTTCTGGGCCCTGTTCCCACTACTTATCCTCATCCTAGCGGCCATCTGGGGAGGCACCACCGGGCTCAGCCGCTGGCTCGGAGGAAAGGGGGCGGGCACCCTGTGGCTGCTGCCGGCCGCCTGGGTCTTAGTCGAGTGGGTCCGGAGCCAGGGTTACCTCGGCTTCCCCTGGGGAGCGCTCGGCTACCTGTGGCTCGACACCCCTGTGGCCCAGATCGCCGACCTGATCGGGGTGTACGGCCTCAGCTTGGTGACCACGATGCTCGCCGCCCTGTTCGCTATGCCCTTTCTGCCCCTGGGCGAACGAAGCGGGCACCGGCCACTCTACTCGCTCTTCACCCCGGTCATCCCCCTGGCGCTGGGTGCCGCCCTCTGGGGGGCGGGGCTGGCAAGGTCCGACCTGCCGGTAGCCCCTCCGACCGAGACGGCGCTGCTCATCCAGGGCAATGTCGATCCGCTCGGTCGGATGCTCAGCCCTAGTCAGGAGCTGAGCGTCCACACCGACCTCACCCGCAACGGCCAACTCGACCTGGCCACCACCCCCGACCTCGTCGTATGGCCGGAAGGGGCGGTCCTCGGTCTCACTGTCGATGGCGTGGCGGGCGAACCGGTACGGGAGAAGATTCAGCAGAGCGCCCCGCACAGCACCTTCATCGTGGGCGGACGGGCCCACAACGGTGGTCGATCGTTTAACAGCGTCTACAGTATCGACGAACAGCTCCTGGATGACCGCTACGACAAGGTGTTCCTGGTCCCCTTCGGGGAGCGTTGGCCGCTGGTCGAGACGGCGGCCCCGGTCTACCGAGCCATCTTCGAACTGCTGGGGCTCCCGCTGCTGCAGAGCACCTCCCCCGGCCCGGCGTTCGATCCGCTGCAGACCGCCGCCGGGCCCGTTGCGGCCTACATCTGCTACGAATCGGTGTTTCCCCAGGTGCAGCGGGCCATGGTCCGACGCGGCGCAACTGTCCTGATCAACATCACTAACGACGCCTGGTTCGCCCGCGGAAACGGCGCTCGCCAGCACTTCGACATGGGGCGGCTACGCGCTATTGAGACGCGACGCTACCTGCTCCGCGCCGGCAACGATGGCATCACTGCCCTGGTTGGTCCCCGCGGTGAAGTCCTAGCCGAACTGGAACGGGATGCGGCCGGGATTCTGAAGGTCGACTACGGTCTAAGCGAGACGAAGACCGTGTGGGTCCGCTACGGACACCTCTTTATCCCGCTCCTGACCGCCTACGCCGTGGGCGCCGTAGCCCTCGCGCTGCTCCGCCGCCCCTAAAACCCGCCTAGCCGGGCAGGAGCACCCGCCCAACCCCGGTCGGCGCTATAATCTCGCTGATGAATGTCCTGATCGTGGGCGGCGGCGAGATAGGCAGTCAGATCGCCAGTGCCCTCCACCACTCGCACAACGTCACCATCCTCGAGATCGACGAAGATCGCGAGAAGGCCTTCGAGAGCCTCGATGTGCAGTTCATACGGGGTACGGGGAGCGACCCGGACGATCTGAAACAGGCTGGCGCCGAGAGGGCCGACGCCTTCATCGGCTCCACCTCGAACGACGATGTCAATGTCCTGGCCTGCCTAGCGGCCAAGGGACTGGGAGCCAAGGAGACCATGGCCTTCGTCACCCGCCAGCACTATGTGGACGCCTTCGCCACCCGGGGGCCCATGGGATCGGTCGGACTGATCATCGACCGGATCGTCTGGCCGCAGCGCACCCTCGCCAATCAGATCGCTGACATCGTGCGGGTACCGCGGGCCCTCGACAGTGCTCACTTCGCGGGCGGTCGCATCAAGATGTTGGAGTACCGCCTTGAGGAGGACGATCCGTTCGTCGGCATGCCGCTGTCGGTAGCCACCAGCCCGCAGAGTGTGCTGGTGGTCGGCTCGATCCGCGGGGAGAGCTTTATCGTCCCCTCCGGCGACACGGTCCTCCGGGCAGGAGACAAGGTGGTGTACATGGGCACCACCGAGAGCATGCGCCAGATCGAGAACCGCTTCGCGCCGCGCAAGCGCTCCTCGACCGTGGCCATCGTGGGTGGGGGGAATGTCGGCTTCATGGTGGCCGATCAGCTTCAGGACTCTCGCATGCACATCACCATCATCGAGGAGGACGAGGAGCGCTGCCAGGGCCTGGCGCAGTGGCTCCCCAAGGCCCTGGTCCTCCACGGCGACGGCACCGACCTCGAGCTACTCGAGCAGGAGCGGATCGAGGACGCCGACGTGGTAGTGGCCGTGACCGACGACGACGGCAAGAACCTGCTGGTCTCGATGCTGGCCAAGCAATTAGGCATCCCCAAGGTCATCACCCGAGTTAACCGCTCCCGCAACCGTCGCTTGTTCGAGAGGGTCGGTATCGAAGCCCCGCTGACCCCGAGGACCGCAGCGGTTCAGGAGGTCCTCAACTGGCTTAACCTCGACGAGGTGGACCATCTGGCCACCATCGAGAATCGGGCCGAGGTGATGGAGATCTCCTATCCCTATCAGTGCAACGTCGGCAAGGTCCGCAACCTCGGTGCGCCAGCCAACAGCCTCATCGGTGCTATCCTCAGGAAGGATCGGGTGATTATCCCCGACGGCGATACCACCATCCAGCACGGCGACCACCTCTTCATCGTCACCACCCCCGACAACGTGACGGCGGTACACGGCTGGCTCGCGCAGAAGCGGCAGGGGGTCGAGGCGTAGGCGCCGCCTGAGCCGCTCGCGGTACAGTGGCAGCGGTGCGCGGTCGCTTCACCCCCTACATCGTCGGCACGAGCCTGCTCGGCCTGGGTTTCGTCTCGGCCCTGTTCGTGCTCTTCGCCCTGCTGATCCGCGAGGCCTTTCTCGGCTTCATCGTCACCGGCGCGGTCGCGACGGCGATCGGCGGCATCCTGGTTCGACTGGGCGACCGCCGTGCCGAACCGTCGCGCCGGGAAGGGCTCTTAGGCATCCTCCTCCTGTGGCTGACCCTTCCCCTCTTCGGAGCCATACCCTACGCAATGTCGGGCAACCTGACCCCCCTCAATGCCCTCTTCGAATCGATGAGCGGATTCACAGCGACGGGCGCCACCGTGCTGGCTGACTTCGCCACCTTCCCCTCAAGCCTGTTCCTGTGGCGCTCACTGTCACAGTGGTTCGGCGGGATCGGGATCATCGTGATCTTCATCGCGGTCCTCCCGCAGCTAGCCATCGCGGGTCGGCAGCTCTTCTTCGCGGAATCCCCCGGGCCGACGGAGGAGCGACTCACCCCCCGACTCCGCAACACCACCAACGCCGTACTAGTTATCTATGTCGGCCTGACGGTGCTGTGCGCAGTGGCCTACGTGCTGGGCGGCATGGACCTGCTCGAGGCCATCAATCACGCCTTCACCACCGTAGCCGCAGGGGGCTTCAGCCCCGACGGATCCAGCTTCGAGCGGGCGAATCCGGCACTGACCTGGATCGCCACAGTGTTCATGGTGTTCGCGGGCACGAACTTTGCACTCCAGTACCGGGCGCTTATGGGGCGCCCTCTGGACCTGCGGCGCGACCCCGAGTTCCGCGCCTACCTGGTGATCATCCTCGTCGCCGGGGCCGGCCTGACACTTATCCTCCTCGGCAGCTATGCCCCGCTCGAGGCGCTCCGGCACGGGCTATTCCAGACCGTATCCATCCTCACCACCACCGGTTACGCCTCGGCGGACTCCGCGCAGTGGCCGTTACAGGGTCAGATGGTGCTCCTGATCCTTATGTTCATCGGCGGGAGCGCCGGGAGCGCCGCCGGCGGCGTGAAGATCGTCCGCTGGTTGATCATCGCGAGGAACACCGCCCGCGAGGTACGGCTCGCCCTGCACCCCCGCGCAGTGCTGCCGGTGCGGCTGGGCAACCGCACCGTGACCGAGGAGGTCCTGCAGGCGGTTGCAGCCTTCCTCACCCTGTTCCTGGGGCTGTTCGCCGCCTCGACCGTCGTGCTGGTAATCTTCGGTGCCGACCTCACCACCGCCATCTCCGCCGCGATCGCCACCGTCGGCAACGTCGGGCCCGGCCTCGGCACGGTCGGTCCCCTCGATCACTACTCCGACCTGCACCCGGTCAGCCGCAGCCTCTTAATCTTCAACATGTATGCGGGCAGACTGGAGGTGGTGACCGTGTTCGTGATCTTCACGGGGCGCTGGTGGCAGCTACCCCACCTCCGGAACTAGCGGCACGACACCCCCTACCGGGTAGACTGAAACCTATAGCGATTAGGCAAGGTTCTTCACCACCGCTACCGCAACCCCGAAGGAGAGATGATGTCTGAGCGCATCGAGTCCGTGCTGCAGGAAGACCGTCGCTTCAGCCCGCCGGAGGGATTCCGAGCGGAGGCACGCCTAAGTAGCCTCGAGGAGTACCGACGCCTCTACCGGCAATCACTCGACGAGCCCGAGCTGTTCTGGGGTTCAGTAGCCGAGGAGCTACACTGGTTCAAACCCTGGGACCGGATCACCGAGTGGCACGAACCGTTCGTCAAGTGGTTCGTCGGCGGCAAGACCAACCCCGCCTACAACTGCCTGGACCGCCAGATCGAACTCGGTCGCGGCAACAAGGTCGCCTTCTTCTGGGAGGGCGAGCCCGGCGACAGCCGAGTGCTCACTTTCCAGCAGCTGCACCGCGAGGTCAGCAGGTTCGCCAACGCCCTGAAGGACAAGGGGGTCGGCAAGGGTGACCGGGTGGCGATCTACATGCCGATGATCCCCGAAGCGGCCGTAGCCATGCTCGCCTGCGCTCGGATCGGTGCAACCCACTCGGTGGTCTTCGGCGGCTTCAGCGCTCAGGCGCTCGCCGACCGGATCATCGACGGGGAGATCAAGGCGGTCGTCACCGCCGACGGCGGGCAGCGACGAGGTCGCGTCCTCCCGCTCAAGCCGGCCGTGGACGAGGCGCTCACCTCGTGCCCCTCCGTGGAGCATGTGTTCGTGGTCCGGAGGTCTGAGAACGAGATCGAGATGAAGCCCGGCCGCGACCACTGGTACCACGAAGTCACCCGCCAAGCCTCACCCGACTGTCCCGCCGAACCGCTTGATGCCGAGCACCCACTGTTCATCCTCTACACCTCCGGTTCGACGGGCAAGCCGAAGGGGGTGCTCCACACCACCGGAGGTTACCAGACCTATACCTACCTCACCAGCAAGTACATCTTCGACCTGAAGCCCAACGACATCTTCTGGTGCACGGCAGATGTAGGGTGGATCACAGGCCACAGCTACATAGTCTACGGTCCGATGCTGAACGGCGCGACCCAAGTCATGTACGAGGGAGCACCCACCTATCCGGGGCCGGACCGGTTCTGGGAGCTGGTAGACCGCTATAAGGTCACGGTCTTCTACACCGCCCCCACCGCCATTCGCGCCTTCATGAAGCTCGGCGAGGAGCATCCTGGCAAGCACGATCTCACCAGCCTGCGGCTACTCGGGACCGTCGGCGAGCCCATCAACCCCGAGGCCTGGATCTGGTACCGACGGGTTATCGGCGGAGATCGCTGCCCCATAGTCGATACTTGGTGGCAGACCGAGACCGGCGGTATCATGATCACCACCCTTCCCGGCGTCCATGACACCAAACCCGGCTCGGCCGGGCTCCCCTTCTTCGGCATCGACCCTGCCATTGTCGATGCCGACGGGAACGAGCAGGAGCCCGACTCAGGGGGTTACCTGGTGCTCAGGCGTCCCTGGCCCAGCATGCTCCGCACCGTGCACGGCGACGATGAGCGCTACCACTCCACCTACTGGGGTAAGGTCCCGCACGTCTACTTCGCAGGAGATGGCGCCCGCCTCGACGGAGAGGGCTACTTCTGGATCATGGGGCGCGTCGACGACGTGGTGAACGTCAGCGGACACCGGCTCGGCACCATGGAGATAGAGTCGGCGCTGGTTTCGCACGACGCCGTCGCCGAGGCCGCAGTGGTAGGTCGGCCAGACGAGATCAAGGGGCAGGGCATCGTCGCCTTCGTGACTCTCGAGGGCGACTGCCCCGGCTCCGACGAGCTTAAGGAGGATCTCCGCAACCACGTGGGGCGCGAGATCGGCGCCATCGCGAAGCCGGACGAGATCCGTTTCACCGACGCCCTCCCGAAGACCCGGAGCGGCAAGATCATGAGGCGCCTGCTGCGGAGCGTGGCCTCCGGTGAGGATCTTAAAGGGGACATATCCACCCTCGAGGACAGGAGCGTGGTCGAGAAGCTGATGCAGACGAGCTAGACCCGGTCCTCACATAGGACCCGCCGGAGATCCTCGAGAGCTATGTTGGCGCCGCATAGTACGATCACAGTCCTCTGGCCCGCCAAGGTCTCGCGGCGCCTCAGGTAGGCCGCGATAGCGACCGCGGCCGCGCCCTCAATGAGCATCTGGTGGCTGCCTACGAAGTCCCTCAGCGCCCCGGCGATCTCCTCCTCGGTCACGATCTCAAAATCGTCGACGAGGTGGCGGCAGAGGTCGAAGGTGATCGATCCGACCTCCACCCCGCCGGCGGTCCCGTCCGAAAGGGTCGGCTCCGAGGCCAAGTCGAGAATCCGCCCCGCCCTCAGCGATTCGATCATCACCGCCGAGTTGCGCGGCGAGCAGCCGATCAGGTGTGCATCGGGCCGCACGTTCGAAAGATAGGCGGCCATCCCGGAGATCAGGCCGCCGCCGCCGAGGGCTACGAACACAGCATCCAGATCGGGCAACTGACGGTGGAGTTCCACTCCGACCGTTCCCTGGCCCGCGACGACAGCGGGGTCGTTGTAGGGCGACAGGTAGTATAGACCGCTCTCTTCGGCGCAGCTCCGGGCCTGCAACTCGGCCTCGATCCCATCCCGCCCGCAGAGGCGAACCTCGGCCCCGAGGAGACGAATCGCCTCGAGCTTGGCGCTGGAAACGGTCTCAGGCACGAAGATCGTTGCATCGACCCCGAGGAGACCGCTGGCGTAGGCGACAGCCGCACCATGGTTGCCGGTGGAGGCGGCTACAACCCCTCTGCTACGCGCTCCGCCATCGAGATTGAGGAGGGCGTTGAGCGCCCCCCGCAGCTTGAACGATCCGGTATGTTGGAGGTTTTCGCACTTTAAAAACAGCCGGGGGGTCCCCGCCGGCCCACCGAGAGCCGGGGAGGGCAGAAGCGGGGTCTCGCGCAGGTAGGGCCTGAGCCTCCTGTCAGCCTCCACGACCGCGCTGACGACCCCCTCGAGGTGGACAGCCCCCCCTGTCATCCGCCGAGCGCCCGAGCCCCCTCATAGATCAGGTCACGGATCCGGCCGAGGCCCGCCACGAGGGTATTGCGAGGAAGCCCGAAGCTGATCCGGAGGAAGCGGTCCATTCCGAAATGATCCCCCGGCACGATGAGAACGCCCTGCTCGCGCCGGAGCCGGTCGGCCAGCAGCGTCGAGTTGAGGTCCAGGTGGTAGCGCAAGAAGGCGACCGCCGACGCCCGAGGTGGGGTGACCCGGAAGATGCCTTCGTGGCAGGCCAACCAGGCCTCCAGAACAGACCACCCGGCCCCGATGAAGCCGCGGGTCCGCTCGAGGAGCCGGGGCAGGATCTCTGGAGAGAGCGCGAACGCCGCGATCCTGTTGGCCAGTATCGTTGCCGAGAGGGTGATGTACTCGTGCCGTGCCCAGGCCTGATCGAGGATCTCAGTCGGTCCCACGAGCCAGCCCAGACGGAGACCCGGCATCCCGTAGGCCTTGCTCATACTACCGGTGGCGATCACCCGGTCGTAGCGTCCGTAAAAGCTCGGAGACATGGCCCTACCCTCGCGCTCAGCACCCCGGTAGACCTCATCGGCCAGGATCCAGGCCCCGACCCGGTCGGCAGCGGCCACCATAGCCTCCATCTCGGCCTCGGTGAGGATCTGGCCGGTCGGGTTGTTGGGATTGCAGATGGCAATGACCTTCGTAGCCGAGGTCACACGCTCCTCAAGTTCAGCCAGGTCGGGTGCCCATCCTCGCTCCTCACGCAATCGGAACGTTTTAAGCAAGAGACCGTGGTTCTTCGCCACGCCCCAGATCTGCATGTAGTTCGGCAGCATGACCACGATTTCGTCGCCGGCACCGAGCAGGGAGCGGGTAGCAATGTAGTTGGCTTCGATCCCGCCGACCGTCACCAGGATGTTCTCGGGACCCGCACCGTCGTACAGGGAGGCAACATTCCAGCGGAGTTCGGGAATGCCATTGACATGCGGGTAGTTCAGATCTGAATCGAGGATTGCCTCGAGGGCGTCAGGGTGGTCCTTGAAGAGCTCGCGCAGAAGCAGCGGGTGCACACCGCTCTCAGAAAGATTATAGTCGACATCCTGTTCGAACTTCGACATCATCCTCTCCATCACGAACGGTTGGAATCGGGCCATAGATCGCCCCTTTCTCGAACGGTCTCCCACTAGCGTACGGCATCAGAGACCCGGGGGCCTCGTGAACCCGGAGGGCACCCGGGGATCGGGTCGCCCGGGCGAACTCCTGCGGTAATCGCCGACCCACTATCACCCTCAGCCGGTAGAATGATCCGTGGCTGCGGACTGGCGGATCGGGTACGGAGAAGATGCTCACCGCCTGATCGTAGGGCGACCACTACTGATCGGTGGGGTCGAGATCCCCGGGAGCCCCCATGGCCCGGAGGCCGTGAGCGATGGCGACGCGCTGCTTCACGCCCTGGCGGACGCCCTCCTGTCGGGCTTCGCCCAAGGCGATATCGGCGACCTCTATCCCCCCGACGACCCGGGCTCGGCAAATCTCGACAGTGAACTCCTCCTACGGACCGTCTTCGAGCAGATCCGCAGAGTCCACGGGACCTTTACGGTCCACAATATCGCCGCGACGGTGATCCTCGACAGGCCGGAACTGAGCCCGTACCGAGAGGCGATACAGGAGCGTGTCGCGACCCTCGCCGCCCTCGAAGGATCCCGCCTCGGTATCACCTTCAAAACTAGCGAGGGTCTGGCTCCTGACTATATCCAGGTGAGAACTGCGGTCCTGATGAGCCGGGAGAGCTGACAGGACCGCTGCCGAGGTGGCCAGCGCCCGGACCTTCGAGGGGATCCAGACATCTTCCCGTCGGGCTCACACCCCAGAGTGGCTTCGACTCGTCTAACCGCCCGGAGCTACTCCCGGAGAGACCCCGCGGCCGCCTCCAGGTGGGCTAGGGCTGGATTCCCCCCTAGATGGCCTCGGCGAGGGCCGCTGGCCCAGCCACCTACGCCTCCTGGTAGATCACAAGCAGGCGGCCGTCAACGACCTCGGTCCGGTAGAGCCGCAGCTTCTTGACGGCCGGCAGGGTGGGGCGACCGGTTCTCAGATCGAACCTGGCCCCGTGCCGCTCACACTTGACGGCCCCACCGAGGAGTTCCCCGTCGTGAAGGATGCCGTTGTCGTGGGTGCAGCGGTCCTCGAGGGCGAAGAATTCGCCCCCCTGGTGTACGATCAGCACCTCCCGGCCATTCACCTCGACGGAGGCCATGCTCTCCGCTGCAAAATCGGCAGTGGCACCCACGTCGACCTGTCCGACGATCATCAGAGTCGTTCCCTGACCCCGGGGACGCCGAGCTTGGCCTGGACCATCTGCTCCACATATTCCGCCACCTTGGGCAGCGTCACCCGGCCCATGACCTCGTGCAGGAAGCCGGTGACCAGCACATGCTCGGCCACCTCCGCAGAGAGACCACGGCTCATGAGGTAGAAGCGCTGATCCTCCTGAACTGGGCCCGTAGTCGAACCGTGGGAGCAGCGGACGTCGTTGGCCCCGATCTCGAGCTGCGGGATCGAGACCGCCTCGCTGCGATCGTCAAGCAGCAGGTTCCGATTGGTCTGATAGGCATCGGTTCGCTGGGCGCCCTCATCCACCACGATGATACCGGAGAAGACCTCGGTGCTGGCATCCTGAAGCGCACCCTTAAACAGCAGATCGGAGCGGGCATGGTCGGCGGCGTGGTGCTGGAGGGTGTACTGGTTGAAGTGCTGACCCCGATCGGCAAAGTAGAGCCCCAGCACCTCCCACTCCGCTCCCGGCCCTTCGAGACGGCACTCGACCTCGGTGCGCGCCGCGTCGGCGCCCAGGCTAACGCTAAGGCTCTCCAACCGACTGTCCCGGGCCAGGTGGGCCCGGATCATGCTCATATGGGCAACGTTACGACTCCAGTTCTGCAGCGAGACGTAGCGGAGTTTGGCACCGTCCATGAGCACGATCTCGGTGGCAGCGCTATGGAACAGCCGCCCGTCGAACGGTTCGGAGGTGTACTCGTCGAGATAGGTCAGCTTGGCGTTGACGTCGACGACGACAAGGGTGCGCCCCGCGCTCAGCCCCCCCCGGTCGGCGGTAGTGAAGGCACCGAGGGGCAGCGCTACCTCGACATTCCTGGGAACGTAGACGAAGGTCCCCCCACTCCAGAGGGCCGAGTTGAGCGCGGCATACTTCCCTTGGGAAGCATCGACTACCCGGTAGAGGTGTTCGCGGACGAGATCGGGATGCTCGCGCAGAGCGCTGCAGAGATCGGTGAAGATCACACCCTCCTCCGCGATGGCGGCTTCGCTAAGGATCACCTCACCACCCTTATGGACGAGCACCCCCTCGGCATCGGAATCGGCGATCCGCCTGCGGATCCCCTCGCCGATATCGTCGGTTAGAGGCCCGGCGACCGACTCCAAGCCTGCGAGGGAGAAGCGTTCCAACTGGGTGTAGCGCCACTCCTCATCGCGGTTGGTCGGGAAGGGGGTGGACTCGAAGGTGCGGAGGGCGGCGTGGCGCCTAGCGACCAACCAGTCGGGCTCGCCCTGGGAGGTGAGCGCTCTTAGAGCGCCCGCCCCCAGGGCGGGTAGAGCGGTCTCGAGCACCATGAGGGACCTACCCCACGCTCCCTTCCATCTCGAGCTCGATGAGCCGATTCAGTTCAACAGCGTATTCCAGGGGCAACTCCTTGGCGACCGGCTCGAGGAAGCCGCGGACGATCAGTGCCATCGCCTCGTCCTCAGCCAAGCCGCGACTCATCAGGTAGAAGATCTGCTCGTCGTTGAGCTTGCTGACCCTGGCCTCGTGTCCGACCTGGGCCGTCTTCTCTTCGATCTGGATATAGGGATAGGTGTCGGTCTTCGAGGTCTCATCGAGGAGTAGCGCGTCACACTCGACATTCGAGCGAGCCCTGGTAGCACCATCATAGATCTGGACCAAGCCGCGGTACGAGGAGCGGCCGTAACCCTTCGAGATCGACTTGGAAACGATCGACGACGAGCTGTCGGGGGCGGCGTGGATCATCTTGGCCCCCGCGTCCTGGTGCTGGCCGTCGCCCGCGAAGGCGATCGACATGACCTCGCCGTGAGCCCCCGCTCCCACCAGATAGCAACTCGGGTACTTCATGGTCACCTTCGATCCCAGGTTTCCATCGAGCCAGCCCATCGAAGCCCCAGCCTGGACCAGCGCCCGCTGGGTCACCAGGTTGTAGACATTGTGCGACCAGTTCTGGATCGTCGAGTAGCGGACATTGGAGCCCTCCTGACAGACGATCTCGATCACGCCGGAGTGGAACGAGTCCGAGTTGTAGGTGGGGGCGGTGCAGCCCTCGATGTAGTGGAACCGGGATCCAGGAGCTCCGATGATGAGGGTCCGCTCGAACTGACCGATGTTCTCGGCATTGAGCAGGAAGTAGGCCTGGAGCGGCACGTCCACTTCGACCCCCTCGGGCACGTACACGAAGGAGCCACCGGACCAGACGGCAGAATTCACGGCCGCAAAGTAGTTGTCCTCGGGAGGGACCACGGTGGAGAAGTATTCCTTGAAGAGCTCGGGGTGCTCCTTGAGCCCGGTATCGCTGTCTAAGAAGATGACCCCCTTCTTCTCCCATTCCTCTTTGAGGTTGTGGTAGACCATCTCCGACTCAAACTGGGCACCGACTCCGGCCAGGACCCGCTGTTCCGCCTCAGGGATGCCCAGCCGCCGGTAGGTCTCACGGACCTCCTCGGGGATATCGTCCCAACTGTCGGTGGTACCCTGTCGTTCCTGAGGCCGCACATAGAAGTAGATATCGTCGAAGTTAAGCTTCGTGAGGTCGGCACCCCACTTGGGGCGCCCCTTCTTCTCCGCAATCTCGAGGGCGTTGAGGCGGAACTTGAGCATCCACTCGGGTTCGCCCTTGTAGTAGCTGATGCGCTCGACGACCCGCCTGTCGAGGCCCTTCTCACTCTTGTAGAAGTAGTTCTCGGGAAGGCGGAAGTCGTACTGCTTCTCGTGCTCCATCCCCTGGAGCTTCTCGGCATCTGGGTGCTGTGGAAGGTCGGCCATGGAGGCTCCTCTCAAGAGCATGTCGGGCGTGTCGGGGTTGCCGCTGAATCAGGCGCCTACGGCTTCCCGGATCCAGTCGTACCCCCTCTCATCGAGTTCGATAGCGAGCTCCTTGGGTCCCGATCGGATGACTCGGCCCCCAGCCATGATATGCACTCGGTCGGGAACGATGTAGTTAAGTAGCCGTTGGTAGTGGGTGATCAGTAGCGCGCCGAAGTCGCGGCCCCGGGCAGCGTTTACACCCTGAGCGACTGTCTTGAGGGCGTCAACGTCGAGCCCCGAATCGGTCTCATCGAGAATGGCGTAGCGCGGCCCGAGCACTAAGAGCTGCAGGATCTCGCTCCGCTTCTTCTCGCCGCCGGAGAACCCCTCGTGCAGATTCCTCTCGATGATCGACTCATCCCAGTCGAGCGCCGCGACTGCACGCTGCAACTTCTGATAGAACTCCATCACCCCAACCTCGTCGCCCTCAGGCCGACGGGCGTTGAGTGCTAACCGGAGGAAGTTTGCGATGGAGACGCCCGGCACCTCGACCGGGTACTGGAAAGCGAGATAGAGCCCGGCGCGGGCCCGCTCATCGGGTTCCAGTTCAAGGATGCTTGCACCATCGACCAGAATGTCGCCCTGCATCACCTCATAGCTGGGATCACCAGCAACGATCTTGGCCAGAGTCGACTTCCCGGAGCCGTTGGGACCCATGAGGGCGTGAACTTCCCCTTTGGGGACGGTCAGATCCACGCCGTGCAGGATCGCTTCGCCATCGACGATGCAGGCGTGCAGATCACGGATCTCCAGTTGATTTTCGCTCATGCCTTCTCCTGCTTTGAATCGGGGGGACGTGCCCCCCAAAGATAGGATTCGTTCCGAGTTTGACTATATCCCACCAGAACACCTATTGTCGAGAAAACCGCTCGATAATCCGACCTTGTCCCGACCAGTACAGCCCGGAAATCCGATGAAGCGTCTAGAGCTAGCCACGATAGATACTGGGATAGCGTCGTCCTAGACGCACAGCAGGATAGGCACAGGTCCCGCCTCCACTACGTCACCTACGCGTCTAGAGTGCTCTCTAGAGAATCTTAAAGTCCGGTCAACTGCCCGTCGCTCCGGCGACATCCTTACGTCGGAACAGCCAGAAGGTCGCAGCGCCGACCACCACGATGTATCCCATGAGGACAAGAGGGGCATGCACCGGATCTGCTCGTTCACCGAATCCGCTGACCTGGGGAACAGAAGTGCCTAGCCAAGCCGCAACGTTGGGTCCGAGCATATAGTTTGCAACGTCCTTGAAGCCGTCGAGCAGAGAGGACAGGATGGGAACGAACATCAGCTCGACCAGGTGGTAGGCCATGACAATGGCGAGGCTCGTACCCACAGAGGAGGTCAGGACCACGAAGAACATGGTCAGCCCAACATATGGGAGGAGTCCATAGCTCACCTTGCCGAGCGCTACCGCAGCGGCGGTCCACTCTCCAGAGCCGGCAAGCCCCCCTCCCTCATTCAGCGTAAGAGCGCAGATCAGACTGCTGATGGTGGTCGTAATCGCTACGACAACGAGCCCAGCGACACCCATCAGCACGAGCGACAGGACCTTCGATGTCAGGAACTGCCAGCGGCCGACACCCCGGGTCAGCGCCGCCCGTAACGTGCCCCAACCGTACTCAACCCCCAGTGACGATGAGGTCAAGATGACGAGGAGGATGACCCCGATAAAGTGTGCTGCCCCGAGGCCGGCGGCAATGCTGCTCGGGAGCATAAAGCTTGCGCGGAAGAATGCTCGAGCACTCTCTGCCTCGTCACAGGAGTCGCGACGAAAACCCTCGATCGCGTCGAGAAACTCCTGGCGAGACCCCTCATCAAGCCCCTCGATCCCGGGAGGGAGTCGTCCCTCCCTGATATCGGCGCAGGTCACGCTTAGCTCGACCGGGACTCCGTCTACTTCGGCCCCGAAACTGAAACGCGAACTGACAAAGGCGTCGTTGCGGTAGCCTACGTAGCCGACCCATAAGGGAATCTGACTAACGACGACCACGACTGCCAGAAGGACCCACAGCATCCGGCGCCGTAAGAGCTTGTACCATTCCCACTTGGTGAGGAGTAGGAGGTGGGCGATCATTCGGTTTCTCCCTCATCGTTGCCCGTAACCTCTAAGAAGTAGCTCTCCAGGGACACCTGATCGGCCGTCATCTCGGTGATGTAGACATCGGACCGGCTCAGGGCCGCGGTCAGCTCCGGCGAGCGCTCACTCGGAGCCGCCACCACCACCGCCGCACCCTCCACCTCTGCCTCCTCGACCCAATCCAATGCCGAAAGGATTTCGAGCGCCCTGGTATTGTCGGTAGTCCGCAGGCGGACCCGTTTGCGCGGCTGGATCAGGTCGGTGACAACACCCTGCACGATCAACGCTCCTTTGGAGAGGATGGCGACGCTGTCGCATACCTGCTCGACCTCGTGTAGGAGGTGACTCGAAAGCAGCACCGTCCGCTTACCGGTACCGAGGCTCCGAATCAGATCGCGGACCTCCGCCATGCCCGCCGGATCCATACCGTTGGTCGGCTCATCCAAGAATAGAAGCTCGGGATCACCGAGCAGGGCGTAAGCCAGGCCGAGGCGCTGTTTCATGCCGAGAGAGTAGGTTTGGAAGCGGTCGTTCCCACGATCTGCCAGGCCCACTCTGCTGAGCAGGTCGTCCACCTCGCCTGGCGTGCCCCGTCCCGAGATCCCCTGGAAGTAGCGGAGGTTCTGACGCCCCGACAGGTAGGGATAGAGGGAAGGGGACTCGATAATGGCTCCGACACGGCGCAGGGCTTCTCGATGTTGGGTAGCCGAACCGAACAGGCTGAAGCTGCCCGAGGTCGGCCTCACGAGACCGAGTAACATACTCATCGTAGTGGTCTTGCCCGAGCCGTTTGGGCCGAGAAGTCCGAAAACGTGGCCGCGCGGCACCTCCAAAGTGAGTCCGTCGACGGCGACGATATCGCCATACCTCTTCGTAAGCGATGAAGTTCTTATAACCCAGTTATCGGCTGGCACTGCCCACCCCCAAGACGGCCCGACCAAACGGTTGCCTCTGGTGCGATAGCGGTCCTCATAATGGACTTAGGGGTCGATGGCCTCAGGCTCAGCCGCGTCCTTGTCGAGATCACCACGTCGCTCTACTGCGATCGTCAGATTGGCCACGAGAGCGGCGATAGCCCCGATGGCAGCCCAGACCGGCAGCAGGACGGTGCCGATCAGACCGATGGTGAGGGGGATCTCGATCAGGGTGCGTCCCTCTTCATTCTTAATGGTAATGCGGCGGATGTTGCCCTCGCGTACCAACTCCTTGACCTTGGAAACGACCGCCTCGCCGGAGACGTGAAACTCCTCGGTCACGGTTCCCTCCCGCCTTGTTTCCCGATTCTGAGTGACGTCTCTCTCATCCATGATCTCTGCCTCCCGGTATTGGGGCTAGGCCCCTCGATAGAACCGAGTATAGGATCACTAAGGGGGGTTGTCGTCATACTAAGGGAGGAGTCGAGACGCCTCAGCCCCAAACCGGCTCCGGGTCCGTCCGGGGTCAGGACATGACCGATATCTGCTCCCCCTACCGGTGTGCGGAGTGACCTTCGGATATGGACTGGACTACTGGGGCGACGGCAGCACGATCGGCGCAAGCGGGCGGGAGCCTAGGTCGCTGCTAACCGGGTTGTGACCCGGTGCCTGCTTGACCAGCCTGCCACCGAGACCTTCGCTCGTCGCCTGGAGTGGACCGCCGTGACCCGCCCAGAGAGGAGCCGGACCCTCTGCTGCCGGGCACCTTCGCGAAGGGAATTATATAGTAGTTTACCCAAGCCCCAACGGGGCTAATCGACCTTCTTGGCCGACTCCTTCATAAACCGCCACTCCTTCTTGGGCGGGCCCTGAAAGAGTGAACGTGCGACTGCCTCGGGTGAGGCGTCAATCTTGATTGGTTCGTCGTATTTGGACTTGCGGGGTTTTCTAGGCTGTGCCTTTCGGGTCTTGGTCTTTGCCATCTTCTACCTCCTGTATTTGCCAACCTAGCACACCTAAGTGCTACCTCACCTAACCCCCTGAGCCCGTAGCTTGGCTATCAGTTCCTCTTGTGACCCTGTACCCTTCGTCGAGTTACAAGCCCCACAGAGGAGCTGTAGATTGTCGATATGGTCGCTGCCCCCTTTGGCCTGGGGCACGATATGGTCTACTGTCATATTCCGAAACGGAAACATAGTAAGGCAACCGTTGCAGAGTCCCTCCTGGCGTCCGTAGAGGGTGTGCTTATGGGTGCGGTAGTTGGGGAGTTCGCCTAAGTCGGTGCGCCGAGGGATGTCGTGACGGTGAGTAAAGTCTCCGAAGACTCCCAGCTCCCGGTCCATGCGGAGCCGGATAAGCTCGGCAGCCTTGGGGGACAGGTCGATACCGGCCCACTTACGACCGAGGAACTCACAGGCTACCAGGGTGGTAGCGCAGCCGCAGAAGGGGTCAAGTACCGTGTCGCCTTCGTTGCTGCTGGCCTTGATGATGCGCTCCAAGAGGGCACGGGGCTTTTGAGTGGGGTAGCCTACGCGTTCCCTGGAGGCAGCTTGCGGAATATCTGCCCAGAGATTTGAGACTGGCATCCCCTCCCACTCGTCTTGATACTGCTTTCTAAACGGCTTTCCCCGTGAGTTGTAGTGAATCCGGTCATTCCTATGCAGTTGTTCTAAGTTCTCCCTACTCACTCGCCATCCATGCGCCGGATTGTGACCCCGCCATTCGTACTTCGGGGAGTCATGGAGGGCGGCATCGGCGTATAGGTCTGCTACTGCCCGATAGACCCCGCGCTCGTCCCTGAACTTGAAGGGACGCATACCTGGTGACGGCTGCTTGATACGAGGGATATTGATAGTAGGGGCTGACGATTTGGCATAGAAGAGGATGCAATCGGTAACGGTACCGAGTGTCTTTGTCGCGCCGCGAGTTCCTTTCGTACCCGTAGTTCGCTTCCAGGTTATCTCATTCCTGAACTGCCCCCGCCCAAATACTGCATCCATCAGCATCTTGAGGTAGTGACTCGCCGTAGGGTCGCAGTGCAGGTAGATACTCCCAGTACTCTTTAGAACCCGGCGTAGTTCTAGCAGCCGTACCGCCATCATGATGAGGTAGCTCTTCATACCCTTACCGTGGGCTAGCTCGGCAGCCTGAACGATTGCGTACAGCGCCGGTTCTCTGTCTGCAATCTCACCGTGCCACGCTTCGTCAACGTCTGAGAGGGTCCAGGTATCCTTGAACGCAGCCCCGGCAGCCTCGGAGCCTATCGGTGCTGCGTAGTCCCTATTCGAGTTGAACGGCGGGTCCAGGTATATCAGGTCCACGGACCCGGAGTTCATGCCCCGCAGGATGTCTAGGTTGTCGCCGGTCCAGAGGGTGCGGTTAGTCCAGTTTGGTGCATTGGAAGGGGGGCCACTCACCAGTGGCCCCCACTAAGTTCAGCATTGTTGTGCGCTAGCTCAAAGCAGTTCTGTGACCTCTTGCTGAGTTGCTGAGTTGCTGAGTTGCCTCTTCTTCAGTCTATCGTGGGGTTGCATCGGGTCTAATCCGCCACTAAATCCTGATACGGCAACCGCTTACCGTCCATACCCTGAACGATGCTACGCATCTGCTCCAAGGTGTCCTTGGGTCGGTCATTATGACGCCCCGCAAACTCATTGACGTAGCGCCCCAGGTGCTTCTCGCTCATGTGGTGGTGGGTACCGTGATAGCCCCTCTTGAGAAGTGCCCAGAAGGATTCTAAGCCGTTGGTATGGGCTTGGTCCCTGACGTACTCGGATACCGAGTGCTTTACTGACTCGTGGTTGGGGAGTCCTTCGTAGGCGCGGTGTTCGTCGGTATAGACCATAGCCTCTTCGCTGGCATGTTCCCGAACAAAGCCTTGCAGGGTTGCGGCATCGGTCCCTGGTACCACTTGCGCCCTGACTTGGTTGGTGGCACGGTCCTTGACTCCCGCTACAGCGGCTTTGCCTACGGTGCCCCTACCGGCCCGGAGCTTCTTGTCAGAGTGCTTGTTGCCTTCCTTGCCACCGACGTAGGTTTCGTCAGCTTCGATAGGGCCAGCCAAGGGGTCGCCACGGTCCTCGAAGTTTTCCCGAATCCGGTGGGCCAGGTACCAAGCTGATTTCTGAGTGATGCCCAGGTCGCGGTGTAGCTTCATACTGCTTACACCCTTGAGGCTAGTGGTCAGCAGGTAGATGGCGATAACCCAAGTCTGGTAGCCGAGGGGGGAGTTGTGCATCAGGGTTCCAGTCTTAACGGAGAAGTCCTTACGGCAGTCGCGGCAGCGGTAGGGTTGGGGCTTGCGGGTAGGGCGAGTCTGGACGTTATCAGAGCCGCACTTGGGGCAGAAGATGCCATTGGGCCAGCGTCCCTCAATGAACCACTGCTCGGCGGTTTCATCGTCTGGGAACATCCGGGTCAGTTGCACCAGGGAGAGTCCCTGACGAAAGTATTTGCCCGGTGCTTTACCGTGTTTGCACGTTGCTTTCATAGAAGTAGTTTACCCAAGATTGAGGGAAATGTCAAGTGTTTGGGCCACTGGGAAGCGGGGTTCTCAGCGCATATCGTGGCGATTCTCAACTAGAAATCTTGCAGCATTCGATTCTATCCACTGGCGCAGCAACTCACGGTTGTACTTGTTCTCACCGACCTTCGCACCCGTCACTTTATCGAAGTTGTCCATAAAGTCTCGCCTGATGCCTATTTTGATACCAGCCCGTTTGTCTTGAAGTGCTGGGCTAATATAGGCATCTATAATCGCCCATACCTCGAGGGAGTCTACAGAGTCAGGTACCTCTTTCTCGGGCGAACTCTTCGGGTCTGGACGCTCTTCTAGTCGCTTCTCTAGGGTATCAAGCCTTCGACTGAATCTCCTACCAAAAATCACTCTTAGCACCAGAAGCACTACAATCCAGAAGAGGTGGCGAAGCCCGTTTCCAAGGACCTCGTTAACCAACAGGGACCCCAATAGCGACCATAGACCCGTTGCCAGTTGCCCCGTTTCCCCATTTTCCATCTAGCTATCATAATCACCCTAGCTTCCCGGGCTTGGGTAAACTACTATATAATTCCCTTCGCGAACCACCCCGAACCACTCCCGAGGAGTCGGAGCGCGCAGATCGGAAACGCCGGTCTCCAGGACTCACCAGCAACCCCCAAGCGGGGCAGTAGCAAGCTCGGCGTGGGAGCACGGAGATAGAAAACTGCTGATAGGGCAGGTCACGCCTCCACCAAAGCGGCGCTCGCTGAGTCGAAGCGCATCCCCACGGTTTGGTGGAGGGGCCTCGGATAGGCTACGCTTTAACGATGTTGAGAATTTTGGGGTGGGGAGGTCCCACCCATTGTTAGGAGGCACCGTGTACCGAGCAGAACAAGGGAGCATCATCCAGGACCGGACCCTCGTAGGTTACATTATGATCTTCGCTCAACTCGGAACTCTAGCGATCCTGTTCTTCTGGTTCATGGGAGCGCTGCTGTTGCTGACCGAAAACGGTGGTCAGATCAATGGCTTAAGGCTCGACTCTACAGAACGTGCCCTGTTCTTTTCCTACCCCTTCATTGCAGTGGGGGCCAGCGCCGCCGGATGGCTACTCTTTTGGGGCAGGCAGCACCTGCTTTCGGTAGCCTTCGGCGGGCTCCCTGTGGCCGCCACCGTCCTCTTCTTCCTGACCCTAGTGATCTTCCGCTAGCTCACCTAGTCGGTCCTCAACTCAGACCGGATAGACGGGATGAGTGGGCAGCAGGAGTAAGCCCTGTCAAGGGCGGTCCCGCTGCAGCGAGTGCGCGGCTCCAACACAGAGGTGGAGGGGGCAGCGGCCCGAGCGCATGGTAGACTCACCCAAGCGCATAGGGTGGCTCGCGGGAGGTGGCATGAAGCTTACATTCCTAGGGCATTCGGCCGTGAGACTTGAGGCAGACGGCCATGAGGTGCTCATCGATCCCTTCCTCACCGGAAACCCGTCAGCCACTATCGGGCCCGACGCGGTCAATCCGTCTCATATCGTTCTAACCCACGCCCATAGCGATCATCTGGGTGATACCGAGGTCATCGCCAAGCGCACGGGTGCGACCGTGATCTCGGGCTTCGAGATCATCGAGTACCTAGGCGCCCGCGACGTGTCGGGCCACCCCATGAACCCTGGTGGCGGCTACGACTTCCCGTTCGGTCGGGTCACCTTCACACCAGCCTTGCACTCCAGCTCGTTCCCCGACGGAACCTACGGCGGAGTAGCTATGGGGGTGATCATCGACATGGCGGGCAAACGCATCTATCATGCTGGAGACACCGCCCTATTTAGCGACATGGGGCTCATCGGACGCAAAGGGCTCGACCTCGCACTGCTTCCCATCGGAGACGACTTAACGATGGGGCCCGAGGATGCCGTCGAGGCGGCCGCGCTGCTCAGTGCAGCCACCGTGGTGCCGGTTCACTACGACACCTTCGATCTGATCCGCCAGGATCCAAAGTCATTCCAGCGGGCGGTAGAGGCGGAGACGGACAGCCGCTGCGTGGTGCTGGAGCCTGGAAGCAGCCTCGAGCTCTGATCTCACCCAGCTGCGAGCCTGACTCGCGGCTCAGAGGGACACACCGGTCGAACGATCTTGAGCGCGATCACCCACCTGTAAGAGCTGGGACTGCTTGGCTGAGCTTGACTTTCGATGCGAAGCCAAGAGGCACAACCCGGCGATCCCTTCAGGAATCATCCGAGACAAGCCGACTGCTCCTGAGGACGATCACAGAGATGAGGGGTACGTCTCGCCTGATCGCCAAACCCAAATCCATCTACTCCCGAAAGGCTGTCGAGTTGCCGCCCATATACCCGTCTGCGCCATGATTGTGATGGCTCGGGTGGTGAGGGAGTAGCCTACAGTGTGGACTTGCCTCGAGGCCTTCAAAATCCCCAGCCGGACCAACTCGGAATGTCCCCCGTTCGTGCAAGGAGCTTCTGGTCCCGGTAGCTCTCCTCCTGCCTCCTCAACCCCTCGGGGGGCAGGTCGTGCGGGTTCTTCAGGTTTCCGTTTTCGTCCCAGATCAATCCGAAGGTGTTATCGGCGGTGGCACTCGGGAGCCGGGGCTGCCGTTAGTTCATTAATACCTGCTCGGCACCGACGAACTGACGAGCTAACCGGCTCGGTCAGACGAGCACAACGACCATCGTCGCGGCCGCGTCGGCTCTCTCCGTCAGGGGTCACCCCCAACTCACTGCAGACGGCCAGACTACAGTCCGCCCCAAGGCGGACCGCCAAGCAGCACCCGGCTCAGCCAACTCGCGCGTAAGAAATCCTACATCCCACCCCTTCTCAGCCGGTCACCATCGGCGCTTCGTAGACTCGGAGAGTGGTGGCCCTCCGATACCCTCTGGCCCTGCTCGCCGTGCTCCTCTCGACCACAGTGGTGTGGCAGCTGCGCTCTACAGAGGTGCCGGCTCTCGAAGTCCACGCCACACACATCGACCCTCTCTCCATCGCGGTCCTCGACGACTACCGGCGCTACCGCGACGCCAGCATCGCAAACGACATCGCCACCATGACCGACATCGCTCGCACCCACTCAGGTTTCCTGGGGTTGCGCGCCTCCTTCGAGTTGGCCCGGACCCCCACCCTGCCTGTGAGGCAGCGTCTCGAGCACCTCGAGCGGGCCCTCGCGCGCCGCATCGTGGATCCCCTCGCTCGTAGTGAGAACCGGGAGCTGATGATCGAGCTGGCGAGGCTGGCCGAGGTAGCTGGTCACTTAGAGCGCGCCATTGAGGCCTACGAGGAGGCGCTCCCGCTACCCGAGGCCAAGATGGGCCTCGAACGGCTCCAACTCGACCCCTACCGGCTCAGTAACAGCTATCTCAACGCCCACCTCTACCAGGAGGCACTCGACGCCCTGGGTGAGCAGACCTCTCCCTCGATTGAGGCCCCCTCGTTCCAAGCACTGGGGGAGGATGAAAAGGCCCTCGATGCCTACGAGCGCTGGCTCGCCGAACATCCAGAGAACCTTGATGCCCGCTACGGCGAGGCTTGGTCACACTTTGCCCTCGGCAACCTAGAGACTGCCCGGAAGCTATTCCTCCAACTCCCGGGCTCGAACGCTCTCTACGGCCGAGCTCTCGTAGCCAACCGTCAGGGTCGACTCGGCGAGGCGGTGGCCCTGCTACATCGCAGCGGAGACCCCTACCACCTGTGGCTCCCCCCCTCCCTCCCTTCACCCGCCAACCCTTCCCCCCTGTGACTCGCCACCCCCCCCCTTGAAGCCAGCAACCGCCCCGCCGACGCGGTGCCGATCTACCTCGAACTCGCCAGGGGCGACAGCCGCTACGCCGACGACGCTGCCTACCGTGCGCTGGTGCTCTCCCGACGCCAGGGCCTAGACACGACCGCCGAGGCTAGTTCGCTCATCCCTGCGAACTCCTTCTTCGGTCTCAAGGTCGGCGCTTCGCTGTCGCTACCCACCCTGTCGGCCCTTCCGAACCTGTACCCAGAGGTCCTCGATCTAGCCGCCGCTCTCGTGGACGCCGGGGATGTGGAGGCCGCCACCGGCGAACTGATGTTCGCACTGCGCGAGACCGCGGACGAGGCCACCGCTGTCGCCATCGGCGAGGCCCTTCAGGCCCACAACGAGTACCGGCAGAGCAAGCGCGCCGCCGAAGGCTTCATCTCCCGCGGCAGCAACGACCTTCGGACCTGGAGGCTGGCCTACCCCCGTGCCTACCCGGAGCTGGTTCTGCCCGAGGCGCGGAAGCGAAACCTAGAGCCCGAACTCGTGTGGGCGGTGATGCACAAGGAGTCCTCCTTCCACCCGCTCGCGGTATCGACCTCCAACGCCCAGGGTCTCATGCAGGTGATCCCCTCAACCTGGAATTGGCTTGCCGAGTTGCAGGGCGAGCCCCCCGCCGACCCGTTCAACCCCACAGCCAGCATCCGCTACGGCAGCGCCTACCTCGACTGGCTGATCGATCTCTTCGACGGCGACCTCGAGCTGGTCGTCGCCTCTTACAATCGCGGCCAAGGGTACATCCAGCGACTCTTTGAGGGGCCGGCTGTGCAGGGCGACAAGGACGAACTCTACCGGCACATCGGTGACCTTGAGGGCCGCGAGTACCTACAGCAGGTGCTGGCCAACTTCGAACTGTACAAGGCGCTCTACCACTAGGCTGCAGCGCGCCTCCCTACTGACAATCGTGCCCCGGACAGGAACCTCCGAGTAAATCGACCCCCTCAGCCGCCGAAGCGGAACGAAGGCACTCCCCGGACACCCGGTTTCAACGCGAAGAGCCCCCCGGCGGGGTCGCCGCCCACCAGCACACCCCCCGGTCCGCCGGCGCTCGTGACGTAGAGCGTATCGAACTCCCTGCCACCGAAAGTGCAGGAGGTGGTCCTCGAGGCTGGCAGATGAATCGTATCGAGGATCTTGCCCCGGCCCGGGTCCCAGCGACACACCCTGCCACCACCGAAGTGCGCGATCCAGAGCATCCCCTCCTCGTCGATATCCATCCCGTCGGGCACCCCGACGCCGTCAGGGAAGGTGATCACGACCCGCTCGTTCGCAATCTCACCGCTGCCTACGTCATAGTCGTAGGCGCGCACATCGGCACGAACTGTGTCGATGTAGTACATGGTCTCGTGGTCCAGACTCCAGGTGATCCCGTTGGCGACCCCGATGCCACCCATCACCTTGCGGACCCTCAGGTCGGTGTCCATACAGTAGAGAGAGCCCTGATTTGAAGGATCCTCAGAGGCCATCGTCCCGGCCCAGAAGCGCCCGGCAGGGTCGCACTTACCGTCGTTGAAGCGGTTCCCGGGAAGGTGCTCCTCGGGATCGTGGATGAGGCACAGCACCCCGGTCGCCAGGTTAAAAGAGGGGAATTATATACTCGTTTACCCAAAGTCAAAAGCGAAGGCAAGGTCAAAGTCAAAAATCCAGAACGAAGGAGGGGAATGAATTAAAGGGCAGAATAGGTGTTAGTCGATGGAAAGAGCCTGTGAATACTGTGACGGCCCAGGAGGATGGAAGACGTATAAGCATCAAGTTTTCATGCCCCTTAACGGTCGTGTGCAGTGCATAGACCATTGTATTAGTCAGATAATTGCCGCCCTAAATGCCGGGGGAGTCCAAACAATAGCCAGTTGTTGTGGGCATAAACGGATGTTGGGCGAAATAATGCTAAGGGACGGAAGAGAGCTTTTGGTTGTCAAAAACCGTGATGAAGCGAAGCGTATCGTTAAGTGGTATGGCAAGGATATGAGCTATACTCCCCCCGGCTGGTTCTGCCCGTGCCGGTAGCTGTCAACTGGTATGGCAGGGAAGTGAGCAAAGTCCACAACCATCCGACTTAGGATAGTAGAGTCGTATAGCCTCACGAACTGCCTCGTCACAGGATTCGAAGTAGCCAAGATAGTGTCGGTTCCAAACTTCCGGCAACTGATCACATCCCGCCTCGTGAACCTCATGGTCACCATTATCTTGTGCCTCCCTGTTCACGTAGTAGTGTGTCATTGCAGGTTCTTCCTCGGCCATATCTTCCCCTCCTTCTCTCTAGCAATGTATCACAGAACACATTACTTTACCCAAAATTGGGTAAACTACTTTTATGAAAGCAACGAGCAAAAAACACGGAAAAGCCCCAGGCAAGTACTACCGCAAGGGTCTCTCACTGATCGAGTTGACCCGCATGTTCCCGGATGATGAAACTGCTGAGGAGTGGTTCATCAAGGCCCGTTGGCCCAATGGCGTTTTCTGCCCCAAGTGCGGCTCTAGCAACATCCAGGAACGCCCTACTCGCAAACCCCAACCCTACCGCTGCCGGGACTGCCGTAAGGACTTCTCGGTCAAGACCGGTAGCCTGATGCACAACTCGCCGCTTGGCTTCCAGACTTGGGTTATCGCCATCTACTTGTTGACCACCAGCCTCAAGGGTGTCAGCAGCATGAAGCTTCACCGCGACCTGGGCATCACTCAGAAATCAGCTTGGTACCTAGCCCACCGTATTCGGGAAAACTTCAAGTACCACGGTGACCTCTTGGCTGGACCTATCGAAGCGGACGAATCCCTTTTCGGGGGCTTGGAAGGCAATAAGCACTCGGACAAGAAACTACGGGCCGGTAGAGGCGCAGTAGGAAAGGTGGTTGTGGCGGCAGTCAAGGACCGGGGCACTAACAAGATCGTAGCTCAGGTGGTGCCTGGAACCGACGCCGAAACCCTGCAAGGCTTTGTTAAGGAATATACCGAGGATGGTGTCACGGTCTACACTGACGAACACCTCGCTTACCGGGGGCTTCCCAACCACGAAGCAGTGAAGCACTCGGTCAGTGAGTATGTCAGGGACCAGGCCCACACCAACGGCTTGGAGTCCTTCTGGTCACTCCTCAAGAGGGGTTATCACGGTACCCACCATCACATGAGCCCGAAGCACCTGGGGCGCTACGTGAACGAGTTTGCGGGGCGTTATAATGACCGTCCCAGGGATACTCTGGAGCAGATGCGTAGTATCGTTCAGGGTATGGATGGTAAGAGACTTAGGTATCGGGAACTGATAGAATGACGGTAGGAGGCTGTAATGACAAAGGCCAAGAGGGGCCGCAAACCTCGCAAGTCAAAATACGATGAGCTAATTAAGATTGACGCTTCACCTGAGGCAGTCGCACGCTCGCTTTTTAATGGGCCACCTAAGAAGGAGTGGGAGTTCATGAAGAAGAAGGCTGAAGACTAGTAACGGTCGTTTGTGAGGGCGGTGTTTGCCTAGTATCTTTGATCAGAAATCGGTATCGTACATTGAGATGTCTAAGCGTGCCATTACCATCATAGAAACACTCGCTGTTTTCGCGGTCGGGCTAATCGTGGGTATTACTCTTTTTTAGCGATCTGAGTCTTGGCCACAACCCTTCCGTGAATAGCTCCCACGCCTGCCACAGCACTGATCAAGCCTACTACCTCATCTGAAATGTCGGGAAGAGGCACTCCTTCGAGTTGTGCAATTTGTCGATAAGCATTAACTAGGATGAGCCCTATGCTCCACAGAATTGTCTTGGATTGAAACCAACGCTTTTTACCAACTTGTGTTGCACTGCTATCGGCCATTTTGTTTCCCTCTCACAGTTGATTGAGGTAGAAGGGTGGCCCCTCGGGGACTGATTTCCGAGGGGCCTTTTGTAAGGAGATAAGGACGGTTCATAAAGCCGTCCGGGGAGGGTTTAGTTGCCTGCTGGCTCAATCATGGGCGTGTCATACTTGGCCATTCCAGAGAGGTCATACGACACGGTTTTATCCACGGTGTCGTCTGTGTCATCATCCGGAGTGCCACCATCGCTCTTCGCGTGAGTGATTGTCACAGTGCCCATAAACTTGATTTCTTGGGCTTTGGCGTCCATCATCGCCATGGTGTCAGGTAGGCTGTCCAGTGTTAACTCGAACATCAAGTCGTCACCAGACAAGACGCCATTAGCGCTAGTCCCCGAATGGGTTTCGGCCCTTGAGTCAAAGGCCGCGAACGCAGTAGCGGGGCAGGCAGCAGTTGTCCTACCGGAGAAGGAGACTGTTTTTCCAGAAGTCATGACGGCCAGGTTATCCAAGCCTTCGCAAAGCACGGCAACGGTATCAGCGGTGTTGTTGACCGTAACTCTAGGATTGCCCCCGACATCGAAAACCAAGTCTGCCTGAATTCCTTGGGTGGAAGATTCGGTCTTGACGAGTGTGATGCGCCAAGTGAACTCATCGGCAGTTCCCCGCTCCCAACCTTTGAGGGTCAGGTCCAAATCGGTCATCATCGGGGGATCGGGATCAGGTGTCGGATCAGGTGTCGTTGTGGGCGGCTCAGGAGCGGGTGGTGGAGCCGAAGGGCTCGGGTTGTTGCAGGCGGCAAGCAGCCCCACGCCCAAGACGATTATTGCCAACAAAGCGATGATTCGTCTCATAATGTTGCAGTATCCCTTTCGTTGTTTAAGAAACTAGAAGCCCAAAGGCTGCATTGCCCTACAAATCCCCTAACCCCCTTTCTTAAACCCGGCAAAGCTTTATGCCGGGCCATTGAAAGTACCTATTCAAGGGGGTTGAGAAAAGTAGGTTTTCCGCCTATTCACCTGAGCAAGCGGCCAACTCACTCAATCGGAATAATGGCTGTTTTATTTGGCGGATAGCCCGACTCGCGACTACCCCCTTTGGTACTTTCAAAAACTAGTCTAACATAGTTTCGGTAAGGGGCAAGCCGGGTTTTGCACAGAGTTGATTGTGTGATTGGAAAATTAAGGAAAGAAGAAAGGCTCAAGGAGCTACAGAAACAGTTGGGGGTTTAAGAGATTTGGGTAAACGAGTATATAATTCCCTAAAAGAGGCAAAGCCCTGACTTACTGTGACCATCACCTCGTCACCTCGCCACGGTGCCACCGTACTGACAAGCTGCCCGACGTCAGAGGCTCGGTCCTCCCCACTGATGGGGTCGAAGGTGTAGAGCGTGCCGCCCAGGATGTCCACCCAGTGAAGCAGCTGCCGTCCGTTATCCCAGATGGGACCTTCCCCAAGGACGGTGCGCACGTCGAGGATCGGTGCGAGTTCGGTCATGGCCACCACCTCCTGCTTCCCATTCTCACTCACCCGTGGTCCCACGGCTTAGGACTGAGACGCCCGAGTACCCCTTCGACGCGACCTCGTCGGACTCGCGCCAGCACTGCGATGGCCCTCTGCTTCAAGAGGCATCGCCGTGCCGCCGGTGCAAAGAGCACGTTGGCAAATCGCTCCTACCTTAGGCCGGTCTCAAGACGCTTGAGCATTCAGTGGACCACCGTGCAGCGAAGGCCAACTACTCCCGATCTCCGCTCGAGACGATATGAACACCCTCTGATGGCTGCCGGAATCAGCCTAGTGTCATCACAGCCTTAAATGCTGGCACTAACGCGTTTGCGTCCGCCGACCGGCCATCCTCGCCACTATCGTCTGTGGGCTCTCAAACCTCCCCGATAGCAAGATAGGTGGTCCCTAGTCACCCAAAAGACCGTTGGCTGGAGTTCTGTACCTGTCCCCTACCCCGGATACCCCATCGGCACAAAGATGCCTCATCGTTCAAGTCACCCCAAGCAGCTCCGCGGCCTGCCCCGTCAGGACCCACACCCCCGGAAGGCCCGCAGGCGATCGCCCGACCACTGCCGGCTCACACTCGGCGATCACGACCACCCTCGCCTACGCCCGGTCACTCACCCAATCTAGACCGTCCCCTCTAAAGCACCTGAAGGACTTCCTGTTCGGTCCCTTCTTAACAGCTCTTTTCAGACCGGTGGCCTCCCTCTCTCTCTACTCCAACTCTTTCAGAACAGCCGGGTTAAGCACACGATCGAGTAGTCCGCCGCTCTCCACAAAGTCGCCGATGCTCTGTCCAGCCAAGGCCATAGGAACGACCCAGATGGCCATATTGGAATAGTAGTCGTCACCCCAAACGGGCAGGCCACTCTCTGCATCGATCAGGCAGCGCTGATTCCAAGGGGAGGCCGACTTCAGGGAGATAGCCTCATAGACGCGCCTGCCGATCTCGAGCCCGGTCTCGGTGTAGCCATGAAACATGAAGGTCATAGCGGCGCAGAGCGTCTCGCCGACAAAGGTCTGCTTGGCGTGGTCATTACCGGCAGCTATCTCGACCACCCCGTCAAAGGTGCGCTCGGCTGTCGAGTCGTAGCGCTCCCCCGCTGGCGTCACACCGTTAACCAGGCCGTACGGCGTTGCAGCCATATTGAGACGCTCGACGGTCTCGAGCGCTAACCGGACCCGATCTTCCGGCAGAACATCTGGCAGGCCGGCGACCTTCACACACCACTGTGCCATCAGCTGATTACCGAGCGATACATCGTTCGCTCGGCGATTGCCGGGATCGTTCCATAGACGGTAGTAGCTCCCCGTCCATAACTTTTCCTGATAGGCTACCTGCCCCCGCTCCAACCAGCTACGGCACTCCTCGGCAAAGGCATCGTCACCGACCACTTCAGCCATAGCCTGTCCGCAGGCCAGGGTCGCCAACCAGGTTCCTGCTACGTAGGCCGACGTACCCCACCAGGGCCAGATATCATAGAACTGGTTGGCAGGCCAGAGTTCAGTGGGTGCAACGTGGGCCTGATCGTTTACTAATCCGTCGTCATCGTCATCGAGCGAAAACTGATAGCGGACTGCACGCTTAGCTGAGTCGTAGAAAGCCTTTAGCAGCCCCTCGTCACCTGTGCGCCGGTACAGGCGGTAGATCATCTGGGCATACTGGCCGGAATTCAAGGGGTGTTGGCAGTGGTAGCGGGGATCGCGCATCGAGGTCTCCCTGCCGTAGGAGAAGGGGATCTCGCCATCATTGATCTGGAAATGGCGGAAGGCCTCGAGCGTGCTCACTTCTAAGTCGGGAAAGAAGAAGAGTGCCGGAAAGTGACCATGCATCCGGCAGACCATCGTCTCGGTGATCGGGCAACCCGTATGGCTCTCGTTGTGGGTGAACCAGCCCCCATCGCCCCACCACTCATCTTTGCGCGTCTTGGCGATCCAAACGGTGTTTTTGCCCAAGCTATAAAGTCCCTGGATCAGCGCATCACGTAGCCACATGGGCAAGTCAGAACGATAGATCTCGGCCTGCCACGCCAGGGTACGGTCGAGGAGCGAATCGAATCGCACGAGGGCATCCTCTGCCACCGCTGTCACATCGGCGTAGCGTCTGCTGTACTGATGGACATGAGATTCATTGCCGCTATCACGCCAGAACGGCGCGTACCAGGCGAAAACAAAACGCCTCCGCTGGGACTCGCCGGGGGCGAGCTGCACAGTTAACAGGCCTTCACCCCGATCCGTGACCAAGCGGAGGCTGTCACCGACGAGCGTAGCCTCTGCTTTGCCCGAAGTGGGCGGTTGAGGCAGGGTGATGGCCAGATCGAGGGTCAGAGGCTCTTCACCATGGTTGCTGAGGGCTATCTCGAACAGGGCCGCCGGGATATTGCTGTCGGGCGCGTTACCCAGGATGAAGGGACTGAAGGCACGGAGACCTACCGACAACGGCGCTTCGGCGAACTGCGCGATCAGATCGACTACTGGGAAATGCCCCCAGTAGATGATGTCTGCACTCGAGAGTGGAACGCCTCTCCCAGCCACCTTCACCGTCAACCAGTCCCTGTCCTCAGAGCGCGGTGGAACAATGTCGTTGTAGACCGAACAGAAGCCGATCTTGCCGGTGCCTTCCAGGGTGAAATAGCCGGTCCCCAATCCGCCCAAAGGCACACCGCCATCCAGCCGAGAACCGTCGTAGATGCAGCCGGGCACAGGGGCATCAAAACCGTCCGCTTCAATCATGACCCAGTCGCGTTTCGCCTGATGTGGAGTAAAGGGCCAGGTAGTCATCGTTTCACATCCTCTCTTAGAGTCTATTCCATAAGTCTCGAGTAGTCCTTTGCCAAGATGTGTGGCCCTCCAAATCTGGTGGGTACAGCTACTTGGAATACCACCCCCGAGAGTTCCAGCACGTCAACAGACCCCCCGCCCCCCAAATCTGGTATGTGGAACCATCTGGAGTACCGCACCTTGGGCGGCCACTCGACTTATGGAACAGACCCTTAAAGGGTAGCGTTAGGCGGAGTGCGGCGCTCATACCCTGCCAGGGCAGCCGACGACTGAGGGCGGTCGTACGACCACCCTCCCGAAGATACAAACTCGGCTCGGGTGTAGCGCCTCCAGACCAAGTCCGTCCCTGAACTACCTGAAGCGCCCTTCGTTCAGTCGCCAGTAGGCATCAGTGCCTTGGAGTCCCTCGCGCTCTCTGGCATAGTCCCAGGGAATCTTGCCATCATCATCTCGAGCAGCCGCGTCCGCCCCGGCATCCAGCAGGGCGGCAATTACTCCCGGGCTACTGCTGAACCGGGCCGCAAAGTGCAGCGGGGTCCAGCCATTCACCTCCCGGGCGTTTACTCTCGCCCCGGCTGCCAGCAGGGCCGCGACGATAGCGGAGTCGCTATTCGATTCGGCCGCATCGTGCAGCGGCGTCCAGTCCCCACCATCCCGAGCATCTACCTCTAAGCTCTCCCAAGATCCTCGCGAAGGTATTTGCAGCACCGTCTATATAACAGCACGATCACCCACCGACCCCCTGAGCCCGTGCTGGTGGCACAAGGCCCTGCAACGCACCTGCGAGGGAGGTGAAGACTATTACTCCCTGCCGAAAGCCAGCACGACCCGGCTCTGTTCGGATCATCAGGAGTTGAGCACCTTCAAAAGGATCCGTCACGGTCGGGATCCGTCTTGGTAAAACCGAGTGGGTGCCGGTCACCATCGCCTTTTCGCTCAGCCACGTCCACCACCCGAATCCTTTGCGCTCGCACGAGTTCAGGCACGAAACAGCCTCGAGAATGTCCTGCAAAATACATCCATTAGTGGGGTCTGAACTCCCTCCAGGACGAGCGGATGTCTGAGATTTGGCTTGGTGACCGGTGTTTGTTGCCCCTCACGTAACGATCAACCCGTCCTGGACGATATCCATAGAATGCACGATACTCCTGATCATAAGTTCGTATCCTAAGGGGTAGTCCATGGCCGACCGTCCCAACATCCTCCTGATCAGCACAGATCACTGGCCTGCCGCTCTCCTCGGTGCAGCAGGCCACCCCATGATCCAGACCCCGACCCTCGATTCCCTCGCCCGCAGCGGCATCCGCTTTACCAACGCCTACGCCGAGTGCCCGGTATGCATCCCCGCCCGACGTACCCTGATGACCGGCACCTCCCCGCGCGGCCACGGCGACCGGGTGGCCGAGGAGAAGCCGATGCCGGAGTTGCCGACACTGGCACAGACCTTCCGCGAGGCCGGTTACCAGACCTATGCCGTCGGCAAGCTCCACGTCTACCCCCAGCGAGACCGGATCGGTTTCGACGATGTCCTCCTCGACGAGGAGGGTCGGACCCAGTATGGGGTCGTTGATGACTACGAGGCGTTCCTGGCCGACCAAGGCTATCCCGGACAGCAATTCCTCCACGGCATGAGCAACAACGAGTACGGCTGGCGGCCCTGGCATCTGCCGGAGCAGACCCACCCCACCAACTGGGCAACCCGCCAGCTAGCGCGTACCATCAAGCGCCGCGACCCGACCCGACCCGCATTCTGGTTCCTCTCCTACCGCCACCCCCATCCCCCACTGGTACCGTTGCAGCTCTACCTCGACCTCTACCGACAACTGGACCTCCACCAACAACCGGCCAGCGACAAGCCGTATATGGGCGACTGGATCGATGGAGACAGCACCTTCGCCATCCGGCGAAGACAGGCCCGCCATGAGGGAATGAGCGACGTTCAGGTCCGGCTGGCCCGGACCGCCTTCTACGCACTCTGCACCCAGATCGACCACCAGCTCCGTCTCCTGATCGGCACCCTCCGCGAGGAGGGGCTGCTCGACGAGACGATCCTGCTCTTCACTTCAGACCATGGCGATATGCTCGGGAACCACGGCATCTGGGCGAAGCGGCTCTTCTACGAATCGGCGGCGAACATCCCGATGATTCTAGCTGGGGTGGACGCTGACGATCACGTCGGTGCAAACCGGACCGACGACCGCCTGATCGGCTGGCAGGACATCATGCCGACCCTGCTCGAGCTCGCCGGCATCGAGGTCCCCGAGACGGTCGAGGGGATCTCGATGGTCGGTGAGGAGCGACGCGAGTGGCTCTACGGTGAGGTGGGTGAGAACAGTTCCGCTACCCGGATGATCCATGACGGTCGCTACAAGCTTATCTACTATCCCGTCGGCAACCGACGACAGCTATTCGACCTCGAGGAGGACCCGAATGAGCTACGTGATCTATCAGGCTCTCCGGCCTATCAGCAAGTTCTGACCAGACTTACAGAGCTCTTGATCGGACAGTTCTACGGTGGTGACGAAGCGTGGATCGAGGGTGGGCAACTCGTCGGTCTACCGGACAGAACGTTCGTGGCTGGACCGAACAAGCAGCTGTCAGGTCAGCGGGGGGATCACTTCCCACCGCCACCACGGACGGATATGTAGCAGTTCCAATGGTTCACCCAATTGCTCTCAGAAAGGGGGGCAGGGGAGGAGGAGGAGAGGGGGTGACATGGCGGTGGGCTTCGGGAGCCTTACCCCCTAACTCCCCCCGCTCTGCTGTCAGGCCACCAACTGAGCCCTGCTGCTAACAGCTACAGCACGTTGGGCTCACAGCGACACCGCCCTAATGACTCCGGTGGCAGCGCGCTCGGGCTCCACTAGCGAGGTTGCCCTGGACGCCGGCAAGAGTGCAGTCAGCCATCGGCTGAGCCCATCAGCAGAACTCCTAAGGCCGCAGCACTGGCAAGCTCCAGGCAGAGCGCTATGATTGAATCTCCCTGTTCCCGAGACTGCGAAGCGGTATCGTAGGGGGATGATCGGGACCGTTCGGGTTGCACGGCCCGGTCTCGAGTCGAACACCTGATCTCGACCTGAGATCGTGAGGGAGGGTCGATCATGAATCCACTCCGAATGCTGCAGAATCATGGTCAGTCCGTCTACCTGGACGAAATACGCAGGAGCATGCTCGCAGACGGCTACCTGAAAACCCTCATTGAGCGCGACGGCCTTCGCGGGGTAACGTCGAACCCAGTCATCTTCCAGAAGGCTATCGCCGACACCCACGACTACGACGAGGCCATCGCCGAGCGGGTGCGCAGGGGCATGGATGTCGCCGACATCTACGAGGACCTCGTCGTCGAGGATATCCAGGGGGCCGCCGACCTGCTTCGAGCTACCTACGACGGTAGCGAGGGGAGGTACGGGTTCGTGAGCCTCGAGGTCGACCCACATCTGGCCCACGACACGGAGGGGACCGTGCAGGAGGCACGCCACCTGTGGTCCCGGCTGGCGCGACCCAATGTCTTCATAAAGGTCCCTGGCACCGCCGCTGGCCTCCCAGCCATAACGACGCTTATCCGGGAAGGTATCAACGTCAACGTGACCCTCCTCTTCGGCCTCGACCGCTACCGGGAGGTGGTGGAGGCCTACCTTGTCGGCCTCGAGCAGCGAAGTGCCGACGGCAACCCCACCGAGCGGGTCGCCTCGGTCGCAAGCTTCTTCCTGAGCCGCATCGACGTGATGGTCGATCCATTGCTGGAGCGGGCTGCATCCGAGCATCCTGAGCGGGCCGAGGAGATCCTGGCCCTCCGCGGCAAGGTTGCCATCGCCAGCGCCAAGGGGGCCTACCAGATCTACAAGGGGGTGTTTGGGGATGACCGGTTCCAGAGTCTCGCCGCTAGTGGCGCCCGCCCGCAGCGGCTGCTATGGGCCTCGACCAGCACCAAGAACCCCGACTATCCAGACGTGATGTATGTCGAACCGTTGATTGGCAAAGACACCATCAACACCATGCCGGTCAGCACCCTGGACGCCTACCGGAATCATGGTGACCCTGCCGATCGGATCGAAGAGGATGTCGAGGCCGCGAGGGAGACCCTCGCGGCGCTGCCGACGCTCGATATCGACCTCGACATCATCACGCAGCGGCTCGAGGACCAGGGGGTGGAGAAGTTCGTGGATCCCTTCGACAACCTCATGTCGACCCTCGCAGAGGCGGCGCACACGACGCTTGCATGACCCCCTGACGCCCCTCGCGGGGGCTTCGGGCGGTCTCACGCCGTTTAGCGGGATCACCGACTCCAGATTCACTCTCACCGAGAGCACCCTCCGACAAAGATCACGGTATCGCCAATCCCCTAGGGCCGATGCCCAGTCTGACGGTGCCCTTAGCGGCACACCCGGCAGGGCCCGGGAACACCAGAATCGGCGAAGAAGCGACTCCAGAGTTCAGACCCCGGAGTTCCGGTCGGGAGCAGATCTCGTTCGGGGAACTCGTACTCTCCTCCCCCCACCCTCCCTCGCACTCTGGCGAATCAGCGCCCCGTACCCCACCAGTCCGATCAGGGTAAACGAGAACCATTGGATCGCGTAGCCAAGGTGTGGTCCGTTCGTGAGTTCGGGTGGCTCAGGGGCGAGGGGAAGGGTTTCCTGAGCCGGCGTCTGTGTCGACAGTACAAGGTAGAGGGGCTCGAGATTGTACGGGAGCTGCTTCTCCAACCGCTCTGGATCGATCCAGAAGACCGCCTCGAGCCGCCCCACCGCGGGGTCGCGGGCCCCGAAACGGCCCCGCGGCACCGGCGGGGGGGTAAGGGTGCCCACGACCGAGACTTCCCCCTCAGGTGGGGCAGCTAAGGCGACCGGTGGATTGTCCAAGGCGTAGGGCACCCAACCACGGTCGACGAGGAGCGCCCCCCGGCTAGAGTCGAACCGGAGCGGGGTGAGGACGTGCCAGCCGGGCTTCCCACCACGCGACCGCGAGCGGAGCAGGACCTCGTTAGCGGTGTCGAAGCGGCCAGTCAGTCGGGTGCGTCTGTAGGCGGCAGCAGTGTCCAGGTGGGCCGGGGCGGCGAGATCGTAGCGCCCCGTGAGACGCTCATACGGTTCGGGGTCGGCGGCGACCCGCGAGGCGATAAGGTCGTTGTGCTCCACCCGCTGGTCGTGCCTCTGGAGCTGCCACAGGCCGAGGTTGATGAAGAGCACCGCCAGCGCCACGACCACCAGGTGTAACACCAGCCAGCGGGGGGTTAGCAGGAAGCCGTACAATTTAGCTGAACAGGGCCCGATCGAGGGCCATGGTGAGGAACAGTAGAGCCAGGTAGAGCATCGAGTACTTGTAGAGTGGGAGGGCGGCGGTGCGACTAACGGGCCCTCCAGACTCGACCCGGAGCCAGAGCCTCACGACGCGGAGCGCCAGCACCAGGTTCAGCGCCAGCGCGACGGCGAGGTAGACGACGCTGAACTCGTTCAGCACAAAGGGGATAACGGTGAGCAGGACGGTCAGGCCTGCATAGATCACCATCTGCAAGACCGTGGCGTGCACACCGATCACGACGGGTGCCATAGGCACCCCCGCCGCCCGGTAGTCGTCTTTGATCATGAGTGCAAGCGCCCAGAAGTGGACCGGAGTCCAGAGGAAGATCAGGGCAAAGAGACACCAGGCAAGCAGATTCAACTCGCCGGTGACTGCCGCCCAGCCGACGAGCGGTGGGATGGCGCCCGCGGCCCCACCGATCACGATGTTCTGCCAGGTGCTCCGCTTGAGCAGCAAGGTGTAGATAACGACATAGAAGGCGATGCCGGCCCAGGAGAGGAGGCTGGCCAGAAGGTTCGAGGTGAGCGCTATCACCACGAACGAGAGCAGGGTGAGGGTCACCGCGAAGACGACGGCATTGGCTGCAGGCACGACCCCCGTCACGGTGGGCCGCTGGGAGGTGCGCTTCATCCGCTCGTCGAGATCACGATCACAGATCATGTTGTAGACGCCGGCCGCCCCAGCCGACATGTACCCGCCAAGGAGGAGGCCCAAGAGAGGGATCCAGCCCGGAAAGCCGCGCGCGGCGATGAACATGGTGCCGACCGTCGTGAGGAGCAGGAGGCTGATCACCCTGGGCTTGGTCAGGATGAGATAATCCCGCCAACCGGCCCGCACTGGCACCGCCCCACTCACCACCTCAGGTGGCCTCCCCCAGCGCGCGAGCCCCACCTGCCCCGCGTCCGCGCTCGGCTCGGGCGGTCGGGGAGCCCAGAGCCGTGACCGTTACCGCCGCGAGGAGGCCGAACGAGAGGATTGCCAGCGCCAGGTGCAATAGTTGCAGGGGCACGGGGGCCAGGAAGGCTAAGTTGACGGTGCCGATAGCGAGTTGAAGGGAGTACACACCCAAGAGCATCAAAGCGAGCCGCCGAGCCTCCACCACCAGTCCCAACCAGAGTCCGAGTCCCAGGCTGAAGAACAGATAGGTGCCGACCAGGACCGCGATGAGTGGGTGCAACACCCGCAGGCGGATGAGCGGATGGGAGGCTGGGTCGAAGTCGGCCGCCAGCCCCTGCCCAAGCGACTCCGCCGGAAACATCGTGTCACCTATGGCGGCGATCCCACCGCTAAACATCAGCACCAGCATGCCGAACAGGCCGCCCCCGAGGATAAGCGCCGGCAGCCTCTGGCGTCCGATGCGGAGGGGCCAAGCCGGCGAGCGTTCGCGGGCAAACACGACCGCCCCGGCCAGGGCCCCGACCAGCAGCAGCGAGTTGACCAGGTGAGAGGCGACCATGATCCCACGGCCCACCGTAGCGTTGTCACCCGTGAGTCCGAGTAGCACGGTGGCTGCACCGATCAGCACTTCGAAGAGGAGGAAGACGAAGGCAGCCCCTGCAAAGACAAAGAGGCCGGGCCTCGCCCGGCGGTGGCGCCAGGCCTGGATGAGCAGTACGGCCCCGAGCACGAACACCACCAGAGAGAGCAGCCGGTGGCCAAACTCGAGCAGGGTCGCGGTACCAGCTGCCAGTGGGATCACCTCGCCCTGGCAGCTAGGCCAGTGACTGCCACACCCTGCCCCCGACCCCGTGGCGCGCACGAGAGCGCCCTGAAGCATCACCAGCATGTTGCCAGCGAGTGTGGCCCACGCCAGAACGGCTAGAGAAGCGGGGCGGAGAAGCGTCACGGTTCGAATCCTCACAAACGACAGTCCAATATCAATCCAGTATGAGGTGGTGTCGCAGCGGTTCAGAAAAGACAATTGTCCCTCACCGCAGCGGCCATCATACCGCTTACGCCGCACGGTCTCTCCAAGCGGGGCCCGGTGCGCGGGGCAATGGGTCGTTCGCAACCGCCAGGGACCGGGACCTAGCGGGTAGACTGAGCCCCTCATGAGAATTCTTGCGGTCTTTGCCCACCCGGACGACGAACTCGGTTGTGTCGGCACCCTGGCCAAGCATGCCAAGCGTGGCGATGAGGTCATGCTTGCCTGGACTACCCACGGGGAATTGGCTAGCCAGTACGTCGATCAGAGCGACGAAGAGATCCGCCGCATTCGGAGGGAGCACGGCGCCTGGGTGGCTGAGAAGCTAGGGGGGGAGTCCCACTTCTTCGACATGGGAGACTCGCGCATGACCGGCTCAAGGGAGGAGGCACTCCAGCTGGCTCACCTCTACGCCCGATTCGGGCCTGACGTGGTGATCACCTGGAGCGACGACAATCCCCATCCAGATCACCGCATGACCGCCAAGATCGCCTTCGACGCTATCACCCTGGCGCGTATCCCCAAGGTCCTGAACGACAGTGGGGGGGATTTCGAACCCCACCGGGAGCGGATACGATTCCTCCAGTACCCCACCATGGGCTCACCCCGGTCCTTCATGCACGTAGATATCGGTGAGGAGATCGACCTCGCAACGGAACTCTTCCGCTTCTATCAGGAGTTCTACAACTGGAACTTCAGTCCCGAGCGATTCCTGGCCAGCAAGGCCTCATTCGGGCGTGAATCGGGCGTGAAGTATGCGGAGAAGTTCCAGTGCCGCTCCGCCTACGCACCGGCCCTCAGCTACCTGAGCTGAGACTCTATCTCGACTTTAGGGAAGGAAGACGTCTAGGACAGCATCTTCGACCAGAGGCTGCATATCGTACACCGGACCCTGATCGCCAGGGAATCTCACCGAGAAGACGTTCCACCCCGCCCTGAGATCGAGTTCCACACTCGAGCCGGTCATAGTTGCATCCTTATCAACATACAGGAGCGAAAAGAACCCCACCGGATCCTCCAAACTCAGAACCCCGATGAAGAAGGTGTCGATCCCCCCACGATCGAATACTGCGTTGGCGTTATTGTCGACATACATATTTATCCTGCCCTGGGCGTAGTTGACGTCGTCGGGGCCAACCCGGTACTCATTATGAAGTCCCGGGAGCAGCACCGCGCCGCTGCGGAAGGGACGCAGCTCGGAAGCCGGGACGGATGCGGCGTCGATACTAAAGGTTCCCACTACCGGCACGACGCTGGCCACCTCATGGCCCCAGACACCGTTGCTGTCCACCACGTGGATAGCAACCCTGGTACCCTCAGGGAGGGGTTCTTCACTTTTGATGATGCCGCTTATGGTCGAACGCTGCTGGGCAGAGGCTGCCGACAGCACAAGCAGCAGCCCGGTTACAATCAGAAAGGGTCGCCTCATGAATACTCTCCAAACGTGCGCTAGACTAGCACACAAGCTGTACAATCTGCATCCACTCTCCGAATCACAGAGCCCTCTTGTCACCGTCTCAACTCTACTGCCCCGAGGTGGGCTCGCTGCAAACTTGGTATCTGGCTTAGTGTCTGTACCCGTCCGGATGAGCCCGGTGCCAGTCCCAGGCCGACCTCACAATCGCCTCCAACTCTGCGTGGCGCCGGGTCCAGCCGAGTTCACGCTGAATCCGACTCGGGTCGGCGACCAGCACGGGGGGGTCGCCCGGCCGCCTCGCCACAACCCGCTCTGGAATCGGGTGGCCGGTGATCCTACGACACACCTCGACCACCTCTCGCACCGAGAAGCCGGCCCCGTTGCCGAGGTTGTAGGCACGGGCCTCACCCGGTCGCAGCCCCTCGACCGCAAGCAGGTGGGCCTCGGCCAGGTCGAGGACATGCACGTAGTCACGGACACAGGTGCCGTCCGAGGTGTCGTAGTCCTCACCGTAGATGGAGATCCCTTCGCGCAGGCCAAGCGCCACCTGAAGCGCAACGGGGATCAGATGCGTCTCGGGCCGGTGATCCTCCCCGTAGGTAGCCGAGGCACCCGCAGCATTGAAATAGCGAAGGGTAACAAAGCCTAACCCGGCGGTCTCGCACAACCGGTGCAGTACCCGCTCGATGAGGTACTTGGTCTCACCGTAGACACTCGCTGGCCTTACCGGGGCGTCCTCAGGGATGGGGATACACTCAGCGGTCCCAAACAGGGCCGCCGTAGATGAGAGGACCAACCGCTTTACTCCCCGCTCGACCATGACTTCAAGCAGGGTCAGAGTGCCGACGACGTTGTTGCCGAAGTAGCGGATCGGCTCCCTCATCGACTCTCCTACCAGCGAGTAGGCGGCGAGGTGTATGACTGCCTCGATGCCCCCTGCTTCGAGGACCTCGCCCACCACCCCGGCGTCGCGGAGGTCGGCCCGGACAAAGGCGGCATCGGCGTGAACGGCACCCTGGTGACCCGTCGAAAGGTTATCGAGCACGGTGACGGTGTGACCCCGGGCGACGAGGGTCTCGACGGTGATGCTGCCGATATACCCGGCACCACCGGTAACGAGAACATTCATGCGACACAGTGTAACGCCTAGTCAGAAGCTAGCCGGAGACGATCTGTAAGTGGGGGGGTGAAGGATAACCTCTCTAAACGCTATGGAACTGCAGTATGATGTGACGGTAACCCACCGCTTGCGTCCTCCGATCGAATCGACTGAGATCCTTCGGAACGCCTGTCCTGGAGGCTATCCATGCATGTTCAAAGCGAATCGGCCCCCAAGAACTCCTCCGCACTAGACGCTGGCTACGTATGGTTCGACGGCAAACTAGTGCCACATCAGGAGGCCACCGTGTCGGTGTTGACTCACGCGCTCCACTACGGCACCAGCGTGTTCGAGGGTATCCGCGCTTATGAGACGGATCGCGGGGCGGCGGTATTCAGGCTTAAGGAGCACACTCGGAGGTTACTCGACTCAGCAAAGATCATGGGGATGACCCCACCGGTTACCTCCGAACAGATCGACCACGCGATTCTCGAGACCATCCGCCGCAACAACCGACTGTCGTGCTACATCCGGCCCCTCCTCTGGTACGGCCCCGAATCCCTGGGGGTAAACCCTAGAGACAACCGCGTGTTCTTCATGGTGGCGACGATGCCGTGGGGTGTGTACCTGGGCGAGGAGGCGGTCCGGAAGGGGGCGGCGCTGATGACCTCGAGCTGGCGGCGGAGTCCCGGTGACATCATGCCTACCAAGTCGAAGGCTGGCGGGAACTATGTGAACTCGGTACTGGCCAACCAGGAGGCGCGGGATAATGGCTTCGATGAGGCACTGCTCCTCGACCGGGAGGGGTATGTGGCCGAGGGTTCCGGAGAGAACATCTTTATGTACCAGGACGGGGTACTGATGCCGATCGTCCACTCGGTCAACCTGAGAGGCATCACCCGCGACGCAGTGATTCAGATCGCGAAATCGATGGATATACCGATCGAGGTTACTATGGCGACGCGCGACGAACTCTATACCGCCGACGAGGTGTTCATGGTCGGTACGGCCGCCGAGGTCACCCCCATCGCCTCGATCGACCGACGACCGATCAGCTCCGGCGTGGCCGGCCCCTTCTCCCTGAAGATGCGGGAGATCTATCTGGATGTGGTGAGCGGCCGCGTGCCCGAATTCGAGCACTGGCTCACCTACGTTCACTAGCCTGCAGGTGCGCTTTGATCATGAGGTGTGCGGCAGGGAGCCTAGGGGCGGCGCTGGCCGGATGAGGTCAGGCTACCACCCCCGACGCATCCGCTTCCTCAGGCTGTTCGAGACGGGAGGCTGGCGGCTCAAGGTCTACAGTATCCTCCATCGAAACCGGCGCCAAGATGACGGCCTGATCAGCGCGGCTGAGGAGGTCGCCTCTGAACTCCTTCCGACCCCGGCCGTAACCGAGACGCGGCACGGCGTGGGGCTGGTGAGTGTCCATCAGGGCAGCAGCTACGACTTCGTAACGGTGGCGCACTGGGCCTATGACACCGAATTGCACGCGAAGACCTACCTGCGCACCTCCTCGGATAGCCCCCGCCTCGAGCCGGCAGCGACGGGGGCGATCTCAAGCGACGTGTGGGACTTGAGGCTACTCGCCTTCGAACGCGAGGCCTGGGTCGAGACTGTGCTGAAGGGTGGCAGGGGGATGGACGCCTACCTGGCGAGCAGACTCGACGCTACCCTGTAAGCCGACTCTGGCAGCTGGCACCGAGAGGGCACGGGCGGACGCTTCACTCGCTCTGGGGCTCTCGGTTCTGCTAGGCTGCACACCTTCTGAAACCTGCTCGCCTGGCAGGGGCTTGGCTGTTCGCCCTCCCGACCCCGGCCAGCCCTGCCTCGCCGGCACAAGGAGGCTTAGCCCGTAACCGACTGCGTCCGAAGAGTTGCAGGGGCCGTTCAACTCCATGCTTGGGCCACACACTGGCGACGAGCAGGGTAACCTAGGGAAGGCATATCGGCTGCCCGTGCCCGGGAAGGTGCAGCCAGCGAACTCTGCAATCGAGCTGACCACGGACTCTGGGAAGGGCTCACCTGTGAGCCTCGTCGCCGTGCAGGGCGCAGGTCCCGTCCTTACAGGCCTCGTTGCGGCCGAACCAACGGTAGCGGTTGCGCGCGACCCAGGCGTAGGCCCGGTCAGCGAGACTGCCGAGCCCGGGCAGTTCGTAGCAGCGGCGCAGGGGTCGGCCCAGCCAGGGCCGACCCAACTCGGCCAAGCGCAGCAGGGCGTCGACACCGCCACGAACGCTCCCGTCGGCGTCGATGAGCTTGATCTCACGCCGCACCTCGTCCGGGTCCAGCGTGGGATGGCGCTCGGCCAGGACCTGGAGGGGACCGACCTCGACGCGACCGCGACCGAGCCGGTGCATGTTCACCGCCTGAGCCCGGCAGAGGTTGCAAGCACCGTCATAGAGGATGACAGGGGAGCCGGTGCCGGTCGGAGCCTTCATAAGGGAATTATACAGAAAACTTGACAAACAGCCCTCCATAGAGTACTATTAGATACGGAATGAGCGGTTACGGGCTTGACTTTTGAGCCCATTCATGCCACAATAAGGACATGAACATCGTGTCAGTTTTCAAGAGTTTTCCCGACCAGCACGCCTGTATCGCGCACCTGGAGCGGGTAC
>MKWU01001016.1_pt1 | contig 51429 bp, 43 predicted proteins | sample 809101 | NCBI WGS metagenome assembly MKWU01 (sample SAMN05860141, study PRJNA318959) | sponge metagenome | host: Aplysina aerophoba | place: Slovenia: Piran, Adriatic Sea, Gulf of Piran | collected 2013-05-07 | reverse complement strand
ATCGGCTTCCGGACCTGCGCCGGGACGCGCCTTCGGCAAGGTCGGCCTGAGCCGCGCCGGGATCGTGCGCCCGGCGCGACCGCGACCCGCCTTCCTCCGCCCGCCGGTCGCGCGGGCGATTCCTCCACGGCCCGGCGCCGGAGGTCCCGGGGCGCGAGCCGCCGGCTCGCCTGAAGTCATTCGACCGCCGTTGCACCCGGGCGCAGCGCCCGGCCCCAGTCGACATCGGGAGACACCATGGAACCCTACGCCGTATACGCCATCCGCTACGGGAGCCACCAGCGCACCGCCGCCCAGAACTTCATCGGCGGGGACGCCCACGAGACGGCCAGCAACCTCGACTACTACGTCTGGCTGGTCACGAACGCGAGCCGCACCATCGTCGTCGACACCGGGTTCACGCGCAAAGAGGCGGCCCGGCGGCAGCGGAACATCATCCGCGAACCGGCCGAAGGACTGGCCATGATGGGAGTGGAGGCGGCCCGGGTCGAGGAGGTCGTCATCACCCACATGCATTACGACCACGCCGGCAGCCTCGGCGCCTTCCCGAACGCCCGCTTCCACCTCCAGGACGACGAGATGGCCTACTGCACCGGACGGTACATGGCGCACGAGTTCTTCGCCCTGCCCTTCTCGACCGAGCACGTGGTGGAGATGGTCCGGGCGGTCTTCGCGAAGAGGGTCGCTTTCCACCGGGGAGACGAGGAAATCGCGCCGGGAATCTCGCTCCATCGCATCGGCGGGCACACGATGGGGATCCAGGCGATGCGGGTCTGGACGGAGAGCGGGTGGCTCGTGCTCGCCTCGGACGCCGCCCATCTCTACGCGAACATGGAGGATGTGCGGCCCTTCCCCATCGTGTTCAACGTGCAGGAGATGGTGGACGGGTTCGACCGGCTCCGGGGCCTCGCCGAGACGCCCGAGCACGTCATCCCGGGGCACGATCCCCTGGTGATGAGCCGCTATCCGTGTCCGAAGCCGGGGCTCGAAGGGGTTGCGGTCCGGTTGGACCGGGGAAGGGTGGCGGGGGCGCGGTGAGGCGTGCTTCCCACGCGCGAGCGACCCGCTTGACGGACACGGGGTGGCGGGTCCCCATCTCCTGCACGAAGAGGGAAACGCGAAGCTCCTCCAGCATCCAGCGGCACCGCTCGAGATCCGGATCGACGCCACGGCCGGCGCTCCGGGCATCCAGGATCGCCGCGCGCATCGGCAGCCAGAGGGACTTGACGACGCGCGTCGACTCGAGGTCCCGGGCGGGATTGCGGGCGAGCTTCCCGATCCGCCGCCGCGCCGCCTCGAGATGGCGGGGGACCTCCTCCAGCCACCGCAGCGGCGTCTCGGCGATGAACCCGCGGTAGACGAGAAAGGCGAGCTGATCGTCGAAGTCGGCGAGCGACTCCGGGTACGACCGCGACTCGAGACCGGCCCGGGCCGCGCGCACCTCCTCCCGCGCGGACAGGACCCGGTCCGTGAGGTCGCGGGCGGCAAGGGCGACCGGCGCGAGGCGCGGCGCCCCCGCCGCGATGCGCCGTTCGAACTCGCTTCGGGTGCGAACGTCGGATGCGTCCGTGAGACAGCACTCGAGCACCGCCCGCACGAGCAGCTCGTCGACAAGGGCGCCGGGCGACCGCCCCGCTCCGCTCTCCGCGCCGGCTCCCGCTCCCGCCGGCGCACCGGCGCCGGTGTCGGCCCACGGACCCGAGGACACCGTCAGATAGCGAAGCGCCAGCCGTTCGGTCCGGCCGAGCGACCTGCGCACGGCGCGCAGCTCCCGCCCGAGGCGCAGCATGGCGAGGCGAAGGAGTCCGGAGGGGTGGACCGCGGACGCCCGAAGGGGGCTGTCGACCAGGCGAAGGGCGACGCTTCGCCCGCGGTCCTCGAGCGCGGGATAGCCCCGGAACCGGATCCCGTCGTGCGATGTGTCGACGTGTTCGGGGAGGTCGTCGAAACACCAGCTCGTGAGCCCTTCTCGTTCGTACGCCTGCGCCGCGGCCCGCGCGAAGCTGCGGTCGGCGGTCCCCTGGAACCGTGCCCGGAGCGACTCGAGTTCGCGGCCGCTCCCGAGCACCTCGCCCTCGGCGCCGGCGACCACGAAGCGCATATGCAGGTGGCGGGGGAGCTCGCCGGGACGGAAGTCGCCGGGCCCCACCTCGACTCCGGTGACTTCCCGGAGGGCGGCCGCGAGGGACGCGGCAAGGCCGGCCGCCGGGGTCGCGCCGGGGCGGGCGAGACAGCGCCGGGCGGTGTCGCGAACCGGAGCAATCCGCCGCCGCACCGGACGCGGCAGGGTACGAAGGAGCGCGACCGCCTTTTCCTCCACGTGACCGGGCACGAGCCACTCGAAGGAAGAAGGATCGAGGAGCCCGAGCACGGTCGCGGGGACCCGGGCCGTGATTCCGTCGTCCGGCTCGCCCGGAGCGAAGCGGTACGCGAGCTCGACGGGAATGCCGGACACTTCGATCTCGTCCGGGAAGTTTTCCCGGGAAGGAAGCTGCACCCCCGGCCGGACCAGGTCGGCGAACGTGAAGAACAGGTGCTCGGGATCGGACCGCGAGTCGTGCCAGCGGCGAAAGCCGCGCTCGCTCGCGACGTCCCCGGGAACGCGCGCCTCGAAGAAGCTGGCCCGGGCCTCGTCGCCGGCCAGGACGTCCTGCCGCCGGGCCCGGCGTTCGAGCTCCCGGACCCGTTCGAGCATCTCCCGGTTATGCCGCTCGAACGGCGCGCCGGTGACGAGCCGGCCGGCCGCGAGCCCTTCCGCGACGAATATCGAGCGCGCCGCGACCGGGTCCACCGGCGCGAAGCGGACCCGGCGCCGGGGGACGACGGTGAGACCGTGGAGGACAACTCGCTCGAGCGCCATGACCTCGCCCCGCACGGGGTCGAACTGCGGTTCGAAATACTCGCGAGTCACGAGGTCGCGCGCGGTCCGTTCGATCCATTGGGGCCGGATCCGGGCCGCGACGTGCGCATAGATCGCCGACGTCTCCACGAGGTCGGCAGCCACGACCCAGTGCACCCCGGCCGGCTTGACCGCGGAGCCGCGCGACAGGACGAACGTCCGGTCCCGAAGTCCGCGGTACTCGCGGCCCTGGGCCCGCACGCCCACGTGCGAGAGGTTGCCGGTGAGCACGGCGCGATGGATCTCGGCGTAGGTCGCGCGCCGGTTGGCGGGACGAATGCCGATCTCGCGTGCCGCGACGAGGAGCTGCCGGTGCACGTCCATCCACTCGCGGGTGCGGCGCGCGGAGAGAAAGAGCTCGCGGCAACGCCGGCGCCAGGCGCCGGAGCGCAGGCGCCGGCTCTCGCCGTTCAGGAATTCCCAGAGATTCAGCAGCCCCATGAAATCCGAGCGCGGATCGTTGAATCGCCGATGAGCGGCGTTCGCGAGGGTCCGCCCCTCCCCGGCCGGCGGCGACTCGCGGGGGTCGCCGGCGCTCAGGGCCGCCGCGATCACCAGGGCCTCGGCGACGCAGCCGAGCTCCTGCGCGGCCAGGATCATCCGCCCGAGGCGCGGGTCCACGGGCAGGCGGGCGAGCCGCCGTCCGATGCCGGTGACACGGTCGTCGGGGTCGAACGCCCCGAGCTCGCGGAGCAGGCGATAGCCGTCGGTCACGAAGCGGCGGTCGGGCGGCTCGATGAAGGCGAACTCGTCGACCCGACCGAGCCCGCTCGCCGCCATCCGCAGGATGACGGAAGCAAGGTTCGTGCGCCGGATTTCGGGGGCGGTGAAGCGCGCCCGGCTCTCGTGGTCCTCCTGCGAGAAGAGTCGCACGCACACGCCGGGCCCGACCCGCCCGCACCGGCCCCGGCGCTGCTCGGCGGACGCGCGCGACACCGGCTCGACGGGAAGTCGCTGGACCTTGGTGCGGTAGCTGTAGCGGCTGATGCGGGCGAGGCCGGTATCAACCACGAACCGGATGCCGGGCACGGTGATCGAGGTCTCCGCCACGTTCGTCGCGAGCACCACCCGGCGCCGCTCGCCGGGGCGAAAAACCCGTTCCTGCTGGGCGTGGTTGAGGCGCGCGTAGAGGGGCAGCACCTCGAAGGCGCGGTCCGCCCGCAGGGCGCGGGCCGCCTCGCGGATGTCGCGCTCGCCCGGAAGGAAGACGAGGATGTCGCCGGGGCCTTCGCGCGCGAGCGCCCGCACCGCCTTCGGCACGGCCGCGACCGGATCCTCGGGAGCGGATTCCTCCTCGGCATGGCGCACCTCGACCGGGTACGACCGGCCCGAAACGTCGATGACCGGAGCGTCATCGAAGAATTCGGAGATGCGTCTCGTGTCGAGTGTCGCCGAGCTGACGATGACGCGAAGGTCGGGACGTTTCGAGAGCAGCCCCTTGACGTGCCCGAACAGGAGATCGATGTTTAGCGAGCGCTCGTGCGCCTCGTCGATGATGAGGGTGTCGTACGCCTCGAATCGACGGTCTCGCGCGATCTCGGCCACGAGGATCCCGTCCGTCATGACCTTGACGTACGTCTCCGGGCCGATCTCCTCGTGGAATCGGACCTTGCACCCGACCGCGCCGCCGACCCGTCCGCCGAGCTCGCGGGCGATGCGCGAGGCGACGCTCCGGGCCGCAATCCGGCGCGGTTGGGTGTGGCCGATCCAGCCGGCCGTCCCCCGCCCTGCGGCGAGGCAGATCTTGGGGAGCTGGGTCGTCTTTCCGGATCCGGTCTCGCCGCACACCACCACTACCGGATGTTGCTCGACGGCCGCCGCGATCGCGCGGCGTTCCGCGGTGATGGGCAGCTCGGGGGAAAACTCCGGGGACGGGAGCCGGGCAGCGCGCCCCGCCCGGGCCGCCCTCGACCGGTCGATGGCCGCCACGAGCCGGCACCGGTCTCGCCCGTCGGTCCGCCCGCATCGCCGCCCGCGGCGACGCCCCGGGGGGGCGCGCGCCGGCCCGCCCCCCCCCCCCGGCCCCCCCTCGCCCGGCGGATGGCCGCCCGGAGCCGGCACCGGTCGCGCCCGTCGGTCCGCCCGAATCGCCGCAGGCGCGCGCGCAAACGGCGCCGATCGCGGATCATGGCCTCCTCGATCGCCAGCTCGAGATCGGATCGCTCGTCGGGGACGGTCGCGCCTTCCGTCATCTTCGGCGCCGTTGGATCGGCGACTCGCTCCCCCGGTCGTCGCGGGGAACGGCCGCGCGGAGCTCAGTCGAGCCGGTTGTGGGTTCCGTCGCAGAACGGGGCGCCGCCGGTCCGCTTGCACCCGCAGAGGAACACCTTCCGCGCTTCCTCGAGATCGAACCGCTCGGGAACGAATTCCGACCCCTGGTGGGAACCGTCGCAGAACGGCTGGCGGGCGGACTTCCCGCACCGGCACCAGAAGTAGCTGCCGGGAGCGAGCTCGAGACCGTAGGGCGAACGCTGGGCGATGACGGGCTCGGACATGGGTGCGCTCCGAATGGACTCCCCCGATCTTACCAACCCTGTGCAGACCACAACCGGCCCGCCGCTCGGGTCATCCCCGCGCGGGCGGGGAACACTCACCGCCCAAGCCGCCCACCAACTGGATCGCCGGGTCATCCCCGCGCGGGCGGGGAACACTCGTAGGAGGACGCGTGCCCCTCCACGTAGTCCGGTTCATCCCCGCGCGGGCGGGGAACACATATCCTCGGCCGGAGCCGCGAGCGAGGCGATCGGTTCATCCCCGCGCGGGCGGGGAACACAGTCGATCCTGATTGCGCTTCCACCGGTCGGCCGGTTCATCCCCGCGCGGGCGGGGAACACTGTAGCTCCGCGTCGCGCGCGGCGATCTGATCCGGTTCATCCCCGCGCGGGCGGGGAACACGGCCCCTGGGTGACCGCAATCGTGGTCCATGCCGGTTCATCCCCGCGCGGGCGGGGAACACGGCCCCTGGGTGACCGCAATCGTGGTCCATGCCGGTTCATCCCCGCGCGGGCGGGGAACACATGGACCGCCAGAACTGCCATTGGATTGGCATCGGTTCATCCCCGCGCGGGCGGGGAACACGATGAAGACACAGCAATGGGCCATCCAAGCAACGGTTCATCCCCGCGCGGGCGGGGAACACTCTTCTCATACTAGATTGTTTTAATATAATTTTTTAGGACCTTTCAACCGTACCAACTTATTGGCGTTTGGAGAACGCACGGCTCAGGCGTGCGGAACGGCGTCTTGAATTGCTTTCTCGGCATCGGTTGATTGAGGCAGGAACTGGACGAGTTTCATGCCGTCCATATCCACCGGAACACGCCGATTGACGCCACAGGTGTCGAAATCGTAGCCCGCGTCGTTCGACACGGCCCAGGCGATGATGGCGTCCCCGTCTTCAATCTCCTCCCGAACTTGCGACCAGATCATCTCTCGGGTCCTCCGGGAATAGTTGCCGACGTAGACGCCCGCCCGGATCTCCAGCAACCACACGGCGAGCCGCCCGCGCAGCCTCGGCGGGGCGCCATTAACCGCGATGACCAACATCACCGCTCGGCTCCTCGGGAATTGCTATCGGTTGAGCTTCGTCCGGGGGCGACGGCGGCTCGATTCCACCTGCCGCGAGCATCTCCTCGATGCCGGGGATGAGCCGGTTCAGAAGTCCGGACTTGCGGAAACTGTCGCGGCAGCCTCGTCTGACCTCGCCGATCGGATCACCGGCCGCGGGTTGCTTTCTCCGTTCCGCCTGTCCGGCCACCTGGAACGCAATCGGAACCACCGTTTCAAACTTGTAGACGTCGGCCACATCGTAGACGAATGATTGAGGCTTGCCGGTATGCAGGAATCCGATGGCGGGGGCATACCCTGCAGCGAGAACGGCTGATTCGGCCAGCCCGTAGAGGCACGCGGTCGCCTGGCTCAGGCAACGGTTCGGGAGGTCCGCGGCATGCCAGTCGCCAGGTTCGTATCGGCGGCCCTTCCACTTCACGCTGTGCCTTCGGGCCAGCGTCTCATAAAGGCGCTTCACGCGCGCGCCTTCGATTCCGCGCAGTTGATCGACGGATCGGCGCTGCGGGGCGGGTTCACCGAAACGCATGTCGTACATCTTTCGCACCACCTTGAGGCGGGCATCCGGGTCCAGAGCCAGTCGGGCCTGATGAAGCAGGCGGTCTGCACGCGCCCCACCCGGCTGTCCGGCCGAATAGAGGCGCACGCCCGCCTCGCCCACCCAGACCAGTAGACACCCGACCCGCGCGGCGAGGGCAACGGCCGCATGGGAGACACGGGCGCCCGGCTCCAGCATCAGGCATGCAAGCCCTCCGACGGGAATGTGCGTGCGCACACCGCTCCGATCGACGACGACGAAGGCGCCGTCCAGGACATCGAGCCGCCCTTTCTCGACGAACAGGATGGATGCGCGATCCTTGATGGGAATGGGACGGGGCGGTGCAATTCCCGGGGTGGCGGACACGATGCTCAGAATCTCTCTTCGACCGCGCGTCGTCCGCCGCCGCCCTTCGTCACGCTGCTCGCGACCCACGTGCGGAGCGGCCCGCGGAAGATTCGCCACCTGCGTTCAGGAAGGCGGTTCCGCCGATGCGCAAGGGATCGAACCACCGTCGTCTGGTCACCCGGCCACTCCTCCCCGCTCGCCCGGGCCGAGGTGGAACGTGACCTTGACGAACTTGTTGCGCTCATCGTGCGTCAGGTCCGGCTCCGTTCCGTTGAACGCGCGCATCTCTCTTCGCATGATCAGCCAGCCCCTTCCGCGTTGCTCCATGAAGCCCATGGCGGACATGAAATGGGCCATGGCCTCGTTTCTCGAGCGTGGATTGGCGCCGGCACGGACCCTCTCCACCGTCATGTGGTTGGGCAGCGCGCCGGGGCTCGTGATGTCCACGCGTCGATCGAACACTTCCAGGAGAATCTTCGACCCCGTAATCGAATAGTCCCGGTGGACCACGGCATTCACGAGCGCCTCGCGTACCGCCGTGCGGGGCAGCAGATAGCGATCCTCCCGGACCAGATCGCGATACGACTCGAAACGGCCGAGCCCGAGAAGCCATCCGGTCGCCCGTTCCACCTGCTCGTCGATCCGACCGGCCGCGTTAGCGACCTGCAGCACGTCCGCCGCGCGATCCTCGCCCGCGTAGGCCACGCACTCGATGCGGAAGTTCCTGGTCTGTGGATAGCGCTGCGGGTCCTTGCCGAACGCCAATGCGCCGTAGAGCGTCGCGCGAAGCTCGTCGCCGATCTCGACGATGACGTCGCGATTGCGAAGATCGTCCGTGCTGTCGGGCTGCGGATCGTCGGTGGTGTCGAATCCCAACCGGTGCAAGTAGGTGCGAAAGGCATCCGGATCGATGTGCGTCGGGGCTGCATCCTGGATTGCACGCTCTTCGGTCAGGATGTACCCGAACGTGTTGTAGAGCTCCTGGAGCTCCGACGGGGACGGCTCGACGCTGCTGCGTTCCCGGCGGACCCATACGCGGCCGCTGCAGCGCAGGGGTTCGAATCCGCGCTGGCGCGGAACCTCGACCCAGTGCACCGAGCCGTCCGGCGCCTCGTGGAATCCCAAACGTGCGTGAACCGGCGCACTCAAGCCTGTCTGAAGAAAGGACGTGAGGCGCTCGCGTACCCGGTCCGCATCCTCGCCGACTCCGACAATCTCGGCCGAATCGGTGACTCCGGCGATGATCACCCCGCCCTTGGAATTCGCGAACGCGCACATCGCTCTTCCGACGGCAGTCAAGTCGCCCAGCCCGCGCTTGAACTCGATACGAAGCCCTTCGCCCTCCTCGATTCGCGCCTTGATATCTCGCCATTTCACGTTGCTTAGACCTCGAGATCCTTGTCCCCGGGCGATTGCGCCGATCCGCGCGGAACCTCAGGGCCGTCGGATCAGCATGAGGCCACAGCCGTACGCCTTGGCGGCCCCGAAGCCGCGCGCAATGGCGACCGGAAAGGACCCGGGGTCACTGACGGTCAAGAGTCCTTCGAAGTCGAGAGTCGCGTACGACATGGGACGGTCCGCTCCCCGTCGAGAGACACGATGTCGATCGTACCCGTCCACGCGCACCCCGCCCGCGGAGATGGCGAAGCCGGCCCTTTCCCCCTGTCGTTCGAGCCATGCGTGACCCTGTTCGCACACGGCCCGCAATCGATGCTCGGAACGATCTCCCTCAGGAAGGGAGCGCAACGCGTCCATCACCACGTCGTGCTTGACGGAGCGGCGGCGCGAGACGTGACGCCGCCGGATGACCGGATTGGCGCGCAACGAAAAACGGAGTCTGTCACCCGCTTCGAACGCCGGCATGAAAGGCTTCGGCTCCTCCATCTCGAACAGACCGTGTCGGTCTTCCGGCGGCCGGGCGGACAGAATGAGAAACTCCCCGGTCTCCATTTCACGCCAAAGAAAGTCCCGGCGTCGATCTGGATCGTCTGCGAACAGTGACCAGACGAGATGGTGCCCGGGTTGTCGGGCAGGCCCGCCTGAGCCGGATGTCCCCAGCAGCAACGGCGCGAGCGCCGCCACCGAAGCGTCGCGCTTGAGCCGAGCACGGGAGAGGTAGAGCGACGTCGTCATGCTCCTTCGCTTTCCTGCAGTGGCGCTACTCGCTCCAGTCGATCCGTGAACTGCCAGCGCGAGCGACTGACAATTCCATCGCGCCGTCTTTCGACCCGGGTCCCGGCGGGTGCTCCGGGTGCGTCGTGGTCGAACGCGACCATGCGCCGTTCCGTGCCAGGTGAATGGATACGCTGAAGAACCCTTCGCTCTTCGTCGTTCGGCTGCCGTGCTTCGAAGGCGGACAGGAACGTGTCCGCCTCGACGACCTCCGGGTTGAGCGGCAAGCCGAGCGGGGCCGACTTTCGGCCGACGTAGAGCACGAAGCGCGGGTGCCGGAGAGCCGCGGCGACCCCGTCAAGGTCCACGTTGTGGCTGGCGCGCGCCCACAGGGAAACCGTGAAACAGGCATCCGTCCGCCATTCACGGACCGAGAGCACGGTATGGAGTCCGTCCGAGTCCAACTCCTTCCGCCTGGTCGCGAACCTTCGCCCCTTGCGGGCCTTCGGTGTCTGGGCGGTATGGTAGTCGGTCAGGGGTCGACCGGGTGCGTCCGTTCGGACGGCGTAGTGGAGCCCGGTCTCGAGGCGCTGATGGGCATCCTCGTCCGTGCGCGCGATTCCCTGCGCAGCGGCCACCAGCCCGAGCACGGCGGAGCGCCCGGGCCGTGCCCAGCTCATGCGGCGTTCGCCGACCGCGATCTCGCCGAACGAGCCGATGGGAGCGTACAGAGTGAAGAGCAGGAAACGCATGGGTTCAGCTCACCGCGAAAGCGATCAGTTTCTCCAACGTCCCTTCACCTCGCTCGACGCTCATCGTGTACGAGGCGTCCGCGCACGGCCCGTACGCCGCGTCCAGCCGACCCTGAAAGTCCTCGAGTGCCTCGATGGACCCCGTGCCCTGACTGCTGCCCGTGACGGGCGCGAGAAACGCGGCGGCGAGGCTTCGCGGCTGAGCCGAGCCTCTCTCGGCGCGCACGTGGAACGCGCGGGCGCGACTCGCGAAGCTCGCCTGCTTGCCTCCCGGAGAGACGGTTGCCGCGGCCTCGACGAGGGCTGCCAGGCTTGCATCCCGCACGGACCGCGCGTCGCCGAGATTACCGAGCAGCAGACCACGGTCCACGCAGATGTAGAGGTAGAACACTCCCGCGCCGAACTCCTGAACGCCGACGAAACCGGCTCCGGCGTCGTCCGGCGCGTCGCGGGCCTTGAGATCGTCCACCGCGGTGTAGTAGTCGTCTTCCGCGATGGCGCGATGCGTGGTGATGGCGTGCGCGACCTGCACCGCCGCCTCGCGGCTGAACTTCGGATTGTCCGCGAGCATGCGTCCGAACATGGCGATGTCGGCCGCCGTGTCGACCTTCCCGAGCAGCTCTTCGGCCGCAGGCGCCTCGACGGATTCACCGTCCAGCGCCTGGTCGGCGAGCGCGAAAGCCCTCGCCCGCTCCTCGGGCGAGACGAAGGCAAGCTGCTCGGTGAAGGTGGGCGCCTCGTCGTTCTCAGCCTTGATCTTGCCGAATACGCGGCCGATGCCACGGGCCACCTCCAGCGCCTCGTCTTCGTCCATCCCACCCTCGAGCAGCCGGTCGAGCACGTCCTTGCCGAGCCGCTGCGTGCGCGCCGCGAGATGGCCTTCGAGCCGGGTGGCGAAGACATCCGACGTCCGCCACGCACGCTTCAGGCTCTGCGAGGAGACGCGAAGACGCGGTACGCCACCGAAGACGACGCTCTTGGGCCGGCCGGTATCGTCCCGATTGAGATTGGAGGGCCCGTACGCGGTGAGCAGGTGAAGCTGCAGAAAGTCGGTCATGCTCGGATTCCTATCCTTCCCGTTGCCGTGAATCAGGCGACCCGTCTTCGCCGTCCGCCGACCGGAGGTCGGCCGAAACCCCGTAGTAATCGAAGATCCAACGCTTCCTGACCACGTCTCCCCAGAAGAGGACAGCGGCCGCGATATCGGGGACGTTGACCCTCCCCTTCATCATGCGAACGAGTCGACGCATCGGCTCCATGAGATCGCTGCCCGGCGTCTGGAGAAGGCGCCGGAATCGGCCTTCGGACAGGAGTGCCGCGTGGACATCGTCGAGCGCAGTTCGGCCGATCACGCGGGCGACGAGCCGTTCGTCCGACTCCCGGACATGGGCCAGGACACCCGCCAGCGTGGCGACTCGGTCGGGATCTCGCGGCAGCCTCGCCACGAGGCGCATTGCCTCCGGCACCAGCATCACTTCAACCGGCGTCCCCGCCCGTCGCATTCGCGCGAGCGCCGCTCGTTGAGAACCCGATTGTGCAGTCCCCTTCGGGTTCAAGGCGCGCCACCATTCGTACGCAATCGAAGCGCCGCCCCGCTGCACCGAATCCGTCATGCCGCCTCCCGCTCACCACTTCGCGCGCGGCCGGCCTTGGGCGCGCGAATTCCGAGGTCGCCGTCGAACAGGGACCTGCCGGCCTTTCCATGCCCACGAAGCGCGAGCGTCAGGTAGAACCGTGCCTTGACATGCCGATGCATGTCACGGTCTTCCAGTCCGTCCGAGGGAGCGTACTCGTCGAACAGACGAAGCGCCGCCCGCTCCACGACCGGCGCCCACCGCCGACGCGCGTCGATCGCGGGATCGTCGGCTTCCGGATTCACCCTGAAGAGAGAAATTGCCCGGGTCACGGCAGCGTGGAACGCCTCCTCCGTATCCCGATAGAACCGCTCCGCAATGAACCCGTAGTCACCCTTCGCGTCACCGACTCGATCATGTGTCGCTGACTTGACCGCCCCGATGACGAGACGGGCCGCGGTATCGGCCGCGGCGACGATCCGCCGGACAAATTCGCCGAGTTGCTCCTGGATGTCGCCGTCGAAAGACCAGAGCGGCATCTCCGCTTCCACCCAGCTTCGCGCCTTCATGTTGTCCATGTCATATCCGAACGCAGCGAAGCGGCTGTCGCCCGCGCTTCCCGCCCGCGACCGTACCCAGTGCCGAATCACCGGCGCAGGCTCCCGAAGCCCATCCTTGCTCCGCACGACGAGGCCCGGCCACGACCGATAGCTGATGCCGCCAGGACTTGGGTGAACGGGAAGCTTCAGGACCGACGATGCCTTCTGGCGGTAGTACGGCGTCAGGGGATGCTCGAAGCCCCCCGAGTAGTCGGTCCCGTAGTTCCTGGTCCGGTAGGCCAAGGCGACGATGGAGTCTTCCGTAGCCGTGAGGCCGCACCTCCGGCCCTTTGCCGGCTGGAACAGGAGCCGAACGCGCCGCGGCATGGCCCAATATACGTGCAGGGGATGGACATCGGCGGGGGTGGTCGGTCTCCCGCCCGCCTTCCGGTTGGAAGCTCGCGTCGGAACGAGCCAGGGAAAAATCGCATCCGGGTCGTCTTCGAGCACGGCGCCGGTCGCGCGCGCCTCGATTTGCTCGCGGCTCTCGACATTGGGCCAGAGCCGCCCCCAGAGGGTGTCGCCATGAGTCGGATGACTGGCAATGACCAGGGTAGTCAACGGGCCGCCGCCGCGCAGCGAAGTTCGGTGACCGGCCCCGCCCGCCGGCGCGTAGCTGTTCAACGTGTAGAGGGCCATGGCGGCCGCGGCGCGGGAGAGGACCGGCGCGACCCCTCTCTTCACGAAGAGGTCCGCGTTGTTGCGGACGGTCAGCGCGCCCGGAGCATCGATGAGGAGGGAAGCAACTTCTTTGTCGTCCGCACCCTCGAGGGGATCGAGGTCCTGCAGGAACCGCGGACCGGGGCCATCCAGGTCGAAAGCGTGAGCGACCGCCGAGAATCGTCGCTCGAGCCGTTCCGGGGACGGCGGGTCCATCCACCAATCCTCCCACTCGTCTTCGTCGGTCGGCGCTGCCGCGGTGGTCAGCAAACCGAGCAGAAGCTCGTGGGCGGCCCCGTTGAAGTCGGGGCGCGGCCAGGCAAACGAGACGAAGGGGTCGTCGCCGACGCGCGCATTGATCCGCCAGGGCTGGATGAGCTCGACCGCACCGCTTTGCCGCCGGACGGGCAACCACGGCTCGTCGATCAGGTTGAAAACCGCCTGGAGCGAATCCCCTGGCGCGTCACCCGTCACTACCTGCATTCCATCCACGTCAAACCGGTCGACGAATCGTATCGCAGTCTCTTCTTGAACGACACACTCCCTCCTGACGCCACCGCTCCGGACCACGATCCGCCCGCGCAATCGGCCTGGTCGAGCACCACCAGGATCTTGTCCGAATCGTACCGGTTCCAGTCCGCCTTGGCGGACCGTGCCGCCTCGGCGTGCTCCGCCGGCACCGCTTCACCGGTGACGCGCCGGGCCGAGACACTTGCCTCACTCAGCCGCCAGGCCCGCCACGCCTCCTCCGGCGCGGAGTCAAGCGCGTACGGCTCGACCCGGCCGTCACGGACTCGCGCGAGCCGCAACGTGACCGACGGGTCGTCGTCGAGCCGGGTCGGTGTCCTCACATCGACTTCCCAAGCGCCCCCATCTCGAACATATCCTGCGGTGAAGTCAAGGAGATTGGCGGTGGCCACTCCGCGGTCCGCCCCCGCCCTCCCCTCGGTCTCGAAGAGGCTTCCTTGCAGGTCAGCCGGAATACCTTCCCCCGCCTCTTCGCCGTAAACGGACTCGACGAGCGTTCGAAGCCCTCCGGGACTCGTGATCGCGCCGGCGTTTTCGAGCACCCTGGCCGTGAGCCAGAGGCGAGCGTGATCCCGGTAAACGTACGCGGTGCGCGGGAATGCGCGGCTGAACCACTTCTCGTCCGCGTCCTTGACGGGTTCCGGCCCGACCACGATCAGCTCCGGACGACCCTCGCGCTCCGGGCGGTCGTGCCGCCACAGCCTTCCCGCACGCTGGATCAGAAGGTCGATCGGGGCGAGGTCGGTCACCAGGGTGTCGAAGTCGAGATCGAGCGACTGTTCGACGACCTGAGTTGCGACCAGAATTCGACCCGAACGTCCGGGACGCGTGCTGCGTCTTCCGAACGCTTCCACGACCCGGTTCTCGATATTCAGACGGTCAACGAGCGCATACCTGGCGTGGAACAGACCGGGCGCGAGTCCCCGGGAGGCAAGCGCGGCATGGGCGTCCAGCGCATCATCGACCGTGTTCCGGATGTAGAGCACCGCATTGCCGGCGCGCGCCGCCCGTTCGACTTTTTCCAGCGCATCGTCGGGAGACCGCAGGAACCGGACGGGAAGCGAGCGCGCACGTCCGGCCTGGCCGGCCACCCTCTTCGCGAATCGAGTTTCCCCGGCGCAGACCGTGGCAAGGGGATAGTCCATGCTGTCGTCGCCGGCGCCAGTGTCCCCGTCCAGCCCCTTTGCGAAGGCGTCGGTCAAACGCCGGCGGATGGACAACGGCAGGGTTGCGGACAAGAGAATCGCCGACCCGCCGAGCCCCGCCTGAAACTCGAGCAGCCGCTCCATCTCCCGCTGCATGTAGGCGTCGTAGGCATGCACCTCGTCGAGAATGAGAACCCGCCGCATGAGGCCAAGGAGCCGCAGCGACTGGTGCCGGCTCGGCAGCACGGCCAGGATGGCCTGGTCGATGGTGCCGGCACCGGCATCGGCCAGGAAAGCCTTTCTGCGGTCATCGGCAATCCAGGCCGCGCAGGCGGCCGACGCGGTCGTTTCCGAGGGTTCTTCCGTCCCGTCCCCATTGGAATAGGGACGTTCGACCCTCCCACCGCGCGGCAATGCGGCCTGAAAGCCCTGGTGCAGTTCGCGTGCGCCGTGCGCGAGAACGATGGATGGCCGGCATTCGGCCGAGAAGAGACGGCGATACACCGCGGCGAGCCGCTCGAACATGGCATTGGCCGTCGCCATGGTAGGAAGCGCGACGTAGACGCCATCGGCTCGTCCCCCTTGCATCAGTCGATGGGCGAGCATCAGCGCCGCTTCGGTCTTGCCACTGCCCGTCTCGTCCTCGATCATGAACAGTGCCGGGCCGGCCGGCAGTTCCACGGACCGTGTCCATTCCTGCATCGGGCTCGGTACCGTTCCGGAACCGATCAGTTCCGTGTACTCGAGATGCCTTCCGACCCCGGCCGGGACCACGGCCGCCTCCGTGACGGCCCGGGCGGCCCAAGCGCGGGCGCCGCGCCAATGGGAGTCGAGATCCTGATTCGGCTCCCGGTACGGGAACCAATCCTGGTTGGACCCGATCCAGTCCGCCAGAACGGCGAGACCAGCGAGGGCATGGGACGCACGCCTCGCCCGCGGCCGGTCGAGAACGGGAAAGTTCTCCGGGATGCGAAACAGCGGCCGCACCCGTTGAATGAACTCGTGCGCCGCCCCGATGCCTGCTTGGCCGAAGTCGCTCCGCAGCGCGACGAGACTGCGACCGGATCCCGGGTCCGGCGGCGACCCGTGGTGGCCGGTGACGGCCGATATCAAGGGCCGCCAGACATCGGGTCTTGCTCCGATCGGGAGCTTGAACGCTTCGGCGGCGGCGTCGAACAGGCGCAGTCCCCCGGCCCCGTGGTCGAAGTGGATCGAAAGGTCGGCCGGAACGTCGCCCAAGTGACTCGGATAGAGGTTCGGAACCTTGGCCTGGAACTTCCTGGCGAACTTCCCGATGTCGTGCAGGCAAAGGAGAAAGCAGACCACCCGGATCGTGATGTCCCGCGTGAAGCCCAACGAGTCCGGCAGACTGCCGCCAGGTCCACGCTGCTGCATGAGGAGCGCCTCGCCGACCGCCGCCACGTCGAGCGCGTGATACGCGAGTGGATGCCACGTCGGAGCGGGGGCGGGATCGCGCGGCCGCGCCTTTCCCCAGAATCGAAGCAGATCGTCGATCACGCGGGGCAGCCGGGAAGGGAAGCATGTGGTTTGCGGTCCATCCGGGTCGGTTCCGATCCGCATTCGCTTCTGGACCCAAGAGAGGGCGGGAGGGAAATCGGCCCGCCGCACGCAATGGTACCCGGGAGCTTACCGGAGCCCGGCGCACGATGTCCGTTAGCGCGCGATTCGGACAGTGCATCGGATCCTGTTGCGCGCGCCGCCGCCGCCGCCGAGGAAAGCGGATAAGATCACGCGTAGCGACCAACGCTACGTTCTACTGTCTGCAGGGGATTTGACATGAAAAAGGCGATTCGCAATGGCGCCGTGTTCGCGGCCACCGCGCTCTTGCTCGGTTCGGCGCATGCCGCAGGGGTCAAGATCGGTTACGTCGGCGGCATCTCCGGTGCGTGCGGCGGGCTCACCCACTCCGCGCGCAAGGCGATGGAGATCGCGCAAGAGGAGATCAACTCCGCGGGCGGGGTGCTCGGCGGCCCGATCGAGATCATCTGGCGCGACTCCAAGACCAAGCCGGATGAAGGCGCCAAGCAGACCCGCGACCTCATCCTCTCCGAAGAGGTCGACCTCCTGACCGGGGTGTGCTCGAGCTCGGTGTTCATGGCCATCAATCCGATCGCGAAGCAGTACGAAGTACCGCTCTTCAGCGCGATCAGCGGCACCCACAAGGCCACCATCGACTTCGGCCATCCTTTCGTGGTGCAGACCCAGCCGCACACCCTGATGGAGGGGAAGGCGCTCGCGGAGTACGTGGCGCGCAAGGGCTGGAACAACATCGTCACCATGGGTCTCGACTACGAGTGGGGCCGCACCACCGTAAAGGTGTTCACCGAGGAGCTGGCGAAGCTCAACCCGGACGCGAAGATCGCCCGCCAGCTCTGGCCGCGCATCGGGGAGACGAACCTCACCTCCTACATCACCGCCGCCCTCGCCGACAAGCCGGACCTCATCATGGCCGTCATGTTCGGAAGCGGCACCAACAGCCTCATCAAGCAGGGCAAGGCCTACGGACTGCTCCAGCGCACCGAGCTCCTCACCTTCCTTTCGACCGAGAGCTACATGTCCCTCGGCAAGGACGTTCCGGACGGCGTGCACGGCTGGGCACGGGGGCCGTTCTATGCGTTGACCACGGACGCGGCCAAGGCCTTCGTCGCCAAGTACCGGGCCGCCCACGACGGCGAGTATCCGAACGACTGGGGGATCCTCGGCTACGACGTGATGTACATCATCGCGGGCGCCCTCGAGAAGGCGGGAAGCACCGATCCGGCCGCCCTGCGCGAAGCGCTCGGAGGCATGACCTTCGACACCCTGCGCGGCGAGATGGGGATGCGGACCATCGACAACACCTTCAACGCGCCGAGCTTCATCGGGGTGACGAAGATGTCGGACGAGTACCCCTTCCCGGTGATGACGGACGTCAACGTCATTCCGGGCGACGTCACCCTCCCGGACGAGGCGACGGTGAACGCGCTCCGCGAGGCGGCCGCCAAGGGCTAGCACTCCGGAAGCCGGACCGGCGGGTCCCGGGGCGGCCAGGGCCGTCCCGGGACCTTCGACGGAGGAGCCGGACCGGGCTCCTCCGCCGGATTGCCCCGGAGACTCGCGCATGCTCATCGTCCAGATCCTGCAAGGCTTGATGGAGGGGGTGTTCCTCTTCCTCATCGCCTCGGGTCTCACCCTGATCTTCGGGGTTTCACGCATCGTCAACTTCGCCCACGGCTCGTTCTACATGCTGGGGGCGTTCTTCACCTACCAGGTCCATCCGTGGATCGCGGCCGGAACACCAGGCGGGTTCTTCACGAGCATTCTCGTGTGCGGCGTGCTCGTCGCCGTCGTCGGGCTCGCGTTCGAGTTCTTCTTCCTGCGCCGCGTCTATCACGCCGAGGAGCTCATGCAGCTCGTGCTGACCCTCGCCGCGGTGCTCATCATCCGGGACCTGACCAAGTTCTTCTGGGGGCTCGACGACGTGACCGTCGCGCTCCCCGACGACCTCTCGGGCGCCGTCATCATCGGGGACATGTTCCTCCCCACCTACCAGCTCGCCATGGTGACGGTGGGCGTTCTGGTGCTCGTCGCCCTCTGGGCGGTGCTCAAGTTCACCCGGGCCGGCATCGTGCTGCGCGCCGCGACCGACGACCGCGGCATGGTCGCGCTCCTCGGCATCAACCAGGCGCACGTGTTCACCGCCGTCTTCACCGTCGGCTCCTTCCTCGCCGGGATCGCGGGCGGGTTCGCCGCCGCCTTCGAGAGCGTCAACTACCTGCTCGACGCGAGGGTCATCGTGCTCGCCTTCATCGTGGTGGTGATCGGCGGCCTCGGGAGCCTCTACGGCGCGCTCTTCGCCGCCCTCGGCGTCGGGGTGGTCAAGTCCCTCGGCCTGCTGTGGGCGCCGCGCCTTTCCATGGTCATCATCTTCCTGCTGATGGCCGTGGTGCTGCTGTTCCGATCGCTGCGGCGCACCGGGGAGTAGGCGCATGGCCGCGGAGCGCCGGCGGGGCGACGCCTGGTCCATCGACTGGCGCCTGGTGGCGGTCGCCTTCGTGGTCGTCGCGGTCGCGCTCCACCTCTCGCCCCCGCTCGTCGCGTTCGCGATCATCGAGGTCCTGATCTTCGCCCTGTATGCGAGCGCCCTGAACCTGCTCCTCAGCTACAGCGGCATGGTGTCGTTCGGACACGCGGTCTATTTCGGGCTCGGCGCCTACGGGCTCGCGATCACGATCGCCAAGTTCGGATGGCCGATCTGGGCCGGCATCGTCGCCGGACCGCTCGTCAGCGCGTTCTTCGGCCTCGTCTACGGGGCCCTGTGCGTGCAGCTGACGGCCATCTACGCGGCGATGCTGACCCTCGCGTGCGCGGAGATCACGTTTGCGGTCGTCTTCCAGTGGTTCGACTTCACCGGGGGCGATTCGGGCATCTCGGGACACGTGCCGGCCATGCTGGGGCTCTCCCCCGCCTGGTTCGGAATCGTCGTTCTCGTGGTGGTCACGTTGTGCATCCTCGCGCTCTGGCGGGTGGTGCATGCCCCGCTCGGCCTCACCATCCGCGCGGTAGGAGAGAATCCGGTGCGGGCCGCCGCGATGGGTCATGGGCGCAAGCGGGTGCAGCTCGCCGCGTTCGTCATCTCCGCGTTTCTCTCCGGCGTCGCGGGGACCCTGTACGGGATCTTCCACGGGAACGTGTTCCCGGAGTACGTCGGGGTTCTGTTCACCATCGACGGCCTCGTCATGGTCCTCCTCGGCGGGCTCTACAGCTTCGGCGCCGGCATTTACGGGGCCATCGTCTACAAGCTCCTCGACAACGTGATGGCCCACTACTTCGAGTACTGGCAGCTCGTCATCGGCGTCATCCTGGTCCTCGTGGTCCTCGTCTCGCCGGCCGGGATCGCGGGACTCGTCGCGCGGGTCGTCGAGCTCGTTCGCGGGCGGGTCCGGGGCAGCGAAACGTGAACGCTCCGGCAACCCGAAACGACGGCGCCGCCGCGCTCGAAGTACGCGGGCTCGTCAAGCGATTCGGGCAGTTCGTGGCCCTCGACGGGGTGGACCTCACCGTCGCTCCCCGCGAGATCCGGGCCGTGATCGGCCCCAACGGGGCGGGGAAGACGACCCTCATCAACGTGCTCGGCGGACAGCTCGTCGCCGACGGGGGCTCGGTGGAGGTGCATGGGCGCCGGCTCGGCCGCCAGCATCCGCACCAGGTCGCGAAGCTCGGGGTTGGGCGCACCTTCCAGATCTCGAGCACGTTCCGGCGCATGACGGTCCTCGACAACATGCTGTACGCGCACCACGCGGGCGAGCGCCGATGGTTCGGGCTCGACTCGTCGCGCCTGCGAAGGCTTCGTGACCCGGCGCTCGCGGACCTCGAGACGATCGGCCTCACCCACTGCGCGGACCAGGTGGTGGACGACGTCTCGCACGGCGACCGCAAGCGCCTGGAGTTCGGCATGGTGCTCGCCACCCGCCCCACCCTTCTGCTCCTCGACGAGCCGACTGCGGGCATGGGACTCGGGGAACGCCAGGAGCTCATCGATCTCGTGCTCGCGGTCGCCCGCGAGCGGGGCCTCACCCTGGTATTCGTCGAGCATGACATCGACGCCGTGTTCCGGGCCGCCGGGTCCATCACCGTGATGGCGCTCGGACGGGTGTTCGCGGAGGGCACGCCGGACGAGATCGCGTCCAACGCGGACGTGCAGGAGATCTACCTCGGGGGTCGCCGATGATGCTCGAGCTCGAAGGCGTCGAGGGGGCCTACGGCCACGCCCGGGCCCTGCACGGAATCGGTCTCGTCGTGGACGAGGGCGAGGTGGTGTGCATCGTCGGCCGCAACGGCGCCGGCAAGACCAGCACCCTTCGCAGCATCGTGCAGGACATCATCACGGTGACCGGCGGGCACGTCCGCTTCCGGGGCGAGGACCTGGTCGGACTCGGCCCCCACGAAGTGGTGCGGCGCGGCATCGGCTACGTCCCGGAGGACCGGCGGGTGTTTGCCAACCTCACGGTCACCGAGAACCTGACCGTGCCGCGCTCCTTCGAGGCCGGCGGGCACTGGACCCAAGCCCGGGTGGAGGAGCTGTTCCCCCCTCTCGCGGAATTCCGGAGCCGGCTCGCGGGAAACCTGAGCGGCGGCCAGCAGCAGATGCTCAGCATCGCGCGTTCGCTCCTCACGAACCCCCGCCTCCTCCTCCTCGACGAGCCGCACGAGGGGCTCGCCCCGCTCGTCGCCCGGAGCGTGGTGGAGGCCATCGGCAACCTCAAGTCGCTGGGCGTGTCCATGCTGCTCTCCGAGCAGCAGCTCCATCTCGTGCACGAGACCGCGGACCGCATCTACGTCGTCGACCGGGGACGGGTGGTCTTCTCCGGGACGGTCGCCGAGTTCGATCGGGACGAGGAAGTCGCGCGGCGCTACCTGATGGTCGCGGGCTGAACGCACGCCCGAGCACGCTCGAGAACACCACCGCGCCGCGACGGAGCGAAGACGGCCGGGGCGGTGCTCACACTGCCAAGGGGTTCCGGATGACGAGCCCTGGAAAACGGCTGAAGTCCCGGTCCGCGGTCCAGAGCTCGGTGACGCCGTGCGCGACGCAAAGGGCCGCAACCCGCGCGTCATGCACCATTGCGCCTCGCACGCGGCCTCCGATGAGCAGCTCCTTCAGCACGCTCCAGTGCGCGTGGGTCTCGGTGAGCAGCTCCGCGACCGGAGATTCGAGCCAGGCATCCACCTGGACCAGCGCTTCGGCGGCCGTGGATGGCGGATCGTAGATTCGCGGATGGGTGACGATAGCCAGAAACTCGTGAATGCATGGCCAGGGCAGCCCCCAGGTCACCCGCCCGTGTGCCAACGACTCGATGCAGTCCCTGGCTGGTTCGTGCCAGTCGGAGTCGGCACGGTGCGCGTGGACGAGGATGTTGGTGTCCGCCGCAATCAACTTCCGCGTCCCTCGTAGACGGCTTCACGAATTCGCGTCCACTCGCCCTCGCGAAAGGGCGGCTGCAAGCCCCGGCCGCCTACGCTCGCATCTCTCAGCTTGAAGCCTTCGCGTTCTCTGTCGGCGCGCAAGGCAAGACGCAGTCCGCGCTCGACAAGTGAGCGCAATGTGGTGTTCTCTCTCGCTGCATGGTCCTTGGCCAATCTGGCAAGCTCGTCCGAAATCTCGATGGTGGTCTTCAATACGGGTCCCCATATTTCATGATATGGCTCTACACTCTATTCTCTCCGGGTACCCACATCAACGCCAAGCGACACGCCGAGCGACCGACGACCACCGGTGAAACGGCGTGCGCAGCGCTCGGTTCCGTCGTGACGGGCGATCGTCACCTCGCCAAGCGAGGAAGCGCGGGATTGCCGAACCTTCGAGTCGGCGCGTGGCGCAGGCGGTCAGGTCGGGGCGGCGGGGGTGCGCTGGCGCAGGCGGAGCCAGACCACGAGCATGGCGGCCAGCACGAGGAAGGGCGTCACCCCGACGTTGATCGCCTGCCAGCCGAACCAGGCGTGGAACCCGCCCGAGCCTACCGCGGTGAACGAGATCACCGAGTACACGACGAAGTCGTTGAGCCCCTGGGCACGGGACTTCTCCGATGGGCGGTAGGTGGTGGTGAGCAGGGTCGTTCCGCCGGTGAACATGAAGTTCCAGCCGATTCCGAGAAAGGTCAGCGAAATCCAGAAGTTCTCGGTCGTCTCTCCCTGCAGGTTGATGACGACGCAGGACGCGAGCAGCAGCGCGCCCCAGAGCATCACGTTCAGCACCCCGAACCAGCGGATGAGGTGGCCGGTGATGAATGCGGGCGCGAACATCCCGAGGATGTGGCAACTGATGACGAAGCTCACCTGGTCCGGGGAGAACCCCCGCGCCTGCATGGCAAGCGGCGTCGCGGCCATCACGAGGTTCATGGAGCCGTAGGCGACCACCGACGCGAGCAGGGCCACCAGGTAGGAAGGTTGCCGGGCGACGACCGAGAGCGGGCGCGGCGGTGCCGTGTCGCCGGTGTCGGACCCGCTGTCCGGAAAGCGGATGAAGCCGAGAATGAGGGCGCTCAGCAGATAGAGGCCGAGCATGGAGGCGTAGCTGCCGGCAAACTCCGCGCCGGCGACGACGAGGCGGGTGCTCGCCGCAATCCACGGGCCCGCGAAGCCCGCGACCACCCCGCCCGCGATGACGAGGGAAATCGCGCGGCTGCGATAGTCGTCGGTGGCGATCTCGGCCGCCGCGAATCGATAGTACTGACTGAACGCGAAGAAGACTCCGAAGAGGAAGCTTCCGAGGCAGAACAGCACGAACGATCCCGCCACGATTCCGCCCGTCGCGACCGAAGCGCCGACGCAGCCCACCACCGACGCCAGCAGGAATCCACGCTTGCGACCGATACGGCCCATGAGGAGCGAGGCGAAGTAGGTCACGGTCATGACCGCGATGAACTGGAGCGCGTAGGGGAGCGTCGCGAGCGCGTGGTACGGGGCGAGCGCGAGGCCCACCAGCGCCGAAGTGGTCACGACCAGCGCCTGGCTGGTCATCATGAGCGCCTGACAGACGGCGAGGAGTCCGATCGTGCGCTTCATTGCCCCGTCGCCGGTGCCGATGGGGCCTCGAATCGCACGAGATTCCGACAACGGGAAAGCGGTTCCCGTATCGCAAGAAGATCGTTCGTCGCCCCCCTGCCCCCGACGCGGGCCATCACCGGCCGACCGGATGGTCGGAATCGGACGATGGATTGCGCCGAAGGTGCGCGCGGGCGTGTTCCTCCCGGACGCGGGCCAACGCCGTGAAGCGCGGGCGGATCACGTCCGGCCCGCGTTTCTCAGCCAGAACTCGAAGAGATCGCCACGTTCCTCGTGATGGACGAGCTCGTGGCGCGTACGCGCGCAGAACGCCTTGAAGTCGATGACGGAATGCGGATCGGTAGCGGCGACGTGGAGCACCTCTCCCGCGTTCATCCTCGACAGGGCGACCTTGGTCTTGAGGATTGGCAGCGGGCAATCGAGTCCCTTCGCATCGAGCGTGCAATCGGAGCGGGGGGAGCCTGGTCCAGGTTCGCCCATCCGCCTATTCTACCGCCAACAGCTCGGCGGAAGCCTCCATCCAGCGCCAGAGCCAGTCCGCGTAGCTGCGCCGGACCAGCAATTCGAAGCGGGGCGTTTCGTCGCGCTCGAGGATGCAGACCCCGGTTCCGGCATACAGGGTATGCGCGCACCGGCGCGGCCCGAACACGCGCGGGTGCACGTCGATCGTGCATCCCGCCGCAATCAGGTCACGGGCCTGCGGACCCAAGAGCGAGAACAGGGTGAAGCCGCTGCTCGCGTCGACCACCGCCCCGTCGGCCTCCGGAATCGCTTGCCGGAGCGCGACCCGAAGCCCGCTCGTACCCTCCTCCTGACCGATCACGAGCCATTCTTCGGGACCCGCCCACGCTATCACCACCGCCTCCGGACCGAACCGGCTCTCGATGAACGTATTGGGCGCGTCGGGCGGGGGCAGCCCGAGCACCCGGGCGACACCCTGGGCGAAGCGGGGCACCCCGGTGCGGCCGTGCAGCACCAGGATGGCCCGAAACGGCAGCTCCTCGACCCGGAGTCGAGGCCACTCGATCAGGCGGTTGGGCGTCGCGGCCGGTGACCTGCCCAGTGGACTTTCGCGGCGCGGTTCAGCCATCGCAGAAACCTCGGCTCGCAGCCTGACCCGGCCGCAGTGCCCGCGGGAGAACCGCACCGCAGGGGGGACTTTCGCGGCGCGGTTCAGCCACGCTGGCGCTCTCCGCGCGGATCGAAGAACACCGGAGAGACCAGGTCCGCGGCGATGAATCGACCGTCCTGGAGCGACGCATGCACCCGGCTGCGCTCCCGCCCGCCGGAGACCAGCGCGAGCGCGATGGAGCGCCCGACGTTGGGGCTCCAGTAGCTCGACGTGACGTACCCCACCATCTCCGCGGGAAGGAACGTGAACGGCTCGTCCACGAGCTGGGCGCCCTCGGGCAGCACCTCGTCCGGATCGACGGTCGCGAGCCCGACCAACCGCCGCCGGTCCGAACGGCGGCAGTCGCTTCGTTCCAGCGACCGGCGGCCGATGTAGTCCTTCTTCTTCGAGAGGATCCACTCCATCCCGAGGTCGATGGGAGTCACCGAACCGTCCGTCTCCTGGCCGACCACGATAAAGCCCTTCTCGGCCCGCAGCACGTGCATCGTCTCGGTGCCGTACGGAGTGATGGAGAACTCTTCGGAACGTTCCGTGACCCGGTCCCATGCGTAGCGTCCGTAGTCGGCCGGAACGTTGATCTCGAAGCTCAGCTCGCCGGTAAAGCTGATCCGGAAGATGCGGCAGGGAACGCCCGCAAACACCCCCTCGCGAAACTGCATGAAGCGAAACGACTCCGGTCCGAAGTCGATCTCCCCGCAAAGCGACGCCACGAGATCGCGGCTCCGGGGACCGGCGACTCCGATGGTGGCCCACTGATCGGTGACCGAGGTGAAGCGCACGCGCAGCTCGGGCCACTCCGTCTGCCTCCAGCGCTCGAGCCAGGCCAGCACGTGGGCCGCGCCGCCGGTGGTCGTGGTCATGAGGTAGTGGTGCTCGCCGAGCCGCGCCGTGACCCCGTCGTCCATCACCATGCCGTCTTCGCCGAGCATGAGCCCGTAGCGGCACCGGCCGATCGTGAGACCGGACCAGTCGTTGGTGTAGATGCGGTCGAGAAAGGCGGCGGCATCCGGTCCCTGGATGTCGATCTTTCCCAGGGTCGAAGCGTCGAAGAGTCCGATCCCTTCGCGCGCGGCCCGGCACTCGCGAACCACCGCCGCGTGCATGTCTTCGCCCGGCCGGGGGTAGTACCAGGGGCGCAGCCACTGCCCGACCGGTTCGAACACCGCCCCCTGTTCCACGTGCTGACCGTGCATCGGGGTTACCCGCAGCGGGTCGTGGAACTCCCCCGTGGAGAGGCCTGCCGCCGCCCCGAAGGTGACCGGCGTGTACGGGGGGCGGAACGTCGTCGTGCCCAACCGGGCCGGCGCGCGCCCGAGCGCGCCGGCCGCAAGGGCCATGCCGGTGACGTTCCCGGTCTTGCCTTGATCGGTTCCGAATCCGAGCAGGGTGTAGCGCTTGATGTGCTCGATGGACTCGAACCCTTCCCTTACCGCGAGCTCGAGATCGGCTGCCGTCGTGTCGTTCTGCAGGTCGACGAACGCTCGGCGCGGCCGTGCGCGGCGCGAATGGACCATCCACGTCGGATCGGGTTCCGTGCCGCCCTCCTCGTCCGTTTCCGGGGCGGAGATCACTCCGACGTCCCGAAATCCCGCCGCGAGGGCCGCCTCGCGCCCCGCCTGCGCGCCCTCGCGCACGCAGGCGTCGAGGCGGAAGGTGCCGCGGCAGGCGCCCGCCGCCGATTCAGCCTGCACGGAAGGCCCCGGGACGAAGCAGGCGCGCGCCTCGTCGAACCGGGGGCGCCCGCCCGACTGCGCGTGCAGGTGAACGTTCGGGTTCCACCCTCCCGACACGGCGAGCAGGTCACAGTCGATGTCGGTGGCGCCGCCGCCCCCGTGCCGCTCGACCCGCACGCGGCGAAGCCCGAGGCGACCCCGCGTGTCCACTACCGCATGCCCGGCGAGAACCTGGATTCCCGCTTCTTCGGCGCGGGCCGCGAACGCCCCGCCCGGTTGGGGGCGAACGTCCACGATGGCCGCGATCTCGACCCTCGCCTCCGCAAGGTCGAGGGCCGCCCGCCACGCGCCGTCGTTGTTGGCGAACACCACCGCGCGCCGCCCGGGCGCGACCCCGTACCGGTTGACGTACGCGGCGGCCGCGTTCACGAGCATGATTCCCGGCCGATCGTTGTTCTCGAACACCGGCGGCCGCTCGGTCGCCCCGGTCGCGAGCACCACCCGGGCTGCGCGGATCCGCCAGATCCGCTCGCGCGGGCCACGGCGCCGGTGCGGCGCCAGGTGATCGGTTCGCCGTTCGAGGACGGCGACGAAGCCGTGGTCGTAGAACCCGAAGGCGGTGGCTCTGGTGAGCACGGTGACCTCGGCCTCGTCGGCAAGGGCCGCCGCACAGTTCGTCACCCAGGCGATGGCGGGCTTCCCCCCGAGCTCGCGGCGCGCCCCGAGCAGGCTGCCCCCGAGCTCCGGCTGATCGTCGACGAGGATGACCCTCGCGCCCGCCCGCGCCGCGGCGAGGGAGGCGGCGAGTCCGGCCGGTCCACCCCCCACCACGAGAACGTCGCAAACCGCGTTGCGGCGGTCGTATCGGTCCGGGTCCGGCGCATCCGGAGCGCGGCCGTTTCCGGCCATTCGCCGGATCGCCCACTCGTACCAGTGCCACGCGGAGCGCGGCCACATGAACGTCTTGTAGTAGAACCCGGCCGACAGCATGCCGCCGAACCACCCGAGCCCTCCCGCGAGATCGAAGCGAAGGGAGGGCCAGCCGTTCACCGCCTGCACATCGAGCCCTTCCGTCAACTCCACCAGGGTGCCGGGAGCATGCGGAACGGTCGCTCCCTCGACCCCGGCGTGGCGTACCGTGAAGATCCCGTTCGGCTCCTCCGCACCGGCCCCGAAGAATCCGCGGGGCCGGTGATACTTGATGCTGCGCGCGACCGTGCGCACGCCGTTGGCGAGCAGGGCCGAAGCGATGGTATCGCCGCGGTAGCCCTCGAAACGCAGCCCGTTGAAGCGGAAGTCGATCCGCCGGCGGCGGTCGATCCGGCCGCCGCCCACGAGACGGAATGGCTGCGAAATGCTCATTCGACGCGGTAGACCCGGACGATCTCGCTCGACACCGTATCGCGCTCGACGTTGAACCACTGGCGGCAGCCGTGGGCGTGGCACCATTGCTCGAGGTGTCGGCCTCGCGGGTTCTTGCGCATGAAGAGGTAGTCCGCCCACTCGTCGTCGGAGAGGCGATCGGGGTCGGGTGGGCGGACGATGTGGGCCTCGCCGCCGTACGAGAACTCGCTCTCGTCGCGCGGTCCGCACCAGGGACATTCGATCAGCAGCATCCGGCGCTCCGGCGGTCGATACCGGTCCGTCGAGGACCTGCCGACACTCGTGGCTGCATCTTCCGCTCGAATCGGGCCGGCCGCATTTCGCGATGGCCCTAGTGGGCGACTCCGGCCGCGCCGTGCTCGTCGACGAGCCGTCCGGTGACGAAACGGTCGAGCGAGAACGGGGCATTGAGAGGATGCGGCTCGCCGGTCGCGATCGTATGGGCGAGCACCCACCCCGAGCCCGGGGTGGCCTTGAATCCGCCCGTGCCCCATCCGCAGTTGACGAAGAGGCCCCGGACCGGCGTCTCGCCGATGATCGGGCACGCATCGGGGGTCGTGTCCACGATGCCCGCCCACTGCCGCAGCATTCGGACCCGGCTGAATACCGGAAAGAGCTCGACGATCGCCGCGAGCGCACCCTCGACGGTCCGGAAGCTCCCGCGCTGTCCGTAGCCGTTCCACGAGTCGATGCCGGCTCCGATCACGAGCTCGCCCTTGTCCGACTGGCTGATGTAGCCATGAACCGCATTCGACATGACCACCGTGTCGAGCACCGGTTTCATCGGCTCGGAGACGAACGCCTGGAGCGGATGGCTCTCGACGGGAAGCCGCACGTCGGCCATCGAGGCGAGCACGCTCGAGTGTCCGGCCGCGACCAGCGCCACCTTGCGGGCACGGATGTAGCCCCGCGTGGTCTCGACCCCCGCGACCCGCCCGCGCTCGCGGCGGATTCCGGTCACCTCGCAGTTCTGGATGATGTCGACCCCACGCGCGTCCGCCGCACGCGCGAGCCCCCATGCCACCGCGTCGTGCCGCGCGACCCCCCCGCGGGCGCGCCCCCCCGCCCCCCCGCGGCGGCCCGCGCCCCCCCGCCCCGAGGCTGGAACGAAGCGCCGAGAACCGGATAGCGGCAGCGGGCCGATACGTCGAGGATCGGGATGAGGCGAGCCAGCTCGTCCGCCCGCACGAGACGCCCGTCGATCCCGTTCAGCCGATTCGCATTCACCCGGCGGGCGATGTCGCGCATCTCGTGGACGGAGTGTCCGAGGTTGAACACCCCCCGCTGACTGAACATGACGTTGAAGTTGAGCTCGCGGCTCAGGCCCTCGAAGAGCTGGAGAGATTTCTCGTAGAGAGCCGCCGATTCGTCCCAGAGATAGTTCGAGCGGACGATGGTGGTGTTGCGGCCGGTGTTGCCGCCCCCGAGCCAGCCCTTCTCGAGCACCGCGACCCTGGTGATGCCGTGCTCGGCCGCCAGGTAGTAGGCCGTCGCGAGTCCATGCCCTCCCCCGCCGACGACCACGACATCGTACGATGCGCCCGGGTCCGGGCTGCGCCACATCGCCGGCCAGTCCGGCCGGAACCCGAGCGCGTTGCGGGCGAGCGAGAATACCGAGAAGCGTCTCATCGACCGGATCCGCCCGCCGCCGGCCACGATTCGAGGAGGCTCCGGATCTCGCCGGCATAGCCGTCTTCGGGGGCGGCGCCCGCGAGCGCGAGCGCGACGGTGGCCCGGAGCCACCCCGCCCGATTGCCGCAATCGTGACGTTCGCCGTCGAAGCGGCTCGCGTAGACGGGTTCCGACCGGGCCAGCACCGCGATAGCGTCGGTGAGCTGGATCTCGCCGCCGGCTCCGGGCGGTACGGCTCCGAGGTGGTCCATGATCGAGGCGTCGAACACGTACCGCCCGACCACGGCCAGATTCGACGGGGCGTCCGCCGGGTCGGGCTTCTCGACGATCGACGCGATCCGGCTCACGCGGCCCGCGTCTCCTCCACTATCCACCACTCCGTAGCGCGCGGTATCGCGCCGAGGCACCTCCTCGACCGCCACGACCCCGGCGGCGCCCCGCGCATGGAATGCGTCGACCAGCTCCCCGAGCGCACCGGGGACCATGAGGTCGTCGGGAAGAACCACCGCGAAGGGCGCGTCCCCGACGGCCTCGCGCGCGCACCAGACGGCATGGCCGAGGCCGAGCGGCCGGCCCTGCGGAACGAACTGGAATCGGACGTTCCCGGGGACGAGGGCGCGGGCCGCATCGAGCCGCTCTCCGCCCGGACCGGTCTCGATCTTTCCCGCGAGCTCGGGGGAAGGACCGAAATGCGATTCGAGCATCGGACCCGAGCGGTCGGTGACGAACACGAGATCGGAAATGCCGGCCGCGATCGCCTCCTCCACCGCGTACTGGATGAGGGGACGGTCGAAGACCGGGATCATCTCCTTCGGCACCGCACGGGTCATGGGGAGCATGCGGGTGCCGAGGCCGGCGACGGGAAAGACCGCCGTGCGGACCGCGCGCGGCCGGCCGGAATCGAGGCCGGGGCCGCTCATCCGCCCCGTCCGGGTCGGCGACGGCCGGCGCGAGGGGGCCATCGCCGGCCGGCGCCCCGGATTGCGCTCCCGCGGCCCGAACGCATCAGCGTCCCACCCCGACGTAGCGGAACCCGAGGGTTCGCATCGAACCCGGCTCGTACACGTTGCGAAGATCGACGAACACCCGACCGTCCATGGCATCGCGGACCCGCTCGAGGTCGAGACCCCGGTACGCGTTCCATTCCGTCATGAGCACGACCGCGTCCGCGCCCTCCGCGACCTCGTAGGGATCGGCACAGAAACGCACCGTTTCCGGAAGGTGGGCGGCTGCCGCCTCCATGCCCTGGGGATCGTGCGCCCGTATCCGGGCCCCTTCGTCGACGAGCGGCGGCAGCACGTGCAGGGACGGGGCTTCGCGCATGTCGTCGGTCTCCGGCTTGAACGTGAGCCCGAGCACCCCGATGCGCTTGTCCTCCACGTCTCCGTCGAGCGCATTGCGGATCTTCTCCCGCATGCGTCCTCGCTGGGCGGCATTTGCCGCGATCGTCGCTTCGACGATCCTCGCCGGAACGTTCCGTTCGACCGCGATCCGGGACAACGCCGCAATGTCCTTCGGAAAGCACGATCCGCCGAAGCCGGGTCCGGGGTGCAGGAACTTCCGGCCGATGCGTCCGTCGAGTCCCATCCCCCTCGCGACGGCGTGAACGTCGGCGCCGGTGGCCTCGCACAGGGCCGCGATCTCGTTGATGAAGCTGATCTTGGTCGCGAGGAACGCATTGCTGGCGTACTTGGTGAGTTCGGCGCTCTCGATCCCGGTCGCGAGAATCGGGGTCTCGATGAGGTTCAGCGGCCGGTACAGCTCGCGCAGCAGCGCTTCCGCGCGGGCGCTCTCCACCCCCAGCACCACCCGATCGGGGCGCATGAAGTCCTCGATCGCGGAACCCTCCCGCAGGAACTCGGGATTGGACGCCACGTCGAAGTCGGCTTCGGGACGGGTGTCCCTGACGATTCGGTGCACTTCGCGGGCGGTTCCGACCGGCACCGTCGATTTCGTCACCACCACCGTGTAGCCCCGAAGGTTCGGCGCGAGCTTCTTCGCCGCCTGGTAGACGTGGCGGAGATCGGCGTGTCCGTCCCCGCGCCGCGCCGGAGTCCCGACCGCGATGAACACGAGGTCCGCCGTGCCCACCTCCGCTCCCGGTCCGATCGCGAACCGCAGCCGACCGTCGTCGGCGTTGCGCCGGACGAGGTCCTCGAGCCCGGGCTCGTAGATGGGAACCGCGCCATCGCGAAGACCCGCAACCCGGTCCGGGTCGACGTCCACGCACGTCACCTCCGCCCCGAACTCGGCAAAGCACGCACCGGACACGAGCCCGACGTAGCCGGCGCCGACCATGACCACCCGCACGGGGCCGGCTCACTCGCGCCGGGGCCCGGCGCTCCGTGCGGGACTCAGGCGTCGGTGACGCATCCCTCCGACGCATCCGTCACGGTCTTGATGTACTTGTAGAGCGTGCCCTGCGAGACCTTGTAGGAGGGCATCGACCATGCCGCCCGGCGGCGTTGCAGTTCCTCGTCGCTCACGTCGACGTCGAGGCGGGACTCGACCGCGTCGATGGTGATGACGTCGCCGTCCTCGACGAGGGCGATGGGTCCGCCCTCCTGCGCCTCGGGAACCACGTGGCCGATGATGAATCCGTGCGAGCCGCCCGAGAATCGTCCGTCGGTAATGAGGGCGACGTCCGAACCGAGGCCCGCGCCCATGATCGCCGAGGTCGGGGTCAGCATCTCCGGCATCCCCGGACCGCCCTTCGGACCCTCGAAGCGGATGACGATCACGTCACCCTTGCCGATCCGCCCTTCCTCGAGCGAGGACAGCATGTCCTCCTCGGAGTCGAAGACCCGGACCGGGCCGGAAAAATGCTGACCCTCCTTGCCCGTGATCTTGGCCACCGCGCTCCCGGGAGCGAGGTTGCCCTTGAGGATCCGGATATGCCCGCGCGGGTTGATGGGCTCGGCGAGCGGCCGGATGATCGCCTGCCCGTCCGCGAGACCCGCGCAGTCGGCCAGGTTCTCCGCCACCGTCCGCCCCGTCACGGTCATGCAGTCGCCGGTGATGAGTCCTTCCTCCAGCAGGTACTTCATGACCGCCGGGGTTCCGCCGATCCGGTGCAGGTCCTCCATCACGTACTGCCCGCTCGGCTTGAGATCGGCGATGTACGGGATCCGCTCGCTCACCGACTGGAAGTCGTCGACGGAGAGGGGCACCTCCACCGCTCGGGCCATCGCGATGAGGTGCAGCACCGCGTTGGTGGAGCCGCCGAGGGCCATGACCACCACCATCGCATTCTCGAACGCCTCCCGGGTCATGATGTCGCGGGGCTTGAGGTCCTGCTCGAGGAGCTGCTTGACGGCGGCGCCGACCCGCACGCACTCGTCGAGCTTCGCGGGATCGACGGCGGGGATGGAAGAGCTGAACGGAAGCGACATCCCCATCGCCTCGATCGCCGACGCCATGGTGTTGGCGGTGTACATGCCGCCGCACGCGCCCGCGCCCGGGCAGGCGTTGCGCACGATCTCGAAGCGCTCGGCCTCGTCGATGCTGCCCGCGAGGTACTGGCCGTAGGACTGGAACGCGTTGACGATGTCGACCGGCTGTCCGTCCGCGACCCTTCCGGCCCGGATCGTGCCGCCGTAGACCATCAGCGCGGGGCGGTTCATGCGCCCGATCGCCATCATGACGCCCGGCATGTTCTTGTCGCAGCCGGGAATGGACACGTTTGCGTCATACCACTGACCGCACGTGACGGTCTCGATGGAGTCGGCGATGAGATCGCGCGACTGCAACGAGTAGCTCATGCCGCGCGTGCCCATCGAGATCCCGTCGCTCACCCCCACGGTATTGAAGCGAAAGCCGATGAGTCCGGCCGCTTCGACTCCTTCCTTCACCTTCTCCGCGAGGTCGAGGAGGTGCATGTTGCAACTGTTCCCCTCGTACCAGACGCTTGCAATCCCCACCTGGGGCTTGTCCATGTCCGCTTCCGTGAGACCGGTCGCGTAAAGCATCGCCTGCGACGCCCCCTGGGAGCGGGGTTGGGTGATGCGGGCACTGAAACGGTTCATTCCCATCGACAATCTCCTCATTCGCCCACCACCCCGCGCACGGGGCGGACAGTATTCCAATGCTTGCAGCCCGGGCATTGCCAGTGCAGGGAGCGCGCCGCGAAACCGCAGTGCCGGCACTGGTAGACCGGGCGATCGTTCATCAACTGCGCAAGCAGTCCCTTCATCGCCTCGAAGTGGTCCGGGACATCCGCCTGCGCCGTGTCGGACGCGAACTCGAGCAGCCGATCGAATCCGCGCACCGTCGGACGCTTCGCGAGCGCGTCGAGCATGAAGTGGATCGCGGCCGAATTGCCACGTTCCTCGCGAATCATCTCCGCCAGCGCGAGCATCACCGTCATTCCGCCGTAGCGATCGAGCACCCGCTTGAGGTACCCGTGTGCCGCCTCGCGGCGGCCGAGCCCTTCGTAGCACTTCTGGATACGGCCGATGACCTCCGGCAGGTAGTCGGCATCCTGTTCCTCGATCCGGCGGTACGCGGCGAGCGCGGAATCGAGATCGCCCCGCGAGCTGAGGATGTCCCCTTCGTGCAGGCTCGCGCGTGCGCAGGCCCAATGGGCGTCACGCGCCCCCCGCAGCAATTCGAGCGCGTGCTCTGCGCGGCCGACCGAGAGCGCCTGCAGCGCGCGTTCGCAAAGGTACTGCGAAATGACCGCGCCCTGCTCCGACCCGGTAGCGCCTTCGAGCTCCATCGCCGTCGTGCGGGCCTGCTCCCAGTCCTTCTCCTGCTCGTAGATGTCGAGAAGATGGCGCAGCGCCTGCACCCGATGCGACTTCGCCCCGACAAGGTCCCGGTAGATGTCTTCCGCCCGGTCGAGCACCCCGGCGCTCAGATAGTCCTGGGCCAGCTCCAGATGGGCCTCGAGCCGCAGGTCGTCCGTCAGCGCGGGGCGCGCCACGAGATTCTGATGCAGGCGGATGGCGCGGTCGACCTCGCCCCGGCGGCGGTACAGGTTGCCGAGCGCAAGCTGGGTCTCCGCGGTCTCCTCGTCGATCTCCAGGACCTTGATGAACACCTCGATTGCGCGGTCGGGCTGATCGTTCAGAAGGTAGTGGAGTCCCCGAAAATAGTCCGGGGTCAGACGCCGGCCGCTACCGGCCTCGGACCGTCGCGCGGCGTACCAGCCGGATGCGGCCGCTACCGGAAGCAGCAGCCATAGCAGCTCGTACATCACGGTCGAGGGAGATTCGCTACCGTCACTCGCCCGCGGGAGTTGCGCGGGTCATGCCGTGGTCGACGCGCTCGCGCAACGCCCGGCCCGGCTTGAAGTGCACCACGTGCTTGTCCGGCAGCGCCACTGCGGCACCCGTGCGAGGGTTGCGACCCATCCGGCTCGGCCGGAAGCGGAGCGAGAAGCTGCCGAATCCGCGCACCTCGATACGCTCGCCTTCGGCGAGGCTGCGGCTCATCAGCTCGAGCATCGACCGCACTGCGAGCTCGACGTCGCGGTGGGTCAGGTGCGCCAGCTTGTTGGCCAGTCGATCGATCAGTTCCGATTTTGTCACGGCAAGCTCCCGAGCTGTGCGCCAGCGAACCGGCGCGGTGAATCGGACTGCTCAGGCTTCCGGGGTGGACGCACTCGGCTCCGCCCCCTGGCCGGTCTGCGGGCGCCCGACATCACCGGAACGACTGCTAGCTTCGGTCCATCTGTTCCTTGACGAGGTCTCCGATGGTCGCCGGAGCGTCTTCCATGCTGGCCGAATACTGCTCCATCGCCGTCGCTTCCTCGTCGCTCTCCCGCTCGCGGATGGAAAGGGACACCCCGCGCCGGCGTCGATCGACGGAGACCACCTTGACCTCCACCCTCTCGCCGGCCCGCAACACGGTGCGAGCGTCTTCCACCCTCTCGCGCGATATCTCGCTCGCCCGGATGTATCCCTCGACTCCCTCGGCGAGGTCCACCCTTGCGCCGCGCTGCTCCACCTCGGAAATGGTGGCGGTGAGGACGGAGCCACGCGGATGGTCGTTCAGCCAGGCGGAAAACGGGTCGCGATCGAGCTGCTTGATGCCGAGCGAAATGCGCTCCCGCTCGGCATCGACCGCGAGCACCACCGTGTCGATCTCCTCTCCCTTTCGATGATTGCGGAGGAGGATCTCTCCGTCCTCGTTCCACGAGAGGTCGGACACGTGCACGAGACCGTCGATACCGCCGTCGAGCCCGATGAACATTCCGAAGTCGGTGATCGACTTGATCCGGCCGGTCACCCGGTCTCCCTTGGCGCGGGTCAGGGCAAACTCCTCCCATGGATTCGGAAGGCACTGCTTGATGCCGAGGGAAATTCGACGGCGCTCCTCGTCGACGTCGAGAATCATCACCTGCGCGTCGTCGCCGATCTGGACGACCCGCGAGGGATGGACGTTGCGGTTGGTCCAGTCCATTTCGGAAACGTGGACGAGACCCTCGACGCCTTCCTCGATCTCGACGAACGCCCCGAAGTCCGCGATGTTGGTCACCCGTCCGGCGATGCGGCTGCCTTCGGGGTAGCGCTGGGCGATGCTCACCCAGGGATCCTCGCCGAGCTGCTTGAGGCCGAGCGAGACCCGGTTTCGTTCCCGGTCGTACTTGAGGACCTTGACCTCGATCTCGTCGCCGACGTTGACCACCTCGGTGGGATGACGCACCCGGCGCCACGCCATGTCGGTGATGTGCAGCAGGCCGTCGATGCCGCCGAGATCGACGAACGCGCCGTAGTCGGTGAGGTTCTTCACCACGCCGTTCATGACGGCACCTTCGTCCAGGCGTTCGAGCAGGGCCTCGCGCTCCGCGGAGTTCTCGATCTCCACCACCGCCCGGCGCGAAACCACGACGTTGTTGCGCCTCGGATCCAGCTTGATGACCTTGAACTCGAGCGGCTTGCCCTCGAGATAGGAGGTATCGCGAACCGGACGGACATCGACGAGGGAACCGGGGAGAAAGGCGCGAATGTCGTCGATGTCGACGGTGAATCCGCCCTTGACCTTGCCGCTGATGACCCCGCTCACGTTGTCGCTGCCCTCGAAGGCGTTCTCGAGACGGCGCCACGCCTGGGCCCGTTTCGCCTTTTCCCGGGAGAGCCGGGTTTCGCCGAATCCGTCCTCGACGGCGTCGAGCGCGACTTCGACCTCGTCGCCGACCGCAACCGTCAACCCACCCATCTCGTCGCGGAACTGGCCCGCGGGAATGGCGGAATCCGACTTGAGCCCGGCACTTACCATGACAAAATCGGGACCGATCTCGACGACCTTTCCGGTAAGGAGGGAGCCCGGCCGCATCTGCTGCCCGGCGAGGCTCTCTTCCAGCATTTCCGCAAAACTGACTTCAGATTCGCTCATGTGTCCCCGCATGTTCGCTGTCGGTGGCCATCGCCACCCTGTTCGCCGGAAACCTCCGGCCGCATCGATCGGCCGGTCGTCCGGACATGTTCGATTACGCACGCCAGCACCTCCGACACCCCCAAATGGGTGGTATCGAGCTGCAACGCCCCGTTCGCAGGCCGAAGCGGCGCGGTGTCCCTTAACCGGTCGCGTTCGTCGCGCTCCCGGATTGCCTCGAAAAGGCCAGCGAGGCTAACATCCATTCCTTGATGTCTCAACTGGTTATATCGCCGCGCGGCCCGTACTTCGGGGCTCGCGGTCAGAAACACCTTCCACTTCGCGTCCGGAAACACGACCGTCCCCATGTCGCGCCCGTCGGCCACCAGTCCGGGCGGGCGTCGAAACCCGCGCTGCCGCTCGAGCAGGGCGGCGCGCACCGGCGCGAGGACCGCGACTCTCGATGCTTCGGTCCCCGCTTCCTCGGTGCCGAGCTCACGGGTCACGTCCTCGCCGTCGAGCAGGATGCGCTCGCCGTGCAGATCGACGTCGAGCTCCGCCGCGAGGGCCGCGAGAACCCCGGAATCGGCCGGGGAGAGCGAGCGCCGGGACGCCGCGAGCCCGAGCGCCCGATAGAGCACGCCGCTGTCGAGCCGGTGCCAGCCGAGGTGCTCGGCGAGCGCCCGGCTGATCGCTCCCTTTCCCGATGCGTTCGGACCGTCGATACAGATGACGGGAGCCTTCACCGGCTCTCCTCGATCTCGAGCCCCAGGGCGCGCACGGCGCTTGCGAATCCGGGAAACGAGGTCGCGACGTTGTCGCAGTCCTCGATCTCCACCGGTCCGTCCGCCCCGAGACCGGCAAGAGCGAAGGTCATCGCGATGCGGTGGTCCCCGCGACTGTCGACCCGCGCCGCTCGCAACGGCGCCGCGCTGCCGTGCACGATCATGCCGTCCGGTCGCGTCTCCACCTGCACGCCGAGGCGGCGAAGTCCCTCCTCCATGGCCGCGAGCCGGTCGGTCTCCTTGACCCGCAGCTCGCCGGCGCCGCGCACCACGGTCGTGCCGTCGGCACGGGCCGCGGCGAGAAGGAGCACGGGAATCTCATCGATGCCGAGGGCCACGAGATCGCCGTCGATCTCGACCCCGCGAAGCCGGGTCGCGGCAACTTCAAGGTCCGCGACCGGCTCCCCGCCGGAATCGCGACGGTTCGAGAGCACCACGCTCGCGCCCATGCGTTCGAGAATCCGCAACACTCCGTCGCGGGTCGGGTTCAGTCCCACGCCGGTGATCCGCACCCGGCCGCGCGGGGCGATGCAGGCGCCGGCGAGAAAGAAGGCGGCCGAGGACAGGTCTCCGGGGACCGAGACGTCCCGCGCGGCGAGCTCGCCTCCGCCGGTGACCGCAGCCATGCCGGGACTGCGCTCGACCGCGTAGCCGAACCCGGTCAGCATTCGCTCGGTGTGGTCGCGCGTGGGCGCGGCCTCGGCGACCGAAGTGCGTCCGCGGGCGTGGAGCCCTGCGAGCAGGAGACACGATTTCACTTGCGCGCTCGGCACTTCCAGGCGGTGCTCGATTCCCACGAGGGCCCGCCCGCCGGAGATCGCGACCGGCGCAGTGCCCTCCGGCGCCGTCTCGACCGCTGCCCCCATCCGGCGCAGGGGCTCCGCGATGCGCCGCATCGGGCGGCGCGAGAGCGACCGGTCTCCGAGGAGCGTCGAATCGAACGGCTGCCCGGAGAGGAGGCCCGCGAGGAGACGAAGTCCCGTTCCCGAGTTTCCCAGATCGAGAGGCGCGGCGGGACCGCAGAGTCCATCCCGTCCCCTTCCGTGGATGCTCAGCCCTCCCGCGCCGTCCGACTCGATGGTGATCCCCAATGCCCGCACCGCACGGACGGTGGCGCGGGTGTCCTCCGCTTCCAGGAAGCCGCTGATCACGCTGGTGCCGTTCGCGATCGCGCCCAGCATGACGACCCGGTGCGAGATCGATTTGTCGCCCGGAATCCGCACGCTTCCCTCGAACGCCCGGGAGGGCGGAACGGTCCATCGAAGCGCGCCGCTCACGCTGGCCGGCTCACCGTTTCGAACCCTCGACGTAGGTGTCGCGCGCTCCCTTGGCGCGCGCGAACCGGTCATGCAGGGCTGCCCCGTCGCGCGCGCGCACGAGCGCGGCCAGCTCGCCGATCCGAGCCTGAAACGCGTCGAGACGCCCCGCGATCGCCTCGCGGTTCTCGAGACAGATGTCGCGCCACATCACGGGGTCGGAGGATGCGATACGGCTGAAGTCGCGGAATCCCCCCGCGGCATACCGCAAGGGGTCGCCGGACCCCGAAGCCACGAGGTCCACGAGCACGTAGGCGAGGAGATGGGGCAGGTGGCTGACGGAAGCGAGCACCTCGTCGTGCCGATCCGGCGCCATCCGATCCGTCTCGGCTCCCGCCGCGCGCCACATCGCCTCCACCCTGTCCACGGCCGCGGGAGCGGCCGCGTCTCCGGGAGTGAGGATCACCCGGCGGCCTTCGAACAGGCTCGCGAAGGATGCTTCGACTCCGCTGTGCTCGGTGCCGGCGATGGGGTGAGCCGGCACCAGGAAGGGCGGAACGCGCCCGAACGCGGCGCGTGCGGCGCGGAACACGGTCTGCTTGACGCTCCCCGCATCCGTGAGCACGGCATCCGGCGCGAGCCCGGGGCGAAGCGCACGAAAGACCGCCTCCATCGCCCCCATCGGGGTACACACCACGACCACGTCCGCGCCGCGGACCGCTTCGGCCGGATCGAGGAGAAAGCGGTCGATGACCCCGAGCTCCCGGGCGCGGAGAAGGTGTGCTTCGCGCCGGCTCGTCCCCACGACCTCGGCGACGGCCCCGGCGCGCCGCAGGGCGCGGGCGAGGGACCCGCCGATGAGCCCGACCCCGACGATGCAAAGGCGCTCGATCACGACTCCGGACCGGAATCGGACTCGGCCCTGATGACCCGGAGGGAGAGGATTCCCGGGGTGTCGGCGACCCGATCGAGCACCTCCGGCTCGATGGGTCGCTCGACATCGACGAGGGTGTACGCGATCGCGTCGCGCGACTTGTTGAGCATCTCGACGATGTTGTGCCCCGCCCCTCCGAGCGCGCTCGAGACCCGGCTCAGAACGTTCGGAACGTTGCGGTTGGCGATGGCGAGCCGAACCGCTCCGTTGCGCGGCATCGAAACGTCGGGAAAGTTGACCGAACCCTCCACGTTCCCGTCCTCGAGAAAACCCCGCAGACGCTCGGCGGCCATGACCGCGCAATTTTCGCGAGCCTCGCGCGTGGAGGCACCGAGATGGGGAAGCTGGATGGCCCGGTTGTCGCCCCGGAATGCCGGCGAAGGAAAATCGGTCACGTAGGCGAGGATCGTGCCCGCGTCGAGCCCGGCCCGCACCGCGTCCTCGTCCACGACTTCCGCGCGCGAGAAGTTGAGGAGGACCACGGGGGCCCGGAAGCGGCGCATCCGCTCGGCGCTCACGAGGTTCCGGGTCGCATCGATGAGCGGGACGTGCAGGCTCACCGCGTCCGCGCGGCTCAACAGCTCGTCCAGCGACCCGGCCGGACGCACCTCCGAGGAGAGCTCCCAGGCCCGGTCGAGGGTGAGCTGCGGGTCGTAACCGATGACCTCCATGCCGAGGGCTCGCGCCGCGTTCGCGACCCGCACGCCGACCGCGCCCAGGCCGATGACCCCGAGCACCCGGCCGGGCAGCTCGAAGCCGTCGAAGCGCCGCTTCCCCTCCTCCACCGCCCGCTCGAGCGCCTCGCCCTCGAGATTCAGTCCGTGGACGAAACGAAGGGCGGGGAGAACGTTGCGGGCGGCCATGAGCAGACCGGTGAGCACCAGCTCCTTGACCGCGTTCGCGTTTGCGCCGGGGGTGTTGAACACCGGGACCCCGGCCCCGCTCAGCCGCTCGACCGGAATGTTGTTGACCCCGACCCCGGCGCGCGCAATCGCCTGCACGCTCTCCGGGAGCGGCTCCGCGCGCAGATCGGCCGATCGCAGGAGAATGGCGTCGGGCGCATCGATCTCCGGTCCGACCCGATAGCGATGGGAGGGAAACCGGTCGAGCCCCACGGAGGCGATGTCGTCGAGCGCGAGGATCCGGTACATCAGCCGTGACGACGTTCGAAATCTTCGAGGAACGCCACCAGCCGCTCGACCCCCTGCACCGGCATCGCGTTGTAGATGCTCGCCCGCATGCCCCCGAGCGAACGATGACCCTTGAGTCCGACGAGTCCCGCCCGCTCGGATTCGGCCAGAAAGGTCGGGTCGAGAGCGTCGTCGCCGAGCTCGAACGAGACGTTCATCCGCGACCGCGACGCGGGTTCGATCCGGTTCGAATAGAGATCCGAGGCGTCTATCGCACGATAGAGACGCTCGGCCTTGCGCCGGTTTCGCTCCGCGACGGCGTCGAGCCCCCCTTCGTCGTCTATCCATTCGAGCACCAGCGACGCGACGTACCACGCGAACGTGCAGGGCGTATTGGCCATGGAGTCCGCCTCCGCCTGGGCGGCGTAGCGGATGACGGTGGGGGTGAGCGGGTGGGCGCAGTCGAGCAGGTCTTCGCGCACGATGACGACGGTGAGTCCCGACACGCCCATGTTCTTCTGGGCACCGGCGTAGACGACCCCGAACCGCGCGACGTCGATCGGACGCGATAGGATGTTCGAGGACATGTCGGCGACGAGAGGCACACCGCCCGACTCCGGTTCCGCCGCAAACTCGACGCCGGCGATGGTCTCGTTCGCGACGTAGTGCAGATAGGCGCAGTCCGGCGGGACCTCCCATACCGCGCGCGGCGGAATGCTGCGATAGCCGTCCGCCCCGGAGGACGCCGCAACGTGCACCCGGCAGTAGCGCCGCGCCTCCGCGATGGCCCGCGCGGACCACGCCCCGGTATCGACGTAGCACGCCGGCCCGCCTTCTCCCGCGAGGTTGAGAGGGACCGCCGCGAACTGCATCTGCGCGCCGCCCTGGAGGAACACGATGCGATGGCTCTCCGGCACGGCGAGCATCCGGCGCAAATGGGCCTCGAGTCCGGACGCGAGCGCCATGAAGGGTCCGGCGCGATGGCTCAGCTCCACGACGGAGGAGCCGGTTCCGTTCCAGTCCGGGAGGTCGTCGCGGATCCGCGCGACGACCGGCGCGGGCAGCGCGGAGGGACCCGCGCTGAAGTTGACGATTCCTTCCATGCCCTCAGCTTCTCGTGTCGGGCTGTGCTTGCTCGCCCGCGTCCGCGGCTTCGTCCCCGCCGTCTCCGTTCTCGCCATTGACCTCGACCGCGCGATCGAGGCTCACCAGGCGCCGTTCCGGGTCCAGCCGGATGATCCGGACTCCCTGCGTATTGCGCCCGACCACGGGAATCTCCCCCACCTCGGTGCGCACGAGGGTGCCGGAGTCCGAGATCAGCACGATCTCGTCTCCGCGCTCGACGAGCAGCGCCCCCACCACATCGCCGTTTCGCTCCGACGTCTTGATGGCGATGAGCCCTTTCCCACCCCGCTGCTGGAGGCGGAAATCGTCGACGAAGGTGCGCTTGCCGAAACCGTTCTCGGTGACCGAGAGCACCTCTCCCGCTCCGGCGACGATGAGGGATATGACCCGCTCCCCGTCGTCGAGCTGCATGCCGCGGACCCCGCGCGAGGTCCGGCCCATGGCCCGCACGTCCTGCTCCCGGAAGCGGATCGCCTTGCCGCCGCTCGAGAAGAGCATGAGATCGCGTTCGCCGTCGGTGAGCACCACCCCGGCGAGGGCGTCGCCCGAATCGAGATGCACCGCGATGATGCCCGCGCTGCGCGGCCGCGAGAACGCGGCGAGGGCGGTCTTCTTGACGATCCCCGCCCGCGTGGCCATGAACACGTAGCCGTCCTGCGCGAAATCCGACACCGGGAGCACCGCGCTGATGCGCTCGCCGTCGGCGAGCGACAGGAGGTTGACGATGGGAGTGCCCCGGGAGCCCGCCCCCGCCTGGGGAATCTCGTAGACCTTGAGCCAGTACCCGATCCCGCGGTCGGAGAAGCAGAGCAGGGTGTCGTGGGTATGGGCGATGAACAGACGATCGACGAAGTCCTCCTGCTTCGTCCGGGTCGCCATCCGTCCCCGTCCTCCGCGCCGCTGCGCCCGGTACTCGCCGAGCGGACGGGCCTTTACGTAGCCCGCGTAGGAAAGGGTGACCGCCACGTCCTCCGGGGTGACGAGATCCTCCCGATCAAAGCCCCGGTAGGACGACTCGATTACCGTGCGGCGCGGATCGGCGCCGAACCGGTTCCGGACTTCGACGAGTTCCTCGCGAATAACCGAAAGCAACCGGTCCGGATCCTCCAGAATCTCGACGAGGTTCTTGATGCGGTCTACAAGTTCTTTGAATTCATTGACGATTTTGTCCTGCTCGAGTCCGGTCAGCCGGTGCAGACGCATGTCGAGTATGGCTTGCGCCTGGGTTGACGACAGCCGGTAACCGTCGGTCCCGCCGTCTCCCGGCTCGATTCCGAAGGCGTCCTCGTCCTCGGGCCGCGTGAGCTCCCCGCCGCCCTCGAGCAGGCTCGTGACCATCCCGGGTTCCCAGAGCCGCGCGGTCAGCCCCGCGCGCGCCTCGGCCGGATTCGCCGACCCGCGAATGAGCTCGATCACCGCGTCGATGTTGGCGAGGGCCACCGCGAGGCCCTCGAGGACGTGCGCCCGGGCGCGGGCGCGCCGGAGATCGAAGATCGTGCGCCGCGTCACCACCTCGCGCCGATGGCGGATGAATCCCCGGACGATCTGCTTGAGATTGAGGGTTCGCGGCTGGCCGTCGACCAGCGCCACCATGTTGATCCCGAACACCGTCTCGAACTGGGTGTGCCGGTAGAGCCGGTTCAGCAGCACTTCGGGCACCGCGTCCCGGCGCACCTCGACCACGACCCGGATCCCGTCCTTGTCCGACTCGTCGCGAAGCTCGGCGATTCCCTCGAGCTTGCGGGCCCGGACGAGGTCCGCAATCTTCTCGACGAGCCGCGCCTTGTTGACCTGGTAAGGGATCTCGGTGAACACCACCCGCGCGCGCTCGTTGCCCTCCCCGTCCTCGACGTGGGCCGCCGCGCGGATGTGGATGCGTCCTCGTCCGGTGTGGTACGCCTCGCGGATCCCCGCCGCACCGTTGATCGTCGCGCCGGTCGGAAAGTCCGGACCGGGCAGATGCTCCATCAACCCGTCGATGCCGATGTCGGGATCGTCCAGGTAGGCGATGCACGCGCCGAGAACCTCGCCCGCGTTGTGCGGAGGCACGTTCGTCGCCATGCCCACCGCGATACCGGCCGAGCCGTTCACCAGCAGGTTCGGGAGGCGGGTCGGAAGCACTGCCGGCTCGCGCTCCGAGCCGTCGTAGTTCGGCAGGAAGTCGACCGTCTCCTTCTCGAGATCCGCCAGCAGCTCGTGAGCGATGCGGGCCATCCGGATCTCGGTGTAGCGCATCGCGGCGGGAGAATCCCCGTCGACGGACCCGAAGTTTCCCTGGCCGTCGATCAGCATCTCGCGCATGGAGAACGGCTGCGCCATGCGCACGATCGCGTCGTAGACCGCCGTCTCGCCGTGCGGGTGGTACTTGCCGATCACGTCGCCGACGACCCGCGCGGACTTCTTGTACGCCCGGTTCCAGTCGTTGGAGAGCTCGCGCATCGCGTAGAGAACGCGACGGTGCACCGGCTTCAGCCCGTCGCGCACATCGGGCAGGGCGCGGCCCACGATGACGCTCATCGCGTAGTCGAGATAGGACTGCCGAAGCTCCTCCTCGATGTTGACGTAGCGAATTTCCTGGGCAAACTCGGCCATGATCTTCGTGCTCGAGGCTCCGGCCTCAAGCCCGGAACGGGAAGGAGAGGGAACGGGCGGGAGTAATCACTGCTGGCGGAACGACTTATTCTATCATCCGCAGCTCTTTCGCGCCTCCTCTGAAGGGGTCCGCCGGCCAGGTTCCGAGCCAGTTGAGACTGGTCGAGAAGAACCCGAGCTCCTCGATGGCGTTGCGCACGGCGGCGCTCTCGGGATGGCCCTCGAACTCGATGTAGAACTCCGCCACGGAAAAGCTCGCGTCGAGGTAGCTCTCGAGCTTCGCAAGGTTGACGCCGTTCGTCGCGAATCCGCCGAGCCCCTTGTAGAGCGCGGCCGGCACGCTCTTCACCGCGAAGACGTACGCGGTCACGAACGGACCGACCTGCGGATCGAGGTCGACCGGCTCGCGCGACATGACCACGAAGCGGGTCACGTTGTTCGCGTGGTCCTCGAAGCCCTCCTTCACGATGACGAGACCGAGCGACTCGCCCGCGATCCGCGAAGCGATGGCCGCGACCTCCGGATCGCCCTCCTCCACGATCTCGCGCGCCGCGCCGGCGGTATCGAAGCACTCGACCGGCTCCAGATCGAGCGCGCGTATCCGCCCGCGGCACTGAAGGAGCGCCTGGGGGTGGCTCTTGACCCGGCGAATGCAGTCCGGATCGGCACCCGGAAGGCTGAGGAGGCAATGACGTACCCGGTGGAAGTGCTCGGCGACGATGTGCAGGTCCGAGTCCCGCAGCAGGTGATGCACCGGCGCTATCCGACCGCCGAGGGAGTTGTCGACGGGGATCATGGCGCAGGACGCCCCGCCGGACACCACCACCTCGAATGCCTCCTCGAAGGTGGGGCACGCGAGGGGTTCGAGGTCGGGCCGCGCCTCGCGACAGGCGGCGTGCGAGTACGCGCCCGGCTCTCCCTGGTAGGCGATGCGAGGGCGTGCGCGCAGTTCGGTCATGTGCTCGTTCCCGCCGATTTCCGCTGCTTCGCGCACGGCGCGCGGGCAGGAGCGGCACGGGCGCCGCGCCCGTCCGGTCGGCCGCACATCCGGGCGGGGTATTGTACGCGCCCGATCGTTCCGACCGGCCCTGTCGAGAGGCAACCGGCCGCCTCGCCGGGACCCGCGTTCGGAACCGGGATCCCGGAGTAGAATCGCCCCGATGATGCGAAGGGAATCGGCAGACCTCGTACTGAGCGCCTCGTGGATCATCCCGGTCGAGCCGGCCGGGAGCATTCTCGAGGGACACGCGATCGCGATTCGGGACGGAACCATCGCCGCCCTCGGTCCCGCCGCCGAGATCGACTCCGGCCATGCACCGAAGGAGCGCGTGCACCTCGACGGACACGCGCTCGTCCCGGGATTCGTCAACGCCCATACCCACGCGGCGATGACCCTGTTTCGCGGCCTCGCGGACGACCTTCCCCTCGACGCATGGCTCGCCGAGCACATCTGGCCGGCGGAAGCCCGGTTCGTGGATGCAGCGTTCGTCGGCGCCGGGACACGCCTCGCCGTCGCCGAGATGCTGCGCGGCGGAACGACCTGTTTCAACGACATGTACTTCTTTCCGGATGTCGTCGGGGAAGTCGCGCGGACCGCCGGCATGCGAGCCGTTCTCGGCCTCATCGTCCTCGAGGTCCCGACCGTCTGGGCGCCGGATCGGGCTTCGTACTTCGCCCGTGGACTCGAGGTGCACGATGCCTTCCGCGGCGACGACCTCGTGGCCACCGCGCTCGCGCCGCACGCTCCGTACACGGTGGGCGACGAGGCGTTCGAACGGATCCGCGGACTCTCCGAGAGCCTGGACCTGCCGGTGCACGTGCACCTTCACGAGACCGAGCACGAGATCGAGGAAGCGGTGCGCGAGACGGGCGAACGCCCGCTCGCCCGGCTGGACCGGCTCGGGCTCGTGAACCCGCGCCTTGCAGCCGTCCACATGACCCACCTACTTGCGGAAGAGATCGACAAGCTGGCCGCGCGCGGCGCTTCGGTGCTGCACTGTCCGGAGTCGAATCTCAAGCTGGCGAGCGGCGTCTGTCCGGTGCCGCGCCTCGTCGCGGCCGGCGTGAACGTCGCGCTCGGAACGGACGGGGCGGCGAGCAACAACGACCTCGACATGCTCGGGGAGATGCGCACCGCGGCGCTTCTCGGCAAGCTCGAGGCACGGGACGCGACGGCGAATCCGGCGGAGCGGATGCTCCGCATGGCGACCCTCGGGGGAGCGCGCAGCCTCGGACTCGGGAACCGGATCGGTTCGCTCGTGCCCGGCAAGTCGGCGGACGCCGCGGCCATCGATCTCCGGGGTCCGGACACGCAGCCGGTGTACGACGCCGTCTCGCAGATCGTGTATGCGGCGACCCGGTCCCACGTACGGGAGGTCTGGGTGGCCGGCCGGCGGGTGGTTCGCGACGGAGTGCTCGAGACCCTCGATGCGGAGGAAGCGGTCCGCGAGGCCGGCGAATGGCGGGCTCGGATCCGGTGACCGGCGCGGACGCGGGACCGGATGCGAACCTCGACCCCCTCGAGATCGAGCGCTTCGAGCGGCTCGCGCAGAGGTGGTGGGACCCGGACGGAGACTTCCGCCCGCTCCACGACATCAACCCCGCGCGGCTCGAGTTCATCGCCGCGCGCGCCGGGCTGCGGGGCCGGACGGTCCTCGACGTCGGGTGCGGAGGCGGGCTTCTCGCGGAGGCCATGGCGCGCCGCGGCGCGCGGGTGACGGGAATCGACGCAGGCGAGACCGCGCTCGAAGTGGCCCGCCGGCACGCCCGCGAGCACGGAGCGGCGGTGACCTACGAACGCATCACGGCCGAGGAGCTCGCCGCCCGCGAACCGGGCGCGTTCGACGTCGTGACCTGCCTCGAGCTGCTAGAGCACGTTCCGGACCCGGCCTCCCTCGTCGGCGCCTGCGCCGCGCTTGCGCGTCCGGAAGGCCACGTGATCTTCTCGACCATCAACCGCACGGCCCGGGCATGGCTGTTCGCGGTGGTGGGAGCGGAGCGGGTCCTTCGGCTGCTGCCGCACGGCACCCACGACTACGGCCGGTTCCTGCGCCCTTCGGAGCTGGACCGGGCCGCGCGCGCGACGGATCTGGAGCTCGCGGAGACGGCGGGAATGCGCTACGACCCGTTCACCCGGCGCTGCCGCCTCGGTGGCCGGCCGGACGTCAACTACCTGGCCTGGTACCGCCGGCCGCGGGAGCCCTGAGCGCCGCACGGCAGAAATCGACCGGCCGGAACGGGCCACGGAAACGAGCGAAACGGACATGCCCGGGTACGGGGAAGGAGGCAGGCACCGATGCGGCTCGACCCTCGATACACCGAATTCCGGCCCGCGCCGGACCTGCTCGCGGACCGGGTGGTCCTCGTCACCGGAGCGGGCGACGGAATCGGGCGGGCCATCGCCCGGTCCTGCGCGGCACACGGCGCGACGGTCGTGCTGCTCGGGCGCACCGTCGAAAAGCTCGAACGCGTGTACGACACCATCCGCTCCGAGGGCGGCCCCGAGCCGGCCATCTACCCCATGGACCTCGCCGGGGCAATGCCGCCCGACTACGAAGCGCTCGCGGAGCGCTGCGGGAGCGAGCTCGGGCGGCTCGACGGACTCGTGCACAACGCGGCGCTGATCGGGGTCCTCGGCCCCATCGAGCACTACTCGCCGGAGGCCTGGCAGGAGCTCATGCAGGTCAACGTCAACGCTCCGTTCCTGCTCAGCCGCGCGCTGGTGCCCCTCATGCACCGCACCGCTTCGGCGCACGGCCATGCCTCGATCGTCTTCACCTCCTCCGGGGTCGGACGCCGCGGGCGCGCGTACTGGGGCGGCTACAGCGTGTCGAAGTTCGCGATCGAGGGGCTCAGCCAGGTGCTCGCCGACGAGCTGGACGGCTCGGTTCGGGTCAACTCCCTCAACCCGGGTCCCGTCCGGACGCGGATGCGCGCGAGCGCGTTTCCGGCCGAGGATCCGCAAACCCTGATCACCCCCGAGGAAGCCGCCCGCGCGTGGCTGTGGCTCCTCGACGCCCGCGACGTCCACGGACAGGTCCTCGACGCCCAGATCCCGTAGCGATCAGGTGCCTTCGAGGAATTCGAGGAAGTCCGCTTCGTCCAGGGTCCGGATTCCGAGCGCTTCCGCCCGATCGCGTTTCGAACCGGGGTTCTCCCCGCACACGACGAGCGTCGTTCGCTTCGACACGCTGCCGGTCACCCTGGCACCGAGGACGAGAAGACGGTCCCTCGCTTCGTCCCGGGTCATCGCGGAAAGGGCGCCGGTCAGAACCACCACCTCGCCGGCGAGAGGGAGCGGCGCGGCTTCATCCTCCGGTTCGGGACGCTCGACGGGAACCGGCGCCGGCCGCGCGGCGACCATCAGGTCGTCGACGACGCTCCGGTTCAATTCGTCGCGGAAGAACGCCGCCACATGACCCGCGACGATCGGACCCACGTCGCGGACCTCGGCAAGCGCCGCTTCGTCCGCCTCCCGGATTCGGAACAGCTTCCCGAAGTGGCGTGCGAGCGAGGCGGCCGTGGCCTCGCCGACCTCCGGGATTCCGAGGGCGTAGAGGAAGCGGGGAAGCGGTAGACCCCGACTATCCTCGATCGCCTCTAGCAGGTTGACGGTCGAGAGCTCCCCCATCCGGTCGAGGGCGACGATCTCGTCCCTGCACTCGTTCAGCCGGTAGAGATCGGCGACCGTGCCGACCAGGCGAGTCTCCGTGCCGGGGAGGCGGGTCTCCACGAGCTGATCGACCAGCTTCTCTCCGATGCCTTCGATGTCCATTGCGCGCCGGCTCGCAAAGTGGCGGATCGCCTCCTTGCGCTGGGCCGGGCAACCGAGTCCGGCCGTGCACCGGGTCGCCGCCTGACCCTCCACGCGAACCACCGGGGCGCCGCACGCCGGACACGCGGATGGCATCGCGAACGTCGGCGCTTCCGGGTTGCGTCTTTCCGCGTCCACGACGCGCAGAACCTGGGGGATCACGTCTCCGGCGCGGCGGACCACGACCCGGTCCCCCACCCGCACGTCCTTGCGTTCGATCTCGTCCTGGTTGTGGAGGGTCGCGTTGGTGACGGTCACCCCCCCGACGAACACCGGCTCCAGCCGGGCCACCGGTGTCAGCGAGCCGGTCCGCCCCACCTGAATGTCGATCCCGAGCAGCCGGGTCACCGCCTCTTCGGCGGGAAACTTGTGGGCCAGCGCCCAGCGAGGCGCCCTCGACACCGCCCCGAGACGCCGCTGGTCCTCGAGACGGTTCACCTTGTAGACGACCCCGTCGATCTGGTAGCCGAGCGTCGGTCGTCGCGCCTCGATCTCGCGGTAGTACGCGATGCAGCCATCGACCCCGCGGATCGCGCGCACGTCCGGAGAGGTGCGAAGACCCCACTCGTTCAGCCGGCGGAGCAGATCGAGATGGGTGCCCGCGGACGGAACCCCCGAGGCATCACCCGCTCCGTGGCAAAAGAACATGAGCCGGCGGGAGCGGGTTTCGCGCGGGTCGAGCTGTCGCAGCCCGCCCGCCGCCGCGTTCCGAGGGTTGACGAACTCGCGTTCTCCACGCTCCCGCTGCTCTTCGTTCAGCCGCGCGAACCGATCGAGTGGCAGGTAGATCTCCCCTCGAACCTCCAGGCTCGCCGGTACTCCGGCCCCGCGCAGGCGCAAGGGAATGGAGCGGATCGTCCGCACGTTCGAGGTGACATCCTCACCGCGCGTTCCGTCGCCCCGGGTCGCGGCCACCGCGAGACGTCCACCCTCGTACCGGAGGCTGACCGCGATGCCGTCGAGCTTGGTCTCGGCGACGTACTCCACCTCTTCGCCTTCACCGATCTCGAGTCGATCGCGCACCCGCCGGTCGAACTCGGCGACGCCGGCCTCGTCGAAGGCATTGGCGAGAGAGAGCATGGGTACATCGTGGGCCACCTCGGAAAAGCCTTCCACCGGAGCGCCGCCGACGCGCTGGGTGGGGGAGTCGGGATCGGCCAGCCCGGGATGGGTCGCCTCGAGGGACACCAGCTCCGCGAACAACCGGTCGTACTCACCGTCCGCGATTTCCGGCGCATCGAGCACATGGTAGAGATGGTCGTGGCGGGCGATGGAATCGCGAAGCTCGGACACGCGACGCAGGGCCGCCGGCGACGGGAGACCGGCCTCCCGTCGCCCCGGACTACCGGACATCCGGCCTCCCGCGCTCGTGGCGGAGCGCGAAGTGGACGACGCGCTCGCGCAGCGCCTGGGTGGCCTGGACCGTCATCCGGCAGCGCTGGTCGTCGCAGAGCGTCGCTTCGAGGGCCCGGGAAAGACGCGTGCCGACGTCCATCATGAGGTCGAACGCGACGCTCGCCGGAAACGGCCCCGGGCGGCGCATGAACATGCACAGCCCCGGGGTGGAAAGCTCGTCCATCGCGTCGAGGTCGAACACGCCCGGCTCCAGCACGTTGGCCACGCTGAACACCGGCGCGCTCGCCGTTCCGCGGCGGTTTCCGTAATGATGGAACATGCCCTGCTCGTCCGGCCGGAGATCGAAGGCGGCGAGGGCTTCGCGAACCACCGAGCCCGGAATGTCGCGCTCGTCGGCGGTGAGGATATTGAGCACTATCAACAGCTCCCGGCCATCGTCCTCCGCCGGGGGCGGGGGGCGGGGCGGGCGTTCGTCCCCCGCCGGCCGGCGCGGTTCCGGAGCTTCGGATGGAGCCCGCTCCAGGACCGGAGGCTCCGTAGCCGCGCGCGTCCTCGCCGGCGCCGCATCCGCGGGCGGCGCGGACCGGGCCTGCGACGGTGGCCGAGGCTCGTCCCGCGGTTCGGTCTCGAGAGCACCGAGGTCGCCCACGTCGAACTCCCGGTCGAGGGAATCCACCCGGGGCCGCCCTCCGGGATTGAACAGCGGAAGGTCGCCGAGGTCGATCAGCGCCTGGCGGCCCGATCCTGCGCCGGCCGCACCCGAATCCTGCCGCCCGGACCCGGACCCGGACCCGTCGCGCCGCCGCGGTCGTTTCTCGTCGGCCGATGCCGGGCGGGCGGATCCCTTCCGGCCGCCGTGCCCCCCGCGCCCGCGCGCCGCGTCCCCCCGCGCGGTGCGCGCGTCGTGGCCTCCGCCCGGCGACAGGACCCTCCCCCACCACTCGACCCTCCAGCCGCGCAGCCGCGCAATCCAGATCACGATGGCCACGGCCACCACCACCAGGCCGACGACGG